>LXNI01002516.1_pt1 | contig 12510 bp, 10 predicted proteins | sample 809091 | NCBI WGS metagenome assembly LXNI01 (sample SAMN04870527, study PRJNA318959) | sponge metagenome | biome: 01000161; feature: marine sponge reef; material: water | host: Sarcotragus foetidus | place: Greece: Milos, Mediterranean Sea | collected 2013-05-29 | depth 5-7 m | reverse complement strand
TTGACAAGCGCGTCGATGGTCTTTACGTGGGTGGGTCCACCGGAGAGGGCCTGTCCCAGTCCGTCGAGCAACGCCTGAAGCTGACCCGGCTGGCGATGAAGGCGGCGAGGGGTCGCGTACCGGTTGTCGTCCACGTCGGGGCGGTGGCGCTGCCGGACGCCCTGCACCTGGCAAGCCATGCCGAAGAACTTGGTGTTGCGGGGATCAGCAGCATCCTGCCTCCGGGCTACGATAGCGAGGAAAGCCTGTGGCGTTTCTATGCCCGCATAGCCGACGCAGCGCCGTCCACAGCGCTTCTGGCCTACATATTGAACGACAGTCGCGGCACGACGGGCCTGATGCGGCGCTTGCAGCAACTGCCCCGGCTGGCAGGCGCCAAATACACAGGCCCGGACATGTACGAATTCTCTCACATGGTCCAACTCGGAGATGGCCGCGAATGGTCCATGCTTAGCGGCATGGACGAGATGTGTCTGCATGCCGTGCTGGCCGGCTCGGCGGGCAACATAGGCTCGACGCTCAATTTCATGCCGGGCGTCTATCGAGAGATTCGCCGACTTGTCGCGGCAGGCAAGGTACTGCAAGCCCGCAACCTGCAGGATCGGGCAAATGCCATCACAACCATACTTCACCGCTATGGCTACATGGGCGCGCAGGTCGTTGCGCTTGACTTGCTCGGTTTCAAAGTGGGCGGACCGCGTCTGCCGAATTTGTCCTTGTGTGAGGAGATGTCTGATTCATTGCGCAATGAATTGATGGACAGCGAATTCCTTCAACTATGTGCGCTGTAACGACCAGGCCAACATGTCCAAAAACATGCTAGAATAATTGTAGACTGACCAGTCGGTTTACAGGGGATTGCCTTGTCTCCGGAAAACTCAACGCGGGACCCGGGCGAGACCCGCGGGCGCATCCTTGATGCCGCCCTTGAGAAATTCGCCAGCAAGGGTTACCACAGCACGCGCATGGATGAAATTGTCGCCGGTTCCGGCACATCCAAGGGCGCCATTTATTTTCACTTCCCGAACAAGGAACGCCTGTTTTTGGCATTGGTTGACCAGTTCGCCGACCTGCTGGAGCGACGTGTCAGCGCAGCCATAGAGGATGAAGCTGTCGGCATGCGCAAGGTGCAGGCCGGCCTGCATGCCTGTCTGGATACCTTTGGCAAATACCGCCGTCCGGCCAAGTTGCTGTTGGTCCAGGCCGTGGGATTGGGCAGCAGTTTCGAAATGAAACGGATGGAAGTCAATGATCGTTTCATTGACCTGATTCGCGGCTGGCTGGATGAAGCGATAGAGGTGGGGGATATCCAGCCGGTCGACAGCGACGTGGTCGCCTGTGCCTGGATGGGAGCAATCTATGGCGTGGTCATTCGCTGGGTTTACACCGGTGAACCGGAACCGGATCTAATTCTTTCCGCTCTTCTGCCTGTGTTGCTAAAGAGCGTTGGCTATGTCGCAGCGGCCGATGAGTGAGTCATCCGAAGCCGCATCATCAACGGGCCGTTTGCTTGGCGTAAATGTGCCCTGTCCAGGCGTAGACATACGCACCTTTCTGGGCTTTTCCCGGGGCATGCCGCGTTTTGCGCTGGAGCAACCCCACAAGGGTGCAGCCATGGCAGGCGCCGGCATCACTGCCGAACTCGTCGCCTGGAGCGATCGCTTCGCCGGCATTGAAACGCAGGCACGCGCACTTTTTCACAGGGCCCTGGTTGACGGTGAAGGTCCACCCGAGAGTCAGGCGCGTTTGTTTGGCGGTTTCGCCTTTCAGGACGACTTTGTGCCCGACAACACCTGGACCATCTGGTCACCGGCATGGTTTGTCCTGCCGCATTACCAGTTCACGCAAATTGACGGCAAGGCATGGCTGACGCTCAACGTACAGGTACCGGATAACGAACGGACCGGGGAAACGTTGACGGACCTGCGCCTGGCACTGCAGGATCTTTGCCGCGAACTTCAAACCCTTGCCAGGCAAGCCACCGGGTCCAGGCAAGTCCGTCTGCTGTCCCTTGATTACCCGATGTCGCGCCAAACCTGGGACGATATCATCTCTGTTGCCAGGAACCGGATCCTTGACGGAGAGTTGCAGAAAGTCGTGCTGTCGCGAGTCGCCGAAGCACGGTTTAACCGGGCGCCGGACACGGACCTTGCGCTGGGACGGCTGCGAGAGACCTATGGCAACTGCTGGCGTTTTCTCCTTGAGCCACGACCAGGTCATGCCTTCCTCGGAGCGACGCCCGAATTGCTGGCTGACTTGCGGGGCAGAAGCTTGCGTAGTATGGCGCTGGCCGGGTCTGCCGCACGTGGCGCCACCCACAGCAGCGATGAAGCCCTGGCCAGTCAGATGCTGGCCGACCCCAAGGAACGCCATGAACACGCGCTTGTGGCAAGCACGCTGCACAGGCGATTGGCTTCAATCGGTGCCATTGACGGCCCCGGCGCTCCACGAGTTCTCAAGCTGGCCAACATACAGCATTTGCTCACGCCGCTGGATTGTAAACTGCACAACGCCGACGGCCTGCTCTCACTTGCGCGCCGCTTGCATCCTTCCCCCGCCCTGGGAGGCGCTCCCCGGCAATCCGCCCTGAAACTCATCAGCGAACTGGAGCCGGTGCCTCGCGGCTGGTATGCGGCGCCGGTCGGATGCCTGGACATGCGAATGGAGGGCACGCTGGTGGTGGCCATTCGATCCGCAATCTGCCAGGCCCAGCGCATGTGGTTGTATGCCGGTGCGGGCATCGTGGCCGACAGCGTGGCGCAGCGCGAGTGGGAGGAGTCCGAACTAAAATTTCGGCCGATACTGACGGCCATGGGGTTGAAGGAGGGACAACCTGCCTAATCCCGCCACCCTTTGGGCCCGAACTTTTGTGGCTGCGCTGGCGCAGTCCGGGTTGCGGGCAGTTTGCGTCGCGCCAGGGTCAAGGTCTACCCCTCTGGTGATGGCGTTCGCCCGCCATCCGGCGGTCGAGGTCTGTTCCCACCTGGACGAACGCAGCGCGTCCTTTTTCGCGTTGGGCATGGCGCTGGCGCAGGAAAAGCCGGTGGCACTGCTTTGTACGTCCGGCACGGCCGCAGCAAATTTCTTTCCTGCCATCGTGGAAGCCAACCTCGCACGCGTGCCCCTGTTGGTGATCACTGCGGACCGGCCACCCGAGTTGCGTCACAGCGGCGCCAACCAGACCATCGATCAGGTCAAACTCTACGGCGATCATGTGTTGTGGTCCATCGATTGCGCTGCGCCGGAAAGACAGCCATCAACTCTGGCCCTGCGCCAGCTTGCCACGCTCGCAGCGCGCTGTCTGGCGCGGACCGTCGGACTGCGTAAGGGCGTGGTGCACGTCAACATGCCCTTTCGCAAACCGCTGGAGCCAGATCAACAAGTCGAAACGACCTTGCCCGTTGCGTTGCCAGTTGCAAGGGTGACACCTGCTTCAGCAAATGAGCTGGAACCGGCAGAAACAGAAAGGAACAGATTCCTGTCGTTGGTGCGAGGGCACAGCAACGGTGTGGTCATTTGTGGGCCTGGTACTTCACGGGAATTCCCCGTCGCTTCGCTGCATGAATTTGCGCGTGCCAGCGGCTGGCCCCTGATATGCGATCCCGTGTCAGGCCTGCGCTTCCAGGGCGCAGATGTCGTGGCCTGTGCGGACACAATCCTTGCGGCAAGGCCGGAAAGCGCGCCAGTGCCGGACGTTGTCCTTCGTCTTGGTGCGGTCCCTGTGTCTGCTTCTGTGAATGCCTGGCTGGATGCCGCCAACCCTGCACAGCAAATCCAGATGGGCCCTTCCGGCGTTTGGGCGGATGACAGCCATCGAAGCACCGCCTTTTTGCAGACTGGCCCTTCATTGCTCAGGGCTGCCAGTGACCTTCGTTCCCAACCAGAGAGTCTGGCAGATTCAGCAATCTGGTGGCGTCGGGCTGAAAGGGAGGTGCGGGAGCTTCTGCGATCATCGCTCATGGATGGCGCCTGGTTTGACGGCGCGGCGGTAGCAGAATTACTCGCGCAACTTCCTGAAGACGCGACCCTATTCGCCGGCAACAGCCTTCCGGTCCGGTTGCTGGACCAGTTCGCCATGCCCCAGGGAGGTCACTTCCAGGTCTTCGCCAATCGCGGCGCAAGCGGAATTGACGGAAACATTTCAACAGCCCTGGGTTTTGGACATGCACGCAAGGGGCGGGCACTGGTCGCACTGGTCGGGGACATCACCTTTTACCACGACATGAACGGGTTGCTTGCGCTCCGCCGCCTGGGACTGTCCGCAACAATCGTTTTGCTCAACAACAATGGCGGCGGCATCTTCAGGCGTTTACCAGTGAGTACGCTTGAGCCGGAATTCACCGACCTGTTCCTCACCCCGCACGATCTGGATTTCAGCCACGCTGCCAGACTTTATGGCATACGCCACACTTTGGCGGACAGCCGCAAGAGTTTTCGCAGGGCCCTTGCGGAAAGTATCGGGAACGAAAAGACGACGGTCATTGAAGTGCCAACAGATTCTCTCTTGGATTTGCGCGAACGCGATCTAATGATCGAATCAGCCGGCAAGGCACTGGACCGTCTTCAGTGATGAATCGATTTGAAAGGAATGGGCAGATGGAGAGTGTGAGCATGCCTTCAGAAATCCGCAACGAGGACCTGATGTGTCTTGCCGCATGGAAAGAAGTCAATGCGCCAGGGGACGTGACTTACCACAAGGCGGAAGGCATCGCGCGTATCGCCTTCAACCGACCGGAAATACGCAACGCCTTTCGGCCGCAGACCATTGACGAGATGACTGCCGCGCTGCTGGACGCCTGGCACGACAGCGACATTGGCGTCGTGTGGATCACCGCCAATGGTCCCAGCCCCAGGGATGGCGTCTGGTCCTTTTGCGCCGGCGGGGACCAGAAAGTTCGTGGCGAGGCGGGCTACGTAGGCGATGATGGCGTCGCGAGATTGAACGTGCTGCAGTTGCAACGCTACATTCGCAACATTCCCAAACCTGTCATAGCCGTGGTTCCCGGCTACGCCATTGGCGGCGGTCACGTGCTGCACGTCTGCTGTGACCTCACCATCGCCAGCGAAAACGCCCGCTTTGGGCAGACCGGACCCATCGTTGGCAGCTTTGACGCCGGATTCGGCTCCTCCTTCCTGGCCGCTCAGGTAGGGCAAAAGAAAGCGCGCGAAATCTGGTTTCTGTGTCGCCAGTACAGCGCGGCGGAAGCCGAGGCCATGGGCATGGTTAACCGGGTGGTACCCCTGGACCAGCTTGAACGCGAAGCCCTCGACTGGACCCGTGAAATGCTCAAGAAGTCCCCGCTCGCGCTGCGTTTCATCAAGGCCGGCCTCAATGCCGAACTCGATGGCCAGACGGGCGTGCAGGTGCTGGCAGGGGACGCCACCATGCTCTTTTACATGACCGAGGAAGGCAGTGAGGGGAAAAACGCCTTTATGGAAAAACGCCAACCCGACTTCAGCCGCTTTCCGCGCCGCGCCTGATGCGCGACTGGTTGACAGCCCGTGCCGCGGCGACGCCAAATCGGGAAGCCCTGGTCGCTGGCGATATACGCCTTACTTTTGGCGAACTAAACCGGCAGGTTGCGCAACTCTGTGCTACCTGGCACGGGGCGGGTGTTCAAAAGGGCCAGCATGTCGCCATGGTGATGCACAGCAGTCCCGCAACGATCGTGAATCTTTTCGCGGCCATACGGCTCGGTTTGGTCCTGGTGCCCCTTGCAATCCGCCTGACACCATCCGAACGCAGGACATTGCTGGTCAGCGCAAATTGCCGTTGGTTGCTACCGGAAACAGCACATGAGCCGCTTCTGCTTCTGCGAGACGACAAGGGGTTCGACCCCCTTCCGCTTGTACCGGAATCCGACGAAGCACGGGTGGCCGGGTTCGGCGATGCCCGGCTGACGCCTTCCGCCCCGTTGGCCATTGTGCATACTTCTGGTACGACGGGGAAAGCCAGGGGCGCTGTCCTCACTGTGAGCAATTTCTTCCACAGTGCGCTGGGCGCGACCCTGCGCCTCGGTCACATGCCGGAGGACCGATGGCTATGCGTGATGCCGCTGTGGCATGTCGGTGGACTGGCCCTGGTGACCCGCGCGATCCTGCAGGGCTCAACTGTCATTCTGCAACCACGCTTCGATCCGGAACGCTTCATGCATGCCCTTCACCATGAAGCTGTGACCATCGTCTCGCTGGTGCCAACGATGTTGCATCGTTTGCTCGAGTACCGCGACGGCGACTGGCCAGGCAAGCTGGGCCTAATTCTGCTGGGCGGTGCGCCCTTGTCCAGCGAATTGCAACGAAGAAGCTCCGACAGCGACCTGCCGGTGGCCCCAACATGGGGGCTCACCGAGGCTTGCTCCCAGGTGGCTACCCGCTTGCCATTCGAGGCGCGGTGCAAGCCGGGTAGCACGGGAAAGCCACTGCTGTTCACTTCAATTCGCATTGTGGACGAAGCAGGCAATGACCAGGCTCCGGGTGAGATCGGTGAAATTGTCGTCCGCGGTCCAACGGTGATGCAGGGTTACTGGCAGGATCCGCGGTCGACGTCGGTTGCGCTCATCGACGGTGAATTGCGGACCCGGGACATCGGTTATCTGGACGAAGAAGGCGACCTGTTTGTGCTGCAACGCCGCAATGACCTCATCGTCAGCGGGGGTGAAAACGTTTACCCGACCGAAATCGAAAACGTCCTGATGAACCATGACCAGGTTGAAGATGCCGTCGTGCTGGGGCTTGACGATGAGGAATGGGGCCAAAGGGTAGGGGCTGTGGTGCAGCTGAAAGAACCAGCCCGCATTGCCATCGACGAATTTTCCCGCTTCTTGCGCCAGCGACTGACAAACTACAAAGTCCCACGTGAATGGCGTTTCGTAGACAAAATAGAGCGCTCGGAATCCGGCAAGGTGAAGCGGTCGGAACTGGCGCGTTTGTTTGAGGACTCTTCGTGCCACATTGCACGGTCAACGGATTAAAATATCACTTTCACTGCGAAGGCGCTGGCCCACCGCTTTTGCTGTTGCATGGCTTTACGGGTTCCCACGCCAGTTGGGAGCACCAGGTCCCGACTTTCGCGAAACATTTTTTGACCATTGCCGTTGATTTGCCAGGACATGGAAAGAGCGATGCACCTGAAGACCCCTTGCGTTACCGGCATGAGCGGGTCAGCGCTGATCTGGTGGCCCTGATGGCCCGCTGCGGACATTCCCGCTTTCGCTTGCTTGGCTATTCCATGGGCGGGCGCCTGGCGCTCGCCCTCGCGCTTTTCTTTCCGCAAAAAGTAGCAGCGCTGGTACTGGAGAGCGCGTCACCCGGATTGGCGACTGCAGCCGAGCGGGCGCGACGACGGGAGCAGGACGAGAGACTCGCGCGGAAAATCGAGGCCGAAGGTGTGCGCCGCTTCGTTCAATATTGGGAGCAACTGCCACTCTTCGCCAGTCAGGGGCGTTTGCCCGCAGCAGAGCGGCGAAGCTTGCGTCAACAGCGTTTGCGGAACAGCCCCGCTGGCCTGTCTGCCAGTTTGAGAGGCGCAGGAACCGGTACGCAGAAATCGCTCTGGTCACAAATTCCACAGCTGAAAACTCCCTCTCTTCTGGTGTGCGGTGAACTGGACACGAAATTTTGCGACGTCGCCGGGCGTATGGTGACGGCCAATCCTGCGCTACACATGCAACGGGTTGCGGGAGCAGGCCACTGCGTCCATCTCGAACAGGCACAGTCATTTAATTGTGCTGTGCTGGATTTCCTCATCGGTCAGGAGCAGTGACATGCTGGTATTTGACGGGCACCTTGACCTCGCCTGGAATGCCCTGCAATGGAACCGGAATATACAGCAATCGGTCTACACCTTACGGACGCAAGAAGCCGGCCTCACCGGCAAGGGACGAGGTCAGAACACCGTGGCGCTGCCGGAGATGCGACGGGGAAATGTGTTTCTTTGCTTTGCCACCTTGCTGGCGCGTTCGACACCGGCACAAGTTCCCCACGTGGACTTTCATTCTCCGGCACAGGCCTTTGCCAGCGCACAGGGTCAACTTGTGTGGTATCGGGCCATGGAACGATTGGGAGAACTGGTCGTCATCACCGGTCTGGAACAATTGGAGGCCCACGTCAACCGCTGGAGTGAGGGGCAGTTGGCGAGTAACACAATGGGCACAGCGGTTCCAGGAATCATTCCCTGCATGGAAAGCGCCGATCCAATACTTGAGGCTGAAGACCTCTTGCACTGGCGCGATGCCGGCATTCGCCTGATTGGCCCGGCCCACTATGGCCATGGGCGCTACGCCGGCGGCACCGGCGTTGAAGAAGGTCTGACAGGGCGGGGGCGTCGACTGCTGAAAGAAATGGAGCTGCATGGAGTCATACTCGATCTGACTCATTTGTCGGACGCTTCATTTTGGGAAGCGCTGGAGCTGTATCAGGGGCCGGTGTTGGCCAGCCACAACAATTGTCGGGCGCTTGTGCCTCACCAGCGGCAGTTCAGTGATGAGCAGCTGAGAGCCATCATTGAGCGGGACGGCGTCATTGGCGCTGCGCTGGACGCCTGGATGCTCGTGCCGGACTGGATAAAGAGGTCGGACGGAAATCGCGCAGCGACTCTGTCAATGGTGGCGGACCACATTGATCATGTTTGTCAACTGGCGGGAAACAGCCAACACGCCGCGTTGGGATCGGACCTCGATGGCGGCTTCGGGCGCGAACAGTCGCCCGCGGACCTCGATACCATCGCTGATTTGCAGAAGATTGCCGGTCTGCTCAAATCGAGGGGTTACAGTTCGGGCGACGTGGACGCCGTGATGCACGGCAACTGGTTGCGCACGCTTCGCAGGGCCTGGGGCGCTAGCTGACGGGCTCGCTGAGCAACAGTGATATACCAGCCAGCGCCAGCAAGGCCAGCATGACCCGTTCAAAAAGCAGGCGGTTTACCTGGTTGATGACACGACGTCCCAACCAAACAAAGGGCGGTACAAAGGGCAGGGCCCAGGCCAGGCTGGCGATCAAGGGCAGATCAACAACACCGGTAGCGAAGTAACCCGGTAGCTTGGCCAGGTTTACGAAGAAAAAGAAGAAGGTGATCGTGCCAACGAAGGCGGTCGGCTGCGAGCGTTGCAGCAGCAGCCACGCTGTGATTGGCGGACCGCCAAGATTGGCCAGGGTCGAGGTCAGACCGGCCGCCATTCCTGCCAGTTGACCATGCCAGTTGCGGGGTTGGTAATTCAGATGGGGCATCGAATCGCTGGCGAGTTTGTAAAGCACTGCGGCGATGGTGGTAACGCCCAGAATGCGACGCAGAACCAGATCAGGCAGGGAGACAAGCAAAACAGTACCAACGACAATGCCGACGATGGCGCCCGGCAAAAGCAATCGCAGATAGCGGACCTCCCATTCGCGCCAGTAAACCCGCATGGCAAAGATGTCGCCCGTTATGAGCAGGGGCATGGCGACGCCTACGGCACCGGCCACCGACATTCGTTGCGTAAGCAGGGGCAAGACGATGGCGCCGGCCAGCGAACCACCAATACCCCCCTTCACCAGGCCGATGGCGATCGCCGCAATAAAGATGGCAAGTGTGGATTCCATGGCTGACCGCCAGATTTGCAGGTCAGCCAGTATAGCGGATGCGGCCCCTCTGCTTGCACTGGCAGGCGGATTTGAGCCCTGGTATTCTCGCAAGGTCCGGCAGACACACCAAGGAGTGGCGTGTGAACATAGAACATATCGCGCTCAACGTGGACGACCCCGGGGCCATGGCGGCCTGGTACGGAGAACATCTGGGATTTCGCATACTGCGCAAGGTGGGCGGCGAGGCGCAAATTCACTTCATCATTGACGATGCCGACCGTGTCGTACTTGAAATCTATTGTCACCCGGATTCACCGCGCACGGATTTCCATGACCTGCATCCACAACAGTTGCACGTCGCCTTTGCCGTGGATGATCTTGAGGCCGAAAAGCAGCGCTTTCTGGATGCCGGCGCCACATTGGCCGTCGACGTTCACGCCATGCCTACCGGCGATCTTATGGTTATCCTGCGCGACCCCTGGGGCCTGGTCCTGCAGTTGGCCAAACGCCTGAAACCCCTGCGTTAGTCAGGGCGCAGTTATTCCATGCGCTTCAAGGCAGTTGACGTCAATGTGGACAGGGTGCTTTCGCGCCTGGGCCACCTTGCAGGGATCGGAGCGACTTCCGCCGGTGGAGTCACCCGCCACACCTTTTCCCCGGAGCATCTGCGGGCCACACAGGACGCTGCCGGCTGGATGACGGAAGCCGGTCTGGAGGTCTCGCTTGACCAGTATGGCAACCTGTTGGCCAACCGGGTCGGTAGTGACCCGGCCGCAGGTCTCGTGTTGTCCGGCTCACACCTGGACAGCGTGCCCAATGGCGGCAACTACGACGGGGTGCTCGGCGTACTCGCGCCGCTGGAGGCCCTGACCCTGTTTCAGGAAAACAATCTGGCCACGCGCCGGCCCCTGGGTCTCGTCTCCTTCATCGAGGAAGAGGGCGCGCGCTTTCACGGCTTGCTGGGCAGCACGCTTGCAGTCGGTCAGTTGTCTGCAAACGAAATTGCTGACATCAGGGATGCAGACGGAATCCGCTATCTGGACGCACTGGCTTCCAGCGAATTTGCCTTGCCGAGCCGTCCGATGGACTGGACCCGGGGCCTGCACGCCTTCCTCGAATTGCATATCGAGCAGGGCAAGCGACTGGAAGCGGCCGGGACCCCCATCGGCGTTGTCACAAGCATCGCCGGGCCGACGTTTCTGCAGGTGAGGTTTACAGGCCAGGCCGACCATGCCGGCGCCACCGAGTGGGGGGACCGCCGCGATTCGCTTCTTGCGGCAGCCCAGGTGATCGTCGCATTGCGTGATATGGCCATGGTGGAGTTTGAAGGACGGGCTCATGTCACCGTGGGCGCGCTGAATGTGAAACCCAACGTCACCAATGTGATCGCCGGAGAAACAATCTTCAACATCGACTTCCGCGCCGCCGATGCCGATACGCGGGCAGGTGTTTTGCAGCGCATTGAGGATATCCTTACGGAGTCCGCTACCAGCCAGGGCGTCGACTACGACACGAGGGAATTGCATTACGCGCCGCCGGTGGAGACCACAGCAGATCTTCGAAACGCGTTGGTGCAGGGCGCTGCTGCGGCGGGCGTGGATTGCATGCCGCTGGTCAGCTGGGCGGCCCACGACGCCATGAACATGGCGCAGGTCACTGATTCAGGCATGCTCTTTGTGCCCTGCCGTGACGGTCGCAGTCACACGCCGGAGGAATACGTTTCACCGGAAGACATCGCCAGCGGCATTGCGGCATTGGCCAATGCCTTGCTTGAGCTGGCCGAACAGGCGTAACCATGAAACGCCCCAACATCCTGATTCTTTACACAGACCAGCAACGCCACGATGCGCTTGGCATTAACGGGAATGCGGACATCCAGACTCCCGTGCTGGACCGCCTTGCCACAGAAGGTGTGAACTTCGACCACTGCTTTGTCCAAAACCCGGTGTGCATGCCCAGTCGCGCCAGTTTCCTCACTGGCCGTTACCCCTCGTCACTCGGCATCACGCACATGGGCGTCCCCTTGCCCGAAGACACTGTCACGCTACCGCACTTGCTCAAACCCTACGGCTATCGCTCGGCCAACATTGGCAAGCTCCATTTCCTGCCCCATGCCAACCGCGATCATCGCGCGCGCCATCCAGCTTATGGCTTCGATCATCTCGAAATATCCGACGAACCTGGCGTCTACGAAGATGCTTACCGCGCCTGGGTACGCACCATTGCGCCTGACCAGGTTGACCTTGTAAGTGCAGGACTGCCTCCCGCCGCCGACGTCTGGCAGCGCACGCTCGGCATCCAGGACGGCGTTCGGCACCCGCATGCGAAGCCGCGACAGGACTTTCGCGATGCCATTCCGTTCGCGGCCAGCGATGAAGTCACCCATAGCGCCTTTGTGGCGGAGCAGACCATCAACTTTTTGCAACAGCAAGATGGGCCATTCCTCTGTATTGCAGGATTCTACTCGCCTCACGCGCCATGGATCGTGCCCCAACGCTGGCTCGACATCTATGACAGGCAAGGCCTCGCGCTGCCGGATTTTCCAGCCGAAGTGGAAGCCAGGCGAGACGCTGCCGGATTCCACGACGATTTGCTGCGAACGGCGCGCCACGGCTATTACGCCATGGTCAGCGAAGTCGACTGGCACGTCGGCAGAATATTTCATGCGCTCGAGGAAAACGGTCAGGCGGACAACACCATCGTCATCTTCACCTCGGACCACGGCGAATGGTTGGGTGAACATCTGCGCTGGGGCAAGGGCTGGCCCGGCGCAGACGCTGTGAGCCGCGTGCCCTTGCTGGTCCGCTGGCCCGACGGCAATCTGAAATCCGGTCGTCGGGTTGGCGAAGTCGTCGAGGCAATAGACGTGCTGCCCACCTTGCTGGAAGCAGCCGGCATCCAGATACCGCCTCACGTCCAGGGAAACTCTCTGTTTCCCTTGTTGCGCGGCGC
>LXNI01002515.1_pt1 | contig 12511 bp, 5 predicted proteins | sample 809091 | NCBI WGS metagenome assembly LXNI01 (sample SAMN04870527, study PRJNA318959) | sponge metagenome | biome: 01000161; feature: marine sponge reef; material: water | host: Sarcotragus foetidus | place: Greece: Milos, Mediterranean Sea | collected 2013-05-29 | depth 5-7 m | reverse complement strand
CTGACCCCGGCGAACGACGCATTGGATGAAGCCGATGAGACGGTGACGGTCTCGGGGGTGTTGTCGGGGGTCACGGTGGGTGATGCGACGGTGACGATTGAAGATGACGATGCGACGCCGAGTATCATGCTGGAGGTTGATGCGGACAGCGATATGGACGGCGCCCAGAACGAGATAAGTGAAGGGGCCGGTGAGGTGGAGGTGACGGTGACCGCAATGCTGAGGGGAGATACACGGTTTGCTACCGATCAGGTGTTGATGGTGCATATTGGTCAAGCGACCGATAGTGCGACCGAGAGCATGGACTATGTCACGGTGGCGGAAATTGAGATATCCATTGATGCGGCGGCAGCGAGCGGTAGCGCGATGACGATGATGATGCCGATCGATGATGCTCTTGAGGAAGACGATGAGATGATCACGATCATAGGCGATCTTCCGGGAGTGACAGTCATGTCGTGCAACTTGATGATAAATGATAATGACGGCGCCCCGCCGGGCACGCCGATGATTTCCATCAGCGCCGGAACCTCCCCGGTTACCGAGGGCGCGAACGCCACTTACACGGTCACGGCGGCGCCGGCGCCGAGCGCGAATCTGACGATACAAATCCAGGTCACCGACTCCGGTGCCTTCGCGGACAGCGACCAGACCGGACCCCGTAGCGTCACCATCGACACGACCGGCACGGCCACCCTCACCGTCGCCACCGATGATGACCGTACCGACGAGCCGAACGGAACTCTCACGGCGCAGGTACAGGCGGGTGAAGGCTATACCCCGCACGCCGAGGATCACACGGCGATCGTCGCCGTCCATGATGATGACGTACGGCAAGTCGACGCACGGGTATCGGCGACCTTTGTGACCGACTCGTCCGAGGTTGACGAGGATGTGGGTCTTTACCGGGCGGAGATTCGTCTGGAGCCGCCCCCGGATTCGACGGTGACGCTGCATTACACGGTGGGTGGGACCGCGACAGCCGCGCCGCCCGGGACCGTCACCCCCGGAGAGGAAGACGATTATCTGATCGAGGAGCGCGACGGGATGACGCTATCGATGGGGGCGCCCGGGTGTCCGTCCGAGGGGACGACGGCCTGCCTGATTGGCACGGTGGTGGTACCTGGCGGGACGGAACAGGTGATGATTCCGATACGGATTGAGGATGATTTGCTGGATGAACCGGACGAGACGGTGGAGTTAACGCTTGCCAATGTGGATGACGAACCGAGCCGTATCCGTACGCATACACTGACCATTATTGACAATGATGTCCCGATCATTACGGTGACGCCGGGCGAGTCGCCGGTTGAAGAGGGAGCGGAGATTTCGTTCATTCTGGCGGCAGACCCGATCCCATGGCGGGATCTGGCGGTGAATCTGTCGCTGACAGAGCACGGAGCGTACCTCGGAGAAGCTGTGGAGCGGCATCCGGCGGTGGTGCTGTCGGCGAAGGCCTCCACGGTGATATGGTCGGTGGCGACCTGGGATGATGGGGTGATCGAGGAGGACGGTTCGGTAACGGCGACGTTACGGGCCGGTGACGGTTATGTGGTGGGGGAACCGGGTCAGGCGACGGTATGGGTGCATGATGACGAGCGACGTCGGACGGCAGCGCTGGAGGGTTGGCTGGTGCGGTTTGGCCGGACGGTGGCCGAGGAAGTGATCGGAGGGGTCTCCACCCGTTGGGCGACTGCCCGCACCCCGGGTCTGACGGGGACCGTTGCCGGTGCCGGACTGTCTGGCGGGGTGTCCGGTGAGGAAGATGACGATGTTTGGGCGGATGGGGCGGTGCAGCACACGGTGAATTGGGATGACCGGGGACTGACCTTCGAAGAGTTCCTGCTGGAGAGTGATTTCACGTGGACTGAGGCGGCGGATGACCAGGGCGGAACGACCGGGTGGTGGGGTCGGGTGTCGTCGTCGAATTTTGATGGGGCCGAGGAGACGTATACGGTGGACGGTGAGGTGACGACGGGTTTGATCGGTACGGATGTGACCCGGGGGAACTGGCTGGCCGGGGTGGCGCTGGGTCTGAGTGAGGGGGACGGAACGTATGCCCTGGAAAGCGGGGAAACAGGGGACATCGAGTCGTCACTGAGCACGCTGAGTCCCTACGGGCAGGTACACCTGGTGCCCGGTCGGGTGGCTTGGGGCATCGTGGGTGTGGGACAGGGGGATATCACGGTGACGCCGGTGGCGGACCCGGTCTCGCACACGGAGATTGGCTGGCAGATGATGGCAGCGGGGCTGCGGGGTGAACTGGTCGGGATACCGGTGGACGGGGGGTTCGGGCTATTAGCGAAGTCGGATGTTTTGTGGATGCAGACGACATCGAAGGCGGTGTTGGGGTTGGCGGCGACGCAATCGGATATCACCCGTGTTCGACTGGGGCTGGAAGGGGAATGGGTGAAGGAACTGGGGGAGGCGGCGAGGTTGACTCCGACTCTGGAAGTGGGGTTACGCCATGATGCCGGGGATGCCGAGCAGGGATGGGGGGTTGAACTGGGGGCCGGGCTGACCTGGACAGATCCGGTGCAGGGACTGGACCTGTCGCTGGCCGGACGGGGACTGGTTCACCACGAGGATGGTGCTTTCCGCAGTCGGGGTTATGCCGCCTCGCTGGCCTATGATCCGACGCCGGACAGTGAGTTGGGCCTGTCGCTGACGGTCGGACAGACCCTGGGTGACTCGGGTTCGGGCGGCATGGACTCCCTGTTCGGGACCGGTCCGCTGGCCGAGGCAAAGACCGGAGCGGGCGATCGACAGTGGACGGTCGAGGCGGCGTATGGCCTGCCGGCCTTTGGCGGACGCTTTACCGGCAGTTCGTATGTTGGGTTGGCGCTCGGGGAGACGGATCGGGAATACACGCTCGGCTGGCGTTGGACCCCGTCCGGGGATCAAACAGACCGCACCTTTGGCGTGAAGTTCACCCGAGCGGACAGCGACAGTGCGGTACCGAACCACCGGATTGACGCTGAAGCAACCCTCCGGTGGTAGGTGATTGGTAAGCGTTCGGTCTTCGTGTGATGCGGTTCATGATTCCGTATTTTCAGGTTGATTAAAGTAGGGTACTGGGGCTGGTCACTCGATCGGTCATGGTGAGGTACGATGATTCATTGTCCGAATCGGTTTCACGGGATGGGGTCTCTGGGCGGGGGTTGATCCAGTCCCCGGGGGGAGCGGATTCAGCGGCTGAGTGGCAGACGAGAGACCGGCGGGAGCGCACTTGGGCCGAGACCGCACAAGCGCGTTGCGAGATGCTCCATCGGGAGGCGGTGACGGTGCGCAGTCAGGCGGGCGGTTATCAGAGTCAGCGGCCGGCATTCCGGGTCAAAAGGATTACACTTGGGTTAAGATGAACCCTGACCGGGGTGACGGAAAGTGCAGGTTTCGCGGATACTCAGATAACCGGCAATGACGCGATCAATCAATCCGCGGCAAGTATCGATTTTGGTCTTATTTCAGTCAGACGGGGAGGTCACGAGGCGGCAACGCCTCAGCGGAGCGGGCAAAATTGATTTCGGTTGCTTGTCAATGGTTGAGAAGCTGATGATAATACGCTGCCTGTCTTTCGAATATGAGTCGAATGAATTATCCAGAATATGGTTACATCAGGAAGGGGGCACAGAGGAACGTTGGTTTCTATCTCGCCAGGCACTTCAATATGTTACCGTTTATCTCGGCGGTCGAGCCATTACGTATTGCCAATCGACTCTCTCGGAAACCACTTTATCAGTGGTCGGTCATCACCGACCACGGGGAGGGGATCGTTGCATCCAATGGGATGAGCCAGCCGGCAGACTATTCCATTGTCAACGTGCCGGATCTGTCGATGTTGATCGTCTGCGGACCCTTTGACCCGGATGATTTCACGCATCAACCGGCACTGAATTGGTTGGCCGGTCTGGGTCGGCGGGATATGATCATTGGCGGCCTTGAGACCGGATGCCATGTTTTGGCCCAAGCGGGGCTGCTCGAAGGCCTGCACTGTACCACGCATTGGGAGAACATGGTCCAGTTTGCGACCCGATATCCCCATCACAAACTTTCCTCGGACGTGTATGAAATAGACCACAATCGAATTACCTGTTCAGGAGGTGTGGCGTCGATGGACATGATGCTCTATGTGATAGAGCATCATCATGGTCATGAACTGGCGGCATCGGTTGCTGACAGCATGATTCATCCGGACATCCGTTATGCCGGTGAACCTCAAAGAATGAACTTGCAGGCCAGAATTGGTGTAAACCATCCCGCCTTGCTTGAATGCATTGAACTCATGGAAGCGAATATCGAACAACCGCTGACTCCGAATGAACTGGCGGATCTGGTCGGTGTCTCAAAGCGGCAACTGGAACGTCTTTTCAGGCGCTATTTGCAGATTACCCCAGCCCGCTATTATCTGGCGCTTCGCCTGGAAGCGGCTCGGATACTGCTTGAAAAAAGTTCCTCGAAGATCATCGATGTTGCGTTAGCCTGTGGTTTTAAGTCGGCAGGTCATTTCAGCAGTCGTTATGTGTCGAGTTTTGGTATCACGCCCCGGGAAACCCGAAAAAGAAACGGATAACAGGAGTCCTGTCCGGTGGTCAGTGCGATTGGCCGGGGCGCAGAAACAGAATTTGAAGTCGTAAAGCGTGAACCTCGTCAGCACGGTTTCATCAATACTGTATACTGTTTGGTTAACCTTGTCAGGATTGTGATATGTCATCAAGAAGATCAGGGGGGCGGGAAGCGAGAAAGGCGCTGCGTGCGGCGCCGTTAGCGGCCGCGGACAAGCCGGTGCGACCGGGGCTGGCGGGCGGTCGGTTCTTACCCTTGACCGAGCCGGAGTTGGGCCGGGTGTGCGAAGCGATGCTGGACCTGCTGGAAAATGTCGGTTTCAGCCGGGCGATCCCCTCGTGCATCGATATCATTACCAAGGGCGGCGGACAACTGACGCCGGAAGGCAGGCTGCTGTTCCCAAGATCCATGATTGAGGATGCGCTGAGCGTGTGTGCACGGGATATCACCCTGTATGGACAGTCCCCCGAACATGATATGCATCTGTCAGGTGCCCAAGTGTATTTCGGGACCGCGGGGGCGGCGGTTCACGTGGTGGACGAGTGGAAACGGCACGACCAGTACCCCGCAGCCGGCAGCTACCGGGAATCAACTGTACAGGACCTGTATGACGCGGCCCGCTTGGTGGATCATCATGAACATATTCATTTTTTTCAGCGCTGCATGGTGGCGCGGGATATTGAAAGTCCCGCCGCGATGGACCTGAATACGACCTATGCGTCGGTGTCGGGTACGGTCAAACACTGTGGCGTCAGCTATGTGGATCCCGCCCATGCAGAAGAAGGACTCCGACTCCTGCATGAAATAGCGGGGGGAGAAGATCAATGGCGGGCACGACCTTTTGCCAGCCTGTCGTGTTGTTTCGTGGTCCCTCCCCTGCGTTTTGCGGAGGATGCCTGCCGGGTGCTTGAGGTCTGCACACGGGGGGGGATGCCGATTCTGCTGTTGGCGGCGGGCCAGGCCGGTGCGACCAGTCCGGCGTCTCTGGCCGGTGCTGTTGTACAGGAATGTGCCGAGTGTCTGGCGGCACTGGCCTATGTCAACCTGATTGCCCCGGGCCATCCGGCCATCTTCGGCCCATGGCCCTTTGTCTCTGATCTTCGAACGGGTGCGATGAGCGGCGGTTCGGGTGAACAAGCGGTGTTGATGGCCGCCTGTGGACAGGTTGGGCGATATCTGAATCTTCCGACCGGGATCGCAGCCGGCATGGCGGATGCCAAGATCCCGGATGCCCAATCAGGCTTTGAGAAGGGGTATACGCTGACGCTCGCGGGGCACAGTGGTACCAATCTGGTCTATGAGTCGGCCGGTATGCAAGGCAGTTTGCTGGGGTTCAGTTTTGAGGGGTGCACCATTGATAATGACATGCTCGGTTCCATTAACCGCAGCATCAGGGGGGTTGAAATCGATGCAGATAATCTGGCCCTTGAGACGATTACGGATGTCTGTCTGAATGGGCCGGAGCATTTCCTTGGACATCATGCCACCTTGTCACGAATGGAGAGGGATTATGTCTACCCTGAAGTGGGGAATCGGCTGACACCGGCCGAGTGGATGGAAATGGGCGGCAACCCGGTGAATACCCGGGCGAGACAGTTGACACAGGAAATTCTCGATACGCATTTCCCGACGCACATCTCTGAGGCGCTGGATGCCAGAATAAGGCAACGCTTCGATATACGATTGCCGCGTGACCAGATGACCCCCGGGTTGAGAACAATCCAGACCTAAAGCGAGCGAACGTCAATGAATTCCAAGCAATTGCCCGACCAGGCGAGAGTTGTCATCGTTGGTGGCGGGATTATGGGTGCGAGCCTGCTTTACCACCTGGCAGAAGAAGGGTGGTGCGACAGCGTATTAATCGAAAAGGGGGAATTGACATCGGGTTCGACCTGGCATGCCGCCGGACAGTGCCCCAGTTTTATTGCCGATTACAACATGGCAAAAATACACGATCACGGGGTGCGACTTTACCCGAAACTCGAACAGATCACCGGACAATATGTCAGCTGGCATGGTTGTGGCGGCATACGCTTTGCCTTGAAACCGGCTGAGGTGGAATGGTTTCAACGGGTTGCGTCGGTTGGCAAATTGATCGGATTTGACTGCGAGATCATCGATCCGGGAAAAATCAGGGAGCTGGTGCCCCATGTCAATATTGAGGGCGTGCTGGCCGGGGCATGGACCCTGTCCGATGGACATGTCGACCCGGCCGGTGTCTGCAATGCAATGGCAAAGGGGGCCCGTCAAAATGGCGCGACCATCGTGACAGGGAATCGTGTTACGGCGATCAATCAACGGGCCTCCGGTGATTGGGAAGTGATCACGGAACAAGGTCGTGTGATCACGGAACATGTCGTCAATGCGGCGGGTTGCTATGCCCGGCAAGTCAGCCAGATGGTGGGGACTGATACCCCCATGATTAACATGAAACATACCTATCTCGTGACCGACACGGTACCGGCATTTTTGGAGCAGGACAGGGAAATGCCGGTGATCCGAGACCCCTATCCGTCTTCATATTACCGTCAGGAACAGAAGTCCGGATTGATTGGAATTTATGAAATGGCCCAGTCCGAAGAGTGCTGGACGCACCGTGACGGCTGGCCGGAATGGAATTCGGAAAATGAATTGTTTGATCCGAACTTTGACAACATCATGCCCTATGTCGAACGAGTGATGGAGCGGGTCCCGATGTGGGCAGAGCTCGGGATCAAACGGGTGGTTTGCGGTGCGATTCCCCATACCCCCGACAGTAATCCGTTTTTGGGGCCGGCGGCCGGGTTGCGGAATTTCTGGCAATGTAACGGTGCCTCGATTGGTATTGCGGCCGGGGCCGGGTCGGGCAAGTACCTGTCGCAGTGGATGATCTATGGCGACGCAGAAATCAATATGGCGGGTGTTGACCCGAGACGGTTCAGTGATTTTGCACCGGGTGATTATACAAGGGGCATGTCGCATCAGGATTATGAGCATATGTACAAGCTTCACCTGCCAGGCGAAGAGCGTCCGGCGGCCCGCCGACAGCGCACGACACCGTTGTACGAGATACTTGAATCCCGAGGAGCCGTCTATGCGGCGACCAATGGATGGGAGCGGGCGAAGTGGTTTTCCCTGGACGGACGGGTCGAAGAGGTGGGATTCCGACACAATAATACCTTCGAGGTTGTTGCCGAGGAATGTCGGGCAGTGCGGGAACGGGTCGGGATTTTGGACTTGTCCAGCTTTGCAAAATATGATGTCCGGGGACGCGATGCGGAGCAGTTGCTGAACCGGGTCAGTGCAAATAAAATGCCTGGCCGGGACGGCGGTATCACGCTGACCCATTACCTGTCTCCCGAAGGCCGGCTCAATGGAGAGTCAACCGTGACCCGACTGGGAGAGGGACACTATTATGTCCTTTCCGGGGCGACCAGCGAAGACAGGGATCTGGCGATTTTGACTCAGGGGGTGGTTGCCGGGGAGGATGTATCCATTGCCAATATTACCGATGACTGGGGCGTGTTGGTGGTCGCGGGGCCGGCATCGCGGGCCGTTCTTTCGGGTTTGACTCGAAGTGACTTGTCGAACACTTCGTTCAGATGGCTGACGGGCAAGGAAATTGAAATAAACGGGATCAAGGTTCGGGCCTTGCGGGTGAATTATGTCGGCGAACTGGGCTGGGAGCTTCATTGCCCCATGGGGGATTTTCTGCCCTTGTATGAAGCGGTTTGGGCGGCTGGGGAAGCCCACGGCATAGCCAACTTTGGGACCTATGCGGTCAATTCCCTGAGACTGGAAAAAGCCTACAAGGGATGGGGTGCAGAGCTGACCAATGAAATATCGGTTGTCGAAGCTGACAGTGAACGTTTCTTTTCCAGGGACAAGGAGGATTTTATCGGTCGTGCGGCAACATTGAACATCATGGAAAAGGGGATTGATATCAAGCTGGTTTATCTCGATGTCGAAGTAGGCGATAATGATATTGTCGGCGGTGAACCGGTGCTCGACGGAGAAAAACCCGTTGGAGTCACCACCTCCGGGGGATATGGACACATCATCGGCCGAAGCCTGGGATTTGCCTATGTCGATTTGCCCTATGCCGGTGTCGGACAGCAGCTTGAGGTCGAGTTGCTCGGGGAGAGGAGAAAGGTGACCGTGTTGGCCAATGAACCGCTCTGGGACCGACACAATGCGCGGTTGAGGGCATAGCAGGGACCAGATACTGCTGTCCCGCCCGTTTTTCAGGTCACTGGTGGGGGCTGGACTTGATCCGGTTGCCGAACACCAGGTGACGAAGTGACAAGACAGTTCACCATCACACGGGATTTTTTGGAATCAAAGGAAGGCTCCTGGTGAGAGCAGACTCGTGACTGTTGGTGATGTCAGGCACGGTTTTCGGTCATCGTTTCTTTTTGTCGGTCTTTTTCTTTGCAGATGACGGGTTTGCGCTCTTGTCCTGATTGGCCGCTTGTTCGATTCCCTCCAGCAGTGTTTCATCCAGCTCAGGTATTTTTTCCGGTGCGGTCTCGCCCTTATGCAGTTTTTCGAGTTCACCATGCTGGGCGGTGCTCAAGGCATGCAACTCCCGATGAAGGGTCGCCAGTTTGGTGCTTTGTTCAAGCACTTTTTTGATTGCCTCGTGCTCCTTTTCAAGGCGCTGTTTGTCTTTTTTCAGAGTGCGTGCTTCCTCTTCGGCTCGTTTCCGTGCCGTGGATTCGTCGAATTTTTCCTTTTTCAGGTTCTTTAATTTTCGAACCACATTTTCCGGACTGTCAGCAAGCGCGACTTTGATCATTTTCAGCGCCTTGTCCTTTTCCCCAAGCTGGGTCTGCGCTTTTTTCAATTCAGCCGCATTGGTTTCCCGTGCTGCGATGACACTCTTTTCCATACTCGCTTTGGCCTTGATCGCGGTTTCCTTTTCCTGTTTCGACGATTTGACTAGCTTCTCGGCCTGTGTGACCTTGTTTTCCATTTCCATGATTGCGTCATTGGCTTCCTTTCTGATCTGGCTGATGGTGTCTTCCGCATTCTTTCCTTTGGTGATTGCCAAATCCAGTTCCTTCTTGAATTCATCCATCTTGCATTCTGGATCCAGCCCTAAACTGTCGATTGCCACACTGATTAACATCTGCTTGCTTAATGCAAGTTTTTTCCATACATCTATCTTCAGTTCTAATTCTGTCTGATCCACGCAAATCTCTCCTTCGAATCTCAACATTGCCGGAGGCGTATTATATGCAAAAGACAATAAATGTGAATCGAAAAATGAGGATCACCGGCATTTGTGATGACGAACCGCGCCTGTCGGACCGTTAACACCCTGTCATACCGCTTGTACCGTTACCAATCCGTTGACAGGGCAACCACCTCCCGTTTGAATGCGGGTGCATCCGGGTCGATTTCGGTATCCAGTTCCCGCGCATAACGATGTCCGGCATAGGTTGCCCACGCAATCGGTGCGGGAGCCAGCGCATCACCAATGACCTGAATCGACTTGATCCCTGCATCGGGCCATTTGTCTTTTTGTGCAGACAGCGTCTGCCAGAGCTGATCCTGCGGTAAAGCACTGGTAACCAGCAATGTACTGTCACATTCAAGCTCGCTTTTTCTTCCGCTATAGATGCATTCCACCTCGACCTGATGGCGGCTGATTTTGGTGACAGCATGGGCGGTGACGATGGTCACACCCAACTGTAACAGCTTTTTCTGGATAAAATGTTGTTCCAGTGTATTTGTTGTCCAGTCGGATACCCGTACCGAAGGGGTGACCAGGGTCACCGTGCAGCCCAGTTGAACCAATCGTTCTGCCAATACTCCTCCCATGTAATAGTGATCATCATCGTAAAGTACGATGTGGCCCCTGGGCAGATAGCCTTCCATGATGTCGTCAGGCGTGATGATATGTGCGGTTTCATCAACAGGCACCGGTGACAGGTGATAGCGGGCCACACCATCCCTTCTCCAGCGTGCCCCGGTGGCGATGGCAATGTGTTGAAGCTCAAATTCAAGCACCTGCCGGGCATTCAGTTCGCTTTCGAAATAAATGCTGACATTGGGCATTTTGGACAGCTGATATTGTCGGTAATCACGGACCCGAATCCAACTCGCCAACCCGGGCAATTGGCTTTCTTTGGTGACACGTCCACCCAACTCGGTGCCTGCCTCGGCGACCAGCACTTCGTACCCTCTTTGCCCCAGTGCACGGGCGGCTTCGAGGCCCGCCGGTCCGGCGCCAATGATCAGGACATTGTCTGACGGGCCTTTCGGGTTCATCGTCTCCGGGTGCCAGTCTTTACGCCACTCCTCCATGAAAGTTGGGTTTTGGGTGCAACGACTCAATCCCCCCGTCATGTCACCGGTGACACAGATATTGCAGCCGATACATTCTCGAATATCATCCTCTCGTCCTGCATCGATCTTGTTAGGGATAAAGGGATCCGCAATGGAAGGTCGGGCGCATCCGATGAAATCCAGGATACCGGCCGTGATTTGTCTGACCATGGTGTCGGGCGAGGTGAATCGACCGACGCCGACGACCGGTCTGCAGGTCAGTTGTTTCAACCCCCTGACAAGTTGTTCCTGTGCCGCTTCGTCCTTGAACCGGGCGGTTGCGGAGTCATCCGCCCAGTTGCCATGGGTGAAATCCCACAGATCAGGTAAATCGGACAGCATTTCGACGACCTCCCTGAGTTCCGTATTGGTCACACCGCCGTCACCCAGCATTTCGTCCACGAGTATCCTGACCGGAATCGCACAGGTATCACCGATGGCTTCCCTGGTTTCCTCGATCAGTTCCTTTAACAATCGGGCCCTGTTTTCAAGACTGCCGCCATATTCATCACAGCGATGATTGGTTCGTCTGGACAGAAAGTGCTGTACCGCACCAAAGCCATGGGCACCGTATACGTAGACCAGATCGAAACCGGCCCGTTTGGCACGGACTGCCGCCTGACGATGCCATTTTCTCAGATTCCGTATATCCTGCTTATCCATGGCCTTTGCCTGAACCGGATCATTGGTAAAGGTACCGATGGGGATATTGATCGGCCCCATCGGTACCTCCCTTGAATAGAGGTTCGGTCCGTTCATGCCGTTATAACAAAGCTCGATTCCCGCCAGTGCATCGTGTGCATGGATCGCCTCTGCGATTCTTTGCAGCATCGGCAGATCCTTTTCATCCCAGATTCGAAGTTCTATGAAGGGGGCGATTTCCGATGTGGGATGGATTTCTGCCTGTTCGGTATTGATGACTGCCCATCCCCCCTCGGCTTTGATATGACGCATCTTGGCTACGGCAGAAGGATCGCGGTAGCCACCGCCATTGCAGTGCGGCACTTGAAAAAACCGGTTTTTAGCGGTGACCGGACCGATGTCCTTGGGTTCAAAAAGAATGTCGTACCGGCGGTCCCGTTTGCTCATGCGTTGTTGATTCATGATTTAACCGGTTTTGCAACAGGGCGGTGTCCTGCTTGGGGTTTGGTATTGTTTTTGTACTGAGGCGAGCGAATCGACGACAAGGCGGGTTGCCAGGGGCTCATTGGATTTGCCCATGTCGTTGTTCCCCATCAGCCATTGAGAAACCCGGTCAGCACATTGACGGTATTGGTGCCGATTTCGTCAACGGCGTATCCGCCTTCCATCACGAACAGCGTTGGCAGCCCTAAGGTGGCCAACGTGGCACCGCAATCCGTGTAGTCTTGGGAGGTCAGTTTGAAAAAACAGATGGGATCCCGTTCGAAGGTATCGACGCCCAGAGAGACCACCAGGACATCCGGATGAAAATGTCCAATTTTGACAAGTGCATCCAACAAGGCCTCTTTCCATTTCGGGTACCGGGTCAAGGGGGGCAGCGGATAGTTGACATTCAATCCGATACCGTCCCCACGGCCGGTTTCATCCGCATAGCCCAAAAAGTGGGGAAAGGCGTCTTTGGGGTCGCCGTGCAGCGACAGGAAAAGGACATCGC
>LXNI01002514.1_pt1 | contig 12512 bp, 12 predicted proteins | sample 809091 | NCBI WGS metagenome assembly LXNI01 (sample SAMN04870527, study PRJNA318959) | sponge metagenome | biome: 01000161; feature: marine sponge reef; material: water | host: Sarcotragus foetidus | place: Greece: Milos, Mediterranean Sea | collected 2013-05-29 | depth 5-7 m | reverse complement strand
GGGGGGGGGGGGCAATGGCATTAGACTTCGGACGGCAAATGCTTCCGCCAAAGGGGGTCTCGACGTTGTTCGCGAACATTGCGCCGGGTATTTTAGCAAACCTCCGGTGCACAGCACAGGTTTAGTCGCAGATTCAGGACATCGTTGTACCGGGGCGACTTCAACCGGCTTGCGCGAGCGGTGCGGGAAGTGGCGAGCCTGGTCCAATGAATGACGCGAAAATCCAGGACCTGGAAAGGAAAGGGCTTTACCCAAGGTGGGCTCGCTCGCTTACGCAGCCGGCTCTATGCGGTGGCTTTGGTCCGACCTGGAACCCGGACCTCCGTGTCACATGCCTTCAACTCCGGAAAGCGGGAAAGCCCGCCAAGGTGGCGTTGACCGCCATCATGAGGAAACGGATCATTCTTTCCAGCATGCCCGTCAAGCAGGATCGAATCTGGGTCGCTGACCCATCGGATGGCTGCCCGAATCGCTTTCTTGACACACAGATACTATAATTTGCATTTCTCGGTTACCCGATTTTCCCCTGCCACAGGCTACAGGAGAGACCCGATGGCTTTGTCACAAGAAGAACTCGACGCAATCATGGCGCGAAAAGGCAAGATGCGCCGCGAGGCGTATGATCGCCGTGCCGCCCAGGAAAACAAGGACGAAATCAGCGCCCAGGCGGTCGCGCGCCTGATGGCCCTGGAGGAGTACCGGAACGCGAATACCATCATGTGGTACATCGACTGCCGTTCCGAGACCCGCACCAAGCCCGAGCTGCTCGAAGAAGTGGCCAAGGGCGAGAAGAAGATCGTCGTGCCGTACTGCACGGTGGACGAGAAGGGCGACAACAAGCTCGGCCTCTGGCACATGGAGAGCCTGGAGGAGATGGTGGTCGGCAAGTGGAACATCCTCGAGCCGCCCAAGGAGATGTGGGGGAATCCGGACAAGGAACCCCCGGCGGAAGAACTGGACATGGTGATGGTCCCCGGCGTCGGCTTCGACCGCAGCGGCGGACGCATGGGCAACGGCCAGGGCTACTACGACCGCCTGCTCGAGCGGGTTCGCCCGGACTGCACGCTGGTGGCATTGTGCTACGAGTCGCAGTTGTTCGACGAGATCCTGGTCGCTCCGCACGACGTCTACATGGACTACGTGGTGACCGAAGACGCGGTGTACAAGGGCCGCGGGCGGGACTGAGCCATGCCGGCGCGGATCGACGACACCTACGCGGAAGCCTTCCGCAGCCTTTACACCGAGTTCCTGATCACGGCCCGGGACCAGACCTGGGTCAAGCACGCGGTGGATTCCGCGGTCGGGAACGCCGCCAGCACCATCCTGTGCGATTGCGAAGCCGGCTTGGACCGTTTCGTCGGGCCGGGCGGAGACGAGTCCTTCGAGACCCCGGACGGTCGCCCCGGCGCCATCGTGCAATTGCACGTGCCCCGTTTCTGGAAGGACCGGGTGGAAAAGCTGGAGCGGGCCGCGCTGGTCCGGATCAGCCAGAACGTGCTGACCTGCCCGACCGCTTCCTGCTTCAACCTGCTGGATACGGAAGAGTACTACCAGATGGGCCGGAAGGTGGCCTATTTCGGCAACGGCAAGCAGTGCCGCATCGAGCGTTTCGGCCGGAAGATGTGGTGGGTGCCGATCCTGGGCGGCGAGTTCGTGCTGGATCGCCGGCTGGGCTACGCCGACGGCCTGATGGGCGGAAACCTGTGGTTCTTCGGCAGCGATGCCGATTCCGCGCTGGAAGCCGCCATGAAGGGCGTCGAAGAGATCGCCGGGAGCCCGGGCGTGGTGATGTGCTTCCCGGGCGGAATCGCGGGATCCGGCTCCAAGCCCGGCAGCAACTACGAGTTCTCGATCGCCAGCACCTACGAGAAATACTGTCCCCTGCTGCAGGACGACCCGGAAGTCGAGAAAGGCCTCCCCGAGGGCGTCAACTCGGTCATGGAGATCATCATCAACGGGCGCGATCTGGAGACCATCATCCAGGCCACCCGCGCGGCCGTCGAGGCCTCCAAGGACACCGAGGGCCTGGTCATGATTTCGGCCGGCAACTACGGCGGGCGCCTCGGCAAGAACCTGATCTATCTCGATCCGGACAAGCAGCCTCCCATTGAGTGAGCCCGGCCAGCTGATCGATGGCAATGCGGTCGCGCGCGGAATCCGTGCGCAACTGGCCGAACATCTGGATTCCGCCGCCCCGGTGACCCTGGCGACCGTGCTGGTCGGCGAGGATCCGGCCAGCCAGCTGTACATATCCCGCAAGATCAAGGAAGCCGGCGAAGCCGGCATCATCTCCCGTCATCAGACGTTGCCAGCGGACATCGCGCAGGACGACCTCGTCGAGGCGGTCCGCATCCTGGCGCGCGACTCCTCCGTGCACGGGATCCTGGTGCAGATGCCGCTGCCGCCGGCACTGGATGCCGCCGAAGTGCTGGCAGCCATCCCCCCGGAGAAGGACGTGGACGGCCTGACGGAAACCAATCTGGGCCGCCTCGCGGCCGGGCTTCCCGGGCTTCGCCCCTGCACGCCGTTCGGCGTGATGGAACTGCTTCGGCACTACCGGATCGCGACTTCCGGGGCGAGCACGTTGGTGATCGGGCGCTCCCGGCTGGTGGGCATTCCGATGGCCCTGATGCTGGCCGAGAAGGGGGTGGATGCGACCGTGCGCGTGGCGCACTCGCGCACCCGGGACCTGCAGCAGCTCGCCCGCGAGTCGGACATCCTGGTCGCGGCGACCGGCAGCCCCGGGATGGTCACGGCGGATTTCGTCAAGCCGGGTGCGGCGGTGTTCGACGTCGGGGTCAGCCGCGTAGACGGGAAGATTCAGGGCGACGTGCGCTTCGAGGAAGTCCGGGAGGTCGCGGGGTTCGTGACGCCGATGCCCGGCGGCACCGGGCCGATGACGGTAGCCTGCCTGCTGCTCAACACGGTGCGGGCGGCGGCAATGCAGGGCGTGGTTGCGCCTTTGCCGTAGCTGCACCTGTGCGCGGGCATCCAAAAATCCGGATTCGGTTTCCCGGGTTATAGGGATGGATTTTCCTTACCCTTGCGAAAGCCTTCGGCGAAGCCCTCCTTCCATTCCTCGAATAGGACTCTGGCCCGGTTCTCGGCCCTCAAGTAGAGTTCCTCCGTGAGGTCTTCATTCGCCTGGGAGTAACCTGCGCTGTATGCTTCCTCCAGGAGCCCCATCGATTTGGCGGGTTCCCGCTCCAGCGTTTCTGCGAGGCTATCCAGAAGGCGAGATTTGTAGCCCACAATTTTTCTCTTTGGTGATTTCTCGAAAAGATCGCGCCAGTTCAGCCCGCATCCCAAGGGTTGACGATCTCGACCTCTAGGTTTTCAAAATCCTTCACGTTCCGGGTGACCAGTGCAAGATTGTTTGCTACGGCTGTCCCCGCGATCAAGGCATCGCCCAATGCGAGTGGATGGCCTGAGCGCTTCGCTTTGGCCCGGAGAAAAGCCGCCACCTCCATTTCTTCTTTCCCGATTGGCAGAATGCGGCCCTTGAACAGGTCCATGAGGAAACTAATCTGGATTTTCAGGGTGTCTTGGCGGTGCCCTTGCGGGAGAAGGTGAACTCCATACTCCAACTCGCCGTGCACGACGACGGATGTCCAGAATTTTTTCCGATCGGCCAGGAAGGCGATAGCCGAAGTGGCCGGATCGTGTTTTGTGAATTCGGAAACCACGTTGGTGTCGAGAAGAAAATCAGACACGTCACTCCGTAGCGTAGTCAATGAATGGAATGGGGCGCTCCCTTTCCTCTTTTCTTGAAGGAATCTCCAGGCCGTCCTCGGGCAGATCTTCCGGATTGGGCCTGAATTTCATGATCATCTCGCCAAGCGACATGCCTGGAGCCTCGGCGGCTTCCCAAGCTTCCCGCGGCACGATGACGAAGGTCTTTTTCACCCCGACCTGCTGCGGTCCCTCTTCTTCGGCCAGCCGCAGGATCTCGGACAGGCGGGCCTTGGCCTCGGCGATCGGCCAGACTTTCTCGGACAGTTCAGCAGTAGGGCTTTTCATGATTCTCTCCATTGAAACTAGTTCTATCTAGTCTAACATGTCTTCCCTGATGTTTGGCCTGAGTCTCATGCGGCCATATTGCGCGATTCCGGGTGCTATACTGAAAAAAAAGCTCGCTCCCTTCGTCTAGCGGTTAGGACATCGCCCTCTCAAGGCGGGAACAGGGGTTCGATTCCCCTAGGGAGCGCCATTTCACACCTCTTCGCGCCAAGCCTCTCCGGCCTCTCTGGGCCACCACAGGGATGCAGACTTTTTGTGTGGTTCACAGTTCCGGTTTTTGGAGGCTCAAGGCCGCATGAATCACAGGGCAACCCCTGCGATCAAAATTCGCTAGAATAAATTTCCAAAAGCCGAGTGCTTCTCTGCTGACAGGCTTGCGACATGAGAAAAATTTTTAGCCCTGCTTCGATGTTCTCCGAGAAGATGGCATCCGACCCGGCGCTTTATCTTTCCAGGTTTTTCCAGATGGCCGCCATGGTGTTGGCCACGGCCATGCTCGTTTCGGCCTGCGGGGGCGGGGGCGGAGGCGGTGTCGGAGGTGGCACCGAGGAGACTAGCGCGCCTCCTTCCGAAGATGAGGCCATGGACGAGGTTACCGTCGAGGAAGACCCTCCAGAGATCAGCTTCCAGGCCCGGGCGGAAACGATCGCCAGCCAGTATCGCGGCAGCAGCGAGTTCTCCAGCCAGTGGGGCTTGGGCAGGACCCGGGCCGACCGGGCGTATGCGCATCTGGAACTTGCGCTGGGGTCCGATTTCAGTGCAGGGGATGGAGTGACCATCGGAGTCTTGGATACGGGCATCGACTTCAACCATCCGGCCTTTGTCACCAACGCCAATGACCCGGACAAAGACAGGACGATCACCCGGGCACTCCTGCCGGGCGCGTTAGTAGAAGACGGAAGCGAGTCTTCGCACGGCACGGCGGTTGCGGGCGTCGCTGCCGGGGGGCGGAATGTCGGGTTGCCCGGAAGCTCCCATGGAGTTGCCTGGAATGCCAATATTAAGGCCTTTGTTGTCACGCTGGGAAGCAGGGGGCCGGATTACGTCTACCGCCCCACGGACTTGTCCAATTTTTCACAACAGGATCAGGGCGGGCTGAATCAGTGGTTCAGCACGCCGCTTGCGGCTGGGGTCGATATCCTGAACTTGAGCTTCAGCCTCACCGGCATGATCGAAAGCTACAGCGAGTCAACCCTCCGCACTTCCCTTGGCAGCGTTATCCAGACGATGGCCCAGGCGGGGGCGTCGGAGAAGGCCATCCTGGTCTGGGCTGCCTCGAACAGCCATGGCGAGACATGTGAGCCCGGCCCCGCGGAATGCAAGCAGGACGCGGAGGGCAAATGGCAAGTCGATGCCACCTCCCCTTCGGTTCTCGCGGGATTGCCGGCGAAGATCAGCGAACTGCGGGGCCATGTCGTCGCGGTCGTGTCGGTCGGCGAGGATGGCCAAATCTCGCATTTCTCGAACCGTTGCGGAATTGCCGCCAGCTGGTGCCTGGCCGTTCCCGGGGAAAACATTCTGACACCCTACTTTGGCCCCAGGAGCGGTAGTGATCCCACGGTGATCCGGAGTTACCGCAGAGTCAACGGCACGTCGGTCGCCGCGCCGATGGTGTCCGGCGGGCTCGCGCTGATGAAGCAGCTTTTCCGCGGCCAGCTCTCGAATACGGCCTTGCTTTCCCGGCTTTTCGCGACGGCCAACAAGAGCGGCAGGTACGCCAGCCGTAGCATTTACGGTCAGGGCCTGATGGACCTCGGTGCCGCGACCGCACCCGTGGGGCAGACCACCCTGACGCTGGGCAGTCGGGTCGGAGAGCCCGGCGGGGGATTGCTGACATCCAACATCGTGCTGGGCAACGCATTCGGCGACGGGCTGGCGCAGTCGCTTGCCGGAACGGAAATCGCCGCCTTCGATTCTCTGGGGGCGCCGTTCTGGTTTGATCTTGGCTCTTTTGCGGTTGCGACCGACGAGTTGTCCATCGCAAAACGCCTCAAGGGCTTCATGGCGCCGACACCCGCAAGGCCGGAAGTCGGGGGGTACCGGACCGCTTTTGCACCGCCCTTTGCGAAAGCGAGTCCTGACCGCTGGCGACTTGGCTTGCTGGAGACCCCGGCGGGCATCCAGGGAGGGCACCTCGGGCTTGCCCAATACGCGAACACCTTCACCTATGCAGGATGGAAGGATCTGGTGGCCACGGCGTTTTCGACGGAAGGGCTTTCCTGGCAGGCCCCAACATCTGGGGCAGTGTTGTCCTGGCAGCCGTCCGAAGCCTGGGCCGGCTTGCGTGCCGGCTGGATGATGGAGCGGGAGAGTTTGCTTGGAAGTTCGGCGAAAGGCGCTTTCGGCAGCTTGTCTTCCGATTCCGCATTCATCGGATTCAACGCGGACACTTCGGTCGACGGGTGGCGCCTCGGCGCGAATGCCGAGGTGGGATTCGCGACCGTAAAGCCGCGCAGCGGATTGATTGCGGATGTCTCTCCGGTCGCCACGGGCGCGTTCGCGATCCATGCGGCGCGGCCATTCTCCGGCGACAGGCTGTTGCAGTTTTCCGTGTCGCAGCCGCTGCGGGTCGAACGGGGCCGCGCCATGCTGTCCGTGCCCGTCGGCCGCACCCAGGACGGCGATGTCATGCGCCAGTCGGTTGAGGCGGATATTGCGCCGACGGGCCGGCAGATCGATGTCATGGCGCATTGGCGCCAGCCGTGGACCCCGGCGGGCGAATTGCGCCTCGGGGCGGTTTGGACCCACGACCCGGGACACCGGGCGGCGGCAAGTTCGGATCTGTCCTTGATGGTCGGTTGGCGCTCCGCTTTCTGATCCCTGAAGCACACAGAAACAACCGGCAGGCTCTCACAACTAGAGCCCTTCTCTCGTGGGATTCGGATTTGGTGAAATCCTGGCTCTGTGGCATATTACGCGCCTAGCGGGTTGGCGACGGGTGCTTTATAGCCGCCTGCCCCTATAGCCGCTCCGGCGGTTTTTTTATGACGGCGCAGGGCTGCGGTGTCCGGCGTGCGTCTTTTCCATCAACGAAAAGGACTTTCCTATGCCCGCTGAAAAACTTGTCTTCCCTGGCCGCAACTATCTTTACGCGCCAGGACCCACGCATATTCCGGTCGCTGTTCAGAACGCCATGATCGTACCGATGGAGGATCATCGGGCGCCCGACTTCCCTCAATTGGTCAAGCCTATCCTGCGCGACCTCAACAAGATCTTCAAGACCCGCACCGGCAAGAGCTTCATCTTTCCCGCGACCGGCACGGCCGGCTGGGAAGTGGCGCTGACCAACACCCTGTCGCCGGGCGATCGCGTTCTGACCGCCCGTTTCGGGCAGTTTTCCCACTTGTGGGCGGATCTGGCCCAGCGCGTGGGCCTGGACGTGGAACTGGTGCAGGTGAAGTGGGGCGAAGGCGTGCCGCTGAAGCAGTTCGAACAGATCCTGAAGAAAGACAAGGAGCATAAGATCAAGGCGGTACTGGCCTGCCACAACGAGACCGCAACCGGTGTCACCAGCGACATCGCGGGCTTGCGCCGAGCCATGGACCGGGCCAAGCATCCGGCACTGCTGATGGTCGATGGCGTCAGTTCCATCGCCAGCATCGACTTCCGCATGGACGAATGGAAAGTCGACGTGGCCGTATCCGGTTCGCAGAAGGGCTTCATGCTGCCGGCCGGCATGGCGCTGGTGTGCTTCTCGCGCCGCGCGCTGGCGGCAGCCAAGAATGCCAAATGCAAGCGCTGCTTCCTGGACATCGCCGATCACATCGCGACCAACAAGGACGGCTTCTTTCCGTACACCCCCTCGGCACCGATGCTGCGGGGCCTCCGCGCTTCCATCGACCTGCTGCTCGGGGAAGGCCTGGACAACGTGTTCCAGCGCCACCACCGGCTGGCCGAAGGCGTACGTCGGGCGATCGGCGGGTGGGGCCTGAGCCTGTGTGCGGACGCGCCGAAGTGGTACTCCGACACGGTGTCCGCCATCAAGGTGCCGAAGAACGTGAATGCCGCCGAAGTGATTCACATCGCCTATCACCGTTACAACATCTCGCTGGGCGCCGGCCTGTCCGAGGTCGCCGGCAAGGTGTTCCGCATCGGCCACTTGGGCGACAACAACGAGGTCCGCATGATGGCGGCCCTCGGGGGTGTGGAAATGGCGATGCGCGATGCCGGCATGAAGGTCCGCCCGGGTTCGGGCGTGGCCAAGGCGGTCGAGTACTACTGCGACACTGCGAAGGGCAAGAAGAAGATCGCCGCGTTCGGTGCCGCCAAAGGTCCCCGCGAGACCGCGGTCAAGAAGACAGCGCCGAAGCGCAAGAAGAAGTGAGGAATCCTGAATGAGCCACACTCAAGCCACCCCCGCACCGACTCGTCTTCAGCGCAGTGAACTGGCGGTTCCGGGTTCCAATCCGGCGCTGTTTGAAAAAGCGCTGAACTCCGCGGTCGACTACGTCTTCCTGGATCTGGAAGATGCGGTCGCGCCGGGCGACAAGGAACAGGCCCGGATCAATGTCATCCAAGCCTTGCGTGACCTGGACTGGCGGGGTGCGGGAAAAACCATCTCGGTGCGCATCAACGGACTGGATACTCATTACATGTACCGTGATGTGGTGGACCTGATGGAACAGGCGGGCGACCGCCTGGACACGATCCTGATCCCGAAAGTGGGCGTGCCGGCAGATGTCTACATGGTCGAGGCGATGGTGAACCAGGTCGAACAGGGCAAAGGCTTTGAGACCCGGGTCGGCTTGGAGGCCCTGATCGAGACGGCTCTGGGCATGGCCAACGTCGAAGCGATCGCTGCCTACGGCGGACGTCTGGAGGCCCTGCATTTTGGAGTGGCGGATTACGCCGCGTCCAACCGGGCACGCACGGTCAACATCGGCGGACTCAATCCCGACTACCCGGGAGACCAGTGGCACTTCGCCCTGTCTCGCATGACGGTGGCCTGCCGGGCGTACGGCCTGCGGGCGATTGACGGACCATTCGGCGACTTCAAGGATCCGGACGGCTATCGGGCGGCAGCACGCCGTGCCGCTGCACTCGGGATCGAGGGCAAGTGGGCGATCCATCCGTCCCAGATCGAACTGGCCAACGAAATCTTCTCTCCGCCGGAGGCGGAAGTGGATCGGGCCCGGCGAATCCTGAAGGAATTGGAGATCGCGGCGGCAGAAGGCCGAGGCGCAGCTGCCGTCGATGGCAAGATGATCGATGCGGCTTCGGCACGGATGGCCGAGAACGTGGTGCGTTTGGCGGAAGCAATCGCCGCACGCAGCTAAAACGAGGACAAGCGATATGCACATACACGAATACCAGGCCAAGGAAGTTCTGGCCAATTATGGAATCCAGACACAGCCGGGCACGCTGGTGTACAGCCCCGACCAGGCTGTAGCTGCCTACAACTCCCAAGGGTCTACGGTGTGCGCGGTCAAGGCGCAGATTCATTCCGGTGCGCGCGGCAAGGCCGGGGGCATCCGGTTGTGCCGGAGCAACGACGAAGTACGCCGCGCTGCGGACGAGATGCTGGGCGAGAAGCTGGTGACCCACCAGACGGGATCGGCCGGCAAGCTGGTCCAGAAACTGTACGTCGAGGCCGGGGTCGATATCGACCGCGAAATCTACCTGGCCTTCGTGCTGGACCGGGCCAAGCAGCGGCACGTCGCCGTGGCTTCCGCCGAGGGCGGCATGGAGATCGAGCAGCTGGCCCAGGAAAAGCCGGAGAGCATCCTGCGCATCAGCATCGACCCGGCATCCGGCATGCGCCACTTCCAGGCGCAGGAGCTGGCCTTCGGGCTGGGTTTGGAGCCCGACATGGTCAAACAGGCGGTGGCCACGTTCCGCGGCCTGTACAAGGCGATGGTCGAACTGGATGCCAGCATGGTCGAGATCAACCCGCTGGTGGTGACCCGGGACCGGCACCTGATCGCGCTGGATGCCAAGATGGAATTCGATGACAACGCACTGTTCCGCCACCGCGAAGTAGCAGAGTTGCGCGACATGTCGCAGGAGGACCCGCGCGAGACCGCGGCCTCCGACCACGACCTCAGCTATGTCGGCCTGGACGGCGACATCGGCTGCATGATCAACGGGGCCGGGCTGGCCATGGCCACCATGGACATGATCAAGCTGTCCGGCGGCGAGCCGGCCAACTTCCTCGACATCGGCGGCGGTGCGTCGCCGGAGCGGGTGGCCAAGGCGTTCGAACTGGTGCTGCAGGACGGCAACGTCAAGGCCATGCTAGTCAACATTTTCGCGGGAATCAACCGCTGCGACTGGATCGCCGAAGGCCTGATCAAGGCACTTGGCGTGGTCGATCTTGGCGTGCCCCTGGTGGTGCGCCTATCCGGCACCAATGTGGAGGAGGGCACCCAGATGCTGGTCGACAGCGGGCTGCCCATCATCATGGCCGACACATTAGCCGATGCCGCCCAGAAGGCGGTGTCGTCCGCACAGGAATAGGGAGGCTGACACGATGTCGATTCTGATTAACAAAGACACCAAGATCCTGGTCCAGGGCTTCACCGGCCGGATCGGAACCTTTCACGCCAAGGAGATGATGGAATACGGCAGCAACGTGGTCGGGGGCGTCACACCGGGGAAAGGCGGACAGGCGCACCTGAACCTGCCGGTGTTCAACACCATCAAGGAAGCGGTGGACGCGACCGGCGCAACGGCCAGCATCGTGTTCGTGCCCGCAGCCGCGGCCGCCGACTCGATCATGGAAGCCGCCGACGGGGGCATCAAGTATTGCGTGGCAATCACCGACGGCATCCCGGCCCAGGACATGATCCGCGTCAAGCGCTTCATGCTGCGCTACCCGAAAGAGCGCAAGATGATCCTGACCGGGCCCAACTGCGCGGGCTCCATCACGCCGGGCGAAGCAATGCTCGGAATCATGCCGGGCCATATCTACGAACCGGGCCGGGTCGGCGTGGTCGGACGTTCCGGCACGCTGGGCTACGAAGCCGCCTCGCAGATGAAGGCCGAAGGCATCGGCATCTCGACCAGCATCGGGATCGGTGGCGACCCGATCAACGGCAGTTCGCACCGCGACATCCTGGAACTGTTCGAACAGGATCCCGACACGGACGCGGTCATGATCATCGGCGAGATCGGAGGCCCTCAGGAAGCGGAGGCGGCGGAATTTGCGCGCGACCACATGAGCAAGCCGGTCGCGGCCTACGTGGCGGGCCTGACCGCGCCGAAGGGACGGCGCATGGGCCATGCCGGGGCCATCATTTCCGGGAAAGGCGAGAGCGCCTCGGAGAAAGTCGAGATTTTCCAGGAAGCCGGGGTGGCGATCGTGCCCAGCCCTTCCGAGTTCGGTTCCACCATGAAAGACGTTATGTCAAGGCTGTAAGGAGGCCGCATGTCAAAACCCAAAGTCATTGCCACGCGCCGCTGGCCGGAACCGGTCGAGGCGCATCTGTTCGAGCACTACGACTTCACGCTCAACGAGGACGACCATCCGATGAGCGTGGACGAGTTGCACCAGGCTCTGCGCGAGTACGATGCGGTCTGCCCGACCGTGACGGATCCAATCAATGCCGAAGTGCTCGGCATCGACGGCATCCGCGCGAAGATCCTGGGGAACTTCGGCGTGGGCTTCAACCATATCGACCTGGACGCGGCCAAGCAGGCCGGCCTGGTCGTGACCAACACGCCGGAAGTCCTGACCGACTGTACCGCGGACATCGCCATGAACCTGATGCTGACCGCCGCCCGCCGCACCGGCGAAGGCGAACGGCACTTGCGCGCCGGAGAGTGGGCTGGCTGGCGCCCGACCCACATGCTGGCGACCAAGGTGACCGGCAAGACCCTGGGCTGCATCGGCTTCGGCCGTATCGCGCAGGCCATGGCGCAACGCTGCCATTTCGGATTCGGCATGAAGGTGATCTTCCACGACCCGTACCCGCCGAAGCCGGAAGTCGTGGAGAAATTCCAGGCGACCGAGTGCAATTCGGTTGAGGAAGTGCTGGAGCAGGCCGACTTCGTGTCCCTGCATTGCCCGGGCGGCGAATCGACCTACCACTTGCTCAACGAAGAGCGCCTGGCTCGGATGAAGTCTTCCGCCATCCTGATCAATTCCGCGCGTGGCGACATCATCGACAATCAGGCCCTGATCGCGGCGCTGAAAAACGGCACCATTGCCGGGGCCGGGCTTGACGTCTTCGAAGGTGAGCCCAAACTGGATCCCGGATTCTTAGGTCTTGAGAATGCGGTTCTGCTGCCGCATCTGGGCAGCGCCTCGACCGAGACCCGGATCGCCATGGGCATGCGGGTGGTCGAGAACCTGGATCTGTTTTTCTCCAATCAGGAGCCGCGCGACCGCGTCGCCTGAGTGCCCGTCCCGGGATCGGCCCCGCCTGCATGCCGTCCGAAGTCGCTCCTTCTGCCGATCGCCCGGAAGACCGTATACGCGCCGAGACCCTGCGCTATACCGACAGCATGGTCCAGCGGCTGGGAGGGCTGCTGCTGGAAGTCATCCGTCGCCG
>LXNI01002513.1_pt1 | contig 12515 bp, 9 predicted proteins | sample 809091 | NCBI WGS metagenome assembly LXNI01 (sample SAMN04870527, study PRJNA318959) | sponge metagenome | biome: 01000161; feature: marine sponge reef; material: water | host: Sarcotragus foetidus | place: Greece: Milos, Mediterranean Sea | collected 2013-05-29 | depth 5-7 m | reverse complement strand
TGCGCGTCCCTCCCGGATTCCCGAGCTTCCCCCGCATGCCTGTAGTCATGCTCCTCCAACTCGGCGCTCCGACATTATGCTGGTGCAAATGAACACCCCAAAGCCATCTGCTGTATGTCGGGATTAGTGTGTGTTTGATAGAATCGTATGGGGTGGCTGCCCCGAAACCCGGGTTTAGAGATAATTTGTTAGATGAGAGCCTTCAGGGCTTAAATCCCGCCCTGCCACGTGACAATGATTCCCAATCCACTATCGGTGACCATTGCAGTGTTGCCGCTGAAAGCCTGCCTGTGCGATTCAGCGCATCCATCGCCAAACCGACTGCAAAAACGTTTGTGTCGGATTGTACGATTGATTCCAGCATACGCACTGCACGCTCGTCCAACGTGGCGTGGGTGGCAATGATCACCATTGACCACAGCGCGTTTTCGCGGACGATGGACCGAACCGGCTTGAAACGCTCCTCGCCGTAATCGACACCGATTCCTTCACAGACATCACAGTCATCGGTCGGACGTACGAATTTGATACTGCGACCCTGCGTCAGGTTCATTGCGAGCCGGTTATCTTCCTGCTCGAGCGAGTCAATCAGTGCATTGCAGCAAGTCATCAATAATTCTTCCATATGCTGGCGTGCAGCCGCGCGCCGTGCGAGACATCCCATTGCATCTGCAGCAACCGAACGCACGTAAACGGATTTGTCCAACTGTAGACGCTCACGTAACGCCTGCACGACTTCCGGGGTTGCTGTGCCGGATGCACCGAGGCCAAACGCACCGGCCTTGCGCAGCCAGCGAACCGGCGATGTGATGGCTGCCAGAAAAGTTGGCGTGGCTGCCTCACCCAAGGCAACCAGTCCGTAGGTCGCGGCACGGCGAACGCTTTCGCGCTCACTTTCAAGCCCTTCGGCAAGCACTGTTATTGTGTTTTGCTCGTCAGCTATGGACGCGAGTCTGTAGGCTGCGGCGATGCGAGTAGGTTCGGATTTGTCACCCCGGGTATAAAGATGGCTCGACAACGTTTCTGCGCTGCCCTCGACCTTCGGCGGCACTCGACTGGTCTGAAGCCAATGATACTGATGACGCCAGACAGACTCCGATTCCACTATCGCATCGCCAAGTTCGATTCCCGTCATTGGATCGACGGTTGAGTCTCTCCACCTGATTTCACGGGCATCCCCAGCATCCGGCTCGGTTGTCCGGTAGAGCCAGAAGCGCCACATATAGCGTGGGTTAGTCTGCCAGGTATGCCAATCATCACGGCGATGATTGCCACGGTGAAACAAATTGTGTGAGACCAGGATGACACTGCCGGCACGCAGTGGCCCAACCTCAAACTGAGACACTAGCGGCCAACCGGTTTGCCGGACTGCATCCCGCATTCGCTTGTCATGCACTGTTTGCTGCAGTCGAATGTCCTCTGGATCGTAATTTGATTGTTGCCCGCTCACGGCAATTTTATCCATGCCATCAATGATGTAATCGAAGTCCAGGTGGTCGGCGCCGGCGAAGTTGTCGTGGTTTTCTTCGTGATTAAAGGTCCAGTATTGCGAATAGGGCAGCATCACCGTGGGACCCATGTCCGCACGTACCGCTTGCGGGTAATACAACAACTCGATCTGAATCGCATGATGCTGCCGCGCTTTGCGCATGTTGTACGGGCCATTGTCATCCTTATGCCACCACTGATCGTATGCGCCACTGGCGTAGGGTGCGTTATGGGTGAATGGCACTATCGCCCAGTTTTTGCCAACCAGGCGCTGACACGCGTCGACGACACCTGGCGCATCGATGATGTCGAGTACTTCCGGAATCAAATCCGCGGTGATACGTTTCTTCTCGAGTCGCGCCTGCTTCGCCAGTGAATAGATATGCTCGTGTATTTCGGTTGGGATACCCAGACTTTCCGGCGCCAGGGCGACCAGTCCCCGGCTGACAAAGTCTGCCTCAAGGTTTTCCGATGTGGTGTACTGAAATCGATGTTGTTCAACAAACTGCTCTTGCCTGTTTGTTTCATCTGGCTCATTGTTCACCTGTTTTCTCCGGATCAGTGATCAAGAGTGACCGCATCAGCGGCCTGCATGCGCGCCAGTGCGGCGATGAAGAAATTCTCTTCACCTGCGCCGCCTGCCTTGGTGACCAGTGAAATGGGGTCAGTACCGGATGCGTGGCAGTAACCTCCGCTCAAATAGTCGAAAGCGGAGACCTGAAGTCTATTGATCCCCAGAGCGTTGATGACTTTTCCTGAGGTTTCACCACCCGCCACGACAAACTTGCGTACGCCGAGTTCATGCAGCCGCCTGGATATGCCACCCATCAAATTATCCGCCAGTTGCGCCGCGCCATCGCGACCAAGAACTTTTTGAGCTCGTTTGACGCCTTCAACATCGGTAGTTGTAGCGATTCCAACAGGTCCGTCTTTCAGCCTGTCTGCCGCCCAGTTGGCAATGCAGTCGATCATGTTCAGATCCCGGGCAGCCTGCAGCAGGTCAACCCTGTACAGAGCATGGTGCTGTTCGAAAACTCTGAGTTGACGATTCGTTTTGGGGCTGCAACTACCAGCCAGTACGGCAGCGTATCCTGGCGCCGGTGGCAGCAATGTAAGCGGTTCGGTTTTTTGTTGTCCTTGCTGCCAGTTGCGTGCCAGGTATATCGGCAACATATCAGCACCCGTTGTAACAGGTGAATCCATCGTGAGTTCAGCGATTCTGGCGACATCCCCGGTCTCTATCGCATCCACAATGAAAAACTTTATGCCATTGTTAACCTGTTCAGCGAGATATTCCTCGGCGGCGGGTTTCGCACTGTGCAAAATGCGTAGGGGTAAAAAGCCTGTTTTAACCTGGCTCTGTGCCTGCAGTACTTCCACCAGATTGGAATTGGTCATCGGTGTGGCAGGGTCACGGCTTGCCCCCGATTCGTGCAGCATCACATTGTTTACAAAGAGCCGCCCCAGATATACCGTGGTACCGCGCCAGGTGGGACAAAACAATATGTGGTCGACCCCGGTTAACGCCATCAGCGCTTCCGAAACAGGACCGATGTTGCCTTTCGCGGTTGATGCAAAGAGCGCGCTGTATTTGTAGTAGATCCGTTTCGCCCCCTTCGACAGGAGCGCTTCACCCGAGCGACGGGCATCGGCAACCGCTTCTTCTGGTGGCGCCAACCGGATCTTGCGACCGATGACAACCGCCTCTGCGTCCTCGTCGAGCTCTGCCAGTGCCTCGACAGAAGTCACCAGTGGGCAGCGGACACCCTCCCGTTCCAGCAGGCTGGCCACCATCATGCCACCCGTCAGATCGTCCGCAATAACGCCCAATTCAAGCAATCTGAATCTTCCTCATCTATAGTCACAGTTGGATTATGCTGTAGAAATCTGGTGCTGTAACAGGTTTTTCATCCGCACTTCTATTGACGTTGGCTGTGTCTGGAACCTCACTGCACGAAAATTAACGATACCATAAGAGCCTTCAGCGGACTAACACTCGCCCTGCTGTTGTAGCGGAGCAAACAGGCCGGCTGACCTGGGTTTTCTTCGTCATGTTTGATGAGAGGCAATGGTCCTGCATATATTGTCCTGCCATTGAGATCCGATCGGGCGAGGATAGTACGAATTACCACAGCTTCACGCGTACGTCAGAACAACATAGGCAGTATCGACGAACTGGTTTCTTTCAAGAGCATCTGAAACGGCACCGCTTCAATGGACCGACCTATTGGGAAGCGTTTTTGACCTGGATAAATTACCACGATTTTCTCGAGGTGCAAATCATCAAGCGCTGTTGTCATCGAGCGGGTCATGCGTGGTGCGTCGATACGTTTGCACTCGATCCCCAGCCACCTGCCGTTCTTTCGCAACACAAGATCAATCTCGGCGCCTTGGTGCGTCGCCCAGAAATAGGACTCATCCGGTTCTATCAGTGTCAGTAGCTGTTCGATGACAAATCCTTCCCATGAGGCACCCAGTTTTGGATGGTTATGCAAATCGACTTCACTTTGAATCCCGAGCAGTAAATGCAGTAGACCACTGTCGCGTACGTAAACTTTTGGAGCTTTTACCTGACGCTTTCGAATATTTGCGTGTAAGGGTTGTAACTGGCGAATCATGAACGCATCCGTCAGCAGATCCAGATAGCGCCGTGTGGTCGAGGGTGAAACGTCGAGTGCCCGGGCCGGTTCCACTGCGTTCCAGGTCTGGCCGTGGTAGTGCGCCAGCATCGACCAGAATCGCCGGAGTGCAACCGCTGGAACGCGCACTCCCCATTGCGGCAAATCCCTCTCAAGAAGAGACTGAATGAAGTTGCCTCGCCAGATGGTGCTGTCTGCATCTGTAGCGGCGAGAAATGATAGTGGGGAACCACCTCGCAGCCAAAGTGTCGATGAGGATTCCAGGGGTAACTCATTTGGGTGGAAGCCGCTTAATGTCAGCTGTTCAACGCGACCTGCGAGACTCTCGGATGACTGCCGTAAAAGGTCGCCCGAAGCACTGCCAAGGATAAGGAATTGCGCGGATGAATCCTGACGATCCGCGAGTACCCGTAGTATCGGAAACAGCTCGGGTCGCCTCTGGATTTCATCAATGACAACCAGGCTCTGGAGGGGCGCCAGGGACGTCATAGGCTCATCCAGACGTGCCAGACTGGCGGGGTCTTCAAGGTCGAAATAGTTGATCGATTCAGGCGGAACCAGTTCGCGTGCCAGCGTGGTTTTGCCACACTGACGCGGGCCCACCAGAATCACTATCCTGCTTCTTCCCAGTGCTGAACGGATCCGATCGATATGTGATGGGCGGGGAATCATGGCTGTTATTGAACATGAAAATCCGTCATTTAACAAGCAATTTTCATGGTAATTACGCATCTGGTAATATCTCGTTTGCGGGCTGCTCAAGCATTTCGATTACTTTTTGCCGACTTATCCCGGCGCTGTCTAAACACGCAGGCTTGCAGGATGCAGGGGGCTGACAGTAAACTTTGTTAATGTTCACTTTGGACGATTCGATAAACGCCACTATTCCGCTGCTGATCCTGACCCTGGGCATCATCCCTCCTGACATTACGGCCGCGGAGTCTTATTCACCCCATGTCGATCGGTCATACGCTATCAATGTCTACTGGGGTGACACCCATGTACATACCCACCTCTCCTGGGATGCCTACGGTTCGGGAAACCGGCTGACGCCGGATGACGCCAATCGTTTTGCCAGGGGGGAGACAGTCATCGCCGACAATGGGCAACCCGTGCGTCTTCACCGCCCGCTGGATTTTCTCATGGTGGCGGATCATTCCCAGAATTTCGGTGTACTCTCCCACCTGGCCGCCGGTAATCCGCTCTTGCTGGAGAAAGACGCCAGCAAACCTCTGTTGGAGTTGTTGAAGAACATACCGGCGACCGTACGGGAAGCGCTGAGCGCTTCGAACGACCAGATATTGAAGGACCTGGGCGAGCATTCGGGCTCTATCAAGCGCTTGTGGTCAACCTATGACTACGGAGCTGACAGGCGTTTCATGCGCCAGGTGTGGGATGACGTCATCGCCACCGCCGATCGGCACAACGATCCCGGCAGGTTTACGTCCTTTATCGGTTATGAGTGGAGCCCGAGACTCATTCATCGCAACGTGATCTTCCGCGACAGCGCGGCACGTGCCGGCCAGGTATTGCCCTATTCCAGTTTCGACAGCATCAACCCGGAGGACCTGTGGGTTTATCTGAAAGACTACGAGGATCGCGTTGGCGGCCACGTCATCTCTGTCCCGCACAACCCCAACCTGGGGGGTGACATGTTCAGGCTCGCAACATTTCATGGCCAGCCACTCACCCCGGCGTACGCACAGTTGCGCTCGCGGTTTGAACCACTCACGGAAGTGACGCAGATCAAGGGTGACAGCGAAACCCATCCGCTGGTTTCACCTGGTGACCCATTTGCCGACTATGAGACCTGGCCGGTCAACGACAAGAATCCAACACGCGAACAGAAACAGTTGAGTTACGCCCGTCCCGCCTTGATGAACGGCCTGGACCTTGGCATTGAACTGGGCATAAACCCGTTCAAATTCGGCATGATCGGTAGCACCGACTCCCACACCTCGCTCGCAACGGCCGACGAATATAATTTCTGGGGCAAAATGGCCACCTCTGAACCGAGTCCATACAGAATGTCTCTCTGGTTCTATAATGCCTCCGGTTACGCGGCCGTGTGGGCGCGGGAAAATACCCGGGAAGCTCTGTTTGACGCCATGAAACGCAGGGAGACTTATGCCTCGACGGGACCTCGGATCACCATACGGTTTTTCGGCGGTTGGGATTTCACCGGCGACGATGCGACGCGCCCTGACCTGGCACATGTGGGCTATACGAAAGGTGTGCCCATGGGTAGCGATCTTACCCAGGCGCCGGCCGGTAAATCACCGGTCTTTCTCATTCGCGCCGTAAAAGACCCGGATGGCGCCAACCTTGACCGGGCTCAGGTAATCAAGGGCTGGCGGGATACACAGGGCGGCCTGCACGAAAAGATATATGACGTTGCCATGTCGGAGGACGCCGACGGCAGCACCGTGCAGGGAGTCACCTACATGAACAGCATTGGTAATCCGGAACTCTCGGTCACCTGGACCGATCCCGATTTCGACAGTCGCTTCCCGGCGTTTTATTACCTGCGAGTACTGGAGATTCCCACACCGCGCTGGACGGCCTATGATGCGGCGTTCTATGGCATCGAAACCATGCCTGATCAAATTCCCCTCGTGACCCGGGAACGGGTCTATTCATCGCCGATCTGGTACACGCCCTGAGACTACAGAAGATGTTCCGATGTTTAAAAGGGCGCTGCAACTGATCGGCTTGATGTTCACGCAGCAGGCCCTCGCCGAACCAGGAATATCTTGGTTGTGAGATCAGGTCGCTGTAGTACTGAGCCATGACCGACATTCTCCATGACCACCAGTCGTGCACCTGGTACTCTCTCGACGATCTCAAGACTGTATTCCAGATTGGGATCGTGATCACCGATTCCCCGAACGTCAAAACGTAACAGTCGATATCGATCCATCAGCCTCGGCACTACAAGATCCCACTGACGAAGGGTACACCGGGCACCGTTCCAAAGCAGCACGGCAGGTGCGTCATGGGCCGTACTCAATCGTTCGCGATCCTTGATGTGTTGTAGGCTTCGCGAGGCTATACTAGCCCGCAGAGTCGCAGAGTAGACAGAACTCAATGGTATCCATGATTCATCCAGGCAGAGTCGTCACCATGCTGGCATTTGTGATGTGCGCGGCCTTCTCATACGGTGCCACACGCCCCAATATCGTGCTCATAATGGCTGACGATCTGGGCTACGAAACTCTGGGCAGCTACGGCTCGGCTTCCTTCGACACGCCGCACCTGGACCGAATGGCCGAGCAAGGCATTCGGTTTACCCGAGCCCACGCGCAACCGAAGTGTACGCCCACGCGCTTAAAAATCATGACCGGGCGCTACAATTTTCGAAACTACACTGACTTCGGCGTGTTGTCGCCGGACGAAATTACATTTGGCCATATGCTTCAAAAGGCCGGATATGAAACCCTGGTCGCGGGGAAATGGCAGTTGTATGGGAGGTCCGGCCGCGGCACCCATCCGGACGATGCGGGATTTGACGACTACCTTCTCTGGCAAGTTGCCCGCGGGAGAGCAGACGGCGAACGATACGCCGACCCCCTGCTATTGCGTAAAGGAGAGAAGGTGCGGCAATACATGGGCACATACGGCCCTGACATGTTTACCGATTTCATTCTCGACTTCATAAAACGCAAGCGCGATGCGCCGTTCTTTGTGTATTTTCCCATGAGCCTGGTCCATTCACCGCACATGCCCACACCCGACAGCAATGACTGGTCAGTCGACCGACACGCGATAGACGACAATTATTTCCCGGACATGGTCGCCTATATGGACAAGATGGTGGGTCGCATTCTCAATGAACTGGATGTACTGGGATTACGCGAGAACACGATCGTCCTTTTTACGGGAGACAACGGCACCGTCCCCACCCTGACGCGTAGACTGCGTAGCGGCCGTGTGATCCTCGGAGGCAAGGGCGCTACCACCGACCCCGGCACGCATGTGCCGCTCATCGCCTCGTGGCCCGGGACGGTAGCGAGCGGTGTGGTGAGCGACGATCTCATCGACTTTACGGATTTCTTCGTGACCTTTGCCGAGTTAGCCGATGCAGCACTGCCTGATGACCGGATCCTCGATGGGGTAAGCTTTGCACCGCAACTTCGAGGCGACCCCGGCTCACCGCGCAAGTGGCTCTTCTCTTCGTGGCAATCGAGTGGCTGTTACGTTCACAACGGTCGTGCGAGACTCTACGATAACGGGCGCTTCTTCGATCTGCGAGCCGACCCTAATGAAGAAAGACCACTTGAATTGAAATCCCTGGATACCGAGTTGGCTGTGGAGTACGGCAAGCTCCAGCGCGCTCTCGATTCTGTTGGCGGATGCAAGGGCAGAAATTAGTGGCTTGCACAAAAAACCCACCGAGTTTCGATGCCATGGCTGATTCATCCCATGCCGACAATACCATTGTGGTGCTCTGGGGAGATCGTGGCTGGCATCTCGGGTTCGGAAAGAGCATCAATCAGTGGGCCTCCGAAGTGTTAGACAAAGCCGCCCGCCTATAAGTCACAGTCGGCGGTCCCATGGCGATCCTTTCGTTGCCCTAGGCGCGGGCGGCGAGGTCAGAGCAGCCGGGGGCGTCCCTTTGGCTACGGGCCAGTTCCAGTATCCACTCCGGTATCCCGCCGGTGGCATCGTCCTTGGCCATTGCAAACAACCTGTTGACCGTTTCCGCGTTGCCGTCGGCGACATTCTCCGCGAACGGGTCCGCCGCCGTCAGGTCATGGAGGAGGACGCCGGTGCCGTCGGCCTTCAGGTTGAGCCACCAGCCGTCGTCGATGATGGTTAGCGCGGAACCCCAGGCGACGGTCACGTGGTCCCGTTCTCCCTTGCCGCCGCCGAGAGCGTGCTTGGTGAAGGAAACTCCGTTCATCTCCTTTGGCGCGGCGACCCCCGCCGCCTCCAGGATGGCGGCCGATATGTCATGGTGCTGGACCAAGATATCGCTCCGGGTGCCGGCGTGCTCGGCGCCGGGGAAACGGACCATCAGCGGGATATCGAAGACCTCGGGGCGGGACGGGTAGCCGCGCTTGCCCATGTAGCCGCCGTCGCCGAGGGCGTGCCCGTGGTCGGCCGTCAGTACCACCATCGTATTGTCGAGGAGACCCTGGACGCGGAGGGTGTCCATCAGGAAGCCGAACCAGCGGTCACACATCGTCACCAGGCCGTAATAGTTGGCGCGGGTGCGGGCGAGGAGATAGGGATCAAAGTCGCTGACATCCCGGTAGGGGGAGACGACCTGCTCCGGCCCGTCCTCGGCCAGGTACATCTTCCGGTACTGTTCCGGCACCAGCCACGGCTCGTGGGGAGAGAATGATTCAATTGTCAGGAAGAACTTGTCGGCGTCACGGTTCTGCTCAAGCCAGAGGGCGGACTCGCGGAGGACGCGGGGGGCGAGGTAGTCCTCTTCGCGGACGCGGTCACGCATGTTGGTGATGGCCGCCTGGATAAAGGGGATGGTTCTCTCGTTCTGCATGTCCTTCGGAAGCCAGTAGTCTATCTCCGCCTGCGTCAGGCGGGGGCCGGAGCGCTGGCGGTCTCCCTCCTGGCCTCGCAGAAACATCCACTGGTGGAAGACGCGCCAGTAGTTCTTGGAGGGCTTGAACATGTGGTAGACATCGGCGATGAGGGCCGTCCGGTAATGAGCCTCGGAGAGGAGTTCGGAGATAGTCGACTGCTCCTCCGGGATCGGTCCCCAACCCGGTGCGCCGACGAAGTCTCCCTTGAGGCGATAGTCGCAGTCATGGAAGGGATATACACGGCGGCCGGTGTAGAGGGCGCGGCGCGTCGGCAGTGTCGGCATAGACTCCGGATAGGTCCGCGTCATGACCAATGACTCGGCGGCGAAGGACTCGAAGTTGGGGGTAAGCGGCTTGCCCCAGGGCGGGTCGCCGTAGACACCGGCGCAGTCCTTGCGCCAGGAATCGAATACCACGAGGATGATGTTCACTGGTTGCCTCCATCGACGGTTATCGGGGACTAGTGTACCACCTTACGGGGGCGAACCCTCCTGGTACTTCGTCATTGTACTCCCCGAACCGGTAGGCCTATTGTAAGCTCATCCGCTGGATAACATTGAAACGTTGACCAGGAGCAACTGGCGCGATTCCGAAAGGGCAGTGCGCGTATTCTGAAGGAGATTCTGTCCATTCCCGGTTTCGACAACAGAAAATACACCACCGAAGGGTATTTGAAACCCCGCTGTGACAAAATACCATCTGGGTTGAGTTACCCATTTTGCCAACGCACCGGTCGATTGGGCCGCGAGAAGGAGAAATCTGTGGAAGCGTTGAAGAATCTGAATCGATGGAGTTTTACACTCATCCTGCTCCTGTCCGCGTTGATGAACGGCTGTGTCTCACTGCCCGGGGAATCAAGTACCCCGCCTAATGTCCTGTTCATCTCGGTCGATGACTTGAACCACTGGGTCGGTCATCTCGATGGCTATCCGGGCACCCTGACACCTAATATTGACCGTCTTGCCGCGAGCGGAGTAACTTTTGGTCGTGCCTATGCACCGGCTCCGTTGTGCAATCCTTCACGAGTCAGCGTGCTCACGGGGTTATTGCCGGCGCATTCAGGTGTCTACGGCAATGCCGAGAGACTTCGCCAGAAGCTGCCCGACGCGGTCACACTACCCCAGTATTTTCGCCAGCATGGATACAGCGTCAAGGGCGGGGGCAAGGTATTTCATACTCGGAATCGCGGACAGGGCAGTAAGGAAGCCTGGGACGAGTATTTCGAACTGCCGGAGTCAAAGGCTCCCAATAATAAAGAGGAAAAGAAAAAGAAATCAATGCCCGTAGAAACAGGAATGTGGGCGCCCTGGGGGCCGTCGACTTCCGATGACAGCGCCATGGATGACGCCATGATTGCAGATCAAATCATCGCGGAACTCGAAAGTCAGCATGACAAGCCATTCTTTCTGGCCTATGGCACGGACAAGCCGCACTTGCGCTGGGAGGTTCCTCGAAAATACTTCGAGATGCACCCCAGAGAATCGGTGGTGTTACCGAAGGTAATAAAAAATGACCTCGATGATATACCGCCCTTCGGCCGCAGGCTCGCTCTTAAGGCGGTGAACATCTCGAATAACCGTTTTCTGCCAGGGGACAAGCACGCCAACGTACTCCAATACAACAACTGGCAGGCAGGCGTACAGGGTTACCTCGCGAGCATCACTTTTGCCGATGCGCAAGTTGGCAGGGTTCTCGATGCCCTGGCTGATTCACCCCATGCTGATAATACCATTGTGGTGCTCTGGGGAGATCATGGCTGGCATCTCGGGACGAAGCAGCACTGGCGAAAACACACGCTGTGGGAGGATGGCCTGCGAACAACACTGGTGATCTCGGCGCCGGGGATTGCCGGACGCAATGTTCGCAGTGATCGTGTTGTTAGTTTGCTTGACCTGTATCCAACACTGCTTGAGATGGCGGATCTTCCGCCAAAGCAAGGAATGGATGGGCAATCCATCGTACCGTTGCTACAGCAGCCGGATCTGCCCTGGTCGCGGCCGGTGATCAGTACCTTTGGCTTTCAGAATCATTCGATACGGTCAGAACGCTGGCGATATATCCGTTATCACGATGGAACCGAAGAGCTCTACGATCACGACAAAGATCCCAATGAGTGGACCAATCTTGCCGTGGCATCCGCTGCCGGTAAGTACCGCAAGGTGATGGACCAACTCGCCCGACACCTCCCCAAAGTCAACGTGCGTCCGGACTAACGTGCGAAGCCTGAGGTGCGCAATTCGACGTCGCTAAACGGAGAACGTCTTGATGGCTGAAGAAGAAATCGATGTATTCGCGCCGCCGAACCTCTCGGCGCGGCCACGGCGCGGACTTTCACTGCGCTATCTGGGGAGTGACGTTGTTTTCGACAACAACAAGTACGGGGAGCAGACCTCCATGGCACCGTTCGACTGCTATGACGAGTCGTTGTCGAATTGGGACAGGGTCGCGGGCTTCGTCTACCCACAGGTGCTGTCAGACAAGATCCCAGCGGAAGTGGAGAGGAGGCTGAGCGGTCCGATCGCTCCGAGCAAGGTAAAAATGGAACGGTGGCTGTAGCGCAACAAGTCTGCATCGGAGGCGGCGGCCGCGCAACAGTAACAACCGGAGAGGTATTAACTCCCCCTGTTGTGCCTGCAATAAAGGAACAGTGAAAGGAGACTTCCTGACGAATGTATACTGGGGCGATACAGATACAGCACTTTGGTTCGGCTTTAAATGCTAGCCCGGATATTGCACGAGTGTGCTAATTTGGCAGGGATCCGTGATATTTGCGCTGTAGCGGGGCGTGACAGTTTCGACCGAGCGGGAACCGGGTCATTTGATGCGGTATTCGGGTTGT
>LXNI01002512.1_pt1 | contig 12519 bp, 13 predicted proteins | sample 809091 | NCBI WGS metagenome assembly LXNI01 (sample SAMN04870527, study PRJNA318959) | sponge metagenome | biome: 01000161; feature: marine sponge reef; material: water | host: Sarcotragus foetidus | place: Greece: Milos, Mediterranean Sea | collected 2013-05-29 | depth 5-7 m | reverse complement strand
TCAGCCTGAGGCGGGAGGGTTCGGTGTTGCGCTTCGTGCCGCCGGCGAGCACGACCGAGGACCAGATCGACGAGGCAGCGGCAATCCTCGAGAAGGCCATCGTGGAGGTCTGCGAGTAGGCAGCGAGGTCTTCGAGGAGTACCGGCCGCCGGCGGTCATCTAGACTCCCTCCGCAATCCAGCGGACGGAGGCGGCCATGACAGCGGAACCCATCAGCTACTCGTGCGAGAAGTGCTCAAACCCATCGTTCACGGGCGAGGACGTTTTCCTGGCGGGACGCTATGGACGTTTCTTCGACTACCAGGGAAAGAAGTTCACGGCGGTAACCTGCGACAACTGCGGGTACACGGAGTTCTACCGGCAGCAGAGCAGCACGGCAGGGAACATCCTCGACATCCTGACCAGTGGGTAGCGATCAGATAACGGCGGACTCGCGCAGGGACTCAATCTCCTCCCAGGAGTAGCCGAGTTCGGTGAGGTAGCGCTCGGTCGAGTCGCCCAGCTCCGGCGGTGGGGCGACCTCGGTCTGGGGCTCGCGCCCGAACTGGAGCGGGGAGCCTACGACAAGCGCCTCGCCGAGGGCGGGGTGAGGCATGGCGGCGATGTAGCCGTTGGCGCGGGCCTGGGGGTCGGCGAGGATGTCGGCGTAGGTCTGGACGGGGCCGCAGAAGATGTCGCGGGCGCGGAAGCGGGCGACCCAGTGGTCGGTCGTGCCAGTGCGGATGGCCTTCTCGAGCCGGGGGTGGATGTCGGCCATGCCGGCGGCGCGGGAGCGGTCGTCGGGGTACTGCTCGGCGAGGTCGTTCAGGCCGAGCTCGTCGCAGAGGGCGGCGAATTTGTCGGTGGTGGCCCCGCCGATGACCAGCCAGCCGTCGGCGGTCTGGTAGGAGCGCCAGACAGCGCGGGAGGTGAGGAGGGGGTGGCCGAGGCCGGCGCGGGGGGCGGTGTCGCCGGAGAACGACTCGGTATTGATCTCCCAGGACTGGAGGGCGATCTGGGAGCCGTAGAGGGAGGCGTCGACCTGCTCGCCCTCGCCGGTGCGCTCGCGCTTCACGAGGGCGGCGAGGATGCCCGAGCAGAGGATCATGGCGCCGACCTGGTCGGCGATGGCGGCGCCGGTGGGGGTGGGCGGGCCGTCCTCGGGACCGCTGCGGAGAGTGATGCCGCCGGAAGCCTGGCCGATGATGTCGTTGCCCGGGACGGGGGTGCGGTCGCCGTGGGGGCCGAAGGCGGAGGCGCTGGCGTAGACGATGCCAGGGTTGATGGCGGAGAGGGTGTCGTAGTCGAAGCCGAGGCGATCCATGGCGCCGGGGCGCATGTTGCTGACGACGACATCGACGCGCTCGACGAAGCGGTGGACGATGTCGCGGGCCTCGGGGCGGCGCACGTCGAGAGTCACGCTGTGCTTGCCGCGGTTGTGGGCGACGAAGTAGGAGGTGGGGGCGCCTCTCCGGCCCCCAACGCCGCGGCCGCGCTCACCCTCGCGGTGTTCAACCTTGATGATCTCGGCGCCCATGTCGGCCAGGAGCACGGTCGCGTAGGGGCCCTGCTGGGCCCAGGTGAAATCGAGCACGCGGATGCCTTCGAGCGGACGTCCCATGTCTTCCCTCCGGAGTCGTGGGGAGCATGGCACAGGGGCGGGCGGAGGCGCGAGGGGTCAGGGGGCGTGGGGGCGGTCACGGTCACGGTCACGGAACGAGCCTCCCCCTACGGGGTCAGGCGGACCTTGATGGAGCCGGAGGACTTGTCATCGGCGGTCTGGAAGGCCTCGGAGGCGCGGTCGAGGGGGAAGGTATGGGTGACAAGGGGATCGAGGGGCTCGATGAGCTCGTCGAGCAGGTCAGTGGCCATACCGAACTCAGTGCGGGGACCGGGGCGGCCGTAGCAGACGGCGCCGACGAGGCGCACCTCCTTCAGGAGGAGAGGGGTGACGGGCAGGGCGACATCTCCCTGGAACGCGCCGAGCATGACGACCGTTCCGCGGTTGCGCACGAGGGAGACACCTTCATCGATGGTGGGGGCGGTGCCGCCGACGGTTTCGATGACGGCGTCGACGGGAAGGCCCTTGAGCTCCTTGCGAGCGGTCTCGCCGTCGGGGAAGACGGCGGTCGCGCCGAGGGCGCGGGCCATCTCGGCCTGGAAGGGGTGGCGGGCAGTTATGTAGACCTCGGTGGCGCCGGCGCGGCGGGCCACGAGCGTGTTTACGAGGCCGACGGTACCGGCGCCGAGGATGACGGCGCGCGAGCCGAGGCGAATGCCGGACTCGTTGACGGCGTGAACGGCGACGGCGACGGGCTCGGCGAGGGAGCCATCCTCGGGGCTGACGCGGTCGGGCAGGGGGTAGACAGAGGTGGCGGGGGCGAGCATCGACTCGGCCATGCCACCGGCGCCGTCGCCACCGAGGAAGACGCGGTTCTGGCAGTGCCAGGTCTGGCCGGTGAGGCACTCGTAGCAGCGGAAGCAGACGGCGACGGGTTCGACGGAGACGTTGGCGCCCATCTCGAGCTCGACACCTTCGCCGACAGCCTCGACGACGCCGCCAACCTCGTGGCCGGGGGTGTTCACGGCGGGACCGCCGCGACGGTAGCTGTGCAGGTCGCTTCCGCAGATGCCGGCGCCGGCCACGCGCAGCCGCACCCAACCGGGAGGGGGATCGGTCAGATCGCGCTCAACAACGCCGACGGCACGGGGGGCGGCCCAGGCAACAGCGCGCATGGTGCTCACAACGCCCATGATACCGGGCTTACATCCCGCCATCGCCAGACCCGTATGCTGGGGAGTTGGGACCACCCCCCGGGAGCAGCCGTGACATCAGAGCAGGACCGGGGTCTCCTTGCGTTCGTCGCTAGCCGGATGCGGAACCTTCCCGCCTTCTCCTGGTGGATCGGGCTCTCGTACTGGTTCGGGCTCTCCACCGTCGTCGCCGCCGCGCTGGGCGTGCTGGTGATGTTCGCGATCCTGGTGAATCCGCTCACGTCGGTCCTGGCGGGCGTGATCGTGGTTGCACTGGGACTGGCGGTGACCGGGGGCATTACGCGACGCCGGCGCCTTCCTCCGGAGACGCTGTTCTATGCGGCGCTGGCACTGATCCCGCTCTTCATCGCGCTGGCGCTCATCGCCATCATCACCTGAACCGCCTTCGTCTCCGCTGCGTAGACTCCACGCGCGGCTCGGGCCGCGGGAGGTTCGCAATGGCGCGAGAGTACATCGATGTTCTCCGGCTCCCGGAGAGCATGCCGTGGCACTACAGCCAGGCGGTGAAGGTGGGCAACACGGTCTACGTAGCGGGGCAGGTGGGTGCCGGCGAGGGCAGCATCGAGGCGCAGACGCGGAAGGCCTACGAGAGCGTCGTGGACGTGCTGGCGAAGGCGGGAGCGACGATGGACGACGTGGTGCGCGAGACCGTCTATCTGGCGGACCGCTCGAAGTTGCCAGAGGTGGCGAAGATCCGGGAGACCTTCTACGGGGAGCGCTTCCCGGCGAGCACGGCCGTTTTCAGCGGCTCGGGCGACGGGTACGACATCGAGGTCGAGGTGACGGCGGTTATCGACGAGTAGGGGCGCCGCTCGTGCTGCCGGCGAGCAGGCGCTCGGCCTCGCGCAGGTCGGTGGCGGTATCGATGTCGTACCAGAAGTGTCCGCCGACATCGACGGTTCCGAGGCGGCGGTCACGGACGAGCACGGCCATGATGTCGCTCAGGCCGCAGTCGTCGGGGGCGCCGGCGAGGGCTTCCCAGATACCGGGGGAGCAGATGAAGGCGCCTGCATCGAGCGCGTCCCAGTCGGCGAGGGCCTTGCCGATGGCGGTGACACAGCCTGTCCCATCGGTGGCGAGCTTGGTGGCCTCGTCGGTGTAGGCGGCGCTGCGGGTGGAGCGGTCGGCGGCGACGCGGCAGGTATCGCCAAGGGGGTCGGTGGCGGCGGAGTCGAGGAGCGCGCCGATGAGCCCCGGGGAGAACGCGTGGTCGCACATCACGAGCAGGAACGGTTCCTCGCCGCACCAGGAGCGGGCGGCGGCGAGTGAGTACGAGGCGCCCTGGTGGAAGCGGGGATTGGCGGCGAACTCGACGGGCAGGCGGGCCCACTCCTGTGCGCCCTGGCGGACGGCCCGCTCACCGTGGCCGGTCACGACGAGGGCTCGCTCAAGGCCGGCCTCAGCGAGGGCCTCAAGGGTGTGGCCCACGAGCGGCTTCCCTGCGAGCGGAACGAGGGGCTTGGGGAGGTTGGGGCCGGACTCGCTCAGCCGCTGGCCAAGACCCGCCGCGAGGACAACTGCCTTCATGCATGCTCCGGCGGGCGTGAGCCCGGACTCGGGGGCGATCTTAGCCGATTCGGCCCCTGTGGAGGGTTGATAGGAACGCCTATCTGCGATACTTTGCCGTGGCTAACATCAAGGCAGAGGGCGAATTTGAGCGCTTTCGCACTGATCACGCGCGCGCGCCTGGGGAAGGACTCCCGTCCTTCCGCCATGGCTGCCGGTGAGCTCGTCACGAAGGGCCTCTCCTTCTCCTACGGCGAGGTGCGCGCCGTGGACGATGTGTCCATCGCCGTTCCAGCGGGGACGGTCACGGCCCTGCTCGGGCCGAGCGGGTGCGGCAAGACGACACTGCTACGCCTGATCGCCGGGTTGGAGCGTCCAGAGGCGGGCTCCATCCACGCCGGCGGGGAGACGCTGAGCACGCCCGAGCAGGTGCGGCCGCCGGAGAAGCGGCGCATCGGCATGGTCTTCCAGGAGGGAGCGCTCTTCCCCCACCTGAGCGTGGCCGAGAACGTCGCCTTTGGGCTGCCCCGTGGGCGCGACCGCGCGGGTGTCGTCGAGGAAGCGCTGGCGCTGGTGGGGCTCGCGGGCATGGGGAAGCGCTCGCCCACGTCGCTCTCGGGCGGGCAGCGGCAGCGCGTGGCCCTGGCCAGGGCGCTGGCCCCGGGCCCGGAGGTGCTGCTGCTGGACGAGCCGTTCGCGAACCTCGACCCGGCCCTGCGAGTGGAGTTGCGGACGGAGGTGGCGTCGCTGCTGCGAACTCTGGGCATCACCAGCGTGTTCGTGACGCACGACCAGGAGGAGGCGTTCGTGATGGGCGCCCAGGTGATCGTGATGCGGGACGGGCGCGTGCTGCAGAGTGCGCCGCCCAGCGAGCTCTACAGCCGCCCGGCGAATCGCTGGGTGGCGAGCTTCGTGGGCGAGGCCAACGTCGTGCCGGGCAAGGGCGGGGCGGAGGCGGCGGAGACGGTGGTGGGCTCGGTGCCGCTCGCACAGGCGGCGCCGGCGACGTGCGAGGTGCTGCTGCGGCCGGAGCACCTGTCCCTGCAGACCGGGGATGCGTGGGAGGTCGAACAGCTCGAGTTCTACGGGCACGACACGCTCTACGTGCTTCGCGGCGAGCACGGCGAGAAGCTGATGGTGCGCGCGGGCGGGGCGCCTCGCTACGGCAACGGCGACCGCGCAGCGGTGCGCTACCAGGGTCCGCCAACCGTGGCCTTCGAAGCGTAACGACGATGCTCGGCGCAACGGCTCTCATCGGGGCCGCCAGGCGAGCGGCGGGCATCCGCGGGCCGCTGTGGCTCTGGGTGGCGACGCTGGTGATCGCGGCGCTCTTCGCCGTGCCGGTCGGGTACCTCGTGGCCCGCAACATCAGCGAGGGCAGCGAGACGCTCTCCATCCTGTTCTCACGCCAGACGGCCGACCCGCTGGCGAACACACTCCTGCTGGCGGTGACCGTCGCGGCTGCGTCGGCGGCCGTGGGGACGCTGCTGGCGTGGCTGACGATGCGCACGGACCTGCCCCTGCGGGGGGCGTGGCGGGTGATCTGCCCGCTGCCGCTCGTCCTGCCTTCCTTCGTGGCGGCGGCGGCGCTGCTCGCGGCGCTCTCGCCGGGGGGCATGGCGGAGGAAGTCCTGAACCCGCTCGGGCTGGAGGCGCCGTCGCGGATCGACGGATTCTGGGGGGCGTTCTTCGTACTGACGGCGGTGTGCTACCCGTACGTGTACCTGCCGGCGGCGGCGCGCATCGGGGGGCTGCCACCCTCGCTGGAGGAGGCGTCGCGGCTGCTGGGGGAGGGCGCCTTCGGCACGTTCCGGCGGGTGGTGTGGCCACAGGTGCGGAGCGCGGTGCAGGCGGGGACGCTGCTCGTCTTCCTCTACGTGGTCAGCGACTTCGGCGTGGTGAAGCTGATGGGCTACCCGACGCTCTCGACGAGCGTCTTCGTGAACCGGCTCTACGATGCGCCCCTTGCGTTCTCCCTGGGGCTGATCCTGGCGGTGGTGGCGCTGGCGGTGGCGGGACTCGAGCGGGCATCGGCGGGCCGCGCGCTGGCGCGGCTCGCGCCGGGAGGGGTGCGGGCGCGGCGGGTCGTGCTGGGCGCCTGGAAGGCGCCGGCGACGCTGGCCGCGCTGGTCGCCGTGGGAGCGGGGCTGATCGCGCCCGTGGTCGTGCTGGCGTGGTGGGCGGTTCGGGGGCTGGCGGGGGCGGGCAGCGGCTTCGATCGCACGAGCGTGGACCTTGCGGCGCTGGGGTCGCCGGCGCTGAACACGGTGATCGCGGGGGTGGTGACAGCAGGGGTGGCGGTCGTGGTGGTGCTCCCGCTGGCCTACCTCACGGCCCGGTACGGGGGCCGGGCGGCGGGGGCGGTACACGCAGTGGTGGCGGGGAGCTTCGCCGTGCCGGGCCTGCTCATCGCACTGGCAGTCGTATTCATGGCGCTGCGCGTGCCCGGGCTCGACTTCCTCTACCTGACGCTGCCGCTGCTCATCTTCGCCTACGTCGTCCACTTCGGGGTGCAGGCGCTGCGCAGCGCCGAGGTAGGGGTAGCGACGGTCGACCGGCGGCTGGAGGAGGCAGCGCAGACGCTGGGGGCGGGGCGGCTGCGGCGACTGCTACGGGTCGACCTGCCACTGATGGCGCCGGCGCTGGCGGCGGGCGGAGGCCTGGTGCTGCTCTCGACGATGAAAGAGCTGCCAGCGACGCTGCTGGCCTCGCCGGTCGGCTTCGAGACGCTGGCGACGCGCATCTGGAACGCGAACGAGGACGGCTTCCTTGCGGACATGGGGCTTGCGAGCGTCGTGCTGGTCGCGGTCTCAGCGGTGCTGACGTGGCTGCTTGTGATCCGGAACTCGGAACACCTGCGCTAGACGCTACGGGCTCTTCGCGACGACGTTCTCGCTGAACCAGGCGATGTCGTCGAAGTCGGATGAGGAGATGTCGACTTCCTCGACGCCGAGCTCGGCGAAGGCGGCGATCTGTTCAAGCATGTTGTCGCCCGTCGCCGAAGAGGACGCCGCCGTGGTTCCACTGGGTGACCAGCTCGGAGCGGCCCCAGCCGCGGGCCATCTGGGCGATTCCGCCGGCTATCTGGTCGGCGGCTTCCTGGGTCTGGCCGCGGGCGAGGATGAGGTCGGAGGTGATGGCGAGGCTGGCGGGGTCGCGGCCGATGTCGTCGCAGGCGGCGCGGGCGTGTTCGGCAAGCTCGGCGACCTGGGCGGGGCCAAGCTGCCAGGTGTTGATGGCGTCGGCCTGGCGGGCGGCGAGGCGGAGGAGGGCGCCGCGGCGGTTGAGGCCGATGATGATGGGCGGGTGGGGCTTCTGTACGGGCTTCGGGGAGAAGGTGGCGCCCCCTTCGAGCTGATAGTGCTTACCCGAGAACTCGGTCGTTTCCTGCGTCCAGAACGACTTCATGATCTGGATGCCCTCCTCGAGCTGCTCAATGCGGCCGAGGAAGTCGAGCATCTCGAAGCCGTAGGGCTCGAAGTCGGCGTACTCGTAGCCAGTGCCGATGCCAAGCACGGCGCGTCCGTTCGAGAGGCTGTCGACGGTCACGACTTGCTTGGCCAGCTGGAAGGGTGGACGGAAGGGCATGCCCGTGACGTGCGTGCCCAGCCGCATGTGCTGCGTCTGTCCGGCTACCCACGCGAGATAGGTCCAGGCATCGGGCTGGTCGAAGGAGGGGTGGTCGACGACGTAGAGGGCGTCGAAGCCGAGGGCGTCCACTTCGGCGATCGTGTCGTTGAGGGCGCCACCGCCCGTCGCGACGATGCCGAACTTCACGGGGAGGAGGTTCCGGCCGAGGAGTTTCCGGGGGCCTGGCTCGCGAGGAGCTCCAGGTCGTCGACCTTGCCGAACATGTAGGGCAGGAAGGACTCGCCGGGGACACGGGTCAGTATCTCGCCGTGGGTGTAGGTGTCGCCCTCGCTGTAGCTCACGCCGAGCACTTCGCGGATGGGGATATCGGCGACGGGGTCGTGGGGGGACTCGCGCAGGAGCACCTCGCCCTCGAGTCGCTCGATGAGGCGGGTGCGTCCAGTGTGGCGCACGCGCACGAGGACGGGGTCGTTGTCGAAGCCGCGGCCGTCGGGGGCAGGCATGAACTTGAAGTAGAAGCGGGAGGACTCGGGCGACTCGCCCGGTTCGACCTGCTCGACGACTCGCCCGCGGACCTCGATGTAGACCTGTCCGTAGCGCTCGATCGTGCCGGTGATCTCGTCGCCGTCGCGGCGGACGTGGATGTTGGCGACCTTCTTCGGTTCGCCGTAGAGCTCGCGGCCGAAGATGACGGCGCTGTCGGTCGACATGGGCATGGTGATGGGGTAGTCGCCGACGATGCCTTCGTACTTGCAGCGGACGTTGAGGCCGCCCGCGCCGAAGGGCTGGAGCGTGTTGCTGAGGCCGATGTGGGAGACGCTGACGGAGGCGATGGGCTCGTCGGCGGGCTCCAGGGGAGGCGGGAGGATGGCCGCGATCACGTCCGGGTCGGTGCGAAAGCTGGCGGCGATGCCGCGGAAGGACTCGAACTCGGGGGTGGCGTAGAGCTTCTGGAGGTTGCGGACCTCCTCAAGGGTCTTCACGTAGCGGAGCTGCATCGGGGCCTCCTGGAATGCGGGATTGGGATTCGGGATCAGTCCATGCGGCTGCCGCCGTCGACGTTGAGCGCCTGGCCCGTCATGTAGGACGAGTCGTCGGAGGCGAGGAAGGCGACGACGGCGGCCTGCTCCTCGACGGTAGCCTGGCGGCCCATCAGGAGGGCGCGTCGGATGGCGGCCTTGGAAGTGCCTGGCTCCTGGCCGGCGACCTCGTCGTAGCGGCCGAAGGTGCCGTCCATCATGTCGGTGTCGGTGGAGCCGGGGCAGACGATGTTGACGCGGATGTTCTGCCGGGCGAGCTCGAGGGCGAGCTGCTGGGTGAGGCCGTGCATCGCCCACTTGGTGGCGCAGTAGGCGCCGTAGTTGGGGATGCCGATGCGCCCGGCCGTGGAGGAGATGTTGATGATGCTGCCTCCGCCGCCCTTCACCATCTCTCGGCCGACAGCGCGGATGGTGTGGTAGAGGCCGTGGAGGTTGACGTCGACGGTCTCGTACCAGTTGTCGTCGGTCATCTCGAGGATGGGGGCGGCTCCTGCCTCGCTGGGGAGGGCGGCGTTGTTCACGAGGATGTCGATGCCGCCAAGCTCGGCCACGGCTGCATTGACGGTGCGCTGGAGGTCGTCCTTGTCGGTCACATCGCAGTCGACGGCGAGGGCGCGACGACCCATGGCACGTACTTCCTCAGCGACGCTCTCGATGCCTTTCCAGCCCATCTCCTGCTCGTGCGGGGGGAAGGTGGAGGCGTCGCGGGCGCGCGCGGTGACAACGACATCGGCCCCCTCCTCGGCGAGACGCAGGACGATGGCGCGTCCGATGCCGCGGTAGCGTCCTGCGCCGGTTACGAGGGCGACGCGGCCTTCGAGCCTAGTCATCGAACGGCCCGCCGGTGATGGCGCCCAGGTCCTCCCACTTCATCGCGCGGCGCCGGTTCCAGTGCTCGACCCAGCTATCAACATAGCCCTGGCCGCCATGGTGGTAGTCGACCTCGAGGGTGACCTCGCCCTCGTCGTTGAACTCGAGGCGGGACACGCCCTCGAAGGAGCGCCACTTGCCGTAGTTCTCGTCGTCCTCGTCCATGACCTGGGAGTAGGCCATCCAAAGGATGCAGATGCCGCGGTGGTTCTCGGCGACGTAGACCTCTTCGACGGGGACTCGAAGGGTGATGCCGACCTTGCGGCTGGCCCAGAACTTGCGGATCTCTTCCTTGCCGTTGAGGGCTTCTGCGTGGCTGACGATGTCGCGCATAACGGCGTCGTCGGAGAACCACTGGTCGGGGCCGTAGGGGTCGCCGCTGCTCCAGCCGCCCTCCTCGAAGAGCTTGCGTCCGGTTTCGATGTCATTGGGTCCGACGGGCATGGGTACGCCTCCTTGGTCGTGCGGCGCGAATCATAACGGGGCGGGTGGGGAGGGCGGGGACGGGGGGCGCGGCGGCTCAGGCGCCAGTGATGGCGCCCAACTCCTCCCACTTCATCGCGCGACGGGCGTTCCAGTGGGCGACCCAGCTATCACACATCCCCTGGACGCCGTGGTGGTAGTCGACCTCGAGGGTGACCTTGCCCTCGTCGTTGAATTCGAGGCGGGACATGCCCTCGAAGCAGCGCCACCTGCCGTAGTTCTCGTCGTTCTCGTCGGTAATCTGGGAGTAGGCCATCCACATGACGGCGACGCCGCGGTGGTTCTCGGCGACGTAGATCTCCTCGGCGGGGACACGAACGGCCATCCCGACCTTGCGGTCGCGCCAGAAGCTGGCCCAGAAGGCGCGGATCTCGTCCTTGCCGCGCATGGCGCCGTCGTAGTTGACGATATCGCGCATGATGGCGTCATCGGCGAACCACTGGTCGGGGCCGTAGAGGTCGCCGCTTCCCCAGCCGCCATCCCCGAAGAGCTGGCGGGCGGTCTCGATGTCGTTGGGTCCGACGGGCATGGGGGCCTCCTGTGGGTGGGGCGGATGATAGCGGGGCAGGGGAGGGGAGGAGCCCGCAGGGGCCAAAGAGGCTTCATCACATCAAGGACCTCCAGAGGGGCGACGTCGAATAGCTCACGTCGCCCCAGCAGAAGACCTCCCCGGCTTCCGTCACGGCGCAGGAGCGGAACTCACTTGCGCTGATGGCGATGAAGGGGCCAGGCGGCGGCTCTATCAATTGGTCGTGATAGGGGTTCTCGTATGGAGCCTCGTCCTTGTAGCGGCTGGCTGCCCAGGCCCAGCAGACCGCTTCGCCGGCCTTGTCGAGCGCGCAAGCATGCTGCCAACCGACTGCGAGCGCAGCGTACTGGCCTGAAGGGGTGTCGTCCCCCCCACCCCAGCAGACGACCGCGCCCTCCTCAGTCAATGCGCAGACAGATTCGCCCGCGGCGAAGGCCACATACGTGCCGGCTCGGGTCCGGGGTTCAGAGTAGTAGTCATACCAGCAGTTCAATTGGCCCGTTTCGCTGAGACCGCAGACTCGCCTCTCGCCCGTATCGATGGCCGTATAGCGACCCGCAGGAAGCTCCTGATCAGCCACATCGCCACCCCAGCAGACCGGCTCCCCAGCCTCGGCGAGGGCGCAGGCAGTGCCCCCATACTCGAAATGCCCCGTACTGATAGCTGTGAACCGCCCCTCGGGCGTGTGATATGCACCAAGTCCCCAGCAGACAGCCTCACCTGCTTCCGTGACAACGCAGGTGTGATAGGCACCGGCGCTGATGGCCGCGTACTGTCCTGGTGGCACCTCGCTCTGTCCCCAGTTGTTCCAGCCCCAGCAGACCGCCTGACTGGCCTCCGTAAGCGCGCATGTGTGGTTCCTGCCGTCGCTCACGGCCACGTAGCGGCCGGGCGGCCGATCGGGCCGGGGTAGCACATTGGAGACCGCCTCCCAGCACAGAGCCTCGCCGGTCTCGGTAATGGCACAGGCGCGTCCGCCAGCGTTGCTGATAGCAGCGTACCGGTCGGTCGTGAGTCTTGGCGGCGTCATCACCCCGAACGCGCCCGTGGCCTGTGCCCGGAACCCTGCAACCCAACACTCGGCTTCGCCCTCAACGGTGACGCTGCAGCCATAGTCTCCCCCCTGGCTAATGTCCGCATAACTGCGATCCCTCCCGCATGAGGGACTACCCCAACCGTTCACCGAACAGAAGTCGCCGTCAGGCAGGCCCTCTGCAGCATCGCCATCTACCTGCCGTATCAGGCGCTCCTCGTCATACCCGTAGCTGCCGCTCGAACGCCAGCACGTGAATCCACCGCCTGCACGTGCCGCGCAAACGGACAGAACGGTGCCATCCAGTTAGTCCGAGTGCCCGACGGTGACCGCAACATAGCTGTCGGACGGGGGATCGGGCATTCTGCCGTAGCGATCGTCGTAGGAAGACGACTCACCAGAGGACTGAGCGTCGCCCTCCCGAGCCCGTCGTTCGCGGGCGCGTTCGCTGTGAGTCCCCCAACACACGGCCTCGCCCTCCTCAGTGACACCGCAGGTATAGCTATCGGTCGTGCTGACGGTCGTGTAGCGACCCGGTGGGACATCCGCCGCTGACTCGTCGGCGCCCCAGCAGGCCACCTCCCCCTCCTCGGTCACTGCGCAGGTGGTACCCGAATCCGCATCAAGGGCGATGTGGCGGTCGGCCGACACAACGGTCGCGGCCTCGTCCCCCCAACCCCAACAGGCTAACTCGCCGGCCTCGGTCAACGCGC
>LXNI01002511.1_pt1 | contig 12525 bp, 7 predicted proteins | sample 809091 | NCBI WGS metagenome assembly LXNI01 (sample SAMN04870527, study PRJNA318959) | sponge metagenome | biome: 01000161; feature: marine sponge reef; material: water | host: Sarcotragus foetidus | place: Greece: Milos, Mediterranean Sea | collected 2013-05-29 | depth 5-7 m | reverse complement strand
ACGGCCGAGGGGCGTCGATCCGATACACGACACCTGCGTCGGCAAAGTAAATCTCGCCTCCCTCGTCCTCGCCGAAGGTTCTGAAGCTGATGGCTGTCTCACGAGGTCCAAGCCGGGTCCAGGCGCCGTCATCTTCGTATCCTGCAAAGAAGTCCCCAGTGCAGTAGTCGGCGAAGAAATAGGTGCCGGAGAGCTGGGGATGCCTTGCCCCGCGGTAGCGGTAGCCGCCAGTGACCGAGCCTCCGCAGTTACCGCCAGCGTTGGCATACTCAAGGATCGGCAACACAAGCGAGCCGTCGCTGTTGCAGTTGGCCGCCGGGTTGTAGCAGCGCGAGCCCTCCATGAGCCGCCAGCCATAGTTCTCCCCGCCGGTGCTGCCGGCGGCTTGGAACGAGATTTCTTCCAATGCGTTCTGGCCCACGTCTGCGATGAACATGTCGCCTGTCAGCCGGTCAAAGCTGAACCGCCACGGGTTGCGCAACCCGTACGCCCAGATCTCGGGGCGCGCACCCGCGGTTGTCAGAAACGGGTTCGAAGCTGGAGCGATGGCAGTGGAGCCTTGATCGACGTCCACCCGGAGCATCTTGCCGAGCACCGAGCCTAGGTCCTGCGCCAAGTCGCTTGGGTCCCCCGCGCCCCCGCCGTCGCCCATCGCGATGTAGAGGTAGCCGTCCGGTCCGAAATGGATCTGGCCGCCATTGTGGTTCCGCCTGGGCTGGTCTGCTTGCAAGAAGATTGTTTCCGATTCCGCGGCGGCCACGTTCGCATCCGACGAAACGCTGAACCGCGACACGACCGTGGCGCCGCTCAGGTTCGTGTAGTTGACGAATAGATAGCCGTTCGAGGCGTAACCGGGATGGAATGCCAAGCTGAGCAGTCCTCGCTCGCCGCCAGCCCGCACGCGGTCGCGAATATCCAAGAACGGGGTGCTCAACAGACTCTCGCCGTCGTATATCAAAACCCGACCGACCTGCTCGGTGACGAAGAGCCGTCCTGAACCATCGCCTGCATGGGTGATCGAAGTTGCGTTCGAGAGGCCGCGGAAGACCTCGACGAACAGCAACTCGTCCAAGTCAACTTGGGCGGATGTCGGCCAACTCAGAACTAGTGCCAAGACGGCCGAAGCGACGAATTTTCCGATGGAATAAAGCAATTTCACCAAACCTGTTGCGACCAGTCTGAATTATAGGCCCTTCCCTCTATGTCTCGTATGTCTCGAGTGGCGCATGAGTTAGCGCGGCTTGTCGCAAGCTTACGGAGGACGTGGTTTCGCTGATATTGCAGCAGCCGAAGCGGCAAATCGCGGCACGTGCGAGGCGCTCCTCGCACGGAACCGTGCGTTCAACTCGCAATCTGGCGATGGGCGGTCGATCTTCAATCGCCTTCACGGCCGACCAAGTGCGGAGCATGGCAAGTGTGTTCGGGCAATCTTGGCACAACCGCGGTGGGGCCGCCAATGCCCTTCGTCCGCTAACGGATGTCTTGGAATGGCATGATTCGTAGGCTACACTCGACACGCAAGCCTTGGCCGCCCATGGCTCTCCAAAAGCAATTCATCGCCAATGCGTCTGTCGAGACGCGCGGAATCCCGGCCCTCATCGGCATGCTCGCCGCCCTCTGCGTGCTGGCCGCATCCCTCAGGGCTGAGCAGCCGAACATCGTGTTCGTTTACGCCGACGACCAAGCATCGTGGTCGATTGGAGCGTTGGGAAACAGCCAGGCCAGAACGCCCAACATCGACCGGCTGTACTCCGAAGGAGTCGCGCTGACCAACGCGTTCACGACCACCCCAGTCTGTAGCCCCTCTCGCGCCGGTCTGCTGACTAGCCGTTACGGTTCGGAGATCGGGATCACCGACTACTTGAATTCGACCCAAGAACCAGACAAGGGTCTTGATCCCGAACTGCCGACTTGGCCGAAGTTGCTGCAGGCTGCCGGATACGCAACAGGCTTCGTCGGCAAGTGGCACGTCGGAAGCCGGGATAGCCATCTCCCGACCAACAACGGATATGACATGTTCTACGGCTTCAGGAGCGGAGCGGGTATCTCCAAGGACCCGGAGGTCGAGTCCCGGGGCGCGGTCCGCGTTGTTCCCGGATACACGCCGGATGTGCTCACAGACGAGGCGATTCGCTTCATGCGGGAGGCCTCCGGGCGCGGGCCATTCCTGCTGAGCCTGCATTTCTGGGCCCCTCACGCCAACACCTCCAACCGAACGCCCGACGGAGACCGGACATGGCTGCCTCTGAGCGAGGCCGATTGGAGTCCCTTCAGGAGGCTTGACGTCGCACTTCCTGAGCCAGGCTACCCGGGCCTTGACGCTCCACGAGCCAGAAGGATGCTCGCGGAGTACCTAGGGTCAGTCGCCAGCTTGGACCGGAACGTGGGCCGCGTGCTGGCCGTGCTCGATGAACTGGACATCGCGAGCGAGACGGTCGTGATCTTCACCAGCGACCACGGTTTCAACATGGGCCACAACGGCATCTGGCACAAAGGCAACGGGCGCTGGCTACTCACCGACAACCGCGGATTTCGGTCAAACATGTACGACAACTCGATTCGCGTGCCGGCCGTTGTGCGCTGGCCCGGGCGTCTCGCGGCGGGAATCGTTGTCGACCGAGTGGTCCTGAATCTGGATTGGTTCCCCACCATCTTGGCAATGTCGGGCCTCGAGGTTCCCGGTGATGCTGTCGTCCGCGGAGAGAGCTTTCTGCCGTTGTTGGAGGGACGGACGATTCCGTGGAGGGCTTCGTTCTACGGCGAGTACCTTCAGCTGCACCAAGAACAGGTCGAGCAACGCATGTGGAGAACGCCGGAGTGGAAGCTCGTTCGTGACAGCCGCCCGGGCAAGGATGAACTCTACAGATTGGCCGAAGATCCTGGCGAGCATGTGAATCTCATCGAAGACACGAGGCTGGAGGTCGCCCGGGTGCTTGCAAGCCTGGATCGAGACTTGCGCGAGCGAATCGACCAGATCGCGTCAGGCTCTTGATCGGTCGGTGAGGTAGGTGTACGATGATTCCATGACTGCCAAGGCTCTGGCCTTGGGAGCGTTTTCCGCACTGGTGTGTTTTCCGGTCGGCGCGGAGGTGTCGTTCGCAGACGATGTCGAGCCGCTGCTCCGGCAACACTGCGTAATCTGCCACGGCGAGGCCCTGCAGCAGAGCGGCTTGCGGCTGGACCGCCGGGACGATGCCCTTCGGGGCGGCGTGTCCGGGCCCGTCATCGCGCCGGGAAACGCTTCCGCAAGTGTCTTGATCAAACGCCTTGAAGGCTTGGACGGCCTTCAGCGAATGCCGCCCAGCCACCCATTGGCGAGGGCGGATATCGACACGTTCCGTGCGTGGATCGCCGAGGGTGCGCAGTGGGCTGTGTCCGACGAGTCGCCGGATTCCAAGGCGGGTCCAGGGCATTGGGCGTTTCGCCCGAATCGGCGGCCGGCAGTGCCCCAGGTGCGCGACACGGACTGGGTCCGCAATCCGATTGATGCGTTCGTCCTCGCAAGGCTCGAGCGGGAGGGCTTGGAGCCTTCGCCTGAAGCGCCTGCCAATTCCTTGGTGCGCCGGGCGTTCCTCGACTTGACGGGATTGCCGCCTGGCCCGGAAGACATCGACGCCGCTTCCAGCTATGACGCGCTTGTCGACCGCTTGCTCGATTCCGACCACTTCGGCGAGCGCTGGGCGTCGCATTGGCTGGATCAGGTCCGGTATGCCGACTCCGATGGCTACGAAAAGGACACGGTGCGGCCGCATGCATGGCGCTACCGCCACTGGGTGATCGAATCCTTCAACAGCGATCTGCCGTTCGATCGCTTCACGGCGGACCAGCTTGCCGGCGACCTCATGCCCACAGCGACGACCGAGCAGCGGGTCGCGACCGGGTTTTATCGCAACACCCTGAAGAATCGCGAGGGTGGCGTCAACGTGGAGGAGTACCGATTCGAGGAAGTGGTCGACCGGACCAACACGGTTGCCACGGTCTGGCTCGGCCTCTCGATGGAGTGCGCTCGCTGCCACGATCACAAGTACGACCCAGTCACGCAGAAAGACTACTACCGGTTGTTCGCATTCTTCAACGACTTGGACGAGGTGGACATCGACGCCCCGCTGCCGGGAGAGCTGGGGCCGTTCTTGCAGGCGAAACCGCGCTTCCATCACGAGCTTGCCGCCATCTACGACAAGTACCAAGTGCGCGAACTGATGGCCCCGTGGACCGAAAAAATGCTCTGGGCGTCGGAAAATCCGGGCGTCGAACATGAATGGGACACGAGCTGGGACATCCTAGCCCTCTATCTTGACGACGGCCAGCGAATTCTGCGCACTCTCGCTAGCGAGCGCCCTTGGCGAGAGGACTATGCTCTCACCGAGTGGTTTCTGCGCAACTACAGTCGCGTCACGAGCAAGCCGGACTACGAGGCGACTGGATTCAAGGATGCCGTCAAGGAAGTTCACGCCCTCGTCGAGGACTTTCCGGACGTGAGCCGGGCCCGCGCCGTCCAAGTCGAGGTCTCGGGTCGGCGGTCACACGTCCATCTTGCCGGGGAGTGGGACGAGCTGGGCGAGGAGGTGTCTCCCGGAACACCTGTGACGCTGCCATCGCTCGAAGCTGCAGGTTCCATTCCGAATAGGCGCGACTTGGCTCGGTGGCTCGTTTCCGAGCAGAATCCATTGACGGCTCGCGTCGCAGTCAACCGGATATGGCAGGAGTACTTCGGCACGGGCTTGGTTGCCAGCTCGGATAACTTCGGACTGCGTGGCGAGTCGCCCTCCCATCCCGACCTCTTGGACTGGCTCGCGGCGGAATTCATCGACTCCGGCTGGCGACTCAAGCACCTCCACCGTCTGATCGCAACGTCCGCGACCTACCGGCAGTCCTCGGACTGGCGGCAGGATCTTGCGGAAAGGGATCCTTCGAACCGGCTGCTTGCGCGTCAGGTTCGGCTGCGCCTCCCCGCCGAGACCCTTCGCGATGCATCGCTGGCGGTCTCTGGTCTGTTGGATTCGAGAGTGGGAGGACGAAGCGTCCGACCCTATCAACCCGAGGGCGTGACGGATCTCAGCTACGGGGGTTCGGTGAAGTGGCCCCAGAGCGACGGGAGCGACCCGTACCGGAGGGGGCTCTATATCCACTTCCAGCGGACGACTCCGTATCCGTTCCTTGCCAATTTCGACTTGCAAGAGCGGAACGTCGCTCAATGTGCGCGGAACCGGTCCAACACCCCGTTGCAGGCGCTGAACCTGCTCAACGATCCAGCCTTTTTCGAAATGGCACAGGGCCTCGCATTCCGGATCCTCAACGAGACACCCGGGGCGTCGTTTGAGAGTCGCCTCGACCGAGCCTTCACGCTGTGCTTGGCCCGCGAGCCGACCTCGTCCGAGCGAGAGACGATGAACGACTATTTCGTCCGGCAGCGTGCGATGCTCGAGGAGGATCGGGAGACGGCTCGCAGCTGGTTCCCGTTCGAAATCGCTGGGCGCCGCGAACCGACCGATCCCACAGCTTTGGCAGCATGGGTCGGGATGGGCCGCATCCTGCTGAACATGGACGAATTCATCACTCGGGAGTAGATCAAGATGACGCGCGAAACCTATCACGATGTGCTCACCCGACGGAGCTTTCTTGACACTTGCGCAGCAGGTCTCGGAACGGTGGGCCTCGCCCATCTGATGGGAGTGGACGGCTCGGCTGCTGTGACTCAAGGCAACAGCGCTGCCGCTCAGGGGCCTCATTTCGCTCCAAAGGCCAAGAACTTGATATTCCTGTTCATGGCTGGAGCTCCGAGCCAGATCGATCTCTTCGACCCGAAGCCTAACCTGAAGCGCTGGCACGGCGAAGCTCTTCCTCCGTCGATGACAAAGGACTTGAAGCTGGCATTCATCAAGCCGACGGCCAAAGTGCTCGCCAGCCCGCGCAGTTTCTCGCATTGCGGGCAAAGCGGCATGGAGATCAGCGATTACCTGCCGAATCTTCAACAGGTCGCCGACGACATCTGCCTCGTGCGCTCGATGCAGACCGGTCAGGTCAACCACCACCCCGGCCAATCAATGCTGATGAGCGGCAGCCCCTTGGTCGGCAGGCCCGCCATGGGCGCATGGCTCAGCTACGGCCTCGGCACCGAGTCGCAGGATCTGCCGGGATTCGTGGTGTTGAGTTCCGGACGAGGTGCCAGCGGAGGGTCTTCAAATTTCTCGAGCGGATTCTTGCCCTCAACATATGCGGGCGTTCCGTTTCGCAAGTCCGGCGATCCGATTCTCTACCTGTCCAATCCGGACGCGGTTTCCCGCGACTCGCAGCGGCTGAGCCTCGAGACCCTGAGGCGGCTGAACGAGGAGAAGCTCCAACGGAGCGGAGACCCCCAGGTTGCCGCACGGATGGCGAATTACGAGCTGGCCTTTCGAATGCAGGCCTCCGCGCCAGAACTACTCGACTTCTCGGATGAGTCGCAATCCACGAAGGACAGCTACGGTATCGGCCAGGATCCGACAAGCGCGTACGGGACGAATTGTCTGATGGCGCGCCGAATGGTCGAGAGAGGTGTGCGAGTCGTGATGCTCATCCATGCCTCTTGGGACGACCACACAAACCTTGACGAGGGTTTGAAGAAGAACTGCGACATCACAGACAAGCCCGTTGCAGCGCTGCTCGGGGATCTCAAGCAAAGGGGTCTTCTGGACGAAACGCTGGTGGTCTGGGGCGGGGAGTTCGGGCGCACTTCGCTGGGGCAGCTGAAGCATGTCGGCGACAAGGTGGGGCGTGACCACCACCCGAACGGTTTCTCGATGTGGCTGGCAGGCGGCGGTACCAAAGGCGGCCACGTGATGGGGTCTACAGATGAGCTTGCACTCACGGCTGAGAAAGACCCGGTTCACGTGCATGACTTGCAAGCAACCATCCTCCACTTGATGGGCCTTGATCACGAGCGGCTGACCTACCGGCACATGGGACGCGACTTCAGGCTGACGGACGTATCGGGCGAGGTTGTCGACCAGATCCTGGCTTGATTCGAGAAGGCGGCACACGTCTCGGTCCAAAGCAGCCGGCGAGCGTCCTCGGGAGCGGTCCAGGCCACATCCTGCCGGTGCGGCTCTCGCTTGAAGAACGGTTGTACGGGACGGGTCATTCGTTCGCGAGGGAGCGAAATGCCGCCAGCGCTCTCTCGCGGCCTGCTTTGTGACCGATGATGGGCGGGATGCCCGCCGAGCCGGGCTCGTAGCTCGAGGCTGAGGGCTGCCACCGCCCGAGGTAGCGCAGGGTCCGGTCGAATTTCGCACCTTGAGTGATCGGGTTGAAAACGCGGAAGTAGGGCGCGGCGTCCGATCCGCAGCCTGCGACCCATTGCCAGTTGGCGATATTCTGAGCCGGGTCAGCATCGACGAGCGTATCCCAGAACCAAGCCTCACCCCACTGCCATGGCAGGAGCAGGTGCTTGGTCAGGAACGATGCGACACCCATCCGGACCCGGTTGTGCATCCAGCCAGTCACCCAGAGCTGCCGCATCCCAGCGTCTACCGATGGGTAGCCTGTCCTGCCCTGCTGCCAGGCCCTCAGCGAGACCGGATCATTCGCCCATGGGAACCGGCGGAATTTTTCTTGAAACGGGCGGTTGGAGAGCTCGGGAAAGTGATAGAGCAGGTTGGCCGAGAAATCACGCCAGACGAGCTGTCGGAGAAACGACTCGGCCCCTGCTCGTTGCTCGGGGGCGGCACGCTGGATGGTTCGCGCCGCGTGCCACAGCTGACGCGGGGATAGTTCACCGAATGCGAGGTAGGGGGAAAGAGCCGAGGTCGCTTCGAGGTCTGGCCTATCGCGATTCTCGGCGTATGACCTGACCTGTTCGCTCAGGAATTCGCACAACCTCGACTGGGCGTCGCTGGCTTCCGGCGACCAGGCCTCGCGCAATCCGCCGGCCCAGTCTGGATTCGTGGGAAGAAGCGCCCAATCTTCGAGCGCCTCCGACTTCGCCGAGATTTTGGGTAACGCTTGGGGCGGGGGGACAGGTAGCGGTGCTGACGGCTCTCCCATTGCGAGCGAAGCCTTGTAGAACGGCGTGAAGACCTTGAACCATGTGCCTTGCTTTGTAAGCAGCGTCTGCGGTTCGCGCAAATACGCGCCCTCAAAACTGTCGGAGACGGTTCCGATCCTCTGCAATTGGGATCTGAGAGCCTCGTCGGCTTGTTTGCCCCAGGGGGTGTAGCGCCGATTCCAATAGAGTCCGCCGGCACACAGGGCGGTGGCGACCTTGATGGCCACGGCGTTCTGGTCGCCGCTTCGCAGGAGCAGCGGCACTCCGATGCAAGCCAGCTGCCTGCGCAGTCGGATGATCGCGTGGTGTAACCACCAGCGCCCGGCGCCGCCCAGCGGGCGACCGTCAGCCGCATCATCAAGGACGTAAAGCCCCACGGTCGGGCCGCATGCCATAGCCGTTCGCAAGGCGGCGTTGTCTGCAATGCGCAGATCGCGCCTGAACAGAACTATTGCTGGCTTGTGCATCCTCCCTCGAGTCGCCGGTCAGTGAGACCATTCTCGCAGCCGGAATTCGCAAACTCCGCATAGGCGGAGACTGGCCGGTCGAACCGATCGGTCTCGGTTCCGCCTGGCGGTCTTCCGGGGCTGGTACCCCGCGCGGTCAGTGTCGAGTGGAGCAGCACGTCCCTTGTCCGCAGCTGCAGCCGTTGCGCTTGGCTCGCGGCCCAGCTAGGCGCACGGGCGAGCGCGGCAGGGATACTCAAGAAAAGTTCGCCAGCTGTCGAACTTCGGCCATGGTCTGAGGCAGCGTCACGCTCGGGTGGTATTCCAGTCCCGCATACCCGTCGAACTTGCCGGCCTCCTGCAATTCGAAGATGGCTCGAAACACGTTACGGTAGTTGATCTCACCTGTGCCCGGCTGCATGCGGCCGGGGTGGTCCCCGATCTGGAAGTGACCGATCCAATCGATGTTGTTTCGAATCTGGAGAATCAAGTCACCGTCGGTAACCTGCACGTGGTAGATGTCGAACAGCAGCTTGACTCGTGACGAGTCTACCCGGCGCAGCAGTTCGAAGCCTTCCCTCGCCCCGGCCAAGAAAAATTCCGGTCGTGTCACACGCGTATTGATCGGCTCCACGACGATTGTCATCCCTGCTTTATCCAAGATCGGCACGGCCTCCCTCAGGCCTGCCACGCAGCTGTCCATCTGCTCGGCACGCGATACGCCTTCGCGCTCGAATCCGGTCAGGACCACCAGCCTGCGGCAATTGAAGTCGGCCGCCACCGTACAGGCGTGCGCAATCTCCTTCAAGAAACCTTCCCTTTCGGATGGGTCCGTCAGGCTGCATCCTGGCGCCCGGACGCCCTTGTTGGCGGTGATGCAGACCGCTTCCAAGCCGTGCTTGCGCATCGCATCTGCGTACGCATCGCGTTCCTCCTCGTCGCGCCAGTCGAACATCTCGAATCCCTCGTACCCGAGGCTCTTGGCCATGGCGAGGCCTTGGTCAGCCGTGTATTCGACCTCGGGGTCTGGGCGCGGGTCTTGCCCATCGATCGTGTCAACAGGCAGGCCGCGTTGGTTTCCGCGGAACATGTCGCACGTCACCGACAGCTTGAGGCCCTTCGCCGGCGCTAGGGCCTGCCGTTCGCAAGCCACCGCTAGCGGCAGAGCGGCTGCCGCCGACGCAATGAACTCCCGCCGACGCATCATCGTCCCGATCCCGTAGGGCGGATGTCTGACCACGGCTGGGCTAGGCGCCCATCATCGCGTCCCAGGTCACCTCGCCGCGAGCGTCCATCGCCATCCTGCCCAGAATCGCCGTCAGCGTGCTCTCGGCCCCTCGAACCCCTGTGTTCTCCGGCGTGCCTTCCGCGATCCGCTGCACAAACGCCTCCATCGCGTCCAGCGTATTGCTGCGCTTGGATTTCACAATGGTTTCGTCGCCGCGTGCCCGATAGTGCCTCCAGCGTAGTTCCGAGGTTTCGATCATCCCGTTGGTCCCGAAGAACTGCTCGTGGACTTCGCGATAGTTATTCGACCCCAGCGTGGAGCCGGCGAGTGACGCCAGCACTCCGCCGGCGTACTCGTAGACGACGTTGTTGTTGTCCCGCATGTCGCCGGCCCGATCCGCCGTTTTCGAGCCCCGGCCAACCGCGCTCGCGGGGTGCCCGCCCAAGAACCAGTTCAAGATATCGATGCAGTGAACGTTGTTCTCGACCACGAGGTCGCCTGCCAAGTCCTTCCAGACGTGCCAGCGGCGGATCTTCTCCGACTCGGTTGACGGAGGGACACGGTAGGCCGAGACCCGCGGGCTCGGCCCGGCCTTGAGAAAGTGGGCGTGCGCCATCCGGATATCCCCGATAGCGCCGGCATCGTGAGCCTCTTTCGCCATCTTGTAGGTCTCGGCGTACCGCCGCTGGAAGCCCATGGTGATGTTGATCTTTCGATCAGCCGAGTCGGAAGCCCGCATGATCCGCTTGCAGTCCTCCACGCTGACCGCAGCAGGCTTCTCGATGTAGATGTGCTTGCCCGCCTTCACGGCCGCTTCGAAGTGCTCCGCGTGCAGGAAGGGGGGCGTCGCAATGATCACCGCGTCGACTTCGGTGCCAAGCAGTTCGTGCAGGTCGTTGTACTCGGCCGGCGACTGCGTGCCAATGCGCTCCTTGGCCTTGCTGATCTGCGTGTCGAACAGGTCGCACATCGCGACCAGCTTGGCGTCTGTCGCTTCCAGCAGCGCCGCAGCCAGCGAACCGCCCCGTCCCCCGCATCCGATCAAGCCAACGGTTGGGGCCGAGTTTGCGGCTGTCCCCCGCACCGCGGTCAGTGGCAGCGCCATCGCCGCCGCCCGCAACACGGTTCGCCGCGACTTCGTTTCTTGCTCTTGCATGCTTTGCATCTCCCTGATTCCTGGCTAGGACATCATGCCGGAAGCCCTCAGCAGCGTCTCGTGAACAAGCAGTTCGTGATCGTAGGATTGCTTCAGTGGCGTGTTGGTCTTGAACGCTCTGGCGAACTCGACGAAGTCGGCAATATAGCGGGGCTGCGGGCCAAGGTCGACCGTTTGCCAGCCTTGCTTGTAAGGTCCCCGCGCCTCACGCATTGCGACCTTCATCTTGGAGTGCCCTCCGAGGGGCTGGACCATGAAGCTGCCGTCCGTTCCTATGACCTCGAACGACCTGTGGTCGCCAGACCCGTACATGCGCGCCGTCGTCGAGACCAGCGCTAGGCCGCCCGCATATTCCAACACTGCCAACGTGTTGTCCTTCAGGCTGTCGTCGATGCCGGTATCGTGGCGAAGCCACGTGTGGACCTTGTCGGGTCTGCCAGTGAATTCGAGCACCCGGTCGATCAAATGGCCCACGAGTTCGAACATGGCTCCGCCGGGATAGCGGGCCTCGAGATCCCGTTGTGGCTGGTCGCGATCGGAATTCATCGTGGCCCGCACCAAGTGAACGTGCCCCAGCCAACCTTGCTTGGCGGCGTGCAAGGCGGCGTTAATGCCTGCCTGGCCGCGCAATACCCAGCCCTTTTGCAGGAGCAAGTTCTTCGCTCGCGCTGCATCGACCAGTACCTTGAACGGCTCGTAGGTGTCGCCCGCGGGCTTTTCCAAATGGAGGTGCTTGCCGGCCCCAATGACCTTTTGCCCCCATGGAATAGCCTCCCAGGGCTTGCATTCCGCGACCACCAAGTCGACCGACTTGTCGCCGAGCAGCTCGCTCTCGGACACCCAGGTCTGTCCCCGATAGAGCGGATCTGCGGCCTGCCTCTTCTGAACCGCCGGATCGTGCTCGCAGATACACGCGACTTCGTAGTCGGGCGAGTCAATCATGGCTTGGAGCTTGCCCCGGACATGGCCGTGCTGGGTTCCCAGGATCCCCGCGCGGATCTTCCCTCCGGCCCCCTTGGCAGCCGGCGTGGCAGCGATTGCGGCACCGGACGCGATCATGAACTCCCTTCGATCAATAGGCATTTTCTAAACCTCCGTGGCGGCAGTCGATCTCGTGCGGCCCCTGCCGACCGCCTCGGCCGGACGCGGCATAGTGAGCGGCTTGAGGCGCTCATAGCTCTTGCGAACCGCCTCTTCGACCGGCATCACGTCGCCGAAGGCCTGATGGACGGTGAGGTAGCCTTCGTACTCGACTTCGTGCATGGCGTCGAAGACTGCGTCGACATCAACTCCGCCCTCCTCCCAGACCCCTATGTGGTCCACCGGCACCGGCCCGCGCTTCCATGTCGTGATTTCGGTGACTCCGTCAGGAGTCAGCCTGTGGTTCTGGATATAGAAGTTGAAGAGATACGGCTTCATCTTGCGGATCGCGTCGATGCCGTAGTCCTCGTCGGCAATGAACCAGTTGGCCGGCTCGTAGATTATCCCGAAGTTCGGTCTGCCGACCGACTCCAGCACCCGCAGGGAGCCGTCGACTGTCTCGAATAGACTGGCGCAGTGCGATTGGTGAGCGAGGCGGATGCCGCGCTCGGCGGCCTCGTCAGCCGACTTCTGCGCAAATTCGATGTCCTCGTCCTTCTTCATGCAGACCCGGATGAGGTCGGAGCCGAGA
>LXNI01002510.1_pt1 | contig 12529 bp, 5 predicted proteins | sample 809091 | NCBI WGS metagenome assembly LXNI01 (sample SAMN04870527, study PRJNA318959) | sponge metagenome | biome: 01000161; feature: marine sponge reef; material: water | host: Sarcotragus foetidus | place: Greece: Milos, Mediterranean Sea | collected 2013-05-29 | depth 5-7 m | reverse complement strand
CCAGGAGCGACACAAGCAGGATCACGTGCACGACAGATCGAGTCATCGAAAACTCCACGAAAGGAACGCCATCGAAAGATCGAACATTCAGCACCGCGCCGCCACGGACCGGCGAGGCATCGGCCCCGCGAAATGGATCATTGGCGGATGCGGGGTCGAGTGAGGCTGCGAGGTTGATCGCCTGCGGGCAACAGCCGAATATGAGGCTTGTGTCAGCGTCGCTCTTCCCATCGACCGGATTCTTCGATGACCCAACGGACCTCTTCGACCCGCTTCCCGCACCGGCTCCACAGCCGGCTCCCGGCCTGCATTCTCGCGGCGATCCTGACGACCGGCATCGCCCCGGCTCACGCCCAGGTCACAACCGGACAGCTCGACGCCCTTCGTCCCCGCAACATCGGGCCCGCCGTCATGAGTGGCAGGATCGTCGATCTCGCGGTGGCGGAGTCCGACCCCATCAAGTTCTACGTCGCCTCTGCGACCGGCGGCGTCTACAAGACCGGCGACAACGGCATCACCCTCGTCCCGGTGTTCGAGAACGAGGGGACCCACTCCGTCGGGGCGATTGCATTGCACCAGGGGGACACCTCGGTGGTGTGGGTCGGGACCGGCGAGCGCGCGAACCGGCAGAGTTCGTCGTGGGGCGACGGCGTGTACAAGAGCACCGACGGGGGCGCCTCGTGGACCAACATGGGACTCCGCGAAAGCCGCCACATCGGGCGCATCGCCCTCCACCCGGACGATCGGGACGTCGTCTATGTGGCTGCCATGGGCCACCTGTGGGGTCCCAACGACGAGCGCGGCCTGTACCGGAGCGCGGACGGAGGCGCGACCTGGCAGCGCATACTCCACATCGACGAAGACACGGGCGTCGTGGATGTGGCGCTCGACCCGGGGGATCCGGCCATCGTCTACGCCGCCACCTACCAGCGCCGGCGCCGTCCCTGGGGGTTCCACGGCGGCGGCCCCGGGAGCGCACTCTACAAGAGCGTGGACGGCGGCGACACCTGGGACCGGCTCTCGGGCCCGGGGATCGCCAGCGGGCTCCCGGATGGCATCCTGGGACGCATCGGCATCTCCATCTACCGGAGCGACCCGCGCATCGTCTACGTGAGCGTCGAGCAGGGCTACCGCTACAACGCCTCCACCGCCTACACGGAGCGGCGCGCCGGCATCTACCGGTCCGAGGACCGCGGCGAGACGTGGGAGTTCATGAGCGACTGGAATCCCCGTCCCATGTACGCGAGCCAGATCCTGGTCGACCCGAGCGACGACCAGCGCATCTACATGGTGAACAGCTATTCCTTCTCCGACGACGGCGGGCGCACCTTCACCGTCCCGCCCCAGAGCCTGCACGGCGACGACCGCCTGGTCTGGGTCAACCCCGACGACTCGCGCCACGTGATGAAGGCCGACGACGGCGGACTCGGGATCTCCTACGACCGCGGCCTGAACTGGCTCTACATTTCCGACCTGCCGGTGAGCCAGTACTACCGGGTCCAGGTAGACATGGCGGAGCCCTACAACGTCTATGGAGGCCTCCAGGACAACGGTTCCTGGATGGGACCCAGCGAGACGTACCGCACGGAGGGGATCGTCAACAGCGACTGGACCCGCCTGGGCGGCGGCGATGGCTTCGTGAATATCCCGGACACGACCAACAACTATATCATATATACAGAATCACAATACTTGGGACTATCACGCCTCGATATTCGAAGCGGACAGCGGACCAGCATCCGGCCCGGCAATCCCTCGGGCCACATCGCGGGCCGGCGCAACTGGGAGACCTGGAGGGAGGTGGGCACGTTCGAGGAACAGCGCCTCGGCAACGCCATGGAACCCGCCAACTGGGACGGTCCCTTCATCATCTCGCCCCACGACGGGTCCACCCTCTACGCGGGGACAAGGACGCTGTGGAAGACCACCGACCAGGGCGACTCGTGGGAGGCGCTGGGCGACCTCACCACCGGCGTGGACCGGCGCACGCTGCCGGTCATGGGACAGATGCCGGACGACCTCATGCCCTCCCTGGACGACGGCGTTCCCTACTATCCCACCATCTCGGCCGTCGCGGAGAGCCCGCTCACGCAGGGTCTCATCTATGCCGGCACGGCCGATGGCCGCCTCCACGTCTCGCGCGACGGCGGCGAGCGCTGGACCGACGTCGCCGCCCGCGACGTGTCCGACTCGGACGAGCCTTCGGTGCTCCCCGACTTTCCCGGCCTTCCTCCCGGGGCGTGGGTGAACGGCATCGAGCCTTCCCGACACGAGGAGAGCCGCGTCTACGCGGTCTGGAACAACTACCGTAACGACGACTACGCCAACTACCTGTACCGCTCCGACGACTACGGGGAGACCTGGGTATCGATCACCGGTGACCTGCCCGCCGGGCGCGTGCTGAGAACGGTGCGCGAGGATCCGCGCAATCCGTCGGTGCTCTTCCTGGGCGCCGAGATCGGGCTCTTCTACACGATGGACGACGGCGCGCACTGGACCGAACTTCGGGGCGGAATGCCGACGCTGCCGTTCAACGACCTCGTCATCCATCCGCGCGACAACGACCTCGTGCTCGGGACCCACGGCCGCGGCATCTGGATCCTCGACCAGATCAACGCGCTGCAGGAGCTGACGCCGGAGATCATGGCCGGCCCCGCCCACCTGTTCACGATCGAGCCCGCTACCCAGATCCGGCGAGCGGGCGGAGCCGCCCACGCCGGCGACGTACACTACCAGGGCGAGAATCCCCCTAACGGCGCCATTCTCGACTACTGGCTCGCCGAGGCGGCGGGGGAGGGGACGGTCAGCATCGCCATCGAAGACGAAGGCGGCGCCCGCGTCGCGACGGTGGAGGGGACCACGGGACAGGGGATGAACCGCGTAGTGTGGGACATGCGCCACGAGGTGGAGGCCGGGCGAGGCCCGCTGGCCGTCCCCGGCACGTACACCGCGCGCCTCCAGGCCGCGGGCGTGGAGTCCGCGCAACGTTTTCCGTTGCAGGAGGATCCGCGGATCGATGCGCCCGCCGACGTAAGGGCCGCCTGGACGGCCACTTTGCTGGAACTGGCCGAGGCGAGAGCCCGTGTCGCCTCCGAAGCGTCGCGCATCGAGGAGGCGCTGGAGGGGGTCGCTGCGGACGACGTCGGTGCCCGCGCCGCCAGGCTGCGCGACCTGCGCCGCGAATTCGGTGAGTTGGCCAGCCGCCTCGCCCGTCTTGCGGGCGCCGTGGAAGGCGTGGTGGCCCCGCTGACGCAAGACCAGCAGGCGCAGCGGGAGTTCTACATGGAGATGCTGGAGACGCTGACGCGGGAGGCGCGGGAGGCCGGGTAGCGCGGGATTACGCCAGATAGCGCTCCATCAACACCTTCCGGTGATGACGGGAGTGCCCGGCGATAATCCAGGCCAGGCTTCTGACCGTGAACACGTTGCCGCTGGCCACGCCGCGCCGATTCCACGCGTCCTCCGGAAAGCTGCGCAGCAGCAGGAGGGTTGCCGTCCGGACCGCCGACAGTTCCTCGGAGAGGTCGGCCAGGGTGCGCTGGTCGGCCCCGGATTCCGCCGCGTAGGCGGATCGCTGACGGCCAATATCACGGCAGGAGATAACGTAAGTCTAACCAGGACTGCACGATCTGCCACTCTTGCCGTTGGACCGGACCCTGCTGGACCGTGCCGCGAAAGCGGGAAAACCGGAGTCAATCGGCGGGACTCCCAACCATGGTCGAATGCCTGGCGGACGGAATCACCCCGTTCACGCAAGTCGAGCAGCAATCCAGAGGGGATCAAGTCTCCGCCTCCATGACGCCCATCCAGACGACGAGATTCACCTCGTCCTCCTCGATGGGATCGAGCGGCTCGGGCGGCTTCCATGGCTGTAGCCCGAGTTCGTTCACGACATCGGCGATTCTGCGCGTCAATTCTCCGGGGGTGACCGCGTCGGGCGCGAACACTTCCCGGAGCCGCCGTTCTTGGCGGATGCCCCACGGCGCTTCGAGGGCGTCGGCCACCCGGTCCCGATCCTCTACGGATAGCTCGGCTGCGGCATGTATCCGGACATGGTCGGCGGCGGCCCTGAAGAGCGGGCGGATGCTGGGCTGGAGCGTCGCCGGATCCGTGGCGCGCATCCATTCGTCGTAGATGTCGCGGCGGGCGCGCTCCCAAGCACCGAACGCCTCTTCCGCGAACCCCTCCGGCAGCGCGCGCTCGGTGTACTCGGTGCACGAAAGGATTCCGAGACAGGTAAGCGTGTCGCGCTCGATCTCCGCGTCTGGATCGACAGGCACGAATCGCATGAACACGCGGTCGAAGACGCGGGCGCAGAACACGTGGCCCGTGCGGGATCCGCCCACGAACCCCGAGCCGACGCCCCACGCCAAGTCCCTGATCCGGTCGCCCCAGCGCTCGATTCCCTTCCGCAGCTCCTGCCGGTACTCCTCGCCGCTGTGCGCGTGCACACCCTCGCCTCCCCGCTCGAACAGGGACGAGTCGCCCCTTCGGAGATCCTCGATCTGCTTCCGGTCGTCCGCGAAGACCTGTTGGGTCTGCTCCATGCCGGGTATCGGGGGTTGCTCGACTCCGATCGAGGCGGCGGCTTGGGCCAGCTTCCGCCGGATCCGCTCTTCGAGGGCCAGAAGGGCTTCGAGTTGGCGGTCGGGAAACACACAGGTGAGAAACACCTTCTCGTGGGGACTGCCGATGCGGTCAATGCGCCCGTGGCGCTGCACGAGCCGCATCGGGTTCCAGGGCAGGTCGTAGTTGATGATCCGTCCACACTGCTGGAGGTTCATCCCTTCAGCCAGCACGTCGGTCGTAACGAGGATGTCAAACCTGTCCTCCGAACGCGACGGCGGGGCCTCCGTGGATTCGGGCGCGAAGCCGAACACGGCGTCGCTGCGGGTGATCCCGTCGAACGATTCGGTGCCCCTGACGACGGCGATGCGGCCACGGTAGGGGGCGAGCCGCCGATCCGTTGCCACCACCTCCTGCAAACGCTCGGCGATCCACTCGACGGTGTCGCCGAAGTAGGAGAACACGAGCACCTTGCGCCGGTTGCCGATGTCGCGCTCCGAGATGCCCTTCCGCTCGGCCTCCGCCGCGACGGCGGCGAGTTCCCCGGCGAGCAGCTTGAGCTTGGGGTCGTTCTCCGCCCTTATCGCGGACGCCCGAACCCGGAGGCGTTCGAGAAGCGCCCGATCCGACCGCACGTCTTTGACGAGCCTTGCGGTGTCGAGGTCGTCCGCGACCGGCTCGCCCTCGCGGAGTAGTTCCTCCCACGCCTCGTCGGAATCGGTCTCGCGGAGCGCGGCCAGCGAATCGGAGGACGGGATCACCCCGCCCTCGACTGCGCGCACGAAATGGTCGTGCGCGGCGACCATCCTGCTCACGGTCTGAACAAACGCCCGCGCCGACGACTCGAACCGCTTGAGCAGCCCGGAGCGGATGAGCCCCACCAGCGCGGTCTCGCGGGCGTCGGGGGCTCCGTCGCGTCGGTAACGGGTCGGCCAGTACCGGGCCATCGTGAGCTTGGGCTCGCCCTCCCCGGCGTCCAGAACCTCCGCGAACTCGTCGAAGAACCCGGGAAGCACCTCGTCCAGATCGTAGCTTCGGGAACGGACCACCGGGTCCGGGAACCGTATCGTGACCTCGGTCCCGTCCTTCAGGCGGAAGTTGTCGTTCGGGTAGAAGCGCTGAACGAAGTGCCGTGTCCGCCGCACCGTGGTCGCGTCGAGGATGTCGAACAGGGTGTCCGGGCTGAGCGAGAAGGGGTCCTCCTTGTCGGCCTGCCGGAACCGCTCCTTGAGCGAGGGAATGCCTCGGTCCGCGAACACCGCGTCGTGGCCGACGAAGTAGGTGAGGAGATCGTAAAGGTCCCAGAGCGAGTTGTTCACCGGCGTCGCGGTTAGCAGGACAACCTTGCGCGGCGGATCGCCGCGCAGCAGTTGCCGGAGCGCGCGGGCGCGCTTCGTGTCCGCGTTCCGGAAGGCGTGCGCCTCGTCGATCACGACGAGCGAGTAGTCGCCGATGCTGGAGCCCAAGGCGCTCCCGTCCCCCTGGCCCAGTTGCCGGTCGCCGGCCAGTTGCTCGAATGACACGACCTCGATGCCGACCTGATAGCGTCTCCTGAACTGCCGCCACATCCCGTCCCGGAGCTGGGCCGGGGCGATCAGGAGCGCCCGCTGGCGGTTGCGCTCGATGACCTCTGTGAAGATCTCGGCCGCGATGAAGCTCTTCCCGAGCCCCACGCTGTCGGCGACCAGAACGCCGTTGTACTGGCTGAGGATCCGCTTGGCCCGGAACACCCCGTCGGTCTGGAAGCGCGTGAGCCGGATCCGGCCCGAGTCCCCGGCCTCCTCTTCGAGTTCGCCGCCGTACCGTTCCCACAGGGCGCGCAGATAGATCAGGTAGGGAGGATGTTCGGCGAACTGTTCCCTGTAGATGGCGGCAAGATCGTAGGGACGGGCGTCGTTCCAGAGCCGGTCGAACCACTCCTCGACCCTCTCGACGACGACGGGCTGGTACTGGCCGAGGTTGAGTTCGAGGTTCGACGTAAGCCCGGCGAGCGTGAAGTTCGACGATCCGGCGAGGACCCCCTGCTTCCCGGAGAACAGAAACGCCTTGCCGTGCAGGAAGCGGTGCTCGTAGCGGCGCACCTCGATCTTGCCCGAGTCGAGGAAGTCCAGAAGCTCGCGCACCGAGGCTCGGCTCGGCTCGGAGAACGGGAGGCGGTCACGGTCCCGCCTGAGTTTGCGCTCCGCGCCGTCGAGTTCCTCGTCCGCCAGCCTCTTCTCGTATCGCTCGCCGCGCGGATCGCCGAGGCTGCGCTCCGGCAGCCGGGCGGCGGGCAGCGGCTCGGCACCGAGCAGGAGGCGTACGCCCGCAGCGCGGCGGAGCACGTCGGCCAGCCGACCGAAGCCCCCCAGATTGAAATATCCCGTCGCAATGGATGCCGAAGGCGGTTCGCGCAGCGTACCGAGCAGGTGTTCGAGGTGCTCCCGGAGCGCCCGCTCCAGCGTGTTCCCGTCCAGGTTGTCCACGAACTCCGGGTGGCTCATCGGGCACCCTTCCACGTCTGGAAATGGTGCAGCGTGGCCCGCAGCCGCTCCTCGTGATCCCAGCCCTCGTGGAACGTCTCGAAGATGTGGACGAGTTGCGACTCGGTGAGGCCGTACAGGTGAGCCGCCACGGCGTCAAGTTCCCGGATGTGGTCCTGCCTCTCGTCCGGGTCCATGGGACCGCATGGGACGCCGAGTCGTCCGGCCCAATCGGCGAAACGGCCGTCCGGCGATGCGAGTCGCCCCGCCAATGCGCTCGCGCGCTCCCCCAGGGGGCTGTCGCCGCCGGGACGAGGGACCGGGAAAGGGTTGATGACAAAGTAGGTCAGGTGGGTCTCCACGAATCGCCGCGCATACCAGTCGAGGGGAAGGGAACTCAGTAGGCCAAGTAGGAAGGCCTCGTCCCTCTCGTCTCCGCGCGGGAGGAGGAAGAAAGGGGAGTTGTGGACCAGCAACACCCGTGGCGGCACGAGCGAGGCGCGGACTGTGCGACTGTCGGTGGCACGAGTGACATCCCGGAACGCGATGCGCGGACGCAGGCACGGGAGAGTCCCAGGGTCGTCTCTCCACGCCTGATCGAACTCCGCGAACGCCGAGCGTTTGTTCGCCCGCATCCGCTTTCCCTGAAGGTGGCCGAGGACCCGGCCGGGATCTGCCCATGCGTAGTAGGTCCCCGTGTCCGGGTTCCAGAGGTCGAACGACGCCCCCTTGTAGACCGGCCAGAAGCCTTCGGGACACTCGTTCGACTCGACGTCCATCACATGCTTATCGTTCGTGGCATCGAGTTCTCGGTGCGGCCGCGCTCGCCAGCTCACTCCGTCGTTCAGGTCCAGACGCGGGCTCTTGCGCAGTTGCGCGAACACTTCGACGGACTCGTCCGACGGCAGGAGCGGAAGCGAGGCCGTGTCGTTCCACGCCTCGACCTCTCGGGCGCGGAACGTCACCGGAGCCCGCCGGACACCGACCCGGAACCGCTTGAGGTTCGCGTACGGTCCGCTCAGCCGAAGCTCGGACTCGCGGCTGTCCTTCCTGCGGGTGATGGCGGTCAGGCCAATGGTGTATTGCGGATGGACGTTCGCGAACACCCATTCGCGGTTGTTCACCAACATCGTCAGGTCCAGCACCTCGGCGCTCGCCAGCAACTCCTTGCGGAACGCCGTGGAACCTTTCGCCGCCAGCGCCGAGCGGGGCAGCACGACGCCGATCCGCCCGCCGTCCGGCGACACAAGGTCCCAGAATCGCCACACGAACGCCTTGTAGAGGTCGGGATCGCCGGTGCCCATGCCCGGGAAAGCACCCGCCGTCAGGATCCGACGAAGCGAAGCCGCGGCCTCTGTCTCCGCTTCGAGTCGGACTGCGAGGTCCGGTCGCTCCTTCCGATACCGAGCCTTGAGCGACTCCTGCTCGCGCTGCGGATACGAGCGGAACCCCGGAAAATGGCGAGCCCAGAATCCGTGCTCCTCGACTCGTGGTTTCTCCCACGGCGGATTGCCGAGGATCACGTCGAACCCGTTGCGTCGGCCAAGGAAGACGTGCGGAAAGGCGAGCGCGAAGTGCAGTACGTCCAGTCCCCTGAGTTCCTCACGTCCCTTGTCCATCAACTGACCTTGGAAAACGTCGCCGGGTTCGTCCGGGCTTGTGGCGACGTGCCCCTGAGCGATCGCTTCGCGGATGACGCCGCTCGTGCGCGAGGCCGCAAGCAGCGTGAAGAGTTCTCGTTCCGGCCCGATGGTGCGCCGCATCCGGGCGTATAGCTCCCGCGCCTCACGGATCTCGGCGTCGTTCGCGTCGGTGAGCTGGGCCAGTCGCTCAAGGGGCTCTCGAACCGCTCCCAGCCGCTCACTCGCGACGAACGCGAACAGGTTGCCGCTCTCCGTCTGAAAGAGTTCGGACGCCTCCTCGAAAGAAGCGATCCCCACGAGCGAGTTGCCTTGGATCAGGTTGTGGTCGAGGAGCGAGAGAGGAAGCCCCGGCACGAAGGTGTGGATCCAGAGCGAGAGGCGCGCCAGTTCGACGGCCATCGGGTTCATGTCCACCCCGAAGATGCATCGCCGGGCCACCTGCCTGCGAAGCAGCTGGATGTCCTCGATGGGGTCCCCGGACCAGTCCGGGCCAAGTTCCTCGGCCGCTGTGCGGCGGAGCCGCGCGAACTCCTCGCGTACGTCCGGCAGCGCACGTCCGGCCAGGTAGTTGGCGAGACGGCGTTCGATCCGGTCCACGGCACCGACCAGGAAGTGGCCGGAGCCCATCGCGATGTCGGCGACCCGGAACTCGAAGAACCGCCGTCCCGCTTCCCGATCCGGCATTCCGTCGAGCCGCTCGATGTGCTCGTCGAGCGCCGGTTCGAGCGCCCGGTCGAGGAGATGCTCGACGGCGAAGGCAGGGGTGTAGTACGACCCGGTGGACTTCCGCGCCCCCGAACGGTTGTGGAGATACACTTCGCCCGCCCGCACTTCGACCCTGTCGCCGGATCGCGCCGGGAGGTATGCCTCCGTCTTGGCGTCCACCGTCAGGTCCGTCTCGGCGAGCGAGAGCTCGCTTTCCAGCAGACCCTCGTAGATCGTTCCGAACTCGCGAATCCCGAGCGACCGGAAGTCCACCGGGCCTTCGGTTTCCTCAGCCGTCCGGTCGAGGAGCAGCGCCGCGAGCGCCCGCGCGAACTCGCGGTCGGGGAGCGACAGAGTCGCGATCCGGGCTCCGAGCTTCGAGACGGACTCCTCGGAGGCGAACAGCGTGCCGTTGTACGCCGGGACCTCCCACTCCGGGTTTCCGAGGCTCACCGCCGTCCAGATCTGCGTGACCTCCGACCAGAAGGAGGGTTGCTCTCCGAACTCGACACCCTTGCGCCGGGCCTCGCCCAAGCGCTGGGCGATCCGCTTGAGCGAGTGCTCCCTGTAGCTCCGTGAAGCATGCAGGGGCAGTAGGTCGCGATCCTCGGCATAGGCGACGAACAGCAGCCGGTAGAGGATGCGAAGCGCTGCCTGGTAGGCCTGCTGGAGATCGTCCGTGCTCGGCTTCTCCGGATACATCGCCGCCACGACGGCGCGGGCAAGTGACGGCATCACTTCGCGGTAGACGCGCTCGCGAAGACGACCGCCGAGATCCGCGGCGTAGTCCTCACTCGCCCGGAGGATGTCTCCGACGCTCCCGCCCTCCGAAAGCGCGGGCGCGGACAGCAGGAGCCACAGGTAACCGGCGTCATCGCCCGCAAGGAGGTCGAGATCGATCTCAAGGAACGTCTCGGAACGTCCCCGTCGGCCCGTGCCGACGCCCGGCTTGGCCGGATAGAGGCGGAGCGTACTACCCGCCACTGCAATCACCCAGTGTAGGTTCTCCCGGTCGGCTTGCGCCAAGGCGTAGGACACCGGAGACACGCCGTCGAACCTCGGGCTCGCGGAATCGACCTCCTCGGGCCGGTCCAGAAGGACGGCCACCGCCGTCTTGCGGTCTCCGGCCACGAGCAACATCGCCGGTCCGGGGAGTTCCTCGGTGCCGAACCCGAGACCCTCGATCAACGCGCGCGCCCGAAGCGTTCGCACGCCGCGCGCCTTCTCGACCGCGACCGTCCAGTCCCCGCGCGCCGGAACTCCCCGCTCAAGTTCCTGCATCGCGAAGAGGCCGCCGTTGCGGAGGCCCGGGATCGGCGCGTCCAGTGCGGGAAGCAGCCGATGCAGGAGCCGGATCGCGGTGTGTCGCCCGCCCGCCTCCAAAGCCTTGCCGCATACGGCCTCGACTTGCTCGACCGGCAGGTCCCGATGCTCGACAGGGTTGTGCTCGGTCGGGCCGCACACCGCCGCCCGCCCCGCGCCCCAAGGCGCCACGATCAGCACCGGTGCGGCGCGGCGCCCGGACCGCTCCCGGAACATCGCTCTGAGATCCGCGATCCGGGGCCGCCCGTCCAACGCGACCACGACGACTTCGAGCGCGAGCGGGCCGCGTCCGAGATAGAGCTTGGCCCTGCGATCTCCGACGGTGACACGGCGGGGTTCGAGGTGGTTGAGCATGTGAGAGCTGCGGTTCCGGGTCGGCTGGTGGCGGAGAAGCGGAATCAAACTAGTGGCCATGCGAAGGCGTGGCGACCTGGCGTGTCGCTCCCCGATGCCGCACTCTCGCGATCCGGCGCGAAGTAGCGCCGAAACCGGTTATCGGGTAGAGTCAATGGACATGAGCATCAAGGCTGAATACAGGGATGGGGTGTTCGCGCCCTTGGAGGAGGTGGAAGGCCCCGTGCCCGGCGAGGTCTACCAGGTCTTCTCCGAAAGCGAGTTGAAACGGCTTGCGGCGGACGTTCCGTGGTTGAAGGGTTCGGAGCGCAGCTTCGAATTCTGGGAAAACGAGGAGGATGCGGTCTACGATAGCCTATAGGCAGGGCGATATCGTTCTCGTTTCGTTCCCCTTCACCGATCTCACTTCATCCAAGAGACGCCCCGCTCTGGTCCTTTCCCCGGATGCCTTCAACGCCGCCGAGCGGGACATCGTGCTGGCAGCCATCACCTCGCACATTACGGATGACCCGAACGCGGTGCATCTCCGGCGCGGCGACTTCGCCGAGGGTGGGCTCCCCAAGGCATCGATGGTGAAGACGACCAAGCTGTTCACGATGCACTCCTCGCTGATCGTCAAGCCGATCTGCGTCCTCAGGATCGAGAAGATGGAGGAAGTCCTGCGGTCGGTGCGCGGGTTCTTCTCCTGAAGCCATGGATACGAAGTAGGCCCCAGCGCCCGGCATTGGAAAAGCCGCTGGCGGCGGTGACCGACAGCCTGGATACGTTCCGGGACATCCGGAGACTTCGCGAGACATTGTGACGCTTCCTTCGGGTTGACTTGCCCGCGAACGTTTCCGCACTGTTTCTGGCATGGAGAGGCCGAAGTGGCAGTTCAATCCGGCGGCGAGCGGAGCGGTCGCCGATCTGAGCGAACGCGCGAAGGCGCTGGAGCCTCTTGGCTGGGCGGGCCGCCGCGCCGAGTGGATCGCCCTGGCCTGCTTCCACGGCGGGGTGTTCACCCGGGCTCAGTGGACGAGCTTCCTCGGGTGCCACCACGAGAAGGTCGGTCGCGCCGTCCGCAAGCTCGTCGCCCAAGGCGTGGCCGTCGAGGAGAAGCCGCCCGGCATCAACGGTATCGGTCGGATCTGCCGGATCCACGGGCGCAGGATCTACAAGGCGCTTGGCGCCGGGGACCACCGCCGCCGCCGGATCACGTCGCCGGAAGTGCTGATGCGGCGTCTGCTCGCGCTAGACTACGTGCTCGAACATCTCCGCTTGCCGTGGCTGCCGACCGAAGCCGACCGGGTGGCCGCCTTCGAGGCGCTCGGGATCGAGCGGGGACTCCTTCCCCAACGGGTCTACCGGGGCGCGCTCGGCGGCCTCCGGCGCTTCTTCCCGCTCGGGCTTCCCATCGCGCTGGACACGGAGCGCGCCGTCTTCGTCTACGCCGAGCCGGGCCACGAGACCGCGACGGCGCTCCGTTCGTGGGGCGCG
>LXNI01002509.1_pt1 | contig 12530 bp, 11 predicted proteins | sample 809091 | NCBI WGS metagenome assembly LXNI01 (sample SAMN04870527, study PRJNA318959) | sponge metagenome | biome: 01000161; feature: marine sponge reef; material: water | host: Sarcotragus foetidus | place: Greece: Milos, Mediterranean Sea | collected 2013-05-29 | depth 5-7 m | reverse complement strand
GGTCGTGATCCAGGAGCCCTGGCCGGTCGCGACGTCGAGATCGGTGACCTTGAACCATACGTTTGAGAGGTTCGGTGTTGAACGTCCCATGAGCGGCTCCTTCGGTGGTCAGATCTCTGACCTGCTCGGGTGATTGGGGCGCTGGTGTCCAATCGCCTGTTGTTGGGCTGGCGGTAGCTGTGTCACCGTCGCTCCACCTCTATGAACAAGACACTGCTTGTCCCTGAGTTGGTGAGGTTGTGCTCTATCCCTGCCGGTCGGTCGTAGCTCTGGCCTGCTGCCATCTCGAATGTGGAGGTTTCGCCGTCTGGATTGGTGATGTCGACAACTGCGGTGCGGAGCGGGGTCACCGTGTAGGGGAATTCGTGGCGGTGCCACCCTGTTTGTCCGCCGGGAGCGATTTCGTGCTGGGTGATTCGGACTGTGGAAGTGTCGGCGAGAAGCGACATCCTGTATTTCGAATCATCGTCTGCCACCGCGGTGATGGCGTCGGCGAGCTCGGGGATTGTGGTCGTGACTTGAAAGCCTTGATCTCGTAGCCAGGCATTGTTGAGTCGGTGCAATTGACTGGAGCTGTCGAAGCGGTTGAGGAAAACGATGAGGGACCGAGATCCCAGCGCAATGCTGGTGGCCCTCACGTTATGAATGACTCCGAGCCTGGCGTCGGTCACGACAATGACAAAGCTGGGGTTGAGAGCCTCGATGAGACCGAGGGTGTCACTGAGTTCGGCGATGGGCGAGAGAAGTCCCCCGACGCCCTCGACGAGTCCTATATCGAACTGTCGGTCAAAGGCGCAGGAGGCAAGAATCGCTTCGAGTGTCGGACAGGGCAGTCGTAATTCGGCTGCTGCGATCGGGGGGGCAAATGGGAGCGGAAGGCTGTGGCTCGGTGGGCAGACCGCTTCTGGGATTTCTCCTGTGGCCCGGGCCAAGACTTCGGCGTCGGTGCTTCCGAGTTCGCCAGGATCATAGGACTGGACCGGCTTTCGAGCCGCCACTGTGGTGCCGCGCCGTCGCAATTCGACAGCAAGATTCGCGCCGACCCACGTCTTTCCGATCTCGGTGGAGGTGCCGGTGATCACAATGAGATGTTCAGGTCGCATCGACGTCTACTGCTTCGAGTGCCGAAAGGAGCCGTGTCATGTCTCCAGGGGTATGGGCTGCGGACACCGTTAGCCGCAGGCGGGACGTGCCGGGCGCGACTGTGGGGGGGCGGATTGCGGGGACGAGAATTCCCATTCTCTGAAGTCCGTATGACACCGCAACCGCGCGGTCCTCGTCGCCGAGGATGATTGGGATGATCGGACTCGGGTGACCGGGGCGCACCTGGTCGATGTTCGACCTCAACGTTTCTTTGAGCTGCTCGCCTTCGCTCTCCTCGAGGATGTCTATTGCTGCGATGGCTGCCGCGGTCGCCGCCGGCGTTCCCGCGGTGGTGAAGATGTAGGGCCTCGCCTTGTTGACCAGTACGTCTATGTAGGTAGCGGGTCCGCAGACGTAGCCGCCGATGCACCCGACGGTCTTTGAGAGCGTCCCCACGCGAAGGGTCGGGCAGTCGAGTTCTCCTGTGAGTCCTTTTTCGAACACCATGTGGGCGTCGTCGAGAATGAGAAGGGCCTGGTGGCGGGCGCAGATTGCCGCCAAGTCGTGTACTGGTGCGATGTCGCCGTCCATGGAGAAGACGGAGTCGGTGACCACGAGGGCTTGAGGGCCGACAGCGGCGAGTTTGGAGTCCAGGTCAGCAAGATCGCAGTGCCGGTAGACAATGGTTCGCCCCTTTGAGAGCTGGCATCCGTCGATGATTGAGGCGTGATTGAGCTCGTCGGAAAGCACCGCTGACGCGTGACGGCCAAAGGTAGAGATCGCTCCAAGGTTGGCGGTGTAGCCGGTACTGAAGAGCACAGCCGCTTCGGCGCACCGCCACCGAGCCAGCCGCCGCTCAAGCTGAGTGTGGGTCGGACGCGAACCCACGATAAGCCGTGCCGAGCCCGAGCCGGTGCCGTTGCGCTCGATCGCCGCTATCGCAGCCCGGCGAAGCGCTGGATGTTGGCTAAGCCCGAGGTAGTCGTTCGAGGCAAATGAGATCACATCCTTGCTGGTGGCGGCGAGCTTGGTGTGCGGCGTGCCGCACACCAAGTCGCGAGGAGCCCGGTATTGGCCGGCATCAGCGGTGGCCTTCATGATCTGCGCGACGGTCTCGTCCCAGCTCATTGACTTGCAACTGTTTCGATGGCGGCAAGGAGGGTTTGGCCGATCACCTCGACCTCGTCGGTGGTGATGGAAAGCGGAGCCACGATGATGACGACATCACCAATCGGACGAAGCAGTACTCCGCGCTTCACGGCGTTGGCGCTGACCATCCTGCCCCATCGCTCTGCTCCCGGAGGCGGATCTAGCTCGACGCCGGCCATCAGGCCGCGGCGGCGAACGTCTTTGACGGCTCTATGCGACATAATCGGTTCCAGGGCGTTGGCCAGCGCGCCGGTTGCGATTTGGACGTTGGTGAGGATGTCCCGCTCTTCGAGGAGTTGGAGGTGGCGACTTGCGATTGCGCAGGCCAGCGCGTTCCCGCTGTAGGAGTGGCCGTGGTAGAAGGTGCGCTCGCTGAGGTCGGGCCCTAGGAAGCTCTCATAGATGTGGGGCGCAACTACGGTGGCCGACAGCGGGATGTATCCGCCTGTGATGCCCTTGCCCAGGCACATGATGTCGGGCGCTATTCCGCACTGGTTCGACGCGAACAGCGTGCCTGTGCGGCCGAAACCGGTTGCGACCTCGTCGCAAATGACCGGAACATCATGCTGCTGGGCGACGGCGACAAGTCGGGCAACGTCTTCAGGGTCGCAGACCAAGATCCCAGCCGCGCCTTGAACGAGTGGCTCAACGACGACGGCCGCCAACCTCTCGTGATACTGCTCGACTGCCGCTATTGCATGTTCGACCCAGTCGTCGGCGTTGTAGCCGCGCGAGCGGATAACTGGAAACCGGAGCGGGTCGAACAACGTCGTTCCAAAGCCACCAGCACCCACTGACAGCGAACCGACTGTGTCGCCGTGATATGCCTCGTCAAGCGTGAGGTACGTGTCCCGTGTGGTGACACCCCGATTGTGCCAGTACTGAAACGCTATCTTGATCGCCTGCTCGACCGCTGCTGCACCGTCGGATGCGAATAGGAAGTGCGGATCAGGCACAGGAACTTGTGGTGCGAGCGCTTCTGCGAGCTGTATCGCCGCCACATTTCCATTGCCCAGCAATGTCGAATGGCTGATTTTGGCCAGCTGATCGATCGCAGCTTGGTTCAGATCGGGGTCGTTGTGGCCTACGGTCATGACCCACAGCGATGAGATGGCGTCGAGGTAGCGGTTGCCGTCCACATCAATGAGGTAGTTGCCTTCTCCTGTCTCGACGATGACCGGTGTCGAGGTGTCGTAGCAGGACATCTGGGTGAACCCGTGCCACACCACGCGCTGGTCTCGTTTTATCCAGGACGTGATGCTCATGGTGATCGGATCTCCAGGTTGCAGCGGCGGCATTCCGCGGCCCAGCCGGCCGGATGCACCTTTGTTCGCAGGAGGCGGCCGCAGTGGGGGCAGTGCCGGGGGGCGTCGTACTCGGAGCGGCAGCCGCCGCATTCCGCGGTTCCGCATCCGGTGCAAATGGCCTCAGCCTGGTCGGTGGCGCCTTGTTGTCTCACGCGGACGTCCTCGGAGCTAGAGGACGCCGGTTAGCGCCCCGACCGGCATCTTCAGGTCTTCGAGCATCTGGAGGTCTTCTTCGGGGCTGCGGCCAAGGGTGGTGAGGTAGTTGCCGATGATCAGCGCGTTCACGCCCGCTGTCATGCCCATCGCCTGCAACTCGCCCAGTGTGATCTCCCGGCCCCCGGCGTAGCGGAGGATCACCTCGGGCAGTGCCAGTCTGAACAGGGCTATCCATCTCAGCGCTTCAAGCGGCTTGATCGGCCTGCGGATCTGAAGGGGCGTGCCGGGGCGGGGATTCAAGAAGTTGAGCGGAACCTCGGTCGGGGCCAGCGATTGGAGCTGGGTGAGCAGCTCGATCCGCTGGTGAACAGTTTCTCCCATGCCGAGCAGGGCGCCGCAGCAAAGCTCCATGCCGCTTTGTTTGACCATCTTGCAGGTGTTGTAGCGCTCGGCCCAGGTGTGAGTGGTCGCGATGCTGGGAAAGAATGACTCGGCGGTCTCGAGGTTGTGGTTGTATCGGTGGACGCCTCCGGCGGCGAAGCGTTCCGCTTGGTCCTCGGAGAGGATCCCTGCGCTGACCGCGACGTTGAGCCCTGTCTCGAATCTGATAAGGGGAACGAGCCCGAGGATTCGATCCACGGTGCGCTCATCAGGGCCGCGAATAGCGAGGACGATGCAGAACTCGGTCGCTCCGGTTTCTGCGGTCTCCCTCGCAGCTGCGACGACCTCGGCTGTGTCGAGAAACGGTGTGGCGGGCATCGATTCGTCGAATTGGGAGGACTGGGAGCAGAAATGGCAGTCCTCGGGACAGCCCCCGGTCTTTGCTGAGAGGATGCCCTCGACTTCGACGGCGGGTCCGCAGCGGTCCAGGCGCACCTGGTGCGCAAGGGCGCCGAGTGCCGGGATCTGATCGTCGGGCAGGGTTGAGAGGGCGGTGAGCTCGGCGGCGTCGAGGTCGCGGCGTTCGTCCAGCAACGCGTTCTCGGCGGCTCGCAGCAGCTCACGGGCTGTGGGGGCTGTCCTTGTCGAAGTGGTCACGATGCCACCGCCATCCGGAGCTCCTCGATTCGCTTGCCACGGTCGCGCCGAGCCTCCAGTGCGGTGTCGAGGTCGACTTCGATGAATCGGGTGGTGTTGTTCGGCGCCGATTGGCCCACGAGATCCATGTCGGCGCCGATGACGGTTGCCACCATGACATAGCCGCCTCCGGAGACGGCGTCGCGGTGCAACACGATCGGCTCGATTCCGCCGGGGACTTGGATCGATCCGATTGGATATGGGGCGTCCACGATGTTGGACGGATCGCTGCCCGCCCCGAATGGGGGGTCGCGCTCTTCGAATTCCAGTTCGGCGCCTTGGTACCTGAAGCCGGTCCGGTCAGCGACTGGCGTCAGTCGCCACTCAGTCCCGAGGAAGGTCTGGCGTCCAGACGGGGTGAGTCTGTGGTCGAACAGGCCCATCATGACCCTGATCTCGCGGTGCTTTGGGTGTTCTGTGCGCAAGGACCCGGGAACGACTCTGCCCGGGGTCGCTCCTGAAGTGTCGCCGGTGTCGATCCAGTCGCCCTCGGCGAGGACGCGCCCTTCCACGCCCCCCATAGAGCCGAGGGTGTAGGTGGACCTGCTGCCCAAGACTTGGGGCACGTCGAATCCGCCGCTTACGGCGACGTAGGCCCTGGCGCCTCCTTCGAGATAGTCGAATGACAAGACGTCGCCTTCGGCGACGGCGAAACTCTCCCAGGTTGGGCGGCCTTCGCCGTTTAGCAGCGGCGGGAGGTTGGCCCCGGTGACGGCAACGACGGTTGGTGCCTCGAAGTGGAGCTGGGGGCCGAGGTAGGTGCACTCGAGGACGGCGGCCGCGTCGTCGTTGCCCACAAGCAGGTTCGCTGCCAGCGACGAGTACTGGTCGAGCGAGCCTGATGGTGGGATTCCGACGCGGTAGTAGCCGGGGCGCCCAATGTCTTGGATGGTCGTGGCCATCCCAGGTTTGACGACTCTAACTCCCATGGAGGACCTCCAATAGCACCGCGTTGTATGCGTCCGGATCGGCTTGGAATTCGCCGAGGGAGAACTTCACAGGCCGCTGCTTGAACCTGAACTCTTTGGCCTCGACTTGGGCACTGTACTTGTCGTACATGGCGCGGTCGATTGGCTCGAACTTGGCGATGGTTCCCGGCTTGAAGAAGACCATGAAGTCCTCGAAGTCGGGATGCTGCTGTGTCGGGTCGTAGATCGGCCCCGGTGTGATGCCGAACAGCTGGTACCCGCCGGCTCCCCTCACGCTGTAGATCGCTGTGAAGCAGCCGCCGTATCCGATGGTCTGCTTGGGTGTGTCAGTTCGCGGCCTCAGGTACTTGGGGACCTGGAGCTGCTTCTCTCTTGGAACCATCTGGAACAGAAACGGAAGCCCAGCTACGAAACCGACCATGGAGGTGAACCACGGGGCCCCTGAATGGGCTTCGATGAACGAGTCCACGGAGTCGAATCCGTTTATTCGGGCGGCATACTCCAGATCAGTGGCGTCGGGGTCCTGGTGGTGTGAGCGAAAGCGCAGGAGCGTTTCGTTCGTCCACGGATCGTTGTACAGGACAGGCACTTCGACAATGGTGGTGTCGAGGTCGAAGGCGGTGGCGTCGCCGACTTCGCCCTCGATCCGCTGCAATTCTGCCAGTAGGTCCCGGGGCGGGACCTCCAGGGGATCGAACCGCACTTGGTAGGAGGCATTCGCAGGGCAGATGTCGATGAGTCCGGGGATCTGTGCTTGTTCGAGGACGGTGGTTATCGCCATCGCCTTGAAGTTGGCGGTCAGGCTCATCTCATTGTCGAGCTCGACGAAGATGTGATCATCGCCCCCTAAGCTGTATCTGGCCTTCGAGCCCTCGCTCATTGGTCTGATCCCTTCTCTCGGGCGCCGAGCCATCGCTCGACAAAGCCGGTGTCGTAGCGCCCGGTTTTGACTTCGTCGGTCGATAGGAGCGCCGAAATCAAACCGGCAGTGGTCTTGACTCCCTTGATGCGCAGCTCGCGCATGGCGCGGCGAGCTCGGGAAAGCGCTGCCATGCGATCAACATCCCAGACAATAATTTTAGCGATCAGAGAGTCGTAAAATGGAGAGACCTGGCTGCCGGCTTTGACTGGCGTTTCGATCCTCACGCCCGGCCCAAGCGGAAGTTCGAAGTCGGTGATAGTCCCGGGCGAGGGCATGAAGTTGTCGGCCGGGTCTTCTGCGTTGATCCTCATTTCAATCGACGCGCCGCGTGGCTGAACGTCGGATTGGGAGAACGACAGGGGAAGGCCCTGCGCCTGGCGCAACTGCTCGCGGACGAGATCCAGCCCGCAAATGAACTCGGTGACCGGGTGCTCAACTTGGATCCTCGTGTTCATCTCGATGAAGAAGAACTCGTTCGTCGCGGGGTCGAACAAGAATTCGACGGTTCCCGCCCCCTCGTAGTCGACGGCGTCGGAGAGCGCCACAGCCGCGGCAGTGAGCCCGGATCGAACGTCTGGCGGGAGGTTCGGGGCGAGTGCTTCTTCGATGAGCTTTTGGCGCCTGCGCTGAAGGGAGCATTCCCGCTCGAAGAGGTGGACAGTCTCATGCCCGTCGCCGAAGACTTGGACCTCGACGTGCCGGGCACCGGCGATGAACCTCTCGAGGTAGACAGTGTCATCGCCGAATGAGGCCCGAGCCTCGGTCTGCGCCGCGACGACCTGGCCGGCGAGCCCTCCCATCGTGTTGACGATCCTGATTCCCCGCCCGCCGCCTCCTGCGGCGGCCTTGATCAGCAACGGAAACCCGATTTGGCTTGCCGCTTCTTCTGCGTCCGATAGCGACTCGATGCCGTTGAGCGTTCCCGGCACTATCGGGATCCCTGCGCCCGCAGCGGTGTCGCGTGCTGCTGCTTTGTCGCCCATCAGGCTGATTGCGCTCGGAGAAGGGCCGACGAAGCAAATGCCCTCGGCTTCGCATCTTCGAGCGAAGTCGGCGTTCTCCGACAAGAATCCGTATCCCGGGTGCAGCGAGTCTGCCTTGGATCGCTTAGCGGCCGAAAGAATCGCATCGGTGTTCAGATAGCTCTGAGCAGCAGGCGCGGGCCCGATGTGGATCGCTTCGGTGGCGACGCTTACATGGCGGGCTTGCGCGTCCGCGTCGGAATAGACGGCCACGGTCGGGATTCCCAGTTCCTCCGCGGCCCGGATGATCCGAAGGGCGATCTCGCCTCTGTTGGCGACGAGCAGCTTTTTCACGCTCAGTTCCCGCTGTCGTCGGCTTCGAGTGTGGCTATGACTTGTCCTGCATCGACCATTTCCTCGTCGTCGGCTTCGATGCTGGCAATGGTGCCCGGGGCGCCCGCTTTGACCTCGTGAAATGTCTTCATGACTTCAATCAGGCAAATGACAGTCGAAATCTCCACCTTGCTGCCGACCTCCACGTAGGGGTCGGAGTCGGGCGAAGGCTTCCGATAGAAGATCCCGGGGATAGGTGATTTGATCTCGTATGCCATTTGGTTGCTTTCGTCTAGCGGTCGATTACCAGTTCTTGCTCTCGTCTGCGACGGCCTGTGCGACCGCGCTGGCCAGGTCTGCGGCATTCGGGGTGTCCGAGTGGATACAGACTGTGTCGGCGCGGACGCTCACATCGGGGCCGTCGACAGATTCGGCCAGGCCTTCTCGGATGGCTCTTCGGACTCGGCCGGCGGCGACGAGGGTGTCCACCGCTCCATGGGAGCGGCTGATGATGAGAGAGCCGTCTGCGGCGTAGTCGAGGTCTGCGTAGAACTCCGACACAAACGGCACTCCGGCCTCCTGGGCGCACCGCTCGTGCATGGTACCGGCCATGCCGTACACGGGGACGCCGAACTTCTTGGCCACTTGGCAGACGACATCGGAGAGGTCGGCGTCTCGGGCAGTCATCCCGTACAGCGCGCCGTGGACCTTCATGTGGTTGAGCTCCATGCCGGATGTTTCAAGGAATCCCCAAAGCGCGCCGACCTGATAGGTCAGGAGGCTGCCGAGTTCGTCGGGGGCCAGTTTCATCTCGCGGCGGCCGAATCCCTGCCGGTCGGGAAGCGAAGGGTGGGCGCCGACCGCGACGCCGTGGCGTTGCGCGGCATCAATGGTTGCGGACATGACTGACGGATCGCCGGCGTGGAAGCCGCAGGCCACGTTGGCTGCCGTGATGTGAGACATGATGTCCTCGTCGTTGCCGAGTGTGTAGATGCCATACGACTCTCCCATGTCGCAGTTGATGCCAGTTGTCACCGTTCGTTCTCCTGTCGATTCGGTTGATGGACTGCTATCCGAGGATTCCGGCTGCTGCCAGGCGTGACAGCGATCGCTGCCTGATCAGGTCGGCGATCACCGCGATGATGAGAAGGCCTCCCAAGACGATCATCTGGAGGTACGACTGGATGCGCGCCAGGTTCATGCCGTTCTGGACGAGCCCGATGAACAACGCGCCCAACACGGCGCTCGACACCCGTCCGATCCCGCCGCGAAGGGACACCCCGCCGATCACGCACGCCGCGATGGATTGAAGCGGGAGGCTGACGCCGATGTTGGCTTCGCCGGTCTCTAGGCGTGCGGTCAGCAGGACTGAACTCAGCCCCATGAGGGCGCCGGCGATGACGTAGGCCGAGGTGAGGTTCGTCCGGACTGTGACGCCCGACAGAGTTGCCGCGTTGGCGTTGCCGCCTATCGCATAGAAGTAGCGCCCGAGACGCGTCCAATTCAGGACGACGGTCATGATGACCACGACTGCCGCGGTGACCCAGATGGGGGTCGCGAGCCCCGCCCACTCTCCGAACCCGAATATGTCCGCGAACTTAGGGGGCATGCCCCGGACGGGCACGCCGCTGGTCATATAGAGGGCTAGGCCGAGCGCTATCGACGAGGTGCCAAGGGTCATGATGAACGGGGACACCCGGAACACGGACACGCCGATCCCGTTGAACAGGCCGACACCTGCGCCGGCGAGAACCCCGACGACCATTCCCAAAGCGATCGCGAAGCCGACGGATCCGGCTCCGGCGTTGAAGCTGTCGGCCATGACGGTTGCGGTCACCACCGAGACCAGCGCGGTTCCGGTACCGACGGACAGGTCGAAACCCCCTGTGAGAAGTACGAGCATCTGCCCGAGGGACACGATGATGAGGAACGTGTTTTGGCGCAGGACGTTCTCGAAGTTCTCGAAGTCGAGGAAGTTGTCCGATATCTGCGAGAACACGATGACCGCCAACAGCAGCAGGGGCGGGAGAACTCCGGTCTTGACGAATACGAGCTCGAGCCGCTCGAGGAGGCTGAGGCTCGACGCTCTTGGCCCTGAGGCCGAGCGGCTTGTCATGCGACCTCTCTATCCAAGAAATTGCGCAGGACGTTCTCCTCGGTGATGTCGGGGGCTACAAGTTCCTCCACGACTCGTCCGCGATGGAACACGTAGGCCCGGTGCGCGAGATGGACGATCTCAGGCAGGTCTGAGGAAACCAGCAGGATTGCGGCTCCGCTTTCGCAGAGGTCGGCCATGAGCTGGTAGACGGCGACGCGGGTCCCGACGTCGACGCCGACGGTCGGCTCGTCGAAGACGAAGACATCCACGTCCCGGACAAGGGCCCGGGCTAGGAGCACCTTCTGCTGGTTCCCTCCCGAGAACTGCTCGACTGGCCGCTCGAGGGAGTGGGGCTGAAGTTCGACTCGCCGTGCGACCTTGTCGGTTATCCGCCTTTCGGCTGCCCGGCGCATCAGCGTCAGGTTGGAGAATTGAGCGAGCCGGATCGACGGAAGCGCGATGTTCTCCCGGGCGCCCCTCATCAACAAGAGCCCATCGCTCTTGCGGTCTGGCGGGACATAGAACATGCCGCTCTTCAGCATCCGGCGAGGACTGCTCCCAGTCACCTCGTTTCCGTAGAGGTACACGGAGCCGTGAAGCAGCGGCTCGGCTCCGAAACAGGCCCGGGCGGACTCGCCCTTGCCTGAGCCGACAAGCCCGGCGAACCCGACGATCTCGCCGGCGCGGACCTCGAATGAGACGTCTGCTGCCGACCGCGTCCGCGTGGTGAGGCCAGTGGCCCGCAGGGCGATCTCGCCGGGGTTGTGGGCGATGTCGGGGAAGACCTGGTCGATCACCCGCCCTGTCATGAGGTTGATCAGGCGATCCTCCGTAGCCTCCTCCCTGGCGAGGGTGCCGACGTAGCTGCCGTCGCGCAGCACAGTGACCCGGTCGGCGAGGCGCTTCACTTCGGCCAGCCGGTGGGTGATGTAGACGACCCCGATTCCACGGGTGCGCGCCTCCTCCACAAGCTCGAACAGCCGCCCCGACTCGGTCTCGGTCAAAGACGCTGTCGGCTCGTCGAGGATTAGGACCTGAAGGTCGGAGCGGAAGGCCTTTGCTATTTCGACCATCTGCTGTTGCGCCCGCGACAGCCGGCCGACGACCTGGTTGGCCTTGATCGGGAACTCGAGATCCGCGAGCAGGGCCTCTGCCGCGCTTCTCAGGCCCTTTCGGTTGAGGAGCCTTCCGCGCAACGGCTCAGACCCTAGGAGCAGATTGTCGGCGACTGTCATGGTGGGCACGAGGGAGAATTCCTGGAATACGGCGCTGATCCCGAACTCGCGAGCATCGGCCACGGACGAGAACTCGACCTCCGCACCTCGGAAGGCCATCGTCCCGCTAGTGGGCTTTTGAGCGCCTGACAAGATCGAGATCAGCGTCGATTTCCCAGCCCCGTTCTCCCCGAAGAGAACGTGGACCTCGCCCGAGCGGAGGTCGAACGACACGTTGGAGAGGGCGGAGACACCGGGATACCGCTTGGTCACTTCGGTCAGCTTCAGCAGCAGACCGCCATCGGCAGCCGAATTGGAGGGGAATCGCTGCGAGGTGCCGCTTGCGGTCATCCCGGTGTCTCTCTCCCCATTTCTCAGCCGACGCTGAAGATTGGGTCGAACCCGTCTGGGGCGAGTGTCGAGGTGGAATCGAAGTCCGTGATGCTGTCGACGTCCACGACGAAGAGCTCCGGCCCTACGTGCTTCTCGAACGGGAGTCCCTCTAGGGCCCGGACGGCCTGGTCTATCGCGACCCGTGCCTGGATGACAGGCGAGTCGGTTGGCGCAGCCAGTATCCGTCCGCTCACGAGCCCCTCGTGAACTCCAGGTGTGAAGTAATAGGAGACCACGCCGATATCAGAGTCGAGTCCCCGGTCGCGCAGGATCGATGTGGCGGCTTCGGCTGTCACAGCGGTGCCGACGATGAAATCGATATCCGGGTTCGCGGCGAGAGCGTCTTCGATGAGCACGCTCTGAGCCTCTTTGCCGGTGTCCCCGAACTTGGTGTCGACGATCTCGACCGATGTCCCCTCGAGGGCGCCCTTGCAACCGGCGTCGCCCGCTTCGACCCAGCCGGCACCCGCAGGCCCGGGGAACCAAGCGATCGTGGTCGGCTCGTCGCCGACGTGCTCTGCGACCCAATTGCAGGCGTGGGCGCCCATCTCGCCGAACGAAACGAGCGATTTGGCAGTGAGGTTCGGAGAAGACATGCCGTTGATCACATCGATCACCGGGATGCCGCTGGCGACCATCTCATCGACGAGGTTGTTGAGACCGTCGAAGGAGATCGCGCCGATGATGACAGCGTCCGCTCCTCCCTGGACACAGTCCTCGATCTGCGAGATCTGCGTCGGAAGCTCCGTATAGCCTCCGGCTTCGACAAGGGTCATCTTGACCCCCTGGCGCTTTGACTCCTCGGCCGCCCCGAAATTGACGCCAAGCCAGTAGGCATCCTTCATATGCGGGAACGATACGCAGAGGTTCCACTCCTGTGTTGCAGTGGTCGGCTCATATGCGACCG
>LXNI01002508.1_pt1 | contig 12539 bp, 8 predicted proteins | sample 809091 | NCBI WGS metagenome assembly LXNI01 (sample SAMN04870527, study PRJNA318959) | sponge metagenome | biome: 01000161; feature: marine sponge reef; material: water | host: Sarcotragus foetidus | place: Greece: Milos, Mediterranean Sea | collected 2013-05-29 | depth 5-7 m | reverse complement strand
AAATAGTGCTAGATTACTCATCAAATAGTGCTAGATTACTCATCAACAGTCAATGTTATGGTTCTGCTGTCAACTTGGCTGAGTTTAATAGTGGATTTCATTCAACCCAAGTTAGTGCGATAAAACACTTGCAAAGTCCACTATACTGTGTCGCAACTATAGATTCAGGAAAAACCTCTAATGCTTCTTCAAATATTTTTAAGGCATGCGTATAGTTCTTGCTCTGAAACTGCATAATACCTTGCCTCGAAATTTCTTTAGAATGGTTCTTATTCTGGAGTTGTTGATGGAAATTGTCGTTCATCTCAATCATTTCCTTTATTGATACATAAGTTTTGCTAAATAAATGACACCGCTAGATCGCACGTAAAACATCCGTTTCATAGCTAACATTCTTTGGCGAGATCTATTCATTTCATAATAATGTTGTTTTTGCTTTTCAACTCTTTGATGGTAGAGCATTTTACTTGTTGCTTGAACAAGTGCTTGACTTGTATTCCGCGGAGAAGATTGTTGGCGCGGAGGTTCAATATAATCAGGAGAAGATAAATAAGGTAGGGATTTTGGGTCAGTTCTCCAAATATAGATAGTGCCTCCCGCTTCATCTGACACCTTTTGCGTAGGCGGACCAAAACGTTGAATTATTTGTGAGATATGGCTTCCTTCCCAAGTTTTCATTGCTTTTAGGAGCTTAGCATCAAATTCGCGTTCATTTATAAGCGTATTAGTCGTAGTTGGGACGCACCCAACAAACAATGTAACTAAGCAGATAGCAAAAACAGTAATTTTCATAATAACCTCCACATTGTGTTAAGCGTGAGAAACTATAGGAGTATTGACAGCATTTTTGATAAGTTTGTCAATGAGAGTGTAAAGTGGATTCTATAAGTAAGCCTTATCAGTCTTTGACTTCTTCTCTAAATCGGTGCGAGATCAGAGATCAAAAATTGAATCACCGTTCTTTAGAGCGTTCATCAGTTCTTGGAAAGTCTTGGGATTGTTTGTAAGTGTCAAAAACGTCAAGGAAACAGTGTATATTTGACTGGTTTGAATGGTGTGCGTCAAAATACTTGAGAATTGCGAGTTGGAACTTGTTTTCAAGATTTAAGATAACAATTACATTGAAAGTTTCAAGATGTACTGCCAAAACCTCATAGTCAAGAGCTTTGAAGGGTTCTTTAGTATTACCCACATGGACTTTTATCCTTTGTTGTTGAGGGACAGAGTCCCCTCGTTGTTAGTTTATTAATTTGGATAAAAACGCGACCAATTTGGATAAAAACGCGACCAAAGGTAAGCTGCTATAACAGTTCCACCTATGCATCCGCTTATAGCAGCAATTTGGTTGTCTTTTTGAACTGTCTCTTGATAAGTTTTTGTATAGAAAGTAATATATTCTGGTGATTTGCCTAACAATCTTTCTATAGGAGGCTCAGGTTTATGGGCGATTGACAGTCCTAATATCACAGAACCACCTATACAACCAAACAAAGTTGCAGTTCCTGCGGCTGCAGCACCCCAAATAGCATGCTGGTTTTCAGCGTTGGCATCTTTTTTAGCATCAATAATTGCTTGAGCAGCATCACCAGTGTACTGTGCAAGTGTTATTAGTGGTATGCTGAACATCAACAGTGCCATTACGAATGACAAGGTTTTCGCAAACATAATATCTCCTATGCAAAAGGGAGTAGTTTCAGCGATGTAATAATGTGAATGCAAAACGATTATTATATCGCTGATCCTATAAATTGGTTTCTTAGAGGTTTTAATAACCTCCGCATTGTATTGGCGTGAGAGGAACTCCCTTTACACTATCACAAAGTTAAGAGTATACGTGGTATGCCATCCTACTTTCTGCATCTATATAATTAATGCAAAAGCATTCACGCCTTGGTCCGATTAGCGAAAGCAGTGACATCCTCTACTTGTTTAGTTACGCTGCGACCTCATTCAATGATGACGATAAGATGGCACTAAATTGATTATTATTCTGTCTGTGGCGACGACGAGTTCTGTTGAGTAATGTAAACTCATAGAGTTTGTTAGCGTTCAGACGATAATCAAATTGCTGTTATATGATACTCATGGGTGTGTCTCACCTTTAGACTTGTATCAAAATAACACCAAGGGTTGTGTATATATACTGTGACAGTCTACAGGGAGGGTTGACAGATGTGTCAACGAAAGAGAAGGTTTTAGGCAACTCGCCCTATAGGGAGCTGGTTTCCACTTTAAACTACCAGAAAGCGAGGCATTCTGATATAATAGAAACCAGCGCTGTCATAGTTCCGTTATGGCAGTGCTAAGCGTCGCGGGTGGTTGCACACCTGCGGCGCACCTAAAAGATTAGGAAGCAGCCCTGACGTAACTCACGCGCTCTGTGAATTGCTAACGTCAACATATATTGTAGCAAACTAACATAATATGTGCAATGAAAAAGTAATTCAGACTCGAAATCAGCATATTTTGCGCAACACAACGCAATAAATGTGGAAAACGGCAATACAACCCCACCAAAAATATTGTAGAATCTTTCTTTTTCCGAATCTTTGGATAAAATGCAATATTGTTCATATTTTGCACCCTTTTTACCTTAATCAGGACTTACGCATTTCATCTTAAAGTCCTCTTGATAAACGGAATTTAGAAGGTTAAATAGTTCAAATAACGACTTTTTGAGTGAAAAACACTGCTTTCGGATGGAATTTGCGTAAGTCCTGATTAATATTCTGTCTTTAGCTGAAGAAATATATCATATAGTTTGTTTGGGAATCCATGTCAATAGACATTACCTTACGATAGAAACGAGGATTCAGAGGATTCAGAGGATTCTAAGGTACTTGCAAAGTGCTCAACAAGTAGGTGTAGACTTATTTATGGTGAAGTATGAAATTATATCTACATTTTTTTCCACGGCAGGTGAGGTTTCCTAACCTTACATAAGCAATGTGTAGAATTAATTCAATGATTTACCATATATAATCTACAACGACCTAATCTATAGTCCATACCTCTGTTTGAGTTATACACTCACATACACAGATTTTTAAAGTAATATATCAAGAAATAGGATAAAATAAAGCAAATTATGCCCGCAAGCGGGTGTCAATGAAATACAGGTATACCGATAAAGGAGACAATTTATGCAACGAAACCCTAATAGAGAAGTAAAAGATTATCGACACGACTCATCCAAACGAAAAAACAACCCACCCGCGGGCATCGCTGGACAAGGCAGAACGCCCGAAACACCCAAACAGGAATACGCATATAATCCGCACCTGCCACCGATACTACGTTCTGATCCTAACGGTGATGTTGACGAACTACACGATCTACTCCAAAAAGCACAGCACCAAACGCTTACGCCAGAAGAAGCGGAAAAGATTGCTGATGCGCTCAAACATTACGAACCGTGGTTGGAATGGGCAGGGAAGCAGGAGGCAAAATCTTTTACTGTGGATCCTGTTGCGTTGCATAAGCATGAACACGTGAGTGCGAAAGCGATTTTGAAGGTGGCAGCACGCGAAAACGTCCAACGCGAACTCTTTGCAGATCCACAGCAAACTTATGACAAAGCTTTAGAATTCTATAGGCACGATGTGGATTGGACTAATCGGCTTATTCTTGGGGATAGCCTGATGGTGATGAGTTCTCTTGCACACCGAGAAGACCTTGCGGGTAAGGTGCAGATGATTTACATTGATCCGCCTTACGGTATCAAATTTTCTTCTAACTTCCAACCGACAGTATTTCAGCGAGATGTGAAGGATAGAGACCAAGATTTGACGCGCGAACCAGAACAGATAAAGGCGTACCGTGATACATGGACACTCGGTATCCATTCCTACCTCGCTTACCTACGCGACCGACTGATTGTAGCAAAAGATTTGTTGACAGATAGCGGGAGTATATTTGTGCAGATTAGTGATGAGAATGTCCATCGCATAAGGACTATAATGGATGAGGTGTTTGGAAACGAAAATTTTGTTGGAGAGATTATTTTCAAAACCCGTAGTACCTCTACAAGAAAGAACTTGTCAATATTGAATGACTACATTTTATGGTATTGTAAAGATATTTCTGAAGTAAAATGTCACCGTCTCTATGAAAAAAAAGGAACTGACTCAGTTCAGTTTAATTTTGCAGATATTGATGGCGAAATCGTCAAGGCTTCCGATACGAAGAAATTTCATCAAGAAGGAGCAAAATATTTTTTAAGTGCTGCATTGTTTTCAACCAGCGGAAGTGATACATCAAGAATACCTTTTTTATTTCGTAAAAAAGAATATTTACCTGCAGCTTCTCTTTCTCGTGGTTGGCGATGTTCACAAGATGGATTAAGACGTTTGGCTGCAGCAGACCGCTTAATTTGTCAAGGTAATTCTATCCGTTATAAATATTATTATAATGATTACCCGTATACTTTAATTGCAAACTTGTGGGACACCCAAATGTCAGAACAGAATAAATCCTATGTAGTTCAAACATCAACAAAAGTAATTGAACGTTGTCTCCTCATGACCACAGACCCTGGTGATCTTGTCCTTGACCCAACATGTGGTAGTGGTACAGCTGCTTACGTTGCTGAAAGGTGGGGTAGACGGTGGATAACCATTGACACCAGCCGTGTTTCAATCGTATTAGCGCGGCAACGACTCTTGACATCAACCTTTGAGTATTACAAATTCAAAGACGAAGCGGAAGGTGTTGTTGGTGGGTTTATCAACAAAAGAGTACCGCACATCATGCTTAAAAGTATTGCTAATAACACCGCGCTTGATCCTATTTTTGAAAAATATGAACCTATTCTCACGGAGAAGCTGGAGACGTTGAACAACACATTAGCAGATATTACGCCAGATATCCGAACGAAATTACTCGCTAAACTGGTAGAGAAGGAGAGACGCGATGGGAAAAGATCTATCACAGACGCAGACAGAAGACGTTGGGAACTTCCAGAGACGACTTGGCAGGAGTGGGAAGTGCCGTTTGACACCGACCCCGATTGGACAGAAGCATTGCAGGATGCTCTCACCGATTATCGCAAAGCATGGCGTGCAAAAATGGACGAGGTCAATAAGTGCATCGCCGACGCATCCGATGGTGAGGAATTAGTGGATCAACCAGAGGTGGATAGAAAACGGATACGCGTTAGCGGTCCCTTCACCGTTGAAGCCGTACAACCTCCCGAAGAATATCTTGATATGGAATCGCCTATCGGTGGAGAACCCGATGATTTGGACAACACTTTTGATGATACCAACACCGTTGGACACGAGGATGTCAATGCGGAGGCGTATCTTGACAAGATGATTCATTTGTTACGTGAGGATGGTGTCAAGTTCCCAGATGACAAAAAACAGAAATTCGCTACACTTGAGCCGCTTGAAGCCGAAGTTCTACACGCTGAAGGGACTTGGGAAAATGAAGATTCGGATCATCGAGTCGCTGTTGCGTTTGGTCCACAGCACGGACCTGTCACCGTCATACAAGTTGAGGATTGCCTACCTATTGCCTCTCGTCTCGGTTATGATGAATTGGTTTTTGCTGGGTTCAGCTTTGATGGTGCAGCACAGACTATCATCCAAAACAATCCGAATCCGAGGGTGCACATCCACATGGCAAACATCAATCCCGATGTCGTTATGGGTGATTTACTCAAAAATACATCTACCAGTCAGTTGTTTACGGTGTTTGGGTTACCTCGAACTAAACTTGAAAAGATAGAGAGCGAAGAATCAATTGAATACACTATCACGATGGAGGGTGTGGATATCTATAATCCTGTGGATAACACGGTGAGTTCGGCTGGTGCGGATAAGGTTGCGGCGTGGTTCGTTGATTCGGATTATGATGGTCGGACATTTTGTATCACGCAAGCCTTCTTTCCTGATAAAAAGGCGTGGAGCAGAATCGCTCGTGATCTCAGGGGTGTGATTGATACGGAGAGTTTTGAGATGTTCAGTGGGACGGTGTCGTTGCCGTTTCCTGCGGGGGAACATGCGTGTGTTGCTGTGAAGGTGATTGATCCGCGCGGAAACGAAGTCATGCGCGTGCATGATTTGGAGAGGTAGAAAATGAAGTTTAATTTTCTCTATCTGATATTAGCAGCGTTTTTAGTTATTTTTGCTTTCTGGTTATATGCACAAGTTGATTATACATATAAAACACTTGAATCGCAAATTGGTTCACATACAGAACGTCTTGAGGTTCTTGAAGTGTTACCTCAGACTGGAGAAGATGAAGAAAAGACTAAGTTAGCAACACAACTTGCTGAGGCGAATACTAAACTCATCACTGCAGATTTTGATAAATTGAAATTGGAATTGAAAGAATCTAATCGACAATGGTTATGGGGATGGACAGGGTTTTTGGGTGTTATGTTTGCTGTTATTGGAGTGGCTTTGTGGTTTTTTGTGAAATCATTGATAGCAGATAGAGTTGAAAAAAGTCTGAAAGGGTTTCAGGAATCTGTAGATAAGGTAAGCATACTGGAAGCTCAATTAGCTACATTAAAAGAAGAACATGCTGCATCTGTGTTAGAACAAAATCTAAATATTGGCTATAATGGCTCCTATGCAGAGTCTGTCAATGTTCTTTTAGAAGAAGTTCTTTTAGGTGTATATAAAGACAAAACTCGTCGTCTTGCTATCAGAGATAAAGCGGCAGAAGTTTTAGCGGATAGAAATTATTCACCGATGGTTTCTCCCATACTTGAATACTTAAATGAAGTTGTTGATTCTGACCTTGATTTGGATCCTGAGTGGGAAACACCTAAAGACATAAAACACTATTTGTATCGTCATATAAGATTTGTTGAGGAAATCTGTAATGACGAGGCACATGAAGGACTTAAACAATTTCTTAACCATTTAATAACAAAAGAACCAAAGCAGAAGATGTTACTTCTAACACCGTGTGTGTATTCATTTGCTAAGATTTGTGTTGTATTAAACAGGAAAGATTCTACTTTTATTCTCAAGTCAGCAGTATCCCATCTCCAAGACCCTGACCACAAATTAAGTTACCTGGCTGAGTGTTTCGCTGAGTTGAATGCACCAGCAGGAATCAAGGAAATATTAAGACATGGTTTAACAGATAATTTGCCAGATGTAGAGAAACAATGCTTAGAGTTATTAGAAAAGAACGATCCTGAGTTTGTAAGAGATTGGAAAGAGAAAAAAGAGAATACCAACATAGAAAGTGAAGAGTCTAATGAAACAAAACCAACAAACTGATATTCCAATTCAACCCGTAGAACAACCTATCCTGTTAGGAGTAACATAATGTCTGAAGAGAAAACACATGAATTATATGATTTTATGCGTCGACACACCGACAAGATAGCAGATAATTACAAGCAGATTCAAAAACGGGCGACCGAAGACCCAGGAACTGCTGGAGACCAGGGCGAAGAAAATTGGGCTAATCTATTGCGTGGATGGCTTCCGCGTACCTACGAAGTCGTTACAAAAGGAAGAATCATCAGCCAAGATGGGCGTATAAGCCCACAAGTTGACGTGATAGTTCTAAAGAGCATATATCCCAAGCAGTTAATTGACGAGGGTGAAAAAATATATTTAGCTGCTGGTGTCGCTGCTGCTTTTGAATGCAAAATAACACTGAAAGCAGAGCATATTGAGAAAGCTGTCAAGACATCTGTAGAAATCAAAAACTTGTATCCAGTTCGCGAAGGAACCCCTTACAAAGAATTGCACACACCTATTGTTTATGGTCTGTTGGCACATTCCCATTCTTGGAAAAATCCTAACTCAACGCCTGAAGATAATATTAAAGCAAAATTATGGGCATCTGATTGGTCGTACGTGTCGCATCCGCGCCTAAGTCTTGATTTGCTCTGTGTCGCGGATCTTGCCGCATGGACCTTGTTGAAAGTAAGTTTTCAAGGAGGTATATCGATGACCGTCCATGGCGGACACTCTGCTGGAGGATCTCGTATTCAAACTGAGGACTTTACTCCGATCGGGGTCCTTGTTTCCGGTCTGTGGAAGCGGCTTGCCCGGGAAGATCCGGCGTTGCGAGATCTGGCTAACTATTATCAACGCACAGAAATCGCTGGTATTGGTTCAGGTAAAGGTCGCTATTGGTGGGCTGATTTTATTTTCAGCCCAGATGTTCTTTCTGGCTTTGGGATCTATGGTCCCTTAACGGGTGAAGTTAACCATTGGAGTGAATGGTTTTCTTGTTTTGGATAGCAAAGTTAGTCGATCAGGCATGCCAAGGTTTAAATTAACTTCACGATTATATATCTTTATACATTTTACAATAGAAACCGTTGTACTCATTGAAAAGCCTCAGCGGGGCGACAAGTGTATAGAAAAATGAAAAAATTTATAGTCTACCCACTATTGGGCATATTGCTATCAATTGTTGTTTTTCCTTCGTTTGCACAACAGAATCAAAACACGTCACAGCAGGAAATTGAGGCACTCAAAAAACAAATATCGGAAATCCAAACCCAACTCAAGACAGTGGAAAACATAGAGAAGATGGAATTGGCAGCGAAACTTGCTGAGGCACAAGCGAAACTCCGTAATGCAGAGGTTGACAAGTTCAAGCGGGAATTAAAGGATGCTAATGACAAATGGTTAAGGACATGGAGTCTATGGTTTGTTGGTATAATCGGTTTTTTGGTGTTAATTGTAGGTGGTGCTTTTTGGTTTTGGCTGAGGTCTAGGGCAGATCAGTTAATAGTCAATAGTGTTGAAAAAAGCCTCAACGGATTTAAGGAAGCCGTAAAGCAAGTAGATATATTGAAAAATCAAGTAAAGGAAGCTCAAGATCAGCTGGATCCATTGAAAAATCAAATAAGGGTATTAGAAAAAGAAAATGCCATTTCAGTGTTAAGGTTACATGGGAGCTATCACTCTTGGCCTATTCATCCTCATCCAGAAAAAATAAACGCACTTCCAGAACAAATTCTTTTAGACGTATTCGGTGATGAAACGTGTGATCTATACATAAGAAGAAGGGCGGCACAAGTTTTGACTTTACGGAAATCTACAACACGATTGCTTTCTCCCTTGTTAGAACTCTTAAATTTACTCTTGGATTCAGTGGTTGATAACGAAATTGATGAGGAACCGGATTGGGCAACAAAAAGAGGCATGGACGACCTTCTGAAGTGTCTCGAATATATACCTGTGCAGGAAACTTATGAAGGACTTACAAAATTTCTTGACCGTTTATTATCAATAGAAAATTCAAAAGATAGGAATTGGTTAGTAACATATACCGTGTGTTCACTGGGTCGGGTTATTCGTGAATTGAATAAGAGCGAACCTATCCCGGCACTTAGAAGGGCGATACCCTATTTACAATCGACAAGCACATGGGAAGTAAAAAATTTAGCTCAGTATTTCGATAAAATTAAGGAGCCAGAAGTGATAAAGGAAATCCTAATCCATGCAAATGTAACAGGTATGAAGGATGACGTACGCGATTCAGAGAACTATCTTTTGGAGTTTTTAGAAAAGTACGATCCCGAATTTGTAGTAAAATGGAAAGCAGAAAAAGAAACCACTAACACAGAAAGTGAGGAATCTGATGAATCAAAGCCAACAAAATGACATTCCAATTCAACCTGTAGAACAACCGATCCTGTGCAGTCCTTATGATGAGCCTGATATGCACTGGATATACGATACCAGCACGGGTGAGGCAGTGAAAAATCCCGGACGGCGTGAGGCGGGTTACTGGTATAAAACTCAGCGTACGGGTAGTGCTCAACTGAGTCTCTTTCAAGAGGAGGAACGAGACGATCTGCCGTTGGTGAACGCCCTCCGTGCCGATGTGAAACGATGGCGTGAGACGAATTATCGGAATGCGACGGTTGTAACTCGCGAACTGCTTCGGCATTGGACGCGCGATGATCTGTTACGACGGCTCTTTTTCTGTCAACGCGAGGCTGTTGAGACTATCATCTATCTTGTTGAGATACGTCAAGGTGGCAAACGTCTCGGTTTTAACCCGACGTTTACCGATGACGACCTCGGTAAGTTGGTGGATACTCCGAATGAACCTGATCTCGCTGACCTCATCCGTTTTGGATGCAAAATGGCTACCGGTAGTGGCAAAACTGTTGTCATGGCGATGCTGATCGCTTGGGCATTTTGCAACCGCGGTAAAGTGCCCTCCGATGAACGTTTTCCTGCGGCGGCTCTTGTCGTCTGTCCGAACTTGACAATCAAAAAACGGCTGCAGGTGTTACGTCCAGAGGATTTGGATAATTATTACGATGCATTTGAACTTATCCCAACAAAACTCCGTCCGTTGCTGAATAGTGGAAAGGTGTTGGTAACCAATTGGCATCAATTTGCACCTGAGTCTGAACAATACGAAGGTGGACAAACCTACGCTGTTGTGAATAAAGGTGAGGAAACGTCTGATGCTTTTGCGATGCGTGTCTTAGGTGAACTCTATGACCGTGCGCCGATTATGGTGTTGAACGATGAGGGGCATCACGCGTATCGTCCTGCACCTACGACTGAAAGGCTGTCGGCAGATGTGAAGGAGGAACGTCGCGGTGCTACCGTTTGGGTGAGTGGATTGGATAAATTCAATCAATCGTGTGGTGTTAAGTTCTGTGTGGATTTGTCTGCTACGCCTTTTTACATTCAAGGGAGTGGACACGATGAAGGTTCACCTTTTCCGTGGCTTGTGAGTGATTTCGGGTTGGTAGACGCTATTGAGAGCGGTATCACAAAGATTCCTCGATTGCCTGTGAGTGATACGACGGGTAGACCTGAACCGAGATATTTCCGTTTGTGGCAGTCGATTACCGATGAGATGTCGACTGCGGACAAGTTGCCGGGTGGGAAACCTAAACCTGATGCTGTCTACAGAGAAGCAGAGGGTGCGCTTACCACACTTGCGGGTCAATGGAAGGAACGTTTTGATTACATTCAGGCGGCATCGGACGAACAGGATAAAACGCCTCCGGTGCTTATCATCGTTTGTGATAATACGGATATTGCGGAGTATTTTTATCAAAGGATTTCCGGTGAACGGAAGGTTGAGATCGTTGATGAGAAAGGGAAGGTGAAGACGGAGACCAAATATGAACGGGGCGCGATCTTTCCTGATTTGCTTGGCAACATGAATGGTGAACATACATTGCGTATTGATAGCAAAGTATTGGCTGCTGCGGAGAGTGGTGATCCGACTAAGAACCGTAACCAAGCTGCGGAGGAACTTCGGCAAATAGTCGCTACGATTGGAAAGAAAGGCAAACCGGGTGCGCGTATCCGATGCGTCGTGTCTGTGGCAATGCTGAACGAAGGGTGGGATGCAAATAATGTCACGCATATTCTTGGGTTGCGTGCTTTTAGCAGTCAGCTGCTGTGTGAACAGGTCGTTGGGCGCGGTTTGCGCCGTATGAATTATACGCCAGATCCTGAGACTGGTCGGCTCACGGAGGAATATGCGGATGTCTACGGTATCCCGTTTTCTGTTATTCCTTTCAGAGGTCGTCCGACGAATCGTCCTGAACCTGATGACAAACCGATCAACCATGTTCGTGCTGTTCCGGGTCGGTCTGATTATGAGATCCGATTTCCTGTGGTGGAAGGGTATGCTTTTGCTCTGCGTAAGAACGAAATTACGGCTGATATTGAGGCGATGGATAGGCTGCGTCTTGAACCTGAACATACGCCGACTGCTGTTTTTGTGAAAGCGGCGGCAGGTTATCAGATTGGTGATATAACGATTTTGGGACCCGGTGAGTTCATTGAGCATGACCGAGAACAATACTATCAGCAAACACATATCCAAACTATTAAGTTTGAGATTGCGGGGCAGATTGTCTATAAGTTGGTCGGTGACAAGTGGAATGCGCCGGATCCTGATAGTAAACCTGCACTTCGGTTGAGGTCGCGACATCGTTTGTTTCCGCAGGTTTTCAAATTGGTTGACAGATATATTGAGATGAAGGTCGACTTCCGAGGGTGTAATCCGTGTGAGCTTGGTCTCCAGAAATATGTGGAGTTGATTGTTAGCCGATTGATGACTGCGATTCAGCCAGATGATACGCAAGGTGAAGTTCCGCTACTGCCGATCTTGAATCGGTATAAACCTGTCGGCACGTCTGCTGCTGTGGATTTTTTCACGACACGTTCCTGCCACGGCACACAACGCAGCCAAGTGAATCTGGTCGTGCTGGATACGCAGCGTTGGGAACGTTCTGCGTGCTTCTACTTGGAGTCGTCTGATGTTGTGAAATGCTATGTCCGTAATGATCATCTCGGTTTGAGTATTCCGTATCAGTATCGAGAGGTTACGCATAGCTACGAACCGGATTTTATTGTCAGGCTCATAGATGGGACCAACGTGCTTTTGGAAACTAAGGGATTTAAACGTCAGCAAGAGTCTTTGAAGAGTGAGGCTGCGAGACGGTGGGTTGCTGCGGTGAACAACTGGAATCGTGAGCGACTCGGGGAGCCAGAGCAACAAGGGCAATGGGTGTTCCGTGTGTGTGATGATCCACAACGGTTGGCAGGGGAATTAGAAACTATAGG
>LXNI01002507.1_pt1 | contig 12551 bp, 10 predicted proteins | sample 809091 | NCBI WGS metagenome assembly LXNI01 (sample SAMN04870527, study PRJNA318959) | sponge metagenome | biome: 01000161; feature: marine sponge reef; material: water | host: Sarcotragus foetidus | place: Greece: Milos, Mediterranean Sea | collected 2013-05-29 | depth 5-7 m | reverse complement strand
GCGGTTGAAGCCGTCAAAGACGTTGTAGCTGCCCGAGAGGCGAATATTCCAGGAAGTCGTCCCGCCGGTGAGCGCGGCCTGCCGGTTCGCCCAGCTGTAGCCGGACGAGAGGCGGAGCGACGGAAACCGAGAGCTCCGGGAAGAGCTGGCGGCCGCGGAGGCCGCCCTGGCGGCGGCCCGGGCACTGCGTACGGCCGGCGAGCGCTCTTCGGCGAGGAGGAACATCTCCTGCTCGCTGAGAGCCAGCGAACTCGGGGCGAGATCGCCCGGAAGTTCGGGCATGACCGGCTCCGACAGCCCCACCTGGCGCCCCAGGGAGAAACGCGCCGCCCGGGTGGCCGCCTCCGCCTGCAGCACGGCCTGCATGGCGTTGGCCACTTCCAGGCGGGCCCGCAGCGTGTCGGAACGCGTCCCGGAACCCAGCTCGGTGCGACGGCGCGTGTTGGCCAGGCTCTCCTCGGCACGTTCCACGCTCGCGCGCGCCACTTCCAGCAGATCCGACTGGCGCAGGGCGGCGAAGTACAGATCCTTCGTCTGCAGAATGACCCCGAAACGCTGGTTTTCCAGGTCGGCCTCGGCCGACGCGATGTCCGCCCTCGCCCGATCCATGTCGGCGAAGCGCTGGCCGCCGTTGAAGACGCTGTAGGAAAGCGACAGGCCCGCGTTGTAGCTCTCGCTCGCGCCCGCTACCGTGCGCTGGGTCGCCGCGTCGAACCGCTGGCTGCTGTTGGTCGAGGCCCCCGAGCTGACGCTCAGGGTGGGGAGGAAGCCTCCCCAGGCGGCCCGGTGCGAGACGCCGGCGTTGTCCAGGCCGGCGCGTGCCTGCGCCATCGACGGATGAACCTGCAACGACCTCGCGATCGCCTCGTCCAGCGTCAGCGGCTGCTGCGCCGCAAGCGTGCCCGTCAGCGCGAGCACGATGGGAAGTCCGGCGATGCGCCGGGCGAATCTCATACGTGTTGTGACCATTGTCCCCTGTCCCGTTCTCTCCCGTCCCCGTCCCTGCTGTCCCGCTGCGGGCGCTCCTGGCCGCCCTGCCCGCGGTCACGCTCGCCGTCGCGAGCCTCGGACCGCGATCTCTCTCTTTCCCGTTCGTCTTCCATCTCCCGGCGGCGGTCGAAATCGCTCAGAAGCGCATCGTACTCGGCGGCCTGCTCGGGGGTGAGCACGGCCTTGATGGAGGAGCGCGTTGATTCGATCAACTCCCCGTACCCCGCCCGGTAGTCCGTTCGCAACTGCCGCATGAGCGTGCGCGAGTGGCCCACCAGCGAGTCAACCTGAACCTGCTGCTGCGCGCTCAGCCCGACGCGCTCCACGATCAGGCCGCGACGGCGGGTCTCCCCTCCGCGGTCATCATCCGCCTCCTCCGCCGCCACGGCCGCGGGCGCAGTGGGTTCAGCCTGAGCCGGCGATGTCCTCGACCACACCAGACCGAGAAGGAACCCGGCCACCAGCGTTACAAAAAGTACGCCTCCGGCCGCTGCGCGCGTGTTGCGTGCGGTCATCATCCGCCTCCTTCGATCGCGACCAGGAACGCCACCTCGTCCACCTGATCGGCGACGAGCACCGCCGGCAGCGGCTCATCATCGACCCCGGCCACCAGTGCCTCCTCGATGGCGATGCCGGCTCCGGGCGTCGTCTCGGCCGGCATCAGCAGGGAGGCCATCGCCGCGGCCGCCACAACCGACGCCGGGACCAGCAACCTCCACCACGACGCCAGCACCTCGCCCACCGTGAGCGGGCGTGTGGCGCGCCGCCTGGCCAGTTCCGGACCCGCAAGGGCCATGACGCGGGCCTGGAAACGGGCCCAGTGGCCGGGGTCCGAGTTCCCGGGATCGAGTAGTTCGAGGGGGATGCTGCCGTTGTCGACCATGTCCCGGCCCCCGCCTGATGCTGCGTCGTTGCTCATTTGAGTGCTTCTTCCGTCTCGTTCCTGCGTAGATGTCGTTCGCGTCTTCCGCCCGGCCTGCGCGGGCGTCCTTCCAGCTATTCGCCCGGCTTCAGGAGTTTGCGCAGCGACTTGCGCGCGTAGTGCAGGTGCGAGCGTACCGTCCCCGCGGGGAGCCCCAGGCGCTGTGCGATCTCTCTGTGCTTCCACCCCTCCAGGTCGTGAAGCAGCACGATCTGTCTCTGAACTTCAGGCAGCTCCCCGAGCGCGCGGGCGATCTCGTCGCGCAACTCCGACAACTGCGCCTCCTTCTCCGGCGTCGGGGTGCTGGAACGGGCGCTGAACGGAATCTGTTCCGTCGTCCGCAACGCCTCCCGGCGCACGAGGTTGTTCGACCGGTTTCTGACGATCGTCATCAGCCAGCCCCCGAACCTGCTCGGGCGGCGACAATCGTCGAGGCGCTCGAGCGCGACCAGGAAAGCCTCCTGCGCCGCGTCCTCCGCGTCCTCCGGACGTCCGATCACCGAGAGAGCCACCAGAAATGCCGCTCTGCGATAGCGGGTAACGAGTTGCCCGAAGGCGTCCCCGTCCCCCGACCGGGCCAGTGCAACCAGCGTGGCGTCATCCAAGTGATCGTTGCCTCAACGAGAATGACACGTGGACATCGAACGTTGTTGAACGGCTAGCGCCGGCGATGGGGTCGGCCTCCGCGTTTCCGCCTGCTCTTGCCGGACGCGGGCCGCTCGCGGGTAGCCTCCGCCAGCAGCGCGTGCCACTCGGCGGGAAAGAGTTCGGCCAGATCCCGGGCGACCGTCACGAGCTCGCCGCGCGGCTTCCCCGACTCCGCCCCGGCACGAAAGAACCGCACCAGCATGAGCGCGGCGCCGGGATCGGAGATCGCGCCGCTTCGCGCGGCACCCGCCACCCGCGCGATCCAGGCCGCGCCCCCGGCGTCGGAGAAGCTCCACTCGGTGGACGCGGGCGGCGATGGCAGGGTTGCCTCGTCCGGCGGGTCTTCCCGGCCGGCAGCGCCCTCCCCGCCGTCAGGTCGAGGGGCGGGCCCGGGGGGTCTCAGGCGGGCCGGCGGCGGCGGCGACCCGGACGCGGGTGACGTGGGCGCGTGGGCTCCGGAGCGGTTGTGCCGTCGGGAAGGCGCGGGGGCGGCGGGAGAGGGCCGTCCGCCGGGAGCCGGCGGCTGCGGTCGCGCGGATGGGGGCGAGGACGGGCGGGCCGACGGCGGTACCGTGCGGTGGCCCGGAGGGGATGGTGTCCCGGGGCGCGCGGGTCGAGGCGGGTCCGGCCGGCTCACGGCTGGAGGAGCGGGACGGGCGGAAGGTGGAGGTTCGGGACGGGCCGGCGGGGGTGAAGGCGGTTCTGCGGACGATCGGCGGTCCGGTCCATCGTGACCGGGACCATCCGGTGGCGACGGCGGCTTCACTCGTCGCCGGTCGACGCCACGCTCGACAGCGAGAGCGCCTTGAGGATCTCGTCTCCGTAGAACATGCGCACGTACTTGGCCTGGACCGGGGTAACGCTGCGCACCGCCCAGACCAGATGGACGTAGTTGGGCTCGGCGGGGATGGAGAGCAGCCGCATGCCTGCCTCCGCGGGCGTGTTGTCGCCCTTGCGGTTGTTGCAGGGCGAGCATGCCGAAACGACGTTGGCCCACTGATTGCTCCCGCCGCGGGAGATCGGCAGGACGTGGTCGCGGGTCAGGAACTCGCGTGCCCGCAGCTGATCCCGGTGCCGGCCGCAGTACTGGCAGCAGTAGTCGTCGCGCGCGAACATGAAAGTGTTGGTCACCTGCCGGCGGAAGCGCCGGGGCACGTGCACGAAGCGCACGAGGCGAATCACCGCGGGAAACGGGATGTTGCGGTGCTCGGAGCGGAACGCGCGTGCTTCCTCCGCCTCGAGGATCTCCGCCTTCGAGTCGAGCACCAGACGCACTGCGCGCCGGGCGGGCACGATGGTCAGCGGCTCGTAGGAGGCGTTCAGCGCGAGGCAGCTCATCGCGAATCCGGTTCTTGAGACCTTCCCTGACTGCCGACGGCCCGGCTCCGGCGCTTCCGGGACCCGGTCGGCCGCCTGACGGCGCGGGCGGTCCACGGCGGACACATCCCACGGTCAGACTGACAAGCGCCGCAAACTACCGGGGATCGGGAAGCGGAGCAACCGCCGAACCCGCCGTCGCGTCGGTTTGCGCCGGAATCATCGGTACAGCGATGGCCTACAGCAACGCCATCGGATCCCGGTCGATCAGAACCCGCGCGTCCGAGGGAGGACGGAAGCCCGTCGAAAAAGCTCGCGTGAGGGTTCCCAGAGCGCGTGCCGAGCGGCTGCGCAGGAGGAAGTGCCAGCGCCAGCGGCTCTGCAGGCGCTCGATGGGCGAGGGAGCCGGACCGGTCAACTTGACCGCTGCGCCGGGCAGCCGGAGCTCCACCCAGGCGGCCGCGTCTTCGGCTGCGGTCGCGGCGACTTCGGGATCGGGGCTGGTCACGACGACGTTGACCAGGCGCGCGAGGGGCGGATAGCCGGGGCCCTCGCGCTCGCTGAGCTCGCGCTCGGCGAACGCCTCGAAGTCGTGGTCGCATGCCGCCCGGATGGCGTAGTGGGCGGGCATGCGGGTCTGGATCAGGACCTCGCCGCCCAGGGTGCCGCGCCCCGCCCGGCCCGCGACCTGGCTGAGCAGCTGGAAGGTCCGCTCGCTGGCGCGGAAGTCCGGCAAGTGCAGGCCGACATCGGCATCCACCACCCCGACCAGGGTCACGCGCGGATAGTCGAGCCCCTTGGCGATCATCTGCGTTCCCAGCAGGATGTCGACCTCCCCGCGGCCCACGCGTCCGAGGATTTCGCTGTGCGCCCACTTGCGCGCGGTCGTGTCCACGTCCATGCGCGCGACCCGGGCTCCGGGGAAGGACTCGGTCACCACGCGCTCCACCTGCTCGGTGCCGAGGCCCCGCCGTGAGAGCGCGCCGGATGCGCAGCGGGGGCAGCGGTCGGGCACGGGCTCCTCGTAGCGGCAGTGATGGCAGAGCAGCCGCCCGGTGGCCCGGTGGAAGGTGAGCGAGACCGAGCAGGCCGTGCACACCGGGACCTCGCCGCATTCCCGGCACTGGAAGAAGGTCGAGTACCCGCGGCGGTTGAGCAGGAGGATCGACTGCTCGCCGCGGTCCAGACGGCTGCGGATGGCGCCGGCCAGCTCGGGTGAGAGCACGGTGCGGCCGGTGATCGAGGGGCGCGCGGGACGGCCCCCGTTGCTCGGGGATGGGGCGGCGGTGGAAGAGGGTTCGCGGAGATCCACGACGCGCACCGGAGGCAGCGAGCCGCCGGTGGCACGCTCGGGAAGTTTCAGCAGCTCGAACTTGCCGCCGGCCTGGTTGGACCAGCTCTCGAGCGACGGGGTCGCGCTGCCCAGCAGGCACAGGGCACCCTCCTGGCGGGCACGCATGACGGCCACGTCGCGGGCGTGATACCTGGGAGCGTCGGACTGCTTGTAGCTGCCTTCGTGCTCCTCGTCCACGATGATCGCGCCCAAGTCGGGGAGGGGCGCGAAGATGGCCGAGCGGGCGCCGATGGCGATGCGCCGGATCCCCGACCGCAGCTGCCTCCAGGCATCGTAGCGTTCCCCGTCGGAGAGGCCGGAATGCAGCACGGCGACGCGGTCGCCGAAGTGCGCGCGGAAGCGGGTGACGGTCTGCGGCGTAAGCGAGATCTCCGGCACCAGCACGATCGCCGACCGGCCGCGCGCGTCCACGACCTCCTTCAGGAGCTCGATGTAGACCAGCGTCTTGCCGGACGCGGTGACGCCGTGCAGCAGGACGGGCCGGGGCGCGGCCTCGTCCAGCGCCGACACCAGCCGGCTGTGCGCGGCGACCTGGGCGGGGTTGGGCGTCAGGTCGGGGGGCGGTTCCGTACCGGTGGAGGCAAAGGGGTCGCGCACGACCTCCTGGTCGCGGACCTCCACGATCCCCTTCCCCTCCAGGGCCTTCACGACCCCGCGGCCTATGCCCTGGTCGAGAAGCGAGGCGAGCGGGATTGATCCCGCGGCACGCTCCAGGGCCTCGTAGGCGGCCTTCTGGCGCGGGGCGCGCGCAAAGGCGGCGTCCCGTTCGGCGAGCGACTCCAGCCAGCGTACGATGTGCACGACCTTCCGGGTGCGCGCCATCGTCCCCGGCCCCCGACCCGTCCCACTCAGCACCGAAGGGAGCGCGGCGCGCAGGACAAGCCCCAGCGGAGCGATGTAATACGCGGCCATCCAGCGGGCGAGCTCCAGGAGGCCCGGCGAGAGCGACGGCTCCTCCTCGAGGATCTTCGAGATGCGGCGCAGGCGGAGCTTCCCGGATCCGGGGCGGCCCGGGCCGACCACCCAACCGACCCGTTTCGCCCTGTGGAACGGAACCAGCACGCGGGTGCCCGGCACCGGCCGAGGCGCGTCCGGACCCAGGGCGTAGGTGAAGGTCTGGTCGACGGGAAGCGGGAGCGCGACTTCGACGCGGGATGTCACCGAGGGCGGCGCGCGGAGCCGACAGGGGCCGTCAGCGCCTTGCCGGCCCGGCGCCTGACCGCTCGCGGTGCCTGCGCGGATTCATCCACGGGCCACCGGCAGGAGGAAGACCTCCTCCTGGGGGTCGGGCGTGGTCACTTCGGGTCCGTCCGTTCCGAGATGGACGTCGACCTCGCTGCGCACACCGATATCGTCGGGGATGTAGATGCCCGGTTCTATGGAGAAGCCGACGCCGGGGAGGAGAAGGCGGGTGTCGCGCGTCTCCAGGTTGTCGATGTTGGGGCCGCTGCCGTGGAGATCGACATCGATGGAGTGGCCGGTCCGGTGTACGAAATGGCGTCCGTAGCCGCGTTTGCGGATGAGCTGGCGGCAGACGTCGTCGACCTCGTAGCCGCACACCTCGTCGCCGGCCGCAATGCGCTCGCGCAGGAACTCCACTGCCGCGTCGCGGGCGTCGCGCACCGCCTCCCAGATCCTGCGGGTGCGGCGCGGGAGTCTGGCGCCCAGGTAGCCCATCCAGGTCTGGTCGGCGGGGATGTCCTCGGCGGTCGGCTTGCCCCACAGGTCGATCAGCAGGAGGTCGCCCCGCCCGATCGGCTCGCCCACGCCCACGGGTGCATAGTGGGGGTCGGCGGCGCGCGGGCCGATGGCGACGATGCAGTCCACCTCCTCGGCGAGGCCGCCGGCGTTGAGGCGGGCGCGGATCCAGTCCGAGAGCGCGCCCTCGGTGGTGGGCTCCCCGGCCTCCACGGCCGCGGCGGCGCGCTCGAAGGCCTCCCGCGCGACGCGTGCCGTCACGGTGGCGGAGCGGCGGTGGGTGGCCAGCTGCTCCGGTGTCCAGCGCGAATGGAAGAGCGAGACCAGGTCGCCCGAGCTGACCGGGTCCACCCCCACGGCCCGCAGCAGCTCCATCATCCCGGCCGGAACGCGATCGAGGTAGGGTATGGCCGAACCCGGCGAGGTTTCGATGGCGAGGCGCGGGCGGCCGCGCACCAGGTCGGCGAGCCCGGACTCCATCTCGCGCCACGACGAATAGACGCGCTTGCGCCAGGGCCAGTGCCGCCACGACGACCCTTCGATGGCATGAATCAGGGCCACCGGGTCGCCGCGGTCGGGCACCAGGGTGAAGGATCGGCGCGTGTTCCACCCGAGCCCGACCATGGAGGCGGCGATCGGGTTCTGGCCGTGGAATTCGAAGAGCAGCCAGCCGTGCAGCCTCATGTCGGCGAGCGCCGCCTGCACCTGTTCGACGCCTGCGCGGGTCAGAAGGGGGCTATCGGCCAAGGGGTCCTCCGGTCGCGGGTTGAGCTGCGGCGCGGAGCCCTCCCTCGCGGGGGATGACTTCCGGCCAGGTTCTGCGGGCCGCGAATAGTAGGAGCCGCGCGCGGGCGATTCAATGTTCGATCCGCTCTCCGTCCCCGGCGAGTTCCGAGCCGGGAACCTCGATGGCATCACGGTGGCGCCCGCGTGATACTATCACGAGTAGCCGCATGATACTACCGGAAACACACGGCGGGCCCCGTCTCGCTCATGACGCCCTAGCGGACCGCCTCCAGCCCCGCCAATGCATGAATGACCGCCACCGCCCCATCGCCGGTGCGGGCGGGATCGTACCCCCCCTCGAGCAGGGCCACGACCCGGCTTCCCGCGTGTTCGGCCGCCAGTTCCATGACTCGGCCGGTCATCCTGTAGAAGTCCTCGGGCTCGAGCAGCATTCCACCCAGCGGATCACCGGCCATGGCGTCGAACCCGGACGAGATCAGGAAGAAATCGGGCTCAAAACCGGCCACGACCTTCACCAGCGCCTCGTCGAACACCTCGTGCCAGGTCGCCGGGGGCGTAGCCGCGCGCAGCGGAAGGTTGAGCGTGGCGCCGAGGCCGGCACCGCTGCCCCGCTCGTGGAAGGCGCCGGTCCCCGGGTAGTGGGGCGACTGGTGGAGGGACAGGTAGAAGACCGTCCCGTCCTCGTAGAAGATGTCCTGGGTGCCGTTCCCGTGATGCACGTCCCAGTCGACGATCAGCACCCGCTCGGCCAGCCCGCGGGCCTGCAGGTGGCGCGCCGCGACGGCCACGTGGTTGAACAGGCAGAAGCCTATGGCGCGGTCGGCGGTGGCGTGATGGCCGGGCGGCCGGCTGGCCACGAAGGCGGTGGCGGCAGTCCCGGCCGCGACCGCCTCGGCCGCCGTGATCACCGCGCCCGCGCTCCCGGTCGCCGCACCCCACGAGGCGGGAGAGACCACCGTGTCCGCATCGAGCCGCACCAGCCCCTCCTCGCGGGAGCGCGCCACCGCCCGCCGGACGCGTTCCACGTGGTCGGGGGTGTGCACCCGGAGCAGTTCCTCCTCGGTGGCCGGGCGCGCGTCGCGCTGTTCCACCCGGTCGTGGAGGGTGAGGAGGCTGCGGCCCACCGTGGAGGCCAGGGCGCGCAGGCGGCCCTGGTGTTCGGGATGCCCCCACCCGGTGTCGTGCAGGGGGGCGTCGGGGTGGAGGTAGAAGGCGGTGGGCGCCCGGCCGGCCATCAGCCGCGCGCGTCCTGACCGACCGCGACCAGGTCGGCCGGGACGGCGGCCCCCGCCGGCGCCCCGTTGCCGGGCGGAGCCAGGCGGTCCTGCAGGCTCCTCACCTCGGGCACCCGCGATCTGAGCGCGATCACCGCGTCGCACGCCGCCGTCATCGCCGACATGGTGGTGAGGTACGGAACGCCGTTGGTGATGGCGGCCCGCCGCATCGTGAAGTCGTCGTACTGCGACTTCTTGCCCAGGGGGGTGTTCACCAGCAGCTGGGCTCGACCGCTCACGATCATGTCCACGATGTCGGGCCGGCCCTCGTTCACCTTGAAGATGCGCTCCGCGGGGACGCCGAGCCGATTCAGGTACGCGCAGGTGCCCGCGGTTGCCAGGATGCGGAATCCCAGGTCATGGAAGCGACGCGCGAGCGGCGTCACCGTCGGCTTGTCGGAGTCGTTGACGGTGATGATCAACGTGCCTCCGCCCTGGGGCAGATGGTTCCCGGCGGAGGTCTGCGCCTTCGCGAAGGCCATCCCGAAGGAGTCGTCGAAGCCCATGACCTCCCCGGTCGAGCGCATCTCGGGCCCGAGCAGCACATCGACGTCGAAGCGGTTGAAGGGGAACACGGCCTCCTTGACCGCGACGCCGGGAACCGAGGGCTCACCGGGCACGTTCAGGTCGGCGAGCCGCTCGCCCGCCATCACGCGCGCGGCCAGCCGCGCCAGCGGCACCCCGGTGGCCTTGCCCACGAACGGCACGGTGCGCGAGGCCCGCGGGTTCACCTCCAGCACATAGACCCGCCCGCCCCGGATGGCGTACTGCACGTTCATGACCCCGACCACGCCCAGCTCGAGGGCAAATCGGCGGGTGAGCTCGCGTATTTCCTCGAGCTCGGCGCCCGTCAGCAGGTAGGCGGGAAGGACGCAGGCGGAGTCCCCGGAGTGGATGCCGGCTTCCTCGATGTGCTGCATGATGCCGCCGATCACGACATCGGTGCCGTCGGACAGCGCGTCCACATCCGCCTCGAAGGCGTCCTCCAGAAAACGGTCGATGAGGACCGGGTGCTCCGGCGCCGCCTCCACCGCCCGGACGAAGTAGCTGCGCAGCGAGGCCTCGTCGTACACGATGTGCATCGCCCGCCCGCCCAGCACGTAGCTCGGCCGCACCAGCACCGGGTATCCGACCCGGCGCCCCACCTTAACCGCCTCTTCGACGCTGGTGGCCACCCCGTTGGGCGGCACCGCCGCGCCGATCCGGCGGCACAGGCGCTCGAAGCGCTCGCGGTCCTCGGCCCGGTCGATGGCGTCCACCGGCGTGCCCAGGATGGGGGCGCCCGCATCGGCGAGTCCCTGCGCCAGCGAGAGCGGGGTCTGGCCGCCCAGCTGCACCACGACGCCGATCGGCTGCTCGCGCTCGACGATCTCGAGCACGTCCTCCAGCGTCAGCGGCTCGAAGTAGAGCTTGTCGGAGACGTCGAAGTCGGTGGAGACGGTTTCGGGGTTCGAGTTGACCATGATGGTCTCGTAGCCGGCCTCGCGCAGGGCGAGAACGGCCTGGACGCAGCAGTAGTCGAACTCGATGCCCTGGCCGATGCGGTTGGGGCCGCTCCCGAGGATCAGGATCTTGTCGCGATCCGACGGATTGGACTCGTCCTCGTCCTCGTACGACGAGTAGTAGTAGGGCGTGGCGGCCGGGAACTCGCCGGCGCAGGTATCGACCACGTTGTAGGTGGGCCGGATATCCCGGGCGTGGCGGCGCGCCCGTACCTCGGCCTCCGTCTCGCCGCGCAGCGCGGCCAGCTGCCGGTCCGAGAAGCCGTCGCGCTTCATCGCGCGCAGGTGCGCCGGGGTCACCTCCGCGACGTTCGCGTACTCCTGCTCGTCCTCGATCACCTGCTTCAGCTGATCGAGGAACCAGGGGTCGATGCCGGTGGCGCGGAAGATGTCGTCGAGGGTCAGGGGCAGCTCGGCTCCGGCCCCCCCTGCGCGTCCGGGAGACGTGCCGGCCCCGGAGTCTCCCGGTGCGCTTTGGGCCGGGTCCCCTGCGCCGCCCCGCAGCACCGCCTCGAGCGCGTGCCTCAACTGGAAGGGGCGCTCCGCCGTCGGGATGCGCAGCGCTGCCAGCAGAGTCGCGCGGTCGTCGCCCTCCAGCCCGTCGTCGGCCAGGGACTTGCCCGCGGTCCATCCGGCGCGTCCCACCTCGAGGCCGCGCAATCCCTTCTGCCACGACGCCCGGAAGGTGCGTCCGATTGCCATGGTCTCGCCCACCGCCTGCATCTGAACCCCGAGAACGCCGTCCGTCTCCGGGAACTTCTCGAAGGCGAAGCGCGGAAACTTGGTCACCACGTAGTCGAGCACCGGCTCGAAGGAGGCGGGCGTAGTGCGGGTGATGTCGTTGGGAAGCTCGGAGAGCAGGAAGCCGACCGCGAGTTTGGCTCCCACGCGCGCGATCGGAAAACCGGTGGCCTTGGAGGCGAGCGCGGAGGAGCGCGACACCCGCGGGTTCATCTCCACCACGAGCAGTTCGCCGTCCTCGGGATTCACCGCGAACTGAATGTTGCAACCCCCGGCTTCGACGCCGATTTCGCGGATGACGGCGATGGCGGCGTCGCGCATCCTCTGGTATTCGACATCGGTGAGGGTCTGGGCGGGCGCCACCGTGATCGAGTCGCCGGTGTGGATGCCCATCGGGTCGAAGTTCTCGATCGAACAGACCACGATCACGTTGTCGGAGGCGTCGCGCACCACCTCCAGCTCGTACTCCTTCCACCCGATCACGCTGCGGTCGATGAGCACCTGCGTGATGGGCGAGACATCCAGCCCCCGGCGCACCAGGTCCTCGAACTCCGCGGCGTTGTAGGCGATGCCGCCCCCCGTGCCGCCGAGGGTGAAGCCGGGACGGATGATCGCGGGATAGCCGGTCCCGGCCACCAGCTCGCGCGCTTGCGCGATCGAGCCGGCCACGCCGCCCGCGGGCACCTCCAGCCCTATGCGGCGCATGGCCAGGGTGAACTCCTCCCGGTCCTCGCACATGGAGATGGAGCGGGCGTTGGCGCCGATCAACTCGACCCCGTAGCGCTCCAGCACGCCCGCCTGCTCCAGTTCCATCGCGATGTTGATCGCGGTCTGGCCGCCCATGGTGGGGAGAAGCGCGTCGGGGCGCTCGCGCTCGATGACCAGCTCCACCCACTCGGCGGTGAGGGGTTCGATGTAGGTGCGGTCGGCCAACTCCGGGTCGGTCATGATGGTCGCCGGATTGGAGTTGACCAGCACCACCCGGTAGCCCTCTTCCCTCAGAGCGCGGACCGCCTGCGTCCCGGAGTAATCGAATTCGCAGGCCTGGCCGATGACGATCGGCCCGGATCCCAGGATGAGGATGTTTTGGAGGTCGGTCCGTTTAGGCACGTTCGGCTTCTGACTTCTCCGATTCCGTGCGCACGGCCTTGGAGAGCACCAGGGCGAAGCCGCCCCAAACGAACGCGCCGATCACGATCATCGTGACCCAGGTAGCCGTCGTCAAAGAGTGGGCTCCAGCGAGGGTTGGGTGAGATCAGTTCCCGTAAACTGACCGCGCCCCGACCCGGAAGCAACCCGGCGCCGACCGGCCGCCGCGGGCTGAACACGGCTCGGATGAGAGTGGCGAGGTCGACGGG
>LXNI01002506.1_pt1 | contig 12551 bp, 8 predicted proteins | sample 809091 | NCBI WGS metagenome assembly LXNI01 (sample SAMN04870527, study PRJNA318959) | sponge metagenome | biome: 01000161; feature: marine sponge reef; material: water | host: Sarcotragus foetidus | place: Greece: Milos, Mediterranean Sea | collected 2013-05-29 | depth 5-7 m | reverse complement strand
CGCAGGAGGAGATCGGGTATTCGGGGGGTGGGGCGCGCGCCAGTGCATTCGGCCTGTCGCCGGATGTGGCGCTCGTGGTCGACGTGACGCACGCTACGGACGTGCCGGAGGTCGACAAGAGCGAAGTGGGGGAGCACTCGCTGGGCGGAGGTCCCGTGCTGACGAGGGGATCGGCGACCCACCCGGTGGTCTTCGAGTTGCTGGCCGAACTTGCCGAGGATCGGGGGAGCCCGTATTCGATCCAGGCCGCGCCGCTGCGCACCAGTACGGACGCGGACGCGATTCATCTTGCTCGCGGCGGGGTTCCCACCGGTCTGGTGTCGGTGCCGAACCGCTACATGCATTCGCCGAGCGAGATGGTGGCCGTGTCGGACTTGTTCCACACGGCGGAACTGCTTGCCGCCTTTGTGGAGCGGCTGGACGAGGGGGTGGACTTCAGCCGGGGATAGGCAGCCGGGTGGCCTACCGGTTGGCGGCAGTCCCGGCAACTGAATCCGGCAACATCACCTCGCCCGGACCGGCCAGCGGTCCCCTCCACGGACGGTCGCTGTCCAGGGACCCTGCCGGCAACACCACGACCGACCCTGCCAGATGATCCACGGGATCCGAATAGGCGGCCACGGACGCGCTCAGCGAACCACGGGTCACAGGACCGGGGAACAACTTGATGTCGCCCACACTCTCCGGATGCTCGTCGTCGCCGATGTTCTCCAGGAAGGGATATCCGAGGATGCCGCCGTTATACCCCCAGCAGCGCAGCCCACCGGCCCGCATGACCGCGCAAGTTCCGTCTTCGTAGAGGAAGATCCTTGCGACGGGACCACCGACCCTGACGGGAGGCACGGAAGTAACGTGCTCATGGAGCCCCAATCTGGTCCTGCCGGGCAGGCCAAGTTGCCCGGAGCTATAGCCGTCTCCCCAGCACCGGACCGACCCGTTCTCCAGCAACACGCACGTGTGCCAGTAGGCGGCGGCGATGTCGACGACTGGAGACTCGAAGTACAATGGAATTGTGGCGGCCGTAGTCTCGTCGTCTCCTATGGCGTCTCCGCCCTGACCGTGGCCGAGGTTGCCGTGACCTCCGAATCCCCAGCAACGTACCGCGCCATCGTCCATCAGCGCGCACATGTAGTATCCGCCGACCACGATCTTCTTCGCCGTCCCGGGGAGTTCCAGGTCCCCGGCCTCAGACGGAGGTTCGTCGTCGCCAATGGGTTCGATCGTGCCGAACTCCCCGTAACCCAGGCCGTAGCTGCGTCCGACGACCTCCTTGTTCTCCCAGTCCCAGTCGTCGGCATTGAGGCCCCAACACCGCACCTTCCCGGTGTCGAGCAGCGCACACGCCTTGTAGCGTCCCCCGGCCACCTGGACGGCCCTGCCGCCCAGGAGCACGTCGCTGTTCATTTCCGCCGGTGTCTCGTCGTCGCCCACATTGATCTGGTCCTGGTGCCCCATGCCCAGCTGGCCGGCGTGGTTGCCCCCCCAACAGCGCACCCTGCCCGAGTCGAACACGGCGCACACGAAGTCGTCCCCGCCTCCGATGTCCACCACGCGCCCGCTGATCCCGATCGGAACGGGACCCACATCGGCGAGCGTTTCGTCGTCACCGATGTGGTTGAGATTGCCGTAACCGAGCTTGCCGCCCCTGGCACTTCCCCAGCACCGAACATCGCCAGCCAGCGTGCGTACGCACTCGCTATAGTGTCCGAGATAAAACTGCAGCGCGTGCCCGCCGAGCGGCATGTCTCCGACTTCCAGAGGACCCACGAAGCCCCGGGTGCGCTGGCCATATCCCCACAGGGGCCGCCATTGGTCTCCCCAGCACCTCACCGTACCCCGTTCCGTCCGCACGCACATGACGTCCTGATTGAAGCGACCCTCCACGATTGCGTAGACCTCGACGTGCGCAACCATCTCCTGTCCCAGATACGTCACGCGGAACTCGCCCGATCCGCTGGTCTTTGCGGTCAGCACCGCATCTTCAATCGCCAGCAGCGAGCTGTCGGATACCTGCCAGGAGTCGATCCACTCGGGGTCTACCGGCAGCGAGTATCCAAGATCGTCCGTGAGTACCAGCGACAAGGGATGGGACTGGCCGACACCCAGCTCCCACTCGGATGCTTCCATGGAGACCGTCAAAGGCGGTTGCAGGACGTGGAATCGTGTGTATTCGCCCAGGTATTCGAAGGCTGTGGTGTCCCAGGCCATCACCCCGACCCGCCCCTGCCCGGTGGAGCGTCCGGTGACGCACAGCTGTGCGGAGATGCCATCGGACGCGAAAACGAGTGAGTCGACGGTCACAACCTCCGGATCGAACGAACGCTGAAAGATGTAATCGAAGTCCGGAAAGGACACTGCGTTGGCACCGGAATCACGCCCGGCCAGCTCCAGGCATCCCGATTGGCCCGGGACGATCCAGTTGGGGCCGCTCCAGGAGCCGCTCACCCACTCCCAGTTGGTGGTAACTCCTTGGCCAGAGTGGCTTCCAGCCCGGGCGAAGAGCGTGTCACGGCCCGGACGGTTGGCGTGTACCTCGGCGCTGGCGGTAAGGCTGTCGCTGGACACTCCCGTCTCGCCGAGGCGCAGGCCACCCTGCTCGGCCACCGCCCACTGCGTTCCCGGAGGGGGCGGTGCCTGGGGTGTTCCATCAGAATCCAGCAACTGAGCCGAAAAGGTGATTGTGCGAGCCGTTTCCCCCACCCGCGAAAACACCATGACGGCCCGCGGCGACACTTGCACGGTCATATCCGTCCCATCCATGGCAGAGGCATCGGCACTCACCGAAGAATCGGCGGGCGGAGCCATCGGACCGGTGTCGGGGTGGCAGGCAACGGCTGACAGGAGACCTGCCAGCAGCCCGCAGGCGAGTCCCGCCTTACGCCTGTTCACGACCGCGACGACGGTGTCATCGGTATCGGACCAGCTTCCATTCCACGTCCGCACCTCCAACGGTCACCTCCAAATGCACGCTGCCCCCGCTGCCCCGGTGATTTTCCACCAGGAAGTAGTAGTTTCCGCCGATCGCGGACTGGCCGCCCATGGCGGACCCCGCACCGACACTGATCGTGTCCCAGGGTTCGAAGTGCTGCCACGCTCTATCGATGAAAGGGATGTCGTATGCGGGCAGTCCACCACGGTCGTCCAGTGCGAACGAGGCAATCCAATCCAGGCGTGACTCCACGGGGTCCCAGCCTGGCACTACCTCGCGCATGCGCTCGACAAGGCCTGGGCCCTTGCCGCGGCGGTGCCATTCGTTCCACTGGACGAAATAGTGTCCGTACCAGTCCTCGGCGACACCCGTTACGACGCGTCGGGAGGCGGAGCCATAGGACTGGCCGTGGTCGAAGATGAGGCGAGTGACGAGAAACCTGAGATACGGGTGGCTCTCGCTGTAGCCGTAGAGAAAATTCCCGTTCCAGGGCAGCCGCAACTCGCGTCCACGCAGGTCTTTGTACGCGTCCAGGTTTGCATCGAGCGGGGTGTTGGTGGCAAGCCTGCTGTTCTCGTCCGCGAACCAGTTCGCGATCCCTTCGCTGGACCATGGGCCGACGAACCCCGCGTTGTTGCGCCTGTCCCACGCATGAGCCAGCTCGTGGGCGGTCAGATTGTGGTACCACCCCTTGGTGCCCCAGTCGGCATCGCGCATGTGTACGGTTGTCGTGGTCCGCTCGCCGTCGATATTGTGAATCATCACTCCGGTGCTGTGTTCATCGCTGCCCGCGTTGTACATGACCACCATCTGTTCGTTACTGGTGTTGGTGATCGGCGGGCGTGGCCCGAACACGGTCTTGTAGAGGTCCTGCACCTCATTCGACCCCAGCCAGTTCATGATCTCGTCGAATTCGGCGGCCCGGGCGTCGGTCCAAATCGAATCCAGATCCTCCTTGAACACGGCAAAGACGACGTTCGGCGGATAGAGTTCAACAACCCGGAAGACTCCCTCGCGATCGTCATTCGTGTACCACCAGAACTCGTCCCCCGCCTTCCACTCTTCGATCCGGGTGTCCAACCCATCCAGGGAGTCGCTCTGCACCGAGTACGCGCCTGGATGCAGCCTCGGTGGAGTGGGTCGGCGCGTGTCCTCCGGATGTGGCTCCTCGGCGCTGCGGAGCCAGAGGCGGGGGGACGGTTGGACGGTGCGGTCGGTCACCTCGATCACGTACGGCGCCCCGCCGCCGTATTCTACGGGTGTCGGATCGTGGCGGGACGCATCGATGGCGCTTCGTTCCACGCCTGCCAAAACGTACTCCGCACCCGGTTGGGGCCAAAGGCGGAGGCAGGAGTCGGGTCCGCCGAGCCGGTAGGATTCGCCCACGCCAAGCTTGGCGACCGGCCCGGCAAGCCTGTTTACGGATGACGGGCCACTGACATGGGCACCGACAACCTCCACCACTCCCGTCCCGAGAGGATTCCCCATGCACGCGCCCCCGTTGAGCGGACTCGGTGTGAACTGCATTTCGATGCTGTCGCCGAATGCTGAGAGTGCGGACTCTCCCCCCACCTGGAACGCTGGCAGCAAAATGCGGTCCACCGCGTACCCCCGCGCCGTGACCACGTCGCTGGCGGGCCAATCGTCCTGTCTCAGGGACACGACGAATGGACGGGGCGGCGCCACCTCGACGCGCACAGGTTTCAAAGGCTGTCCGGCCACGGCCGGATCGAGCTGCACCCAGCCGGGGCCGAGAACCTCGACCCCCACTCCGGGAGGGGACTCCCGACGGGTCACGTTGGCGACGGGCATTTCGGGTAACCAGCGAGAATTGGTCACCTGGTAGGTCCAACTCTGGCCGCCGGTCTCGATCGGCACCACGACGGTCGTGTCGAGACGCGCGACAATGATGCGGGTCACCGTTGCAGCCACGACGAGCGCGCTGCCGTTAACCTGACCCGAAACCGCCGAAATTCGCGCCTCACCTTCCCCCACCGCGGTCACGAGGCCACCTGCGTTCACCGTCGCGATCCGGGGGGCACTGCTTTCCCATTCCACGATCGCGTCAACGACCTCGTAGCCGTTGGCGTCCGTCGCCTCAGCCGTGAAGGTCACCGTGTCGCCGATCACGAAGAGCGAGTCCAGGGCGGGAGAGACGGCGATCGCCGCCACCACCTGGCGGACCGTAACCTGTGCCGTGGCGCTCAGCTGCTGGTAGAATGCGCGCAGCGTTCCTGTGCCGTTGGCGGCTGCCGTGACCAGGCCATTGGAGTCTACGGTGAAGACATCCGTGCCTTCGCTGGTCCAGGTGACCGTGCCATCGAACTCGGCCCCGTACTGGTCGGTCAGCGTCGCGGTGAAGACTTGCGTATCGCCGATGGACTCAAAGGAGGCCGCGGTAGGCGAAATCGCAATGGCAACCGCCCTGGAAGGCTCCGGAATGTCCACCGGCGGGTCGCCGCCACAGGCCGAAAAAAACAGTAAAGACCCGATGGCGGCCAGGGTCGGGGGAAAACCGGTCAGCCGCCTAAACGGTGTGGGTCTCAGGCGCCGCGGGGAAGTTCTTGCACTCCGCGTTCTCGTCCGCGTCGCCCGCCGGTCCCATTCGAACGAAAACCACTCGCCTTTTCGCCTGGGCAAGAGGAGTCCTGCCGCTCCTCCGAGCATCGTTGACCTCCGCGGTTGGCCAAACATGAAAACCTGGCTTGGATGGGGATCTTCCACCATCGCCCACAAAACACATTGGGTACCGGGGTGCATTCACCGTATGGAGACGGCGGGCAGGCCGCAAGCGTCGCGAGCAACCGGGATGTCGCGAGCAACCGAGACGCGATCCCTCTCCATCGGTCGCAAGCCCGTCTGCTCCTCCTCGATCGGGGACCTGGGAAAGGGGGCTACGATATTGACGTCCCCCCTCTCTACCGTTCCATTGGTCCAAACCACCCCCAACAGCAAGGAGCTTCATGGTCGACGCCCGCGCCGTCATCAAAGACCTCCAGGAGATGCGTGAAGACGGCCATCTCTCGGACGCCCTTCTTCGCCACGCAGCCAGGACCCTCTACGGGGTCGACGACCGCTTCGACTGGGTGGGCGTCTACCTGCTGGACGACGATGGCGCCGAACTCTGGCTCCATAACTACTTCGGCGCCCCCACCGAGCACGCGAAGATCCCGGTCGGCGAAGGCGTCTGCGGTACCGCAGTGGCCCACGGCGCCAACCAGAATGTGCCCGATGTCGCCGAGTTCGAGGGTTACCTGTCGTGCAATCCCGACGTGAAGTCCGAGTTGGTGGTGCTGATCCGGGCCGGCAGCGAGATCTACGGCCAGTTCGACATCGATTCCCACCGCCCCGCCGCGTTCGAGAACCAGGACGAAGTGGCGGTCCAGATGGTCGCCGACAAGCTGGCGGAGCAGATCGCGCGCGAGCGTCGCTGAGAGCTGGAACAGGTCCGCCCGTTCCTGGCCCCGAACCCGGGTCCTTTCACCCTTGACGGTACCCGCAGCTACATCGTCGGCGAACGTCGCGCGGCCATCATCGATCCGGGTCCGCGGCTCGAAGGTCACCTCCGCAGGCTCGCCGCGGCGGTCGTTTCGTCCGAGTCCGTGGTGGTGCTGGTCACGCACGGTCACGGGGATCATGCTGCCGGCGCGGAGGAATTGGGACGACTGACGGGTGCCGAGGTGTGGGGTCCAGGCGAAGAGCGCGACCTTCGCGACAGCCAGGCCTTCGCCACCGACGCCGGTTCCGTCATTGCCATTTCCACCCCGGGACATTCACGCCGCCACTTCTGCTTCCACATCCCGGATCTGGGCGCGGTCTTCACCGGCGACATGATCCTGGGAGAAGGCGACACGACCTGGGTGGGCGAGTACGCCGGCGGCGTCGCCGACTACCTGGCCTCGCTGGACCGCCTGGAGGCGCTGGAGGCGGACACCTTCTACCCGGGACACGGAAGACCGCTCCGCGATCCGGCCGCCGCCATCGCGCGCTTTCGCCGTCATCGGCTGAAGCGGATCGACCAGGTGCGCCGCGCGGTCGCGCAAGCTGCCACCACCGACGCCCACACCCTCACCCGGCACGTCTACGGCGCCCTGCCCCCCGACATCTTCGAGATGGCCGCGTCCGGGGTGGAGGGGATTCTGGACTACCTTTCCGGCTCGGGGTAAGCTTCCCCCATGATTCCGGTTACCCTCGCGAAGTCTCTCGTGGAGATCTGCGGCCGCGACGGCGTCATCGTCGACGAGGACCGTCTCCTCGTCTACGAGTCCGACGCGCTGACCGCCTACCGACACCGTCCCGGCGCCGTCGTTCTGCCGCGCACCACGGCCGAGGTCCAGGGTGCCGTCGCCGCCATTGCCCGCCATGGCCTCCCGATCGTGCCCAGGGGGGCCGGCACCGGACTGTCGGGTGGCGCGGTAGCGCTCGACCGGGCAGTCGTCGTGGGAACGGCGCGCATGAACCGGATTCTCGAGATCGACGCCGCGAACCGGCGCGCCGTGCTGCAGCCGGGGGTCATCAACGCCGAACTCTCCGCCGCCGCCCGTCCCCACGGGCTCTACTACGCCCCCGACCCGTCCTCGCAGACCACCTGCACGATCGGGGGCAACGTGGCCGAGAACTCGGGCGGGCCCCACTGCCTCAAGTACGGCGTGACCTCCCGCTACGTGACCGGTCTGACCATTGTGCTGCCCGACGGGTCGGTCGCGCAGCTGGGGGGACAGGGCCGCGACGCGCCCGGATACGACCTCGTCGGTCTCTTCGTGGGCTCGGAGGGGTGCTTCGGGATCGCGACCGAGATCGAGGTCGGCCTTCTACCCCTTCCCGAAGGCGTGAGGACCCTGCTTGGCATCTTCGACCGCATCGAGGACGCGGGCCGCGCGGTCTCCGACATCGTGAGCGCGGGCCTGCTCCCGGCCGCCATGGAAATCATCGACGGACCAACGATCCGGGCGGTTGAGGACAGCGTCTTCGCGGCCGGATACCCGACGGACGCCGAGGCCGCCCTGGTGATCGAGTTCGACGGAGTGGAAGCCGGACTCGACGCCGAAGCCTCGCGCGCGGCCGATTTCTGCAAGCGAGCCGGTGCCCGCGAAGTTCGAAGCGCCCGCGACGAACACGAACGCGCGGCGCTCTGGAAGGGACGCAAGAAGGCCTTCGGCGCCATGGGGCGAATCGCGCCGGACCTGCTGGTTCAGGACGCGACCGTGCCCCGGACCACCCTGCCGTCGATCCTGAAGGGGATTTCCGAGATCGCGAAGCGGTACGACCTCGTCGTGGCCAACGTCTTCCACGCCGGCGACGGCAACCTGCACCCCAACATCCTCTTCGACCGCCGCGACGAAGGCGAGCTGGAGCGCGTCGAGCGCGCCTCGAAGGAGATCATGCAGCTCTGCGTCGACTCGGGCGGCACGATCACCGGCGAACACGGCGTGGGCCTCGACAAGAAGGACCACATGCCGCTCATCTACGGCCCCGCCGAGCTGGGCGCAATGTGGGGTGTGCGGCGCGTCTTCGATCCCGCCGGCACGATGAATCCGGGCAAGGTGCTGCCGGAGGAAACGGCGCCCGGGTGGCCGGCGGAGGGGGACGTGCGGAAAGCGGAAGAACCGATGGTGGCGGTGGGCGAGGCGCCATGAGCACGGCAACCGCTCCCGCGGCGCTGTCGGACCTGCTTCCGGAGAGCCGCGTGCTGACCGGGCCGGCCGCGTCCGAATGGACGGGGGGGATGGCGGCCGAAGCCGTGCTGTTTCCCGTCGACACGGACGAAGTGCAGGCCCTTGTGCGCGCGGCCAACGAGACGGAAACGCGCCTTCTGCCCGCGGGTGCCGGAAGCTGGCTGGACGCCGGCGGATGGACGCGGTCCGGCGGCGTGATCGTCTCGACGGCGCGCCTGGACTCGGTTCTCCACTACGAACCCGCCGACCTGACCCTCACGGCGGGGGCCGGACTCGGCTGGCGGAAGCTGGCGGCCCTGCTCGAGCCCAACGGGCAGTGGCTGCCGGTGGATGGCCCCGGTGTCGGGGTGGGGACGCTGGGCGGCGCGGTCGCGTGCGGTGTGCCGGGGCCGCTCAGGGGGCGCTATGGGGCCGTCCGCGACAACGTGCTCGGCCTCGAGGTGGTGACGGGTGACGGTCGCGTGCTGCGGATCGGCGGTCGCGTGGTGAAGAACGTGGCCGGCTACGATCTGGTGCGGCTCTTCACGGGCAGCCGGGGCAGTCTCGGGGTGATCACGAGGGTGTCGGTGCGGCTGTTTCCGCGTCCGGAGGCGGACGTGACGATGGTGTTCGAGGGTGGTGGGGTGGAGGAGGTGCTGGAGGTTGCACGGGTGGTGCGCAAGAGTCCGCTTCCGGTGGCGGCGGCCGAGCTGGTCGTCCGGGGGGCGGGGGGCGCTAGAGACGCGGAACTGGCAGTGCGGGTGCTCGGCGGCGGGGAGGAAGCGGACGATGTCTGCTCGCGCCTGGTGGCCGGGATCGGTGCCGCGCCGGGGCGGACGATGCGGGGTGGGGAGAGCGAGGTCTTTCACCGCCGCCGCATCGGGTGGGAGGGACGGTCGCCCCTTGTGGTGCGCCTGGCCGCCCTGCCTGGTCGGCTGGCCGCGACCATGGAGCGGGCGCGAGAGGTGGCAGGGGGGATCGGTGGGAAGATCGCGGGTGATGTGCTGGGCGGGGTGGTGCGTGTGAAGGGGTCGCCGGGGGGTGGTGGGGCCGCAGGGCTGGCCGAAACCCTGACGCGCGTGAGGCGGGAGATGGAGGCGGCGGATGGCACGATGACGCTGAGTCGGGCGCCCCGCGAGGTGGCCGCGACGGTGGGGTGGACGGGGGGCGGGGGGGCACTTGCGGAGAAGCTCAAGTCCCTCTTCGACCCTCGCCCGGTTCTGGAATCCAGGTGTCCGTGAAGATCGGACAGAGTACCCTGGCCAGGGCGATCGAGGACCAGGAGCAGCGGCTACTCAACTGCGTGCACTGCGGCTTCTGCCTGCCCGCCTGCCCGACCTACCGGCGGTTGGGCGATGAAGCGGATTCACCCCGGGGACGGCTGTACCTCATGCAGGCGGTTGTCGAAGGCAGGCTGGACGCGGGCTCCGACGCCTTCCAGACCCACATCGGCCGCTGTCTCGGGTGCCGGGCGTGCGAACCGGTGTGTCCGTCGGGGGTGGAGTACGGCCACCTTCTGGAACTCGCGCGGCAGGTGGGTGGCGACGCCCGCCAGCCGTCGCTGCTCGCCCGGCTCCTCCTGCGCGTCTTCGGCACGGCCTGGCTTGCCCGCCCGGCCATGCTCGCGGGCCGCCTGGTGCGCGCCACGGGATTGCCGGGCTTCGCTGTCGGAGCGCTGTCCCGGCGAAACGGCGCTGGCGCTCGTGAGCGCGACTTGAGCCGGAGTGAAGGGAAAAAGGCCGGCCCCCTGGCGCGGATGGCCACCGGTGCGCGCCTGGGCCTGGCGATGCTCGCGGCCTCCTCACCCGCTTGTGAATTGTTTCACAAGAAGCCCGCGGGGCGCGCGCACAAGGAGCGGCGCGCGTCGGGGCACGCCCACCGCACGAAGGCGACAGCCTCTCCGGCACCGACGGCGGCCAATGGAAACACGCCCACCGTCGCACTGCTGACAGGATGCGTCCAGGCGGGGCTCTTCTCGCGCGTCAACGAGGCCACGGCACGCGTTCTGGCCGCCAACGGATACCGCGTCGTCACCGTGCCGGGACAGGGGTGCTGCGGCGCCCTCCACGCGCACGGAGGCGCTCTTGAGGCCGCCCGAAGAATGGCCCGCCGAAACGTCAGGGCCTTCGACGACGCCCAGGTGGACTTCATCGCCATGAACGCGTCCGGCTGCGGAGCGGCAATGTCGGAATACGGAGCACTTCTGGCCAACGACGAAACCATGGGGCAGCGGGCCCGGCAGCTCGGCGAGCGCGTCCGCGATGTTTCCCAGTTGCTGGCGGATCGCGGCCCCGTCGCGGGCGCGCCCCTTCCGCTTCGCGTCACCTACGACGCCCCCTGTCACCTCCTGCATGCCCAGGGCGTCGCGGACCCGCCGCTCTCCGTCCTCAAGTCGGTGCCGGAGGTGGAAGTCGTCCCCCTGGCCGGTGCGGCGGAGTGTTGCGGCGGCGCGGGAATCTACGGCATCACGCACCCGGATCTGGGTGGCTGGATCGGGTCGGACAAGGTCCGCGCGGTCCTCGAAACAGGGGCGGACGCGCTGGTTACCGGCAATCCCGGATGCATGATGCAGATCGGGGCCGGCCTGGCGCTGGCCGGGAGCGCGGTTCCCGTCCTTCACCTGGTGGAAGTGGTCGACGAGAGCTATCGCCGCGCCGGGCTGTACGAAGGGCAAGCACCTTGAGCGCTCCCTCGTTGACCGTCGCCGGTGCCGAGCGACACACGGACGAATGCCTGGTGCTGCTGCGGGCGCTCGTCGAGTGCGAGTCCCCCACCGGCGACCAGGACGGCAACCTCCGGGTGGCCGACTTGCTGGAAGACGCGATGATCCGGGCCGGCGGCAATGTGGAAAGAATACCCGCGCCCGGCCTGGGGGTGCATCTCCTTGGCCGCTTCCGGGGGGTGAAGCGGGACCGGGTTCCCGTTCTGGTCATGGGCCATATGGATACGGTTCACCCGGTCGGCACGCTGCAGCGTCTTCCCTTCGCGATCGTCGATGGCAAGGCGCAGGGTCCGGGCATCTACGACATGAAGAGCGGCCTCGCGGTTGTACTGACGGCCCTGCGCATCCTGGCCGGGATGAACCGCGGCCCTGCTTCGGACGTCACCTTTCTTGTCACCTGCGACGAGGAGCGGGGATCGCCGGATTCGCGTGCGCGGATCGAAGTGGAGGCACGTGCGCACCGTGCCGCGCTGGTGCCGGAGCCTTCTGCGCCGGGTGGTGCGGTAAAGAGCCGCCGTAAGGGCGTGAGCGCGTATGTGCTGGAGGTGGCGGGCAGGGCGGCGCACGCCGGAATCGAGCCCGAGGCGGGAGCCAGCGCGATTCACGAACTGGCACGCCAGGTATGCAGGATCTACGATCTGGCCGATCCGACGGTGGGAACGAGTGTCAGCGTCGGGGTCATCAAGGGTGGCACCGCGGAGAACGTCGTTGCGGACGCAGCGAGGTGCAGCATCGACGTGAGATTCTTTGTCAACACGGAATCCGACCGAGTCGATAGTGCACTCAGAACCGCCGTGGCCTTTGACAGCAGATGTACTTTGACTTTGAAGGGTGGTCTCAATCGTGGCGCCCTCGAAAAGTCGGAGGCATCGGGCCTGATCTATAAACAGGCTCGTGCTCTGGCAACGACGTTGGGGTTCGAACTGGGGGAAGAATCGACAGGCGGGGCGAGTGACGGCAACCTCATTTCTGCAATGGGGTGCCCGACGCTTGATGGCCTGGGACCTGACGGGAGAGGGGCACATACCCTGCATGAACACATCCTGGTTGACGATGTGCCCCGGCGGATTGCCCTGCTCGCTGCCCTTCTCGAATTCCTGTAGAGAATCGTCGGCAAGGGGGAAGTGTTTTCCAACCCGGACATGAGCATGAACGAGCCGGTGGGTGGGGCGGGGGGGTGCGAAGGGTGAGGAGGGATGGGGGGATGGAGTTTGGGGTTGGGGGGGTTGGCGGGCAAGGTCCGCCA
>LXNI01002505.1_pt1 | contig 12567 bp, 13 predicted proteins | sample 809091 | NCBI WGS metagenome assembly LXNI01 (sample SAMN04870527, study PRJNA318959) | sponge metagenome | biome: 01000161; feature: marine sponge reef; material: water | host: Sarcotragus foetidus | place: Greece: Milos, Mediterranean Sea | collected 2013-05-29 | depth 5-7 m | reverse complement strand
CGTGATTCACGGTGAATGACACCGCAGAAAAACCCCGGTGTCAACCCCTCAAACAAAGAACATGGCCCTACAAACGAATCCAAAATTATAACCCATTGATAAATCAACAAAAAATAATACAACCTGGCCAAAATCAGGCAAAATCAGACCGATTCGGAGGGGAAAAGTGCCAAGTTGGGTTAAACTGGTGCTTGGAGTCTTCACCATTGGCAATCATGCCTAATAGTTCTTCGGTTTCCATGCTTCATATACCTGCTTGCGTTTCTCGAAGACTTCTACACTTCAGGGCGCGCTTTGCGCCCGTGGACTGATACCTCCGAGCACATAACCGATGACTCTTTCGACATCGGATTGCCTGGCCATGGAGGCTTTCTTGCACCGAACGGTTTTCGCGAACGCCTTGAGATCAAGACTTTTCGGAATCGGCAAAATCGACCGCCTCGGTTGAGTGGCGCACGGATGGGGTGGCGAAGAGCACGATCAGACCACTAACGGCCATTTGCCTTGCGCTGACGCCGACGGGCATGCAAGATGGGCTCGGTATATCCGTTTTCGGCGACTCGCCCCTTGAAGACCAGATCCAGTGCAGCCTGAAAGGCAATGCTGTTATCCAGATCGCTCGACATTTCCCGGTAGTGGGGATCACCCGAATTCTGCCTGTCAACCACCCCCGCCATTTTTTTGAACACGGCTCTCACCTGCTGTGCATTGGTCACACCGTGATGCAGCCAGTTTGCAATGTGCTGGCTTGAAATCCTCAGTGTTGCACGATCTTCCATCAGATACACATCGGTAATATCGGGCACTTTCGAGCAGCCGACGCCCTGGTCGACCCACCGTACCACATAGCCGAGGATGCCCTGTGCATTGTTTTCCAGTTCCTTGATGATCTCACTGTCATTGAGCTTTCGGTCACCGAGCAGCGGAATCGTCAGCAGATCATCGACATCGGCCCGTGTGCATCCGCTCAATGCCTGCTGCCGTCCGGCCACATTGACATGATGATAGTGCATCGCATGCAAGGTCGCGGCAATCGGGGACGGAACCCATGCCGTATTGGCACCCGCCCGTGGATGGGCTATTTTTTGTTCCATCATCGCCGCCATGTTGTCCGGCGCCGCCCACATTCCCTTGCCAATCTGGCCATGCCCTGGCAACCCGCTGCCAAGTCCCACATCGACATTCCAATCTTCATAGGCGAGCAACCAGGAGGCCGTCTTCATTTCATTTTTCGGCAAAACCGGCCCGGCTTCCATTGAGGTGTGGATCTCATCGCCGGTCCTGTCGAGAAACCCGGTATTGATGAAAATGACGCGCTCTCTGGCAACCCGGATACATTCCCCGAGATTTACCGTCGTTCTTCTCTCTTCGTCCATAATCCCTATTTTCAGGGTATTTCGCTCCAGTCCGAGCGCCTCCTCCACTTTCTCGAACAACTCGACGGCAGCCGCCACCTCTTCAGGGCCATGCATCTTCGGCTTCACGATATAGACACTGTTCTTGCGACTATTACGATATTTGCCGTTATCCAGCAAGTCATGCTTGGCCGCCAGCACGGTGACCATCGCATCAAGGAAAGTCTCGGGGATTTCTTCCCCGTGGCAGGTCACCGCATCGGTATACATGTGCGTACCCACATGGCGAACGAACATCAGGCTGCGGCCATGCAGCGTCAAAATGTCACCGTTCGGTGCAATGTACTCGTGATCCGGGTTGAGTACACGTTCAATATGCTTGCCGCCTTTCTTGATCGACGCGCTCAGGTCGCCTTTCATCAAACCGGCCCAATTCCGATAGACCCGTACTTTATCCGCCGCATCCACGGCGGCAACGGAGTCCTCACAATCCATGATGGTCGTGATCGCCGATTCAACTTGCACATCATAGATGCTGGCCAGATCGCCCTGCCCGATGTAATATCCTTCGCCGATCAGGATTTCAATATGCAGGTTATTGTGTCTGAGGAGCACATGGGTCGGTGACTCCGGGTCGCCGCGATAGCCTGCAAAACATTCCCTCCAGCCGAGTTCGGTTTCACTGCCGTCGCCCATCACCACAATCAGTTTTCCTGATCTGACCTTATATTTGACCGCATAGGCATGACTCCCGACCGCCAATGGCACGGCCATATCGAGAAATTTCCTGACATACCGGATGACCTGCACTCCCCTTACCGGGTTATATTTTGACGATTTTTTGCAACCCGCCACCTCAAGTATCATATCGGTGCCGTACAGTGCGTCATAAAGACTGCTCCATCTTGCGTTCGCGGCATTGAGCGCGTAGCGTGCATTGTCAACGGGAACAACGAGTTGAGGCCCCGCAATATCGGTCACTTCTTCGTCAACATGATCGGTGGTCACCGTAAACGGCGCTGTTTCCGGCACCAGATAGCCGATACTTTCCAAAAATTCCTTGTAACGATCAATATCAATGGGCGCCGGACACGATCGGTGCCATTGATCTATCCGGTGCTGCATCTGCGAACGCTTGTTTAACAAGAGACGATTTTTCTCGCCCAACGCCCGGCAAATATCCGCGAGCGACTGCCAGAAATGTAACGGGTCGACCCGGGTTCCGGGTGCGATGTCATTTGCGACAAGCGTATACAGGGCCTTGTCAATACTCAGGCCACTGATTTCGATTCGGTCTGTCATTGATACTCAGATTTGAGAAGTTAATCGATAATCCATAGGTTTTTCTTATGCAAAACATCCGTTCCGGATATGAAGTATAACAATCTTGCGATATCTTCTTATGATAATCGTTTTCACAATGTAAAATTTCGCAAGGGATAGGCCTTGCGCATTGGGAGAATGTAACAAGCCATCGTGGTTTACCGATCACCGGTTCTTGTGGTGAAGGCGGCCTTGGTCAGCATTAAAAACAGGGCCGCCGACATCCCCGCTGCCCCGAACATCATGCACATCACCATAATCTGATATCTTGCTGCCAAAAAAGGAGAGACACCCGACAGGATCTGACCCGTCATCATGCCCGGCAAAGAGACCAGTCCCACCGCAAACAGGGTATTGGTGATCGGGATCAGCGCGGCGTTGAAAGCGACCGTACGGGCCCTGTCGAAAGGGATGCCCCTGTCAAGCTCTGCCTGCAATCGCTCTCCCGTCAAGCTGATACTGTTCATTGCACTGGCAAAAATCATCCCGGCAAGCGGGATCACATAGTGGGTCAGGTACCAGGGCTGCAGATCGAGCACCCCTTGTGTGACCAATAACAGCACCGACCCGCCACCCAGCGTAATCGACAGAAAACAACTGGCATACAGGGTCTTTCTCGGAATTTGTATCGTTCGCAAGGCAATCCAGCTGGCGGTGAACAGCATGATGGAAAGCACCGCAATGACAACCCATGCGTTGTTCGCTTCAAAGATCTGAGCGAGGAAAAACCCGATCAGCAACAGTTGAATCAGCATCCGGAATATCGCATACAGGGCGTTTTTGTACCCCATATCCCATTTCCACATGACCGCCACCACAATCAGGGCAGGAATAAACGCCAGTACCAAATTCGTCAGCGGAATAATCTGAACCGAGGTATTCATACCATTGATGCCGGTTGTTCGAGTTGGCCTTTTCGCAGCATGCTAATGGTTTAACCAGCCGGCGGTCTTTTCCAGACCCTCTACGGTCAGTGGAAACATCGTGTCTTCCAGCAGTTCCCGAATCATGCCGATGGACTGCGTATACTCCCAGTATTTTTCCTCGACCGGATTTAGCCAGGCCACCCGGTGATACGTCGCCCGAAAACGCTTCATCCACACTTCACCGGCCTCCGTATTGTGGTGTTCCACACTGCCTCCCGGATAGATGATTTCCCACGGCGACATGGACGCATCGCCAACGAAAATGACCTTGTAGTCAGGGCCATATCTGTTGAGGATGTCATGGGTAGCGAACCGTTCATGATGACGCCGTCGGTTGTCTTTCCAGACCGATTCATAGATGAAGTTGTGAAAATAAAAATATTCCAGATGCTTGAATTCCGTTCGCGCCGCAGAAAACAGCTGTTCACAAGCCCGGACATGGGGACTCATGGACCCGCCGACATCGAGAAACAACAGGACCTTGACGGCATTGTGACGCTCCGGCACCATCGCTATATCCAGCAAACCTGCATTGCTGGCCGTTCTTTTGATGGTATCGTCGAGGTCAAGCTGCTCGGCCGCACCCTCGCGGGCAAATTTTCTCAAGCGTCGCAACGCAATCTGGATATTCCTGATTCCCAACCCGACTGAATCATCCAGGTCCCGATAAATACGTTTATCCCAGACCTTCACCGCCCGATGATGCTGGCCCTGTCCTGATATCCTGATCCCCGAAGGATGATAACCGCCATGACCAAAGGGAGAGGTTCCACCGGTGCCAATCCATTTGTTGCCCCCCGCATGCCGTTTTTTCTGCGCTTCCAGGCGTTCCTTGAACGCGGCAATCAACGCTTCCAATCCACCAAGTTGTTCCATTTTGGCCTTCTCGGCCTCGCTGAGTTGTTTGACAAACTCTTGGCGCAACCAGTCGTCCGGAATCAATGTCTCGATCAGTGCTTCGGTCGAGTCCAGGCCCGACATGAACGCAGAAAACCCACGGTCGAATTTGTCATAATGCTTCTCGTCCTTGACAAGCACCGTTCTGGCAAGGTGATAAAAGGCATCTCGATTCGAAAAGACAATGTAGCCATCCAGTGCAGCCAGCAAATCAAGATGCTCCCGGATCGTGATCGGGACCCCAGTTGACTTCAGGCTGAAAAAGAAACGGGTAAGCATGGCAGGCCCCTGAATTTCAGTGGCGACGTTCCCGGCGATGCATGAAGGCAAGCCGTTCCAGTAAATGGACATCCTGCTCATTTTTCAATAACGCCCCGTACAAAGGCGGGATGGCTTTGGTCCGGTCCCGGTCTGCGAGAATATCTTCCGGAATATCATCCGATAACAGGAGTTTCAACCAGTCCAGCAATTCACTGGTCGACGGTCTTTTTTTCAGTCCGGGGACATCCCGAATTTCAAAAAACACTTCCAGCGCCTCCTTGACCAGGCGTTGGCTGATATCCGGAAAGTGAACGGCAATAATGTCTTTCATGATTTCCCGGTCGGGGAAATCGATGAAGTGGAAAAAACAGCGTCGCAAGAAAGCATCCGGCAGTTCCTTTTCATTATTGCTGGTGATCACGATAACCGGTCGATGTCTGGCCCGGATGGTTTGACCTGTCTCGTAGACGAAGAATTCCATCCTGTCGAGTTCCAACAACAGGTCGTTGGGAAACTCGATATCCGCCTTGTCGATTTCGTCGATCAACAGCACCACCGGGTGCTCTGACTGAAACGCCTGCCACAGCTTTCCTTGCTTGATGTAGGCGGAAATATCATTCACCCGTTCATTGCCCAATTGCGAATCCCGCAATCTCGACACCGCATCATATTCATACAGCCCCTGCTGCGCCTTGGTGGTTGACTTGATATGCCATGCAATCATCTCCATGCCCAGGCTCTGCGCGATTTCCTCGGCCAGCATGGTTTTCCCGGTGCCTGGCTCACCCTTGATCAATAACGGGCGCTGCAGCATCAACGAGGCATCGACCGCCAGTTGCAGCGCGGCGGTCACGACATATCTTTCGGTACCTTGAAACTTCATCTTGGCTGGATTGTACCTCGTTTCATGTGATCACCCGAGCGATAAACCACCATTGTTGGCCCCGGTTTGCCTGATCACCAAAGTGTCGACGCCAATGTCAACGCAATCGACCACATCACCAACGCGATCACGATGTCCAAGATACGCCAGGTCAGGGTGGATTGAAAACAGCGTTGCATCCACTGACCGCTCAGCGCCAAAGAAAAGAACCAGACAAAAGAGGCCGCTACCGCGCCGGCACCGAAAACCAGCCGATTGTCCTGCGCTTCGTGAATCGCCACGCTGCCGAGCAACACGACCGTATCGAGATACACATGAGGATTCAGCAGACTCAGCGAGAGCATCGTCATGACAGCGACTTTCAAGGAAACCTGATTTTGGCGGGCCCGCAGGTGACCGGGGGTAAAAATCCGGCGAAAGGCAAACAGGCCATACACGAACAGAAACGCCGCACCGGCTATCGTGATCAGCCACAGCAGACCCGGGTTGGACTGCACCAACGACCCCATACCCAATATGCCGACTGTGATCAGCAACGCATCAATCACGCTGCCAAGAGCCGCCACGACCCAATGGTGATTTCGGGAAACGCCTCGGGTCAGCACATAGGCGTTCTGCGCACCGATCGCAACAATCAGTCCAAACCCGACACCGAATCCTTTGATAAAGGCTGCCGATTCCATTTTACCAGTGTACAGCAGCGGGTAAACGGACTTGAACCACTGGACTGATGCACGCTCGAATCAAAGCAAGATGGGGAAACGTTTCCTGATCTCCCGGTCGACTTGCGCAGTAATATGCATCGGCCCGGGTCCATCCAGAATCTGCCGCGTTTTCAATCGTGCCCTCTCGAGCAAGTCTGCAGACCCGTTCTCCCTCCATTGTTCCGGGGTAGTGCGGTCCGCCAATGCCGGATAGAAATAGTCCGACTGCATCCGATCCAGGGTCTGGTCATGACCGAGGAAGTGGCCCGGTCCGTTGAGACACACCTCGCGGATCACATCGAAAGCCAACGTCTCTTCATTGACATCGATACCCCGTGTTGCCCGCATCACCGAACCAATGAGATCGTTGTCCAGCACAAAGCTTTCGCAGGAGGCGGCAAGGAGCGAACCATACATGCCGGCCGCCTCGTAGATCAGGTTGGCACCGGCCAGCGCACTCAAAAGCTCAGTGATCCCCTTTTCGTAGCCGGCCTGGTAGTCCGGCATCTTGGAATCCGTCATGCCGGCAGAAACCGCGCAGGGAATACCGTAGTACTGCGCCATCTGGGCACAGGCCGCCATCAGCACGCCCTGCTCGGCACTGCCACCGGACATGGCACCTGTGCGCAGGTCAGAGATGAAGGGCAATGCCCCGAAAAGCGCCGGATGCCCCGGGCTCAACAGGTTGACATACACCAGACCGGCCAATACTTCCGCCGTCTGCTGTGCCACTGCCCCGGCCAGCGTCGCCGGGCTGGTGGCCCCGGCCTGGCCGGCGGCAACGAGCTTGAGCGGTGTCCCGGTGGTGGCGGCTGTCTCAATGATTCCGAGTGCCTCCTCGGCAAAAGCCAGCGGTGGCACGATGAAACAGGTGGACACACAGCAAAACGGCCGCGCCCGCCAGGCCGTCTCGCCACCCGCAGCCAGGTGGAACATGTCTACCGCATCGCGCAGGGTATCACCACACGAAAAGCTCGTGCCAACCGGTTTGGCCGTCCCCGTCATGCAGGCATAGGCCGTGTTGATCTCCATGTCATGGGCCACCGGGATATCCCGAGCCACGACAGTGCGCTGGAACATGTGAATATTGGGAAGCGCGTCCGCCAGACAGGCCATGTCATAAAGGTCCTGTAACGTGGAATCCCGTACCGAGCGGGTTTCGCTGTCGATCACATGCACCGCAGCACCGGAGGTGCCAAGATGAATCCGGGTGCCTCCGGGATCGAGGTCATGCTGTGCCTGTTGGCCATGCAGCTTGAATCCACGCCCGGCCACGGCCAGTGTCCGCTCCACCAGATCAACCGGCATCAACAACCGGTCCTGATGGGGGCACAGCCTGCCCCCTGCGGCCACGATGGTGTCAATGCAACGGGAGGTGGCACCCTTGATGCCGACTTCGGCCAGGATACGCAGCGCGGTTCCATGCACCGATTACACCGCAGCCGCATCCAGGGGTTTGTACCGCCCACCTTCCAGCCCCGGCCAGATGGCCTGACTGATGCCACCGCCGGCGCCCTCACTGCGTTCACTACGACGGGCAACCCGCCCGCCCCGCATTCGCTTCATGCCCGTCATGTCGACCCTCCAAAACATTCGAACAACGACAACACGCCGGATGTCTCCGGCCAAACCAACAAGGCCTCCAGATTGCCATCACCGATCGGTCCTGCATTGTGCCGGAATTTTTCCACCACGTCTTCATCGGACAGGGGATTTTCCGGGGTACCCGGCGCGGCACCGCAGACCGCCTCCATTTGCCGCCCCTCGTTCAGTGTGATCCGCATTCGATCCGGTTCAAGGGGATCATAGTTCCGCGCTGGCTGCGACGGCTTGAACGGATGAATAGCGACACAATCGATCAGGCGGACGATATCCGGTTCCTGCCAGCGCTGCTCAGCCAGATCATCCAGCGTCAGATTGCCATATCGCAACCCCATGGCAGCGACAAACGGCAGGCTGAACAGCGCCTCGGACCGGTCCCGTGGATGGCGGAAAGGCAGGATCGCGGCATGGAAATCCGGCAGTTGTAAATCAATGATGCGAATCGCTGCGGTATCGATTTTCGCGTTGCCCAGGTCGCACGCACAACGCATGATGCGATGGGTATAACCGCAACTCGGCCAAGGCTTGATCAGGACGCCGTACTGTTCCACGGCCAGTGGATCGCCCAGTTTCTCCAGGGCAACCCGGATTCGTTCCGCCGGGACCCCGGACATCAGCGCGGCCATGCCGCGCGGATGCTCGAGAACATCCGGATTACCAGTCACTCCCTCGGCAGCCAATGCAGCACAGACCACGCCATTTTCTGCCGCAAAACCAGCCTGCAGTGCCTTGGCATCCGAACCGAACTGGCAGGTCAGGCCGGCTGCCCGACTCACAGCGATCGACAGCGCATGCGTTGTCCGGATCGGGGATAACCCGCACAACCGCGCGACCGATGCCGTCGCACCAAGCGAACCCAGCGTCGCAGTGGAATGCCAACCGGCATCATAATGCTCGAAGTTCAGTGCTTCACCGAGTCGGGCAATGACTTCGAAACCGGCCAGATAGGCCATCAGCAGGTCGCTGCCCGTGGTATCGCTGTTCGTGACCGCCAGCAACGCGGGCAACAGCACCACACTCGGATGGGTATTGCCCGGAGCCTCCCAATCATCGAATTCCAGCGCATGGCCAGCCATGGCGTTGAGCATCGCCGCCGTGTGAACAGGCGCCCGGTGCCGGGTGCCGAACACCGGCGCACTGCCCTGCACCCAATGACCGCAAGGCATTTATCGTGGCCACAACTGCCGGTACCCGGACACCGCCCAACATGCAACCAAAGGCATCAATGACGCTGTTGCGGACCGTCTTGCGAGTCGAATCCAATGGATTCAGCGATGCCGTCGCCACGAACTCGCCAAGCAGACACAAGGCAGACTGATCCGGATTCATGGAAATCGGAAGTCGCTCGGCATCTGTCTGGCTCCCCCGCCTGCATGACCTCAGGCATAGCATGTCTGTCGCCGTTGATCATACTGCATCCGGCCGGATCAAGAAACACAAAACGATATCCTCATGCGGCGCTTCACGGCACCCACCGAATGGCGCGGGAATGATCACCGCCATACCCGGACCACAAAGCCGGAAGCCGTGCCGGTGGTGCGGACAAGCTATCCGTTCACTGCCGTTGGAAACAACACTGGGTCTCGACGTTGTCGTGCATTTCACGACAGGTCGGACAATCAGCCGGATTGGCCTGTTGTCCCGGCAAAGTGGGCACTCGGCACTTCCCGCACACAACGTCGCAGATAGGCTTCGCGATTGTGTTCCGGTCCGAACCGCTTCAAACTGAAACGACTGATATCCAGTTCCGGATCGCCATCGAGAATCCATCGAGCCAGTGCCCCACCCATGCCTCCGGAGCGGGTGACTCCCGAGGAACTGAGCCCGGCAAGGACAAAATAGCCTTTCAAGGTGGGCGCCTCGTCCAGATGCGGTTCTCCATCAGGGGTAAATGATTCAGGCCCGTTCACCAGGGACCGAATTCCCGCGTCGGCCAAGGACGGAATACGGTGTATGGCCCGTTTCAGGTAAGGCATGAACTGATCCCAGTTTTCATTCAACAGGGAAAACTCGAACGGTTCGGGTAATTCCGAAAGCCGGATCGGGAGGGCCTGTCGATCAAAACAGCCGACGAGCAGTCCGCCCACTTCCTCACGACCATAAATCAACCCGTCGGGGTCACGAAAGGTGGGCATGCCCGGATCCACTCCGGTGACCGATTCAGTCAGCAGGTAAAAATGCTGTACCGGATAAAGCGGTATATCGACACGATTGTGCAAACCCAGTTCCCTGGCCCACATCCCGGCACAGTTAACCGCCACTTCACAAGCGATCCGACCCCGATTCGTCTCAACCCCGACGACCCGCCCTCCTTGCGTCAGTGCCCTGCCGACCGATATTCCTTCGAGAAAACTTGCGCCCTTGTCGCTCGCTTCGCGGACATAGGCCCGGGTCAGGGCGGTCGGGTCAACGCGACCGTCCCCGGGGCTCCATAATGCAGCAGACAAATCATCCGTATGCATCACCGGCAGTTTGTCCCGGGCCTCAATGGGCGAAAGGGTCTCTACGGCGACCCCCAGCCTGTACAGGGTCTTCGCGATGGTCTCGAACTCCCGCCGCCGCTGTTCGGTCTGGGCCAGCATCACCCGTCCGCACTGACGCCAGCCGACATGATGTCGCTCATGGATCCTTGCAATGACCGCGGCACTTTCGGTAAAAATCTGCACCGCGGCCGGATCAGCGCTCATTCGAATGATATTGCCTGCCGAATGCCAGGTGGTGCCGCAACCGACCTGTCCCCGCTCCAGTACAACCACATCACGACACCCGAGCTGCGTAAGATGCCAGGCGACGCTGGCCCCGATCACGCCACTGCCGACAACAACAATACGGGTTTTTCGGGGCAGCTCGCCCGTCATGCGGATGACACCGCATCAAGACAGGCTGCAAGGGGAGTGTAGGACCCTGTTCTCCCGAGCAGGGTAACGGTATCCCCACATCCAACCGGGATCACCGGGTGTTCGCAATCAATCCGCCTGTCATTCACGCTGGCCGGGATCCGAAAGTCCAGATAAAATCTACGATTGTCCAATCCCCAGTATGGCAGCCGCCTGGGCAGGTGTCGCGGGCTCGCGCCCTATTTCCCGGATGATCCGCACTGCCCGTTCCACCAATTGGACATTGGTCGCAAATACTCCCCTGCCAAGATACAGATTGTCTTCCAGGCCGACACGACAATTGCCGTTCTGGCTGACCGCCTGGGCCACGATCGGAAATTCCCAACGGGAAATGCCGAACGCACTCCAATTGGCATTCCCGGGCAGCAGATTTTTCATCACGGTCAATATTTCCGGGGTGGCTGGCGAAGCATGGGGGATCCCCAGACAAAGCTGAAACATCGGGTTCCCTTCAATCAGTCCCTGTTCAATCAGTGAATGGGCAAACATGATATGCCCGGGTTCGAAGACTTCCAGTTCAGGCTTGACATTGAGTTCCTTGATCCGTTGGGCCATCATGCGAAGATGCGCTGGCGTATTGACGAATATCGTTTCCCCGAAGTTGAATGTCCCAACATCCAGCGTACAGATGTCGGGCCGCAACTCTTCGATATGAACCAAGCGTTGCAACGGCTGGACCAAGGTCGTTCCCGGACCGCCAATCGCCGGTGTCTCGTCACCCGGGGAAAAGCGCGCACCTTCACTGGTCGTCAGATTGATCAGGATATCGCTGCCGGCCTCCCTGATACGCCGCACAACTTCCCTGAACAGTGCAGGATCACCGGAACGCAGGCCGGTCTTCGGATCCCGGACATGAATATGAGCAACCGCCGCACCCGCTTTGGCCACTTCGATACAATCCATCGCGATCTGTTGCGGTGTAATCGGGTAGGCCGGGTGTTTGTGAACGTTATTGTGACCGCCGGTCACCGCACAGGTCAGAATCACTGGATCAGACATCATCACGTCTCGCATGGTTAAAGTACATTACGTAGGCCGTTTTCATTTTGGGAATTATATACTTCGATGCCCAAAGGGACATCGGTAATATATGATCACTCGACTATCGTTACCGCGCCGAGCGCCTTCCCATCCGGCTAGGTTTCCAACCGGCGGCTCAGAATATTGATCTATGCATTCCAACCCGCATCCATCCTGATTTCGGTCAGGCTCTGGCACTGTTCATACAAAGAGTTCGACTGGCCTGTTTTTCGATAACAGTCGATCCGTTCCTGCAGGGCTGCATGGTAAAGATAACCGCACTGGCGCATCAACGCATCGATCCGATCATAACCCGCATCGGTGGCATAGGCCCTGAGTTGATAGGTCTTGTCGGTCTTCATATCCCTATTTTACGCTGCCGCCATCCTTGATGGGAGAAGCTTGATGGGAGAAGCTCTGGAAAATCACTTCATATTGCATCATAATACGTAAAAATATGTGAGTTTTTTCATGCATTTTCAGGAATTCATTGAAGATCAGGTATTCTCACCTGCCCTTGTCGCCGATTGCCTTCGCACCACCAAATCCGAAATTGCCGCAACGCTGGGCCTCGGGGCTATCAATCTATCATACTTAATTATGTATTGTACTAGTTGGTGTCGATGTCCCTCCGGTTGCGCGGTGATGATCAGTGTTTCGGTTCGTAGTCTCGCATTGCGAGATAGGTGAAGACGCCAG
>LXNI01002503.1_pt1 | contig 12586 bp, 5 predicted proteins | sample 809091 | NCBI WGS metagenome assembly LXNI01 (sample SAMN04870527, study PRJNA318959) | sponge metagenome | biome: 01000161; feature: marine sponge reef; material: water | host: Sarcotragus foetidus | place: Greece: Milos, Mediterranean Sea | collected 2013-05-29 | depth 5-7 m | reverse complement strand
CCGACGGTCTCGAGGTCCAGGGGTGACGCAGTATCTAGGGGCGCAATTGCGAACTGGGACATTTTAACTCCATGTCTCTTTAGTATGACTCTCTGCCGCCATGCAGGGGACCCATTTCTTCAGGCAAAAAAACAACCCGACCACTCGAGAGTGGCCGTGTGTCGTCCTTGATGCCGGCGCTACATGAACTCGTAAATAACTTCTATTCCCAGGGTGCGCGGCGGCATCCAGATCCCGCCATTGACATTACTGCGTTGAGTAACGACTTCCTCATCCGTGAGATTCTTGCCGAACAATGCCACTCGCCACTGGTTGTCCGGTTCGCGCAGCGTCAGCCGCATGTTCGCCACGTTGTGCTTGTCGTTCAGGTTGCTCGTCCTGAACGCCGACGTTGAATGGCTGGAATTCGTACCCGACCAGTCGAGCCGCGCCGAACCTTCAAACGGCCCCACCGGGAAGTTATAGGCAATGCTGGCCGTCCACGTCCAATCCGGCGAGAACGGAATCGGGGCGCTCTGGCCTTCCTGCTGGAATGCCGGACTACCCGAGTCCACTTCTGCATCGGTAATGGTGCCGCCCACCCGGATGAAGAGATTATCCGACACCGCATAGGAAATGGAAAGCGTGCCACCATCGCTGTGGCCCTTGCCGGCGTTGGTTTTTACCCGTCCGGAGGGACACGGTGGCCTCAGTATCTGGATGTCCGGCGGCAGGCAGACGAAAACGATCATATCGTTCCAGTCCATCTGAAAGGCCGAAAAGATCACATCCATGCGGCCATTGAGCAGGCTCACCTTGGCGCCGATCTCGAAGTTATCCATGGTGTCGCCCTGATAGATCATCGTGTCCAGATACGTCTGGAGGATCGCGTCATAAGTAGTACCGTCCGACTCCGGCACACACTCTGAAATCCCACCGGCGACAAAGTTGGGAATGAAATCGGTCGCGCAGTTGAATGTGGTCGGATCGTTGGTATCGGCCGCCTGAACGTCGAGGACGAACCCTGCATCGCGAGCGTTACCCCCCGCATTGCTGCCCCCTGGCCGGAAACCCGTGCTGTAGACAGTATAGAACATCATGCCGTCCCGCGGCCGCCAGGTCAGGCCCACCCTTGGGGCGAACTCTTCGATCGACTCTTCGAACGCGGCGACGCCGGCGCCGGCAAGCGGCGAGTCATGAGCTGAACAGAAGCCGTTGCCGACTCGACCGATACACGCCTGCTGCGCACTGCGTGTCGCCCAGTTGCTGACCGTAGTCAGGTCGGTAAAACGCCCGCCCAGGTTCACTTCCAGTGTCTTGGTCAGGCTGTAATCAACGGTAGCGTAGATGGCCGTCTCCTCTGAACCCTGCAGCGAACCGCCGCCGTCAATCACGGTGCTGGAGCGCAGGTAATCGTCCCGAAACGATTCGAATTCCGGCGCCAGCGAGAACTGCATTTCATTCTCGAACCAGCCTGACTCGTCCTTGTAAAACAGACCGGCGACCCAGCGCAGACGCGCGTCGTCGTCATTGGAAGTCAGCCGGAACTCCTGCACATCCGCCTCGAATTCGAGAAAGCGACCGAACGCGATACCATCAAAGTGCTGATCCGACTGGGACAGCGGTGCCGCCGCCAGCGTCTCCGCCGAGCAGCCATTACCCTGACGTACGCCGCTGCCGAGCAGCCAGCACGGGTCGCCGGTCGCCCCATAATTGACGTCGGCGGTAAACTGGCCATCACGATTAACCAGGTTCCAGGCGCCCAGGTTATTCACAGAATTGCCCTCACGACGCGTCGACGCAGTACTCGACAGGAAATCCGCAAACGGCAGTTCGACCTGGACAGTCAGTGTATACTGATCGGTGTCATCAAACGATCCGACCGGCGTTTGTGCATCCGTCGGCTCAGGCGCAAATGCTTCTATGGTTCGCTGAACATACGGCGTACCACTGTCGGCAAACGTGCTGCCGTTACGGTAACTCTCGGTACGCGATAACGATCCCCGGATCTCCCAGTTCTCTGCCGGAATCCACTTCGCTGTGATTCGGCCCCCCTGGATATCGGTCTCATTGCGGTCGAACTCGTTGGTGGACGGGCGATCGATGAATCCCGGCGTTGCTGTATCAAACGCCAGGACTCGCAAAGCCAGCGTATCGTCGATGACAGGTATGTTCAGCATGGCGTCGAGACGATGACCTTCGCTGCCGCTTTTGATGGACTGAAAATTGGCCTGGACCTTGCCGCGCCAGGCATTCATCTCCGGCTTGTTGGTGATCAGTCTGACGGTACCCGCGATATTGCCGGCGCCACCCAGTGCGCCCTGGGGTCCCATCAGCACCTCAACCCGTTGGATATCGAACGCCGTCCCGGCGCTCATGCGTTCCGGTGTCGACACGCTGCTGGCCGGCGCGTCGTCATAATAGACGCTGGTGACAGCATAGGATTCACCACGGCCTGGTCCGCCCTTGCCGACACCACCGATGCCGCGGATGTTGATGGCGCCTTCCGACACGCCCGCGCCTGAAAACGTCAGGCCCGGAATATGCTGCTGAATATCGCTGAGATCAAGCGAACCCGTCTCTTCGAGCAATTCCTCGGTCATGGTGGCCATGGACACCGGCGTGTCCATCTCCGCGGTTTCGCGGTAGGTGGCGGTGACCACGATCTCTTCGATGAAGGCTTCGTCTTCATCGGTTGCTTCGTCTGCCGCAAGACAGGGTGATGCAACGAGTGCCGCGGCCAGTGCCGCAGCAACACGATTAAATAGTTTGATAGACATGGCGTTTCCTCCTGTATCCGTTGATAAGGACGGAGGAACGACGTAATCACGGGTCCCCCCATTTACGCCGTAGTTTGTGCTGGGGGGGTAGCGGACTGAAAAGCATGCTTTACGCATGCACTAACGTTCGCAAGTTGACTCTCCCAGCGGCGATGTCAAACTGCGGTATTAATTACTTTACCCCGATTGTCAGGAAATTCAACCTCAATCAGGCACGGTGGTTAGCTATAACGATGACTGTCGAAGCAGCTTCCCGGGACTTGATTGCCGGTGGTGGTCTGGTACCCGGTGTAAGGGCCGACCCCGGCATTATGAATGTAATAACGATGTTTGACCTTAATCAACCTCGTCTTACTTCGTCCAGGCCTGGTCTAGAGCGATCGAGGACCACTGACGAGGAACATGATTGTGACTATGGTTCTATAGAAAGCGGCCTTGAATGGGCGCGCCATCAATCCAAGTATTCTCTGACGTTCCGAAAACCTGAATGGAATAGGCATCTTAAGCCCGACAAATGTCGGGTCGCTCGCTTGAACGACAGATTTTACCGGTGGGTTCATGAAGCTGGATGTCTGTGCCACCCCTTCTTCAATAGTGATTGTCCCCTTATCACCATCAATCGAGATCACCTGCCCACTGACAAGTCGCTTTGAGATGTCACCCAGACCCAGTACTGCAGGAATGCCATATTCCCGGGCAACAATAGATCCATGTGAGGTAATACTGCCTATATCTGTGACCAGTCCGACAGCGTGAGAGAATAGCTGCGTCCAGGCAGGCGTAGTGAATGGACAGACGAGAATACTGTTTGGAATCATTTGATCAAACTCCGCCGGTGAGTGGATTACACTGACTTCAGCCGTAACCTTCCCGGGACTGACGGCCGTGCCCTGTTCAACATTACCGGGGTCCTCGCTTTGTGCCCAAGAGAGATTTCCATCCGGCGCTTCTCCATCAGGCGGCGCCGGGAAGATCCTTTCAGGTGGTGTCAATCTCTTCCGGGACTCGCGCAATTCCTTGCGCTCAATTGCCTTCTGCATCAGGTCAGGCATTGGTTCATCCTTTTTGCGTGCATTGATCGCACACGCTAACTCTGTACTCAGCAGAAAATATACGTCATCCGCGCTTTTCAAGGTACCAGTCGATACCAGACGAGAGCCCAGTTCCTGAGCCATACACTGCAGCACAGGCCACGCCGCGCCAACGTAGAACAGTGCCTCATCCCGATTTGCATAGAAACGCTGAGCCCAAAAGAGACGCCACTGGAATTGCCAGCGCAACCTGCCCTTAAAATATCGGGAAATCTCGCGTAAAGCCTGCTGACGTCTCCTGTCCACTTCAGCCTGTTGAACAATCGGATCATAGGATCTGTCCTGCACCTGAGTCTTCAATGTTGACAAAACAGGTGCGGGACCCTGACACGGAGTCGGCTCAACGTAGTCCAGCGAATATATCTGATGTCCATACTGACCAAGATAGCACTCCAGTGACTCTGCTACGCTCCTCCCTTCAGGATGGGCCTGTATTGCCTTGAGTAATGCTTGTGCAGGGGTGCTGACAACCAGATCATATAGGGCATCGTTTGACTGAATCTGGCGCACAATAGCCCACAAATCCATCTGTGCCTTCATGGTCATCGAGGTGGATGCATCCAGTAACATCCCACTGGTGAACCCGGCTTCCGGCGCATGTTTCTGCAGAAAATCCTGCAAGGCCTGATCCTGCCATCGAGGTAGTGCAAGCACACCATTTGCGGCTTCCCAGTAGTGCCCATCTGCCTGAGTCAACTTGCAGATTCCTCTAAGCAGTTCTTCATCTTCAGCTTTTGAAATATCCAGCTGATGCCATTGTCTGATCGTGGCGAGATACTGAGGCAGCTTCTCGTGACGCCAGCGTCGCGGCCACTCGTAGCAAATCGAGCTTACTGCATCAATCGTCATTTGCTTTTCACGTGCCGCAGGTTGCTGCGCCGCCGATTTGGCAGGTGTCTCAGCGCCCAGGTACCGATAGGCATATCCGTTTACAGTCTCGTTGCCACGCCGCTGATACTTCGCAGCCCGTTCTATGCCATCAGTTGTACCATCGAGCCAGTCCCGCCTGAGGGCAAACCCCTCATCTACTGCCGGGAGATACAGTTCCTCAAAAAGCGGTGACAAGGGTCCAGGCATAAATTCCACGACCTGATTTCTCACCAGCCGCGAACCAGGTTCCGATGGCTCCCAACTTACGTTTTCAAGGGGTGGCGGTGGCAGATTGGTGATTGCCCTGGCCTGCAGCAGCCAAAGTCTGTTGTCGTGGATTGCCCATTCGATATCCAGTGGCAAACCACCGAAGGTCTCCTCAACGCTAACGGCAAGGATCGCCAGTTCCCTGAGTGCGCTCTCGGAAAGAGACATCTCATCGCGCTGATTCTCGGCAATGTCTACCAGTCGTGTACCCTGGTCACCGCTGGACACGATTTTCTGTTTCTTCGATCCAACAATTGCGTTCTTTAAAGATAGAGTATCTCGCTCTACAATAAATGTATCAGCCGCAACATGCCCGCCAACCACAGCCTCACCCAGACCATAACTGGCATTGATAATCATTTCGGAACGTTCACCAGTAGCGGGGTTAGCAGTAAACAGGATTCCTGAGACATCAGATGGCACCATGATTTGAACAACCACAGCCATCGCAACGGCATCCTGTTCTATTCCCATTTCATGTCGATAGCTGATCGCCCTGGGCGTCCATAGCGATGCCCAGCAATTACATATCGCTTCGATAACTGCATCTTCACCACGTACGTTCAGGTAGGTGTCTTGTTGACCCGCAAAAGACATGTCAGGCAGGTCCTCCGCATTCGCCGAAGATCGCACCGCGACAGCCGGGTTATCCCCTTCCAGTGAGGCATAGGCCCGCCGAATTTCCGCAATGGTGTCCCCGCACAGCAATTCCGTTTTGAACAGCGGCTGAATAGCTGCTGAAGCCTCATCGAAAGACACTGTCCTGCCACTGATCCCTGGCCTGGCCAGATCCAGAATAGAAGCCTGCAGGTTACCATCTGTGACATATTGACGGTAAGCCGATGTAGCCACACAGAACCCACCCGGTACATTCATTCCTGCTGAAGCCATTGCGGCTAACGATTTCCCTTTGCCGCCAACCACATCCAGCAAAGCATCACGTGTATCAAGTGGCAGGACATGCCAACCGTTCATTTGTGTACTCCCATGAGTTTTCATTACGTGCAGCTTAAAAAAGAACGCACCCCATTGGGGTGCGCTCTAGTTACTGCTCAGGATCCTGAAAGGATCTTCGACTGTTACAACTGATAGTTAAAGGTAACACCAATTCGACGTTCGTCGGTAATCGTACCGTTAACCGCATTGGTTACACCGTTGCCGTCGCGCGGTGAATAACTTTGTACCTGGATGAGATCAAGCATGTTGGTGACCCAGCCTGTGACCGTGTAGGTCCCGGTAGGAGACACCCAGTTAGCACGCAGGTCCCATCGGGTATAAGCAGGAATCGCCATGATGTCCAGATTACCTTCGTCCGGGTACATGGTGTCGCGCCAGCTCATAATAGTGGTAACGTCCAGCGAACCCCAGTCAGGATTAACCGGTACATCGTATGTCAGCGTCGCCGAGAGTTTGTTCTCGGGTTGCATTCGCAGACTGTGACCACCAAAGTTTACAAGACCGGTAGTAGAGAGTTCTACGTCATTGCCATGCGCATCGGTAAACACAGCGGTAGAGCCCGGAGGTGATGTGCCTTCCGGTGTACAGCAGTAAGCGGTGTTGAAGTCACCGAAACTGGAGTACATATGCTCGTAGAAGCCACGCAGCACCAGGCGATCATTGATCTGCCAGGCGCCCTGGGCCTCAATACCGGCGATATTCGTACCATCGACGGCGTTGGACTCGCCGGTAAATGCGCTAGAGCCTGGTGGTGACGAAGCGACTTCCGCTGGCGTCTTCAGCCTTCTTGTCTGTGCCCAGAACGCGCTGAAGTCCTGGAAGTAGGCGCTGATCTCGAGTTGCACAGCGTTTTCGAAGAAGAGCCCCTTGAGACCGGCTTCATAGTTGATCATTTCTTCCGGATCGTGCGCTTCTCCGATTCCGTTACCAAAACCTGAAAAGCCGCCGACTCGATAACCACTGGAGATTCGGCCGTACCACATCATGTTGTCCGACGGGGAGTATTCGGCACCGATGTTCCAGGTCGTTTTTGTCCAGTCTGCGATCTTGGAATCGCGATACGTGCGATTATCAGGTATGGGAAATCCCTGAGCGTCCAGTTCAATGCCGATATACCCGTTAGCGGTGGTATTTAACCGCTTACCTCTGAATATGGCGTTGAACGCATTGACTACGGTACCGTCCGCCAGTGTCGTCTGAAACGCGGAAGTGAAGTCATTCTGGTTGTGCTCCTTGTGGTCGTCGTTGTAGCGAAGGCCGCCAAACAATTTCCACTGGTCGTTCAGCACATATTCGACATTGGCGTAGACTGCCGCCTGCTCATATTCCGTGTTGCCATAGAAGGCGCCATGATTACCGCTGCCGTTGTGCATGGAATAACCGTTGGTGACCTCGCTGTAGTTAGTGATCCAATCAGTGCCATAACAACCCTGAATCCAGGCCGCTGCAAGAGGGTGTTTTGGGTGATTCTGATCCTCAAGCGCCTCTGGCAGAGCGTTCCGTGTATAGCCGGCTTCGCATGCGGCAGAGGTATCCGTGTAGAAAGTCGGATTATTAAGATTACTATTACCGGTTTCTACGCCGTTAAAGAAGTTTCGGAAAATATAAGGCTCATCACCCGCAAGTTTCGTATAGCCTATTGTGTAGTTCAGGGGGCCAGCGTTATTGGATATCAGCGTTAGCTCGTGGCTCTGTTGATCCGAGGAGCGTACGTAGTTCCAGATATTGTCAACGTACTGGCCGTCACCCTGGCCATCCAATGCACAGCGAGAATGGGTTTGCCCTGCCTGGAGCTCTCCGGAAACAACCCGGGGATGCTCAGGGAGACACACACCACCACCGGATCGATTGGTTTGATCCCCATCGTTATCGGTATCGGTTCTGGTATCCCGATCACCATAACGATAAACGATGTCATGCGTATCGTTGAGGGTGAAAATCGCTTCCAGGCTATAGGACTCCTGAGAGTTGTCCTCGCCGATTGGCGCATTCAGCTCAATAACATTTTTCAGGTACTTGCCTTCACAGACCACGGGAAGGCCGGGATCACGCGTGCCATCATCATTAAACCCTTCGCAGTCTACAACAGCCGGGTTCTGACCCAGGCCGAAACCAGGATTGATGATGTAGGTGGGGTTTCCGTTCTCGTCCAGGGCACAATCGAGTTGGTCGGACGATATTGTTCGATCCAACACACACCGCAACGTACCATCGGAGTTGCGTTCATACTGCGTAAGCGTGTCACGAGCGCCAATGGCCAGGCCAACTCGCTGGACACCGGTGTCCTCAAGTTTGTTATAGCGCGCGGTAATGTCCCAACGATCACTGGTGTAGCGCAGTTGCGGTATATACTGCAGCCGATCTGGCTCGCCCGCATCCGGACCCAGGCCAACATTCTTGATGTAGCCGTCGCCGGTCAGCCGGTTTAAACCCAGACGATAGGAGAAGCCCGTATCGCCGATGGGTCCGCCGAAAGCGAGGCTGAACTCTTGAGAATTCTGGTCGGTAAATTCAGCCGTGCCCTTTAAGTCCCACTCTTCCGTCGGTTTCTTGGTGACAAAGCTGATGGCGCCTGCGATAGCTGTCTTACCACCGGTGGTGCCTTGTGGACCACGGGATACCTCGATCCGTTCAACGTCAAAGGTACTGGCGTCGAGACCATAACTGGTCGGGGTGTAGACGCCATCGACATAAACGGCGACTGAGGTGTCCTGGAAGAAGTTAACGCGCCGGTCGTTGGCAACGCCGCGCATCACCAGGTGACCGTCTTCGACCTTGCCTGCAGTACTCCGAACGCCAACCTGAAGACCGGGTACGAGAACCTCAAGGTCATTGGTATTCTGAATACCGAGTTTTTCGATCATGACGCCATTGAATCCGGTGACCGTCATTGCACGATCCAGTGAGCTGGTTTCACCGCGCTCGCCGGTGACAATGATTTCTTCGATATATTTACTCTCATCTTCTTCGGATTCCTGGGCCGAAGAAACGGCAGTGAATCCGGTAAGGGTCAGAGCAGAACCCAATAACATCAGTAGTGTTATTCTGTTCATAGGTGAATCTCCCCATTGTTTAGTAAAATTGTTAAGTAAAATTGCAAAGTAAAATTGCAAAGTAAAATTGCAAAGTAAAATTGCAAAGTTAAATTGTAAAGCAAAAAACAGCAAGTAAAATTGCAAAGTTAAATTGTAAAGCAAAAAACAGCAAGTAAAAAATTAGCCTATATCATGCAAGAACTAAAAGACACCTTGCAAGTACAAGCTATTCGTTCTGATACTACAAGCCATCCCAACCCACAGGAAAGCCATTCCCAGTCTGAACTTTACTCGATTTTAAACAAGTTTAACTTTCAATCAAGTTCAATGACAAGGGAACAGCTTTTACTTTCACCCATTTTGGGAAACCTGTAGATCGTTGCAGGCATACACAGTGATATCTTGATGATATTTTGCTTGACTCACATACTAATACTTGAAAAATGGGTGAAATTAGTCGTGAGGCGACCACGGAACCAGATGAAAGTACAACCAGGGTACAAAACTATCGAAGATTTCGCAGCGTGGTTATCAGAGGGCAACCGCAAACCTTCTGCAAAGTTCCTGCGAGACATGATTGTCGGCATGCATAATGCCAGATCTGTCAACCTGACCGAGATCGCGGCAGTCCTGAACGAAGATATAAATCAACATGCCACACAAAAGAGACTAAGCAGGAACCTGATCCGGAAAGAACTCTCAGATGCCGTGGCTGACCGGATACTCAACTACGCTGCTGGATACGTCAAGGAAAGTACGACACTCGTGGTGATCAGCCATAAGTTTGAGAAACCGAAATCCAGGAAGATGCAATACCAGCATGAGTCTTCCTGCTTCACTCATGCCGATTACAGCTATCGAATCTGTGAAATCGTTGCGCACGATACCGGCACTGATTTTTATACACCGCTGCTTTCAGTCTTGTGGTCCCGTAATGCCCCCGACTATGTGAGTGATACTGACGAGATTCGGAAGGTAGTTGAGCGTGTACTCACAGCTACTAATGGCCGAGGAGTTCTCGCGCTCTCTTCAGACTTTCTGCCTGAAAAAACCATTTATGAACTAATCCGGAGCCAAAACTGTCGCTTCACGGCAAAAATCGTTAACGGTCATCTCATATACCACAGGCAGACTCACACAATCGATGACCTGATTGAACATTGTGACACTCCTTATGGCGGTACGATGTTCAAACTGAGAGGCAAGGACATTGATTCCACCAATGAAATTTTACTGTTCATGCAGTTTGGCTCCGTACCAATACGCCTACCGGACTCGCAACAACCATTGAAGCTGGTAGTCCTGAAAACAACCAACCAATCCGGTAGGGCAGGTAAAGGTATGGCACTTGTAACTTCAGAGCTGAAGAAGCGTTCACGTCAGGCACATATCGATCGTATAGAAACCCAGTTCCTGGTTTGGAATCTGGCAAAGTCAATACTCGAACAAAAAAGGAACTTCAGTCCGGATGCATTCAGGGTACTCAACTACGAACGACTGCAACTCCTGATGACCCTTCTTCATGCCGTGATCTTCTTTGATGCTCAAACCACTGAGCATCTAAAGAATCACGATGTCTCACTTCAACCCATCCCTGGTGATTACGTTCGCGATTTTCTGTTACCTGGTGATGCTGAAGTGTTACACAGATAAAAACTCGTATCTGTTTCTTTTCCTGATCAATCTTACTACAGTGTTTAATAAAGAACATTTCAGTGACGGCAGGAAACAACATTTCGGATAGTCCTGATAGCCTTCGAAATCGTCGACGTAAAGTCCCGATTCGAACAAAACTGCTGTTCTCTGCTGGCGCTTTTCAAGAAGCTGCAGTGGGAGCCGGTGGGTTAGTAACGGTTCTTTTTTATAATCAGATTCTTGGTGTTTCGCCCTCACTGTGCGGCACTGCATTTTTTATCGCAAGCTTGATCGACGCCATATCGGACCCGCTCATCGGCGCCGTCTCTGATCATTTTAGAAGTCGATGGGGAAGGCGTCATCCCCTGATGTTGGCTTCAGCTCTACCTATTACGATTACGTTCTACTGTCTGTACCAGCCAATCGACGGACTCAGCGAAATAGGGTATTTCATTTGGCTGACGGTATTTCTGGTCCTCATGCGGCTCGCTACCACCTTGTACAATATACCCCACGATGCACTCGGCGCGGAACTTACCGATGACTATGAAGAAAGGTCATCGGTGTTTGGATACAATGCGGTAGCCGTATCTTTGACTGCCATCCTGATGGCGGGCGTTGTCCACTATATTATTTTTCCTTCGACTCCGGAATATGAAAATGGCCTCCTGAATGCTTCCCGCTATTACATTCTGGCGGGTATGGGCGCCATAGTCATTGCCGTATCTGTTGTTGTTTGTTCAGTCGGGACAATGGATCAAATCCCGTACCTTCACGATACGACTACAAAAGAACGGGTCAACTACAGAAGGTTCTTTCTGGAGCTGGGCATGCTCCTGCGCAATCGTTCTTATGTCGCAATCTGCCTGTGTATGTTAACAATTTACGCCGGCATCGGGATTTATAGTGTTGTAGGAACCTATGCTTACGTATACGTCTACAGCCTTTCAACAGAACAGATGTTTATAGGAGGGCTGGTAAAAATTCCAGGAGTTCTGACTGCTTTGCCTCTGTTGATATTTCTATCGAAGAGAATGGAAAAGAAACAAATATTTATGCTGACAACAGCGACTATGTGCATCCTGATTTCACTACCACATATATTGAAAATACTAGACTGGTTCCCGGGAAATGAGTCCCCCTTTCTACTGGTGGGGTTATTTCTGCCTGTGCTGCTAGGTTTTATGATTTTCCCCGTATCAGGGATTGTCATTGATTCACAGCTGGTAGATATTGCTGACGAACATGAGTATCACACTGGTGCACGCGCAGAAGGAATTATTTTCTCGATCCGTAGTTTTGCGATTAAAGCGACCAGTGGACTCGGTGGTTTCATGGCGGGATTTGGTTTGGAGTTGATCGGATTTCCACAGGATGCAGAAGTAGGTGGATTAGAACCGGAAACTGTCACCGGGTTACTGACTATCATTGGCCCTGTGTATCTGTTGATCTATCTTCTGGGGATCGGGCTCATGACCTTCTATAGCATTGACAAGAATCGCCTCGAAAGAATTCTGAAGGAACTGGAAAGAAGACGCAAAGCCGTTCACGCTGCAGAAACAGAATGAGTAGGTAACCAAAAATTCTGCCGGCCCTTCCAGCAGGTATTGCGTTCAGGAAACCGGTGCAATTATCGGACCGCCGCCGGGTGCAAGCCATCACGCAGGTCGCGCTCGAGGTGCATAGGCGTGAACGTGATGCCGAGTTCCTCCACAAACACCCAACTACTCTGCCGCTTCCTCTTGTGTCAGCCGCTTCTTTGACCAACTCCCATCAAACAAATAGTTTCTAAACCCGGGTTTCGGGGCAGCCACCCCGTACGATGCTATCAAACAGACACTATTCCCGGCATACAGCAGATGGCTTTGGGGCGTTCGTTTGCGTAAGCATAATGTCGGAGCGCCGAGTTGGAGGAGCATGACTACAGGCATGCGGGGGAAGCTCGGGAATCCGGGAGGGACGCGCAGACGCT
>LXNI01002502.1_pt1 | contig 12588 bp, 15 predicted proteins | sample 809091 | NCBI WGS metagenome assembly LXNI01 (sample SAMN04870527, study PRJNA318959) | sponge metagenome | biome: 01000161; feature: marine sponge reef; material: water | host: Sarcotragus foetidus | place: Greece: Milos, Mediterranean Sea | collected 2013-05-29 | depth 5-7 m | reverse complement strand
ACTTGGGTTGCGGGGGGGTCGGGCCTGCTGGCGTTAAGGCAGGTGCTTCTCCAAGTCTTCGATTGTACGCTTCATAGTTTCGATGTTGGTCCGGGCCTCGGCCAAGGCATTTTCCTCGGCTTCTGCCAATGTTTCGAAGGAGTCGCCCCAGCCTGCACTGGGGTGCTGAAAGAGAGCCGGCGTGACCTGAAAGCTGAATCTGGCGGGGACTGTGAAGGGTTCGTTTTCATAGATGCAGTAGAGCGGTGTCTCTTTGATAATCCGGCAAAAATTTCCGCCCGGCGCGTACATCGTCCACAAGTTGGGCTCGTAGACTACCGCGGCAATGTACAGGCCGGCGTACTCCGGCCGGTCAAAGATGGTGGTGTTGTCCAGCTGTTCCCTCGTGCCTGTGAGGACGACTGTTGTTTCGAACTCGATGTCATCGTCATTGCAGAGTGTGAGCGTTGCTGTGATGATTTGGGGAATTGTGTTGTCTCCGGGTGTGCGTGGGTGCGCCGGCAAATGCGACAATTTGTCGTTATCCGTATCGCTGGCGGCGAGGGCGATTGTCTGAACTGCAGTTTCAGGGAATTTAGGAGGCGGGCTGCAGTTTACGGTGCGGCCGGCTTGCCTTGTCAGAAAGTCCAGAAAGTTTGCTCTCCGGTCAGTTCTTCCCACTACGATTCTATGTCCGGCTCCAGGCCGTCATTGCGCGTCAGGTCGGCCTCTTTCGAGATCGGTATGCACTTAATTCACAAGCAACTGAATGTTATTTGTACCTGTAAATTAAGATTGTACATGGTAATGATTCATGGTACGCTGAAGGATACGACAGGTTGTGCTAACAGAGAAAGAGGGGGCGATATGCCGAATCGAGACGAAAGGCGAGCCGCGCTGCGTAAACGTTCGTCAATTCAGGTATACGTTACAGCGGAAGATAAGCGACGCATCGAGGATGCCGCGTTGGCAAGAGGCCGCCGTTCCAGCGAATTTTTGCGGGAACTTGCCTTGGCCGAAGCGGAGCGCTTCGAGAAGCAGGTCCGCCGGGAAGGCGGGACAAGGTGAGCCAGAAAGAAAATGCCCCGAACCGCGGGCCGGCGGTAACGGGGCGATGTCTCGCAGGGCTACTGGAGACTTGCAGATGAGGATACCGCACAAAGACAGAATCCCCTATACAAAGATACCGATAGCAACCCCCGGCGAACTGACAGCAGCCCTGCAGGCGAAGGGATATCCGGTGCGGGAGCAACCGGGCCGGCGCTGGCCTGTTCACACTACCTCTGCGCTATGCCATGACGGGGACAGCCCCGACAAACTCGGCCTTTGCTTTGATGCCGACAAAGGACGCTGGGCCGGCAAGTGCTTGACAGACGGCTGCGAGAGTACGGCGATTCTCCACAGCGTGCAGGCGGCAACAGAGCTGTGGCTGTGCCGCTGTGATGCGTGCTGGTCAGCATGGCGAGCAGGGGGAATTTTTGCGAAGCCACAGACGGCCACAAGCGGTCACAGACGGGCTGAGACACACCCCGCAGGTGGACAACACAGTGCCGGTCTACGACACAATGCAGGCCCACGGAACAGCACGGGCGGCGATACGACATTGTACGCGGCGAGGTTGTGGGCCGCCGCGACCGCCAGTACCGGTCAGGCGCCGGAATATCACCCCGTGAGCCGCTGGCTGGCTGGCAAGGGGGAGGAGGGACTGTGGCCACCCGGCGTACCCCTCCCCGAAACTGTGCGCTGGCTGTCCAAGGAGAGGATGCCAGCCGGCAAAGGCGTACGGTCGGATAGCAGGGCGGCCGGCGCGCTGGTGATGGCGATGGCGAGACCAGAGGCTCCCTTAGCCGACGCACGCAAGGTGCATCTGGTGGCTATCGACGCGGACGGGGGAAAGGCGCAGCATTGGAGAGGGGACCGCGGGGACAAGCGGACATTCGGGTCAGACGCGTCGGCCTACGGCCTGTTGTGGCGCAAACGGCCGGGGACAGACGCCGGCCCCTGCCATCTGCACGTGTGCGAGGGTCTGGCCGACGGCCTGCGCATTTTGCGTTATGCTCCCGAACCGGCTGTCGTTGCCGTCTGTGCCGGTACGGGTTACGGTCGAATTGAAGTGGGCTGTTTCGCTACAGTTACTCTCTGGCCAGATGCTGACGAGGCAGGGGTTGGAGCGGCGCAGAAGGCGGCGCAGAAGTGGGCGGACCAGGGTTACGACGTGCGGATCAAACAGCTGGCAGCCGGCCACGATCCGGCGTCGGCACCTTTGAGGGGGAAAGCAGAGGATGGACAAACAGGCTGAATACGGAAGGCAGAACGGTCAGGGGATCGCCGGCGAGACTGTACATATACAGCCGCGGACGGGCGCACTGGAACTGGCAAGGATCTTGGACGCGGCGCGCGCCGGACGGAGACCCGATCCGGAGGACGTGGCCGCGGTCAAGGCTTTGCATCCAGGCGACGAGGCAGGGCATACGATCGACGGCGTGCTGCAAGGAAGCGATCCCGCGGATTTGATCGCTGACCTGCACAGCGGTGATTTCGAAAGGCGGCGGGCGGCGTGGAAGCGGGTTGCGCCGTTGTTGCCGGCGGATGAGCTGCGGGCGAGCGTGGAGATCGTAGACAGTTGGGCTGATCTGGAGGCGCCGACGCGAGAGTGGCTGATCCCCGCCTGGCTGCCCGCCGGGCGAATCGGAATGGTAAGCGGCAAGGGCGGCAAGGGCAAGACGTGGATGCTGCTGCAGCTGGCCGCGGCGATGGCGACCGGGGAGAGGGAATGGCTGGGTCGGGCCTCCGGCCCTGATAAGGCAGTTCTGCCTGTCGAGACGGGCGCCGTTGTCTTTGCCAGCTGGGAGGACGAGGCGACAGAGATTAAGCGGCGGCTATCCCAATGGGACGCTGCGCTGCGCAGTAAAGAAGGAGGCGGGGGGGAGGCTGAGGGCCTACCCTTGATGCAGCGATTGCAGTGCACGCCCGAAACGGGGCGCGGACTGCGTTTTCTGGATATGGCACGGCGGGGCCCAGTGTGGGGGGTGGACGAAGGTAATTTGTACAATCAGCGGCCTCATTTGCTGGACGCCGGTAAGATCGTGCGGGAGAAGTGCGAAGAGATCGGGGCCCGCCTGCTGATACTTGACAGCCTGGGCTATGTCTACGGGCGCAATGATTCCGACAATGCGGGGGTCGCGGACTTTATGGCGGCCTGGGACAGCTGGGGACGGGATCATCGTTGCGCGGTTCTGCTCGTCCATCATCCGCCCAAGCCACAGGGCGGCGGCGCGACGAGTTCCGGATATCGAGGCGCCGGCAGCTGGGAAATGCACGCCCGCTTCCGCTGGGAACTAGGCGACGGCGCAGGGGACAGCGACACGGCCAGGCTGTCATGCGAGAAGGCCAGCTATGCGAAGCAGCCTGATGCGGTGTCCCTGGAGCGCAGCAACCGTACCGGCTGGGCATGGCGAGCGAGCAAGGATAAGGCGCCATCCGAAGCGGCGGACAGGTCAGGCCAACGCCAGGGCAGAACGCGCCAGGGGAAGCAGCGCCAGAAGCAGGCCACAGGAAGCAGCAATGGGATGACAGGAGGGGAACATGGTGGACTTTCTGGAAAGAACACTATTTGATGATGGCTCGCTGCCGTGCGTAAGGTGCCTGGACCCCGACTTACCGCCGGAAGAAGCGGCAGGTGTGGTTGATTTCGACCTCCTCAAAGATCCTTCAACCGGGGACCAGTACACATTTCTACCGCGCGTCACCCTTTGCACGAGCTGTTACCGCCAAGTCGCCGATCAGTTGATGGCAACCCTGGTGCATGATTGCGCCGTAACCGACGATTACAAGCCAAAAAAGATTTCGCTCGAAATTTCGATGCTGGCCGCGGCCTGGCTAGACGAAGATTTGGAGGATGCACGGACGGAGGCGTTCAAACGGGTATTGGCCGGCCGCCATCCTGAAATCACAGGCGTTAAGGATGTGTTTGAAAATGTGTTTGAAGATGGATGGAATCCTGAAAACGCTTTCCGATACGTTGCAATTCAAGATGCCTTCAAGGCCATTACGCCGGAGGTGGCAGGACAGGAGTTTTTTGAGGGAATCATCTGCTCCCGGCTATTTGAATGGGCGGTTAAGCCGGGCTCGAAGCACCCGCTCGCGCCGATGATCCGGGCCTATTTGAAGAGGCCGCCGCAGGCGATTCGAAATAACAAGCCAACGGCTGTCGTCCCAAAGGATTACTTCCACATTAGAGAGTTTGCGCCCACAGGAACCGACAATCCTAGTGTGGGCGTGGGCCAGGCATTGCTTCCCGGCTTGGAAGCGCTGCTGCCTGACTATGACGAAATGGAGATTTTTCCCGTCCTGTCCCTGTTCGACGCTTTGCGGGGGTCGGACAGGGAGGGAGCGCTAGGCCTGCGCCTGCTGATAACTATTCTCACTGAAATTGACGTTCTTGAGAGCATCGCTGGCTTTGACGGCGGTGTGCTTGTTCCAACGACTTTGCGGAATGTCACTTCACATCTCTGGCCTCGCCGTTTTGATAAGCGCTACATGCCCAGGCTGCGCGCGGCCATGGTCGGTTGGGAAACAGCCGGGGTCCCCGTCGAGTATGGGGGCCTGCGAAGGGTGATCGGAACTGTAGGGCAATGGATTGCTTTGCCGGATAATTATCCGATGGACGGTGAGATCGTCTTTCAGGTCTATCTGCCCCCGGATGCGAGGCAAGGGGCAGCGGTTCACCGAGAGACGCTCGACTGGCTGGGCGCGTCGCACGGCCCGATGTACCGCGCACACTTGACGCTTTCTCATCAGTGGTGGAGAGGGGCAAGAACGAAAGGGAGAGACAAGGACAGTATAACCCGCGGCACGTCCTGGCCTTACGCGACGCGGCCGGCGCGGCGGCGGGACAAGGAGGGTAAATTGCTGGACGGCCAGGGCGGGGTGATCGTGAACCGGCGAGGCCATCCGATCACCAACTGGAACGATCCGCGCACTGTCGCGCATCCCGACCAGGAGCGGGAACCCAATCCAGCAGTTCAGTATCTCCCTTCATACACTGATGATCGGCTGTTACGGCTGTTCTACAGCCCTACACAGCTGGCTGGCGCCGAACGAACAAGAAATGTTCACAAATACCAAGCGCGGAGCTTGAAGTATGTTCAGGAAATGGAGCGCCTAGGCCTGTTGGAAATGGCTCATCATGGCGGCCAGATAAAGCTATGCCCCCCACGCGGGTGGGGTGTCAACTTCCAAACTCCGGCAGCGGTGAAGCAGTTAGGCAAGCGGAAAAGACTGAGCCAGTGAAGTGCGTATCAGTGTCCGAAAATCGTCATCAATGTGCGGGAAAAATGCGTATCAGTGTCCAAAAAATGCGTATCAGTGTCCGAAAAGTGCGTATCAGTGTCCGCGTTTCTCTCTGGTAGAGGGCTCCGCCCCAATTACCCCATATACCCCAAAAGGGTATGGGGTGGTTGCCCATGCCCCTTGGGGGGGCGGGCAACCCTGGTAGAAAGTACAACTCGTCCGGTCAGGAGGACAACGGATGCTGCTGATAACTCCCTCCAGGGAAGGGGTTGAAGAAACGGACGATGGACTGCGCATTTTGCCATCAGCTGGTTGGGGAGCGAGCTATCGCAGTTCGCTGTGACGCGTCAAACAGGTGAACATTTCGCTGCTTTGAACGGCGGTTCTTAATGAACTGCCAAGTACGTGGAGAAAACCTTTTTGTCCGCGGAGGGCTAGGGAGGTCACTTTTTCTGTCTCGAAGGGTAGTTGGGCGCTTGCAGTTGTCACATTTTGAGTGGTCTTCGCCACTTGTCGACGAGACCCAGGAGATGGGCGGCAGTTTACGGTGCCGGCGGCGACGAATTAAGGAGGGTAACCTTCTGGACGGCCAGGGCAAGGCGATCGTGACCCGGCAGGGCGATCCGATCATCAACTGGAACGACGCCGAGAGAGCGTGTAACAGTGTCCGGATTTCTCTCTGATAGAGGGCTCCGCCCCAATTCCTCCATAAAGGTATGGGGAGGCTGCCCACGCCCCTTTGGGGGAGCAAGCTATCGCGGTTCGCTATGATGCGTCAAACAGGTGAACATTTCGCTGCTTTTCTCTCTGGTAGGGACGGGGACCCCATACCGCACTGGTGGTGTGGGCGGGCAGCGCAGCCGGAGCCCTATTCCGCCCAACCCAATCCAACACGTCTTGCTGTCGGCAAAAATGACAACTTGTCGTATTTGGCAGAGTAACGGTCGCGCTTGCGCCTAAGCAGGCGGAACCGACTGATGGCCCAGGGCGCTATGTCAACGTCTGTATCCGGCGGCGGCGGGATAAGGAGGGGAACCCGCTGGCCGGCGAGGGCGGTTGCCCTGGAAAAAGGTGAACACTTTCTCTCATTTAGTCCGCGTCTTGATTTTCTGTTCTGCAGTTGGTCTCCTATCAGCATCTTTGCTGGATTCCTGTCCACCGGCATGGTCTTCACCCCGGAGATGGCTTACCGGCATCGACATTACAAATCTTCAAGGGAGGCAAGCAGGTTCAGGACCAGCAACGCCGCGTCTCCCAGCAGCACCGGGTTGATGAATTCAATCGTATCGTCCCGGGTGTTGGCGCGTGCCGTGTCGTTGCCGAAGAAGTAAATGGTTGGAACCCCACGGCGTCTGAAAACGGCCTCATCACTAGAGCCACTGATACTCCAACCCTCTCTCATGCCCATAGAGGACACCGACACGCCTTCTCTCTTGACGGTTTCAGATACTTTCTCAGTCAACCAGTTGTTAACGGTTTCTGATACATACCCGGTCAACTGGTCGTCAATTGGCCCCCGGAAGTAGAGATATGTACCGGATCCCACTGAATCGAAGTTGATCATGACCTTGATGGCGCCTAACTCTTCATCGGTCAACTGGCCCACGTAATGCCCACTGCCGTTCAGTCCGGTTTCCTCTGAGCCAAAGGCGATAAATCGCAGTGTGAACGGAAGGTCCGACACCATCTCGTTCGACCAGGGCGGTTGCGCCAATCTCTCTGCCAGCGTCAGCAGCACGCCTACTCCGGAAGCGTTATCGTTGGCGCCCACCGAGTTCCGTACTGTGTCGTAGTGCGCTCCCAGGATGACCACGCCTTCGCCCTGACCGGGAAGTTCAAGGATTATGTTACTGGAATTCCTGTGGAGAGGCCCTATCCGCACTTGAAAATCTTGCATCTCCGGGCTGTAGCCGAACTCGGTAAAGCGGTCCATCAGGAGCTCTGCGGCTGTCCGTTCCTCCTTGGTGGCGCTCTGCCGCCATCCCACTTCTCGCGTCAACTCGCACAGGTGGCCGAAAGCGGTAATGGCAAGAGCCTGACGATCGGCGGCGCTGAATTTTGCGGTGGCGGGCGGCGGACGGACGCTGGCCAGTGTTCCCTGCGCTATCTCTTCGAGTTCCGGGCAGGATGGGCCCGTAGCAACGTACGGTTTCGTACTTGTAGGGCCGTGGGCGATAAAGTGACCAATTTGATCATCAATGGGCCTGCAGGCTACCAGCAGAATCGCTGCGAGAAGGGAAAGCCCTGCCAGTGAAAATTTTTTGCGTTTGCACCCAGCCATCAAGTCCTCCTTAATCGGGGCCTTATGCTAGATAGTGTATTTTGAATGACTCGCCTTTTGGCGCGCATGTCCTGTGTGCGTTTGTGCCAGAATTCGAGTTCTTCTTCTCTTGACACGCCCTCGACGAGGCGCAGGACGCGCTCCGCGCTCGAAGCTCGCGCATAACCCCGTGACGTTAACCTCTGACGTCCGAGGCGTAGGGATACGGCAACTCAGGGCCATATGTCATCAGCAGTTCGACCCTGGTAATTGCGGCGTCCTGCTGCCTCTCCGAAAGCATTTGGCAAAGCACTCGTGGGAATTCGACGGCAAAAACGACAATTTGTCTTTTTTGCCAGTTTGATGGTTACCCTTGCGGCCAGGCCGGCTCTTCCTGCTTGGTGGCCCAGACCGCTACCTCTACATCCGTATGGCCGGCGACGAGATCGTCGTCGTAAGCGAGGGTTATGGCTTTGGTGCGGTCGTGTCCGAAGGCGGCTATGTCGCGGCGGCGGACGATGGGGAAGGTGTCGAGATCGTGCAGCGCCTTTAGGAATTCACAGTTGCATGTTCTGCGTAACGAAAGCGGAGACGGTTTCTGCCGACTTTATCGCCTCGTTTGCCGCGTCTACGCCGGGTTCCTCAAAGCCCTGCACCGGGTAACGCACGCCAGCTCCGTATCTCCCAAGGATCACGACAATCGGCGCCAGTTCCTCAAATGCAGGTTGCAGTGCCGCGCACTGCTGTAAGAGATAGAGGAGATCATGCACGGGGCGGAACTCGGTAGACCGAGAGACAAGAAAACCCTTCAAGTATTTCTCGGCGCATTGCTGGCAGTGATAGCAGGCCATGAGCGCGGGCAAAGGACTGCCCGCGCTCATGGCTCGTCGAGCCATCTCCAAGTCCTGTTCCGCTTTCTCGAACCAGTCGTGTTCAGGGGGCTGAGCGCTCATACAGGATTTCTTGCGATTCAAGGGCCGTGTGAACAAAGGAATATGGATTCTTGCGCTGCTCGGAGAGATGTTCAGGCGTGGTTACGATCACGTCAACAGGCAACACGAATTTCTCGCCAATCGCCAGACGAATGGGGTTGCCGCGCTTTGGCCAGTCGTCGAGGGATTTGAAGACGACGAGGAGGTCGATGTCGCTGTGGGAGCCGGCGTTGCCGCGGGCGTGGCTGCCGAAGAGGATGATCTGTTCGGGATCGAATTTTTGGGCGATCAGTTGGGCTACGGCCTGAATTGTCGCTTTGTCGATCGTGACTTTACTCATGTGGACCAGATCCCCCCGGACATGGACTCTTAACCGGGTATGTCCGAGGACCTACGATAGCCCGGGAGGCAGGGCAGGCGTTTCATTGCGAAGTTTTGCTTCTTGCCGCGCCCGTACCTTTAGGTTGCGTTTCTGCCAGAAGGCCAGCTGTTCTGCTGGTGACTTCCCAGCCAACTGCTGATAGATTCGCGCTGCGCCGCGGCGTTTGAGAGCGACACATTCCGGTTCACGGTTCGTCATGTTGTATCACCTCAAGAGGGGAGTGAATGTCGATGTGGGCATAGCTGTTTAGCACATTGACGGCATTGTATTTGGGAATCTTCTCGAAGTGAACGATGTCCTTGAAATTCCAACTGACGATGAGTTCACATTCGGATACGGTGGCCATGGCCACGTGCAATGCATCTGTAAGCGATCTTTCCGCGACAACGCCTCTTTCAATGTATTGCTGTTGCAGGGCTATCGCTTCGCGAGTGATCTCCACTTCGCTAGCGAATTCGGCAACGCTGGCAAAGAAGCTTCTAATCGTATCGGGGGCTTGCTCCAGCTCCTCTTCAACGACGGGTGAAATAACCAAGACAAATCGTCCCGCGGCAACTTCATCAAAGAATTTTTTGCTCGGCGCGGAAAACTCAGGGTCAAGTACTCCCCCGAAGACGGAGGTGTCAGCGTACACTCTTAACTGCCGATTGGCCACCTATATGGCATCCTCTCACGACCGGTCGCGTTCCGGTAGGCTTCCTGCCATACTATAGCGGTGGGGGGAGTCGAAAGTCAACCTTCGGGCGTTATGCTCCAGGCGCCATGGCGACGGGGAGGCGGTATTGTCTGAACTGCAGTTAGGAGGGATTCAGGAGATGGGCTGCAGTTTGGGGCGCCGGCGACGGGATGAAGCGGGTAGCCAGCCAGCCTGACCGGCATGCCGCGCTCGTCGCAGCCCGCAATCGCCGCTGAGCAGGCCTTCCTGGCACTCAAACGGCTTTTGACAATCGTCCCCAGCTGCCGGCTTTGCCCTGGTCAAGAAATTCAGGGGGTACGCCAAGCGCTATGAAAGAGGGTGGTTACCAGGGTAACCTTATGCTTGAACAGGCGCTTAGAACGGCTCTGGTGCGGTCGGTTGTATGGACGTGCCCCTGGATCGCTTCGCGGCGGGCTTTCTCTGCGTAAGCGCCGGCGAAATGCTGTCAAATGCGACAATTTGTCGTTCTTGCGGGTGTTTCTGGCGCAGATGGATAGTGAGGTGGGCGGTGCGAACGGGTTAACCCCGCTCCTCGGGGGCGAGAAGAACTGCATTTTGTCCACGGAGAGACACGGAGAACGGAAAAAGCGCTTGGGGTTCTCTTTGCGTGAATGGGCGGCTATTCGCCTATTTGCTGCAATTTACCAGGGAATAACAGTGATTAGACAAACGGCAACGAGCCCTAATCAGTATAGGGAGTTGTACCGGGAGGAGTGCCCGCGGCGGACTTTACACGATTACCTGCAGGCGGCCAGGCTGTACTTCGACGGCCAGGCTTTCGATTTTCGTGGACAGGATCTCGCCGTCGGTATGCACCGGGACGGGCTGCCGGACCGCGATAGTGGCGGAACGCAATCGATCGAAAGAGACCGCCTTTTGACCATGCAGGCCCGTCCTGGTCATCGCTTTGGGCAGAAGGTTCAGAATCCCCAGCTGCGACAGCGCGTCAACAAAGGCCAGGTCGAGCAGACCGTCGTCCATCACGGCATCCGGCGTCAGATAGAAGGCCCCGCCCACCCGGCGCGAGTTACCGATGCTGACCAGCAACATCTCTTTGGCAGCCCTGCGCTCATTGCCGGCGCCGTCGGTCCAGTTGAGCTCAAAATGGGGTTGGTCATAGGCCCGCAGCGCCCGCAGCGCCGCCCACAGATAGATCAGGAAGCCGCGCAGCCGCTTGATCTTGCGGCTTTCTACGGTCACCTGCGCCTCAAAGCCGATACCCAGATTGTTGTCGAAGTAGCGCCGCAAGGTGTTACGTCCGTCGAAGGCTTCGACCAGCCCCAGATCGACGCGGCGCGTCTTGCCCTCGCGGATGGCGTGTACGGCCGCATCGATTGCTCGGGCCGCCCCTACCATGTCGGCAAAGTCGTTGCCGCTGCCCGCCTGCAAGACGGCCAACCCCTGCACTGTCTCATCCGCGGGCGCCGCCTCCGCCAAGCCGTTCATGACTTCATGGACGGTTCCGTCGCCGCCGGCGGCAGCCACGATGGCGTAACCATCCAGCCGGGCGCGGCGGGCGAGGGAGACGGCTTCCCCCGGCGCAGAGGTTGCCGCTATCTTGCAGGGGACGTTGTGGCGGCGAAAGGCAGCCTCGATCTCGGCGGCTACCTTTGCGCCGCGTCCCCGCCCTGCGTATGGGTTGAGAATGACCTTAACCGTTTCCACTGCGCCCCTTCTTCGAAATGGAGGGCGGAGTCGTCAGAACCCGAAGCGTACGGTTGCGGGCGCAGTGCATCGGGCCGACGGGGGCGCGCGCCTGGGTTCTAACTGAATTCCGGGAGGGTGCTGCAGACGGGGGCTGCGACTGAACCGATCCGGGAGGATCTGATAGAAGAGTGCGTGCTTCAACCAATCCGGTGTCTTGACGACCATCGTTGTCCCGCTGCGAAAGTGGGGAGGCCGAGAGAAAGAGGAACCCAGTCGCCCGCGGCATTATCTGATTGTTGCACAGGCAGCGGAGGCTGTCAATGCATCCGGCCGTACGGGCGAGGGCCATCGCATCTGAATTCGGACGCTAAGAAAAGGGGAGTTATATATTTGATTCAGCATTAAGGCAAGCCGATAGACAAGCGTGACCGCCAACAGCAAAACAGCAGACAACCGAATACAGCCAGGGCTTGACCGTTGGCTGCGCCCAACTACCCGGAATATCCGCGGGCAAGCCATGTTCATGCGTCCTTCTGTGAAACGGCGGGTGGCCGGATATACCGAAATCGGTAGATCAACATGCCGGAATCGGTATATTTGACCGAGACAGGTTCATGAGCGGTCTGGTATCCTGCAGTTGCCTCCCGACAACAATCCCATTCTGAACAACTTCAGAGGAGGATACCGTGGGAGGCTTTTTCTACATCGCCATCATGATTGCGGTGCTGTTGACGCCCTCCAGTCTGCTGGCCCGGGAAGACGGGACCACTCCAGACCCACCGCCAATCCCGCCAGAAGAATCAGGTCTCCCTGAAAACTGTACCTGGCCCGGCATTCTCATCAACAACAGCAGCAAGACGATGTACATTGCGTTCGACAAGGACGATGCGCCCTATGATTGGATTTACCGCGACATCCCGCCGGGCACAAACAGCAAAGTTCACACCTGTGACACCGATTACTTCACGTACCGTTACCAGAACTGGTGGTTCGCCGACGTCCACAAACTTGCGGGCTGGTGGACGAACTACATCTTCCATGCGACGTGGGAATGTGTAGATCATCCCAGAGAACACCATACCGTTCAGTGTAACTTTGTGGAGTACAATCACAACCCGGGAGCTGATTGATCACGGCTCCGGGCAGCGGTTTACAAGAGCAAGAGCTTGGGCGTGGAAGTCAGCCAGGTTTTTGTCAAAGCATGTAGGGCTGAACAGAGAGGGGGCGTACGATGGAGCCAGAACTTACGCAGGGCATGAAGGATTTTGCCATTTTGATGGAACTGTACGTAGAGCCGACCTTTGCGTTCTTCTACTACTTCGGCGTTGCAGTGATGGGCCTGCTCAACTTTCTGAGTTATGTCGTGACGTTTCTTGCGGGTATGTGAGGAGCCTGAAAT
>LXNI01002501.1_pt1 | contig 12591 bp, 16 predicted proteins | sample 809091 | NCBI WGS metagenome assembly LXNI01 (sample SAMN04870527, study PRJNA318959) | sponge metagenome | biome: 01000161; feature: marine sponge reef; material: water | host: Sarcotragus foetidus | place: Greece: Milos, Mediterranean Sea | collected 2013-05-29 | depth 5-7 m | reverse complement strand
TCGAGGTGTTCTCGCAGCTCGTCGAGATCGGCGTCGAGGGACTCGTATTGGCGGGCCAGGGTGCGCAGAGCCAGCTTGGCGGCCTGGGCAGGGTCGGCGACGTCGCCGGGGCGGAACCTGGCGCAGCGATGCACTCTTTGGGCTGTGGTGAGCGGCTCGAGCTCGCTGCGCAGCTGCTCGGGGGCGGTGACGATCAGGTCCCGGACCTGATTGGAGATGCGGGTGAGATGATCCCGTGTCGAGCACAACGCGACCCGGATCTGGCGGATCGACTCCACCGTGCCGTCGCCGCCCTTGGGCACAGATGTCCGCTCGTCGCTGAGCGCAGCCAGCGCAGCGGCCTCAGCGTCGACGGTGTCGGACTTGCCGCGGCGACGCCGCATCTGACGGTCCGGCCGAACCACCTCGACCACCTCGACACCGCCAGCCGAGAGGTGCCGGCACAGACCCGCCCCATAGGAGCCGGTGCCCTCCACGCCGACGCGCACCAGCGGCCCGAACGACCCCAGCCACCCCGCCAGCCGGCGATACCCCGCCGGGTCCGCCCCGAACGACGCCGTGGCGAGCACCCGGCCCGCCTGGTCGGCCGCCGCAGCGACGTGGACCTCCTTGTGAGTGTCGACGCCCCCGTAGACGCCCACTGGCTGATCAGCCATGATGAACTCCTGCCTTTCTCCCATCTGGGTCAGTCAGGCACCACCGGCCGGGACGGCGGACAGCACAGCCACGGTGCATAGCCAAGGCTCCTATCAAGTCACGTTCGCCCGACCGGTCGGTGCGCGCCAGCAGCCGGGGTACCGAGCCGACAGATCAACAACAAGGCACCAAGCCCGTGACACCCCGAGTCAGACCCGAGCCCCGACCACTGACCCCAACATCATGGCTGTGACACCCCTGTGGTGAACTTCGAACATGAGCACCGCACCAACCGCCGACCCAGCAGAAGCCGACGAGTTGGAGACTCCGGCCGTCTACGTACAGCGCTACCGGAACACCCGGACGAACAAGCGCACGTGGGTGGCCAGCTGGGATTGCCAGTGCGGCAAGACGTACAGCACAGGTCATCACGACACCGAGCAGGCATCCGTCGACCAAGCCACCTCAGTGCTGATCGAGCATGACCTGAACTTCTGCCCGCTCCAGGGCGGCATCGCGTTGTGCGACGAGCCGGAGCCAGCGGAATGAACCCCGCGGCGACAGTTGACCGCACAGCGGAGGCAACCGACTACGCGTGCGGTGAACGTGCCGCCGCCGCAGACATCGCTGCCCGCAATGGCCCGGCGGTCGTCGGAAGGTCAGACGACCCGGCATTCGTTCGAGGCGTCGCACGCCTGACGACCGGCTCAGAGTTCGATCTCGGTTATCTCGCCGAAGCTCGACGGCACGGAGCGATCAAGTGAGCATCGCCCCAAGTGCCGACCGCGCAGCGAAGGCTTCCGCCCTCACGTTCGTCATCTACGGCATTCCCGACACTGGCAGCCGCAACGCACCGGTAGTGCGAGCGCTGACTCACAGGCTCGCCGCCCGCCAGTACACCCACCTTCCGCTCAAGGAGATCAGTCGCGGTTGCGACCCGCGTGCGCGCAGGTTCATGGTCGGCGGCGACTTCGCCGACGGCGGACATCGCATTTCGGTCATCGGGATTGGCTGAGACGATGAGCAACGACACGGCCGACCCCGAAGCGGAGGCCGTCACACCAGACGATGTGATGGCCGACGGCAAACGGCAGCGTGTGCGTGACGCCGAGTGGGACATGGGCAACGACCTGTACTGGAACCAGCGCGACGTCTCTTCAGCCGTGACGGCGGTTGGGCGCGAGCATGGTTTGGGTCGCGCGGAGACCAAGCAACTTCGAGCAGAAGCCATCGCCAGTTACCGAGTCCATCGGTATGAGAACTGTGAGCCGGGACCTTGGAGCGCGCTGTGATGGGCCGCGAACAAACCTAACCGCCTGGCGATTCACATTCGATTGTCACACCCCCATGGGACTATGAAGCCATGACGATGACCGATGAAGTGGCCGTGTGTGGGCAGCCCATCCCGGATGCTGACGAGCTTGCGAATTGGCAGACATGGGAGCTCGGACGACTGCGGGCAGCGGTCGACTGCTTCGGCAAGGCGATGGAAGCGATCTACATGGACAAATGCGTCGCCTCGGACACCGAAGCGCAATGCGAGAACTACTGCGAGAGTTACATCGAACTTCTCAATGCCGTCGACGCGGAACTGACCTCACGCGGCATCGACGTTCCAGCGCCCTCGGCGCAAGACTGGCGCACCGTCATGAGCGAGTGCATCGAGCACAGCGACTACCGATGAGCACCGATCTCGACACCTCCATGCTGAGCCGCACGACCAAGCCGACTATCTCCTCAAGCGTGACGAGATTGCAGAAGCTGGCCTTGCGCACGGCCGTGGAGCGCTGCGTGCTTAGCGGTCCCGATATCGAAGCTGCGCGGCGCATCCTCGGAAAGATCGCATCAGCCGAGAAGGTCCGTCTCGTGACTGACGATCAGCCGGTCAGGATCGTGCTGTACGCCGACGAAGCAGTTCGTGTCGCCAAGGCCGTCAGCGCTGCCCGAGATGCCCACAGCGCACATGGAGCGCTGAACTGGGTGGGTGGGCGTCGCCAGAAGGCTGCCGCGTTGACTGTGCTCCACAACCGGATCACCGGTGCCGTGCCTTACCCGCACCTCGCGCACGAAGGCGAGAGCCGATGACCGCGAAACCCACTGGGACCATGGATGCGGGTGCCGATACCCAGCACCCGACGCAGTGGCAGAACGACGAGTCATCGATGGATGAGATTCTCCGCCGCCAAGAGTCACGCAATGTGCTGCGCCCCGCCCGGACACGATTCAGGCCAGGGCACCTCTCGAGTACGGACAAGAACGTCCGATGAGCAGCCGAGCGCATGATCGGCTGGTCGACTACGGGCTGAGCGACCCAGATCCGGCGCAGTGGAGACGTAACAAGGTCGGCGCCAAACTCAGCAAGCTGGCAACGGAAGTGCGCCTCGCACCTACGATCGCTGCACCGTCTGCACCGTTGACCGCGGACGAACGTCGTGAGCTCAACGACATCAAGGAGCGCTTGTACCGACTCGCACGCTCTCTGCGCACTGAACCGACCCAGTGGCGGTGAAGCCGATTGATCGACGTCCAGCAGCGATCTCACCACAGCCCTGAGTTGGCTCGGTGAGCGCTGAACCGCCTGGCGACTATCGAGATGAGAGCGAGCGTCGTCGTGCTCTACTGCCCACATGAGCACGACGTCTGATCGGACTCCCCGGAACTTTCCCAACGGGCAGCCGCGGCCCGACTGCATGTGTGACGACTGCGAGCGTTATGAGGCGCTCGTCGGCGCTTGCGAGCGCCGGCAAGGAGCGCCTCCCGAGCCGTACGAACAGCCGGCCCCGATCGGGCCTGGCCTCGTTGAGCATGAGGCCGTCGCATTCAGCGGCCTGATCGATGCCAACGGCTACTAGGACCCATGGGCATGATTGACTTGGCGACCAAGCGGCAGCGAGACAGCGATGAGTGAGCACCCGGGGCCAACCACAGAGGCATCACCGGAGAGCCACAAAACGACGGTCCGAACCTCCCGTTCGGGATTGTCGCATCGCGCCTACTGCGCCGATTGCGGCACCACCGCGCCGTGGCGTTCCAGCCATGAGGAAGCCTGGGGTGATGTGTTCCGGCATGAGTTGTTGAACACTTCGCCTCGTGACCGCTCCTTCGACGCCAGCGAGGACCTCGAGTATCTCGGCATGTGGGATCCGCTCGATCCTGCCAGAGAGCGGAAGGTGCGCCCCACCGTCGCAAACACCCCGGGGCTGAACGAAGCGCAGCGCATGGCGCTGTGGGAGTACCGGCGAGCCGAAACCCTCTACGAGGACATCCCGCTCGACGAGTTCCCCAGCGGCCCAGGGCTGAAAGGCACCCTGCTGCACTCTCGTCGGGCCAATCGCCTGAGACGCGCCAACGAGGCGATTCTCGACGTCGGGATCGGGCACCTGCGATGAGTACCACGATTGCTGATCGCATCGCGTTGGCACCGACCGAGACATGGGATGAGCGGGACACCCGTCTCACAGCCCAGCGCCGCGAGGCCGAGCAGCGCAAGGAACAAGCGACTGCCGATAGCACACCCCATGAACCGGGCAATGAGACCCCCGTGATGGCCTGGCTCGAAGACGGCCACCCCATCGAAGCGAAATGGGCGGGAGGTTCTTTGGAAGGCCGCTGCGATGCTGGACGGACCGCGAGGACGAACGATGCGGGCGGACGCTCATGAGCAGACTACAAGAACTGCGTGATCAGGCAGCGGAGCATCGCCGACTTGGTGACTCCTTCATGAGGAAACGCCAGTTCCAACGAGAGCAACGTGATCGTTACCGCAATCTCTGCGACGGCGACTTCGGCGTCTCGGACGAAGAGCGCCTGTGGTCCGAACAGGGCGTAGGATCTGAGCCACTGCCGCCCCAATACGTCTTCGAACAGCATGAGACGCTCATGCGTGGCTATGGCGAAGTCGCAGAAAGGCAATGGGCGCTCGCCCGCAAGTTGTCCCAAGATGCGTACCGACTCGAGACAGGGGAATCGCTGGTGCCGGGTGAGGTGCTCGCATGAGCGACCTCACAGGATTCGAAGCTGACTCTGCGTGGCTTGCCGAGTCGGAAGCCTGTTCGGTGTACGAGGACGACATCCAGGTCGACCTCAGCGAGTGCGCGTGCGGTGCCCCGACATTCAGCAGTCGAGTGGGTCATGCGGTCGTGACGGAATGTTCGCGCAGCGAGAAGGTGCTGGCACGATCACCGGTGTTCTACTGAGGCACCGCGTGTTGCTGCGAGCGGTCCAGTCAAGCCACGATCCCCCTGTAGCGCTCGCAACCACATAGATTGGGGTCGAACCGTACTTTGACAATCCAATCTGCTTCCACTGAGCGCTCTCGATTCGGGAGCGCTCGCAACCGCCTCCGAACCCGCTGGTCAGGACCATCAGAATTGGAGAGCGGTTCGGCGGGCTGATCAGTCCGCCCCTCATTGAAGGCAGGGTCCTCGTGGCTCCGGGAAGACGATGATGATGTGCGTTCGGCGGGCTGATCAGTCCGCCCCTCATTGAAGGAGCCCGACCGCGCCGGCCGCGCCCCAGCAATGAGCAGGTTCGGCGGGCTGATCAGTCCGCCCCTCATTGAAGGTTGTGAACACCGACGACAGTGTGAACGAAGCCTACGGTTCGGCGGGCTGATCAGTCCGCCCCTCATTGAAGGACGATCTGCACGTTGTTGCTTGTGAACAGGTAGTTGTGTTCGGCGGGCTGATCGGTCCGCCCCTCATTGAAGAGAGCGCGAATGCCGACCTTCTGTTCGGGCAGCCAGCTGGTCTCGTCATGAGCAGAGATCAGCCAGCTTTGGTGTCCATTCGGCGTCGATGCGGCCGGCAGTGACCCAATCGTTGGTCCCGTCCGGCTTGACGCTGAATACCTGCGCTTCGATGACTACGGCATCGCCGTAGCTCATGTCATTCGCTGCGGTGTTGTCTTCGTCCTCAGGTTCGGTGCTGAGAACCATCCGGTGGCTGAACGTGTTGCACGGCTCGGCGATCCCGAAGTCGATGCTGCCTTGTAGTTCATCGGTGGCTGGTGCGCCGTGATGGAGCACCGCGTCGAGCCGGTCGAGGTCGATGGCGGCGGCGACCAAGCCTTCGAGATGTCCGCTGAGCTCCAGCGCTTGAGCCCCAAAACGCCGGGCCAAGAAGTAGGCGAACACGGCATCTTGGTAGATGAAAACGGAGCCACGACTCCGGTCGTTCGTGTAGTCGTGCTTGGACGGGTTCCCTACCAGCCTCATGAATTCGTTTGCGCCGGCGAGCGCATCTGAGGGCATGAGCTTCTTCGCAGCAGGGGTGCCGAGGAGCGCTCCGAGAGGCCGCTTGGCATCGCTCTTCCCGAGCGCCTTCTTGGCGCAGCCTTCGAGGTGCGCTGTTGCCATCTGGACAACGGAACGCACATGAATGGGGTCGCCCCAAGCCATGCTGAGATACACGGGTACGTACCGGAGCGGCCTCAGGACCGCTTCGAACTCGTAGTCGAAGGGGTAGTCGTACTTGTCTTTCCCGTCCCACACAGCGGTGTGAATGCCGACCCCGGGGATCTGCCGATCGGCCTCCGTCAGGAAGTTGTGGACCTGCGGGTTGAACGGTGGGGATGCGGCTTCCAATTGAGCGAGCTTGGCGTGCACAGGGGAGTAGTCAGGCAGATGGTCGTGTGCCAGCGATTCGAGCCGAGACACCTTCGGCATGATCGGCTGCGGCCGCGGCGACATGGTGAGCATCCGGATCGCACGCGCATCGTCGGGGAGGGCGGGGCGTATCGAGCGTTCAAGTTCCGACAGCCGGTCGGCTTCGTCGAGCAGTCGCTCGATCTCAGCGACACGGACTGCGTACTCATCATCTGTCGGCCCGTCGCAGATCTGGGTGTAGTGCAACTCGGCCATGCGGCACGCGGTCTCGTAGCGCACGGCGAGTTCCCATGCGACGAATCGGTGGCCGGGATGGCGGGTGCTGACGTCCCAGCCGTCGTCCCTCTCGGACACGAAGCTCTGCGCGGTTTCGTAGAACAGCCGCTCAGAAGGCCAGATCCCAGGGAGCGGGACGATCTTGGGGCGACGTCGTGGGAGCAACCTCATGGGGATGCACCATAAGGACACGCTGCTTCGCCCGGTGGAAACTCCCCCGCTTGACGAGTCCGCGTTAGCTTCATGGCTCCATGCCTCACCTGACAGCCGCTGCCGCCGTTCGGCCAACCCTCTGCATACTGACCAGCAGCGCCGGTGCTGAGCGTGGCTGTCCGCTCCCAGCCCCTTGGAGGTCTTCGTGAACTCTCCCATCCACCCTGAGCCTGAACGGCACCGGGAAGCTCCCGCATGACAGAGAGCGGTGGTCCCTCAGGCGTTCTCCACGAGGCGCTTGCATCGCTGGCGTCACATGCTCGTGAGCAGACGGACGGGGTGTGGCTTGAACACCTGACCGCCGATGTGGCGCCGCTGATCAGCGACTGGAATCTGGACGGCTGCTGGCGGTGGCAGGACTGGCCCGAACGCGATGAGGTGATGCCCGAAGGCACGCCTGCCGTAGATGTGGGCATCGATTTAGTGGCTCGACGTCGAGACGACGGCAAGTGGGTGGCGATCCAGGCGAAAGCCCGACAACTCGACGACCGTGGAGAGGGGGCACCGATCAACTCGCCGGAGATGAACAAGTTCATCAGTGCCGCCTCGGACAAGGACATCTGGGCAGAACGATGGATGACTGTGAACGGCGATGTGCGTCTCGCGGGGCACTCGCCCGGCAAAGTCGCCATGTCAGGTGCCCCCGTGAAAGTGGTGAATGTCGCCCACGCGGTTGAGATGCAGCAAGCCGCCTTGGCATCTCGGAGCGATCCTGAGCATTGCCCGCACTGTGGCAGCGGAATGGCGAACGGCGCTGCCCGATCCGGCGAAGACTCGCCGCTTACGCAGACGCGTTCGTGCATGCAACGCGAAGCCGTCGAAACGGCTGTGAACAAGTTGAGGGCGAACGAGCAAGCTGACGAGCCCGGTATTCCGCGGGGCGAGGCCCGCGGACGCATCGTGCTGCCATGCGGCACGGGGAAGACCAGGGTCGCTCTGCGCATCGTCGAGAAGTTGACGTACAAGGGCGAGTTCTCGGTGGTGCTGTGCCCGTCGATCGCTCTGGTGGCGCAGATTCGTCGCGAGTTCCTCGAGAACGCCGAAACAGCGCTACGGGTGATGGCTGTGTGCTCAGACCAGGGCGTCGCGGCAGACGAGGAGAAGGTCGCCAACGACGACGATTCGACCCTCGACCGGGGCATGGAAACCGTCGACGTCATCAAAGGCTGCCCTGTCACGACCGACCCAGCCGAGATCGCCTCATGGATTAAGGGAAGGCGTGTCGAGCGTGCAGCGGAGACGGTGAGCGTGATCTTCGGCACGTATCAGTCCGCCGGCCGCATAGCCGACGGCATCGCTCAGGCCGACGCCGCGGACGCCTTCAAGGTGTTGATCTGCGACGAGGCACATCGCACAGCTGGTGTGCGGCGGCGCAAGCGCAGTACAGCCGCGGACGAGAGGCTGCGCGACTTCACGCTTTGCCATGATCGTGAAGCGTTCCCGGCGGCCTTTCGCGTGTACCAGACAGCCACACCGCGGATCTACGGAGACTCTGCTGCGAGCGAATCGGCGGGTACCTCCAAGAACGCCGAATGGGTAGTGAGGCACATGGACGAACAGTCGGTATTCGGTGTCGAGCTGTACCGCCGCTCCTACATCGACGCCGTGCACAACCGATGGCTGTCTGACTATCGGATAATCGCAATGGGGATCGGGGATGAGGAAGCCCTTGCCATCGCCAATCTGCTCGTGCTCGAAGCCGACCAGAAGGCAGCAGAGGAAGCCGAAACCGCGTCGTCCCGAACCGGCGGCGGGAAGTCCAAGTCGCGCGCCAAGCGAAGTGAGCGGCTGCCCACCACCGGCGACTATCTCAAAGGAATGGCGTTCGCTCTCGCTCTCGGCGGGGGTGCCACGGCGGGCGACGGCAGCCGTGTCCCGATCAGGTCATGCATCGGGTTCCTGAACACCATCGCTCGCAGTCGAGCGATGACCGATGTACTGCAGTCCGAAGCCGTCAAGTCATGGATCCGCAAGCACACGCCGGGCGCTGACGCCACCTACACGCTCGAGCACCTGGACGCGTCCTCACCAGTCGCCAAGCGGGACGAAGCGAAGCGACGCCTAGCTAGCGCAGGAGCCGAGAGCCCGCACGGGATTCTCAATGTCGGCATCTTCGGCGAAGGCACTGACTCACCGTCCCTGTCCGCTGTCGCGTTCTTGGAACCCCGCAAGTCACCGATCGACGTGGTGCAAGCCGTCGGACGTGCGATGCGCCGCGCTCAAGACAAAGACCTTGGCTACATCATCGTGCCTGTCGTCATACCCCCAGGAGAAGACGCTGAACGCCATCTCGCCGTCAGCGACAAGCACGAAGGCTGGCGCGAGCTCGGCGACATCCTGCAAGCCCTGCGCGCTCATGATCAGCGCATCGAGGACGCGCTTCCGCAGCTCCTGACCATCCAGGTGCCCGCCGACCAGCCGCCTTTGCTCGAGATGAAGACCGTCGTCGCAGTCGGCAGGCATGGACACACCAAGCTCGAGTACGCGGTGGTGGCCGGCAGCCGCGACGAAGCCGAAGACCTCGCGCGCGCCGCCGTGAAGCAGGAACGCCCGCTGCTGGAATTCGACAACACCGAGGGGTTCGATCAGGCGCTGTGGACCGAACTCAAGGATCAGCCAACCTCGATGGTTGTCCATGTCGAACGGCACGACGGCAGCACTGAGACCCGCGAAGACACCGTGGTCCGCCACAAGCCGAAACCGCGCCAAGAGATTGGCGACGTCAACGAGAGACAGACAAAGCGGAGAGCCGGCCAAGTTGCAAAGGGCGAACGCGGAAGACCGGTTCCTGACCCCGCCGAACGGGAACGGAGACGCAAAGAACGGGAGGCCAAGAAGAAGGCCGATTTCGAGGCGCATGTCCAAGGGGTCTTGGTGGACCTGTCGGGGCAGATGGGCGGCGCCATCGCGATGAACCTGTTGGAGAAGTCGGGGCTTACGGGGAACAAGGTCCGACGCGACCTGAACCTGTTGAGAAGTACCGTGCGCGAGGCGGCTAGATCCCTCCATGAAGAACCTGGGATGCCAGCAGCGCTGGACGAGCACTTCGGGCTGGACCAGTTGTCGGCGCCCAAGAAGGGCAAGCCGAGAGCTGACGGGGCGACTATCGCTGCGCTGCTGTGGATGAACGCCGCGATGCTGCATCAGAGGGTTCATGCAGGCGGGTGGCTCGGACGCAAGGGGATCGACGCTCTCGCCGACGTCAAGGCATCGCCCGAGCCGGACGAGATGTTCCGTGACTCATGGCACACCATCACTCGACAGGACTTCTTGCCGGTCATCGACCCTGCCATGGAGGTGCTGGCGACAGCGAAGCGGACAGGGATGCTCGGCGGGCTGCGACGCGCCCTTCGGCATATTGCGGGCGAGGCAGAGATGATCGCCGGCACCTATGCCGACATGGGGACCGACCATGCCGGGGCACTGTTCAACGAGGTCATGGGAGACCAGTCATCCGATGGAGCGTTCTTCACACGCCCCGTGTCTGCGGACATCGCAGCACGACTGGCTTTTGACGCTGTTGATGCTGGGAACGATTTGGACTGGTCAGACAGCGATGTGTGGCGTGCCCACAAGACTGTGGATCTCGCGTGCGGCTCAGGGACACTGCTGGCGGCAGCGATGGCCGAGATGAAGCGCCGAGCGGGACTGCACGGAGCCGACCGCGACAGGTTGGCCGAATTGCAGAAGGTCGCTGTCGAGGAGGTGGTGAAAGGGCTTGACATCAACCCTGTGTCCCTCCAATTGGCCGCCACCCAGCTCATGTCGGGCAATGCCGATGTGAAGTACCGCAAGATGGGCCTTCACCTGATGCCCTACGGCCCTCAACTCGACGGCGGTTCCGCTGCCGGCACGCTCGAAATGTTGGCTAGGAGCGAGATCATCGCATCGGGTCGGCTGTTTGACGATGCTGCCGAATCCTCCCGCGTTGAAACCGGCGCCGAAAAGTCACTCGAAGGCCCAGAAATGGACGATGCCGCTACGGCTGCTACCGATGCCCGCGTCGTCATCATGAATCCGCCGTTCACTAACCGAACCAAAGCCGGCGAGAAGTTCGACAACGACGACCAACGGGCGCTGCGCCACCGAATGGACGCTCTCGAACAAATGCTGGTCAATGCCGAGCCTTCGCTGGATGGAGTTCTTGACAAGAACTCCATCCAGCCAATGTTCGAAACATTGGCCGGATACTGCCTTCCCAAGAACGACGCCGGAGCGCTCGTGATGATTGCGCCGACAGTTATCGCAACAGCAGCGTCAGCGGACGGCATGCGCTCATGGATGGCCGAGCGGTTCCACCTCCACACCATCTTGACCAACTTCGCCACACGTGACGGCAACTTGTCACAGAACACAGAGATCAACGAGAGCATCTTCGTGTTCAGCCGATGCGACGGCCCGCATCCCCCGACGCGTGTGATCGCATTGGACCGGTTCCCAGGAGACGAGCAGGAAACCGAGACACTGCACTCGCATCTGAGGTCCATCGAAACCGGATCACTGCCCGACGGATGGGGCGAAGTCTCGCACTGGCCCGCTGAGAGAGTCGTCGCAGGCGACTGGACGGCCGCTGTGTGGCGCTCATCCGAGCTCGCAACCGCAGCCGCGGAGTTCGCTTCGCGCGACGACCTTGCATCGCTGCGCGGCGGGGGGGGATCCGTCCACAAAACCAACCCGACACTCAGCGCCCAATACACCAGAACGCAGAACACGGCAGACAGGGGCAAGTGATGGTCCACGCCACGCTGCAGCCGCTCTACGCCGACTACCGCAAATCGGCCCGCCGACCCGAGCCGAAGAACTAGCGGTACACGCGACAGGACAAGCAATGCGCGACGACTACCGAAAACAAGTCACGGGTGTCGGCGAGCCGTTCCCGGTGCTTCAATCCAAAGGCGCGGACGGCCAGCAGCGGATCGAAGCAGCGCCGGATGCCTATTGGGAGTGGAAGAAGCCCGGGAAACCCCCGATTCTTGAGAAAGCGGGACATCTCCTGGTCTCGATGGGGCACGGCCTCTCGACGGCTCGCCTCACTGCCGTAGCGTCCGATGAGCGCTATGTGGGCCAGGGGTGGATGCCCGTCACAGGAATCGCCCCAACACCATCGAAGGCCGCCGCCGTGTTCCTGAACTCCACCCCAGGCCGGTTGCTGATCCTGCGATGCCCAGGCAAGAAACTTCGATTCCCGTTCTACAACCCCGCCGTCTGGCGCGATCTCCCGATTCCCGATCTAGCCGACGATCACATCCGCGAGACGCTGGCCGCCTGCTGGGAGGCGACCCGCAGCACAGAGGTGCCGCAGTTCCGAGACGGATACTGCGACGTGCGCCGCCAATGGGACGAAGCGGTTGCCGAGGCGCTCGAGTGGGACGCCGGACGCCTTGCCGAGCTCGGCCACCTACTCGCCGAAGAACCGTATGTGCGGGGCCTCGCATACGGGCAATACGACGACGCGGCCGACGCAGACTGATCCTCGCGAGATCACTCAACCGAACACCTACGAGAACTTCGAGCTCGCTGTGTTCGAACTGCTCGCCACGATCATGCTTGAACGCATGGCCGGCAACGCCGAGTTCGTCAACCGATGCCTCAGCGACCCCGACTTCCGAGCAGTGATCTTCGGCGGGCTCGCGTGAGAACTGTTCGAGACACTCAACGACGCGACGGGCGATCCGCAGATTTGAGGATCGGTGAAGCTGATGGCAGTAGCCATGAACGCAGATGGCATCCTTAGCCACATGTGAATCACACCGGGTTCAGTGGAGACTGTTTTTTGTGGGTCGCGGCCGGGTCGGCTGTGACGGTTTGACTGTAGTAGGCGTTCTCGTGTTCGATCGGGGTGGTGTGGCGGGGGGTGCCGG
>LXNI01002500.1_pt1 | contig 12592 bp, 10 predicted proteins | sample 809091 | NCBI WGS metagenome assembly LXNI01 (sample SAMN04870527, study PRJNA318959) | sponge metagenome | biome: 01000161; feature: marine sponge reef; material: water | host: Sarcotragus foetidus | place: Greece: Milos, Mediterranean Sea | collected 2013-05-29 | depth 5-7 m | reverse complement strand
CAACGCGGGCGACATCGACCGGCGCCACCTGTGGCGCGTGCCCACCGCGGGTGGAGGGGCTCGTCGGCTCACCCGCGGCGACGGCGTCGAGACCTGGCCGGCCGTGCTGGCGAGCGGCGAACAGGTGGCGCTGCTTGCCGCGAGCGCGAGCCATCCGCTCACGGTGGCGGTGGCGCCGGTCTCCGGGGGCGATGCGAGGACGATTCGCGAGCTTCCGGCCCGCTATCCCCACGATGAACACGTCGTCCCCGAGGCGGTCACGCTCGACGCCGAAGACGGCTTCGAGTTCTACAACCAGCTCTTCCTGCCCCCGGACCTCGAGCCCGGCGAACAGCGTCCGGCGCTCATATTCATCCACGGGGGATCCCGGCGGCAGATGCTGCTCGGGTACCACTACATGCATTTCTACCACATGGCCTACGCCATCAACCAGTACTTCGCGAACAAGGGCTACGTGGTGCTTTCGGTGAACTACCGGAGCGGCATCGGCTACGGCCGCGAATTCCGCAACGCCCCAGGGCGCGGACGCGAGGGCAACACCGAGTACCAGGACATCCGGGCCGCCGGCGAGTATCTGCGCGACCGCCCCGACGTGGATCCCGCGCGCATCGGGCTCTGGGGCCTCTCCTACGGGGGCATCCTCCCGCCCAGGGACTCGCGCGCGACTCCGACCTCTTCGCGGCGGGCGTCGACATCGCCGGCGTGCACCTGTGGGGCAACTCCATCGACCCGGAATCGGTGTCGTACCAGTCTTCCGCGATCTCGGAGATCGAGAACTGGACGTCGCCGGTCCTGCTCATCCACGGGGACGATGACCGCAACGTGGCGTTCTCGCAGACCGTCGGGCTGGTGCAGCTGCTGCGGGCGCAGGGCGTGCCCCACGAACTCATCGTCTTCCCGGACGACGTGCACGACTTCCTGCTGCACGAGCGCTGGCTGACCACCTTCCACGCGACGGACCGCTTCTTCGACCGCTACCTGATGGGCGGGGCGGCGGTGGCGACAGAGGGGAGGCCGTAGGGGACGCCGACCCGGGTCCGGCCGCGGCCGGGCCGGTGGATACCTTCAACCAGCCGGCAACGGGATGGATGCGACGGACGGAACATCCAGCTCATCCCTGTACACACCCCAGATCCGGGACGCCGAAAAACGAAGCGCGTCGAACCGGTCGGGGAGACGCACTTCCCGCGGCACTCCATTCGGCGAGATGCGCAGCCAGCGCGGACCGCCGTTCAGTCCGCCGGCGTCGGGATCGAACGGGTGGAGCCACATCGTCGCGTCTTCACTGCAGCGGAAGTCCACATAATGCGGCAGGTAGGTCGCGAGCTCCCGCGGGCTGCCGCTGACACCCTGCGCCATCTGATTCAGGACCCGCTGCCGGTCCGCTTCGCCGAGCCTTCCCCTTACGTCTCCCGTCAACTCGGCCTGCCTCAGCTCGAACACCGCGCCGGCGAACTGTCGCGGTGTGACCTCCGTGAAGGGAACGGGCGGAAGTTCGATGGCGTTCACCTCCGATCCCGATCGGTCGAAGCCACGCAGCTGATGCCGCACCCGGTCATAGACGCGCACCACGTTCTCTCCGCACGGGGCCCACAGCCGATACCACTGCGGGAATCCGCCATCGCTTGGGACGAAGTCTCCGGTTGGATCGTCCAGCACCTCTCCGAGCGTCACGAGGGTTCGGGTCCCCGCTGCTTCCGGATCGACCGCGACCAGATCGGCTCCCAGGAGCGAGAGTCGGAGTCCGAGCATGCCTCCCTCGCCCGGCGGTCGCGCGCGGGGCACGATGATCTCGCCGCCGAGTCGGGCAGTTCGGACCGCCGCGCTCACCAGGTTCATTCCGCCCCGGATGCTGCCGGGCGGCAGGGACTCCGACCGCAGGGGAATCTCCGCCCAGTCCGCGTCCGGCCGGGAAACCCGGATCATGGCGTGGCGCCGGAGATCGAAGACCCATGCCTCTCCGTCCCATCCTCCCGCGAGGAAGGCGGAGGGCATCGGGAACTCCTCGGGTCCGCCTCCGGCGCGTCCGTGGGCACCGAGGGGCTCCCCGTCCGGACCAAATCCAATGAAGTAGGGCTCGACCGAATTGAAGACCCAGACGGAGCCGTCGCTCAACACCTCGAGGTCCTGTGCGACGGCGAGGGACTCGGAGGTGCCCAGGACTTCGATGTCTGCCGTGCTCAGCTCCAGCGGGGCGCCCGGGTCCTCGGCCTGCGGGCCGGCACAGCCGGCGATGAGGGCCGTTGCGGACAGCGCCGCGGCAGCGCGAAACACGGCTATGCCGTGACGATGGGCCATGGCTGCCAGTCCCTCCATTTCCCTCGCGTGAAGTCGGGGAAGGGTACCGGCGCGCTCCCCTGGGCGACGCTGATCTCCGAGAGCTCGCAGACGGCGCTCAGGGCGGCTGCGTCGTAGACGTTCATGTCGGTGGGCTCGCCGCGCCGCAGGCACTCGACCAGCCGATAGTCCTCCATGAAGTCCATTCCGCCGTGTCCGGCGCCGATGGATGCCTCGCGCAGCGCGCTCCAGAGCGGGTGCTCGAAGTCGCCGTACCAGGCCTCGGCCTCCTGCCACCGATGCGACGGGCTGCTGCCCTCGATGTAGACCCGGTCCGGGTAGCCCTGGAAGATGCCGCGCGTGCCCTGGACCTTGTTGATGCGGTCGTAGGGACGGGGCAGGTTGGTGTCGTGCGCCACGTAGATGGTGCGCCCCAGCGCGGTCTGGATGAGGCTCGCGTTGACGTCGCCCAGGGCGAAGGTCTCGGCGCGCCTGGGGTGTCTTTCGCCGTAGTGGAGGGCCGCCCACTCCTGCAGGCCGCGCGACGGGCTGCTCATCGAGACCAGGGAGGCGAAGCGGTCGCCCCGGTTGATGTCCATGCAGTTGGCGACCGGGCCCAGGCCGTGGGTGGGGTAGAGGTTGCCGTTGCGCGTCCATGAGTGCGCGCGCCGCCACAGGCCCTCGCCTTCGTCGGCGAACTTGATCTCGCGCAGGTCGTGCAGGTAGCCGCACTCGGCGTGCAGGATTTCTCCGAGCAGCCCCTGGCGGACCAGGTTGAGGCAGAGGAGTTCGGCGCGGCCGTAGTTGACGTTCTCCATCATCACGCAGTGGCGTTCGGTGCGCTCGGCGGTCTCCACCAGCCGCCAGCAGTCGTCCAGGGTGTAGGCGGCGGGGACCTCGGTGGCGGCGTGCTTGCCGTTCTCCATGGCGGCGACGCAGACGGGTACGTGCCAGCGCCAGGGCGTCGCGGTGTATACCAGGTCGAGGTCTTCCTCGGCGCACAGGCGCTCGAAGTCGCGCTCGCCGCGCGTGTAGAGGGCGGGGCGGGGGTGTCCCGCCTCTTCGATGAGGGCGGCGGCCCGCTCGGCGTGTTCGGCGCGGATGTCGCAGACGGCGCTCACCACGCAGCCGTCGATGCGGACCAGGTTGCGGACGTGCGCCGTGCCCATCCCGCCCACGCCGACGAACCCGATGCGCACGGGGTCGAGGGGAGGGGCGGCGAGGGGCTGCTGCGGGGGGGCGGGGAGGCTCTGCGGGGTGGTGGCGGTGGCCGGGGCCGAGGTCTGGGCTCCCGTAGTGGCCGCTTCGGCTCCGGGCTCGGTGCATCCGGCAGCGGCGCCGGCCGCCACCCCGAGCGCGCCGGCCTTCAGGAAATCGCGGCGGTTGAGGGCGGCGGGCGGCTGGGCTTCGTGGCGATTGTCGGGTCTGTCGGCCATGGCGGTTGTCGGGTCGGGGGATACGACGAACGGCTTCGGTCAGCCGATGGCGCCTGCGCGGAACACGATGATTCTAGCGAAACGATCCGATTTCGGCAGACGCTACATCTTTTCCGGGCCCTTATTTCCTGTGATGATGGAAGGCGCGCATCTTCGCGGTGCGGGCGAGCCTCCTTCAACCTCCAGGTTCCGGACCATGCCGTCCTCTCCTACCCCATCGGCGCCACGCGTGCCGCGGAGTCCAGGCGTCGGCGCATCCATTTCCCTGGTGCGCGTGCTCAACCGGCGGGCGCGCGGGCTCATGACCACGATCAAGCGCATCGTCTACCGGCTGCCGGGGCTACGCAACGCCATGCTGCCCGAGTACCGCTACTGGGTGGACCCGGGCGAACTCTCGGCGATGATCGGGCTGATCGACGCTACCCGGGGCACCGAAGGAGCGATCGTTGAGATCGGCGTGGCGCGCGGAGACACTTCGGTCTTTCTCCTGGAGCACCTGAGAACCACCAGCGATCCGCGGACCCTGGTGCTCGTGGACACCTTCGCCGGTTTCACCCGGGAGAGCATCGACTACGAAGTCGAGAACCGACGCAAGCGCGCCGCGGAGCTTTCCGACTACTCCTATGGCAGCGCCCGCGTTTTCAACTACAGCCTCGCCCGTCTCGGCTACAGCAACTACCGCATTATCGAGGGCGACTGCTCGAAGGTGAACTGGGACGAAATCGGCCCGATCGCCGCGGTGTTTCTGGATGTCGACCTGTACCTGCCCACGGCCGTGACGCTGGAGGCACTCTGGCCCCGGATCGTTCCCGGCGGCGGCGTCGTTCTGGACGACTGCGTGGAGCCCGCCTGGTGCGACGGCGCCCTTCAGGCCTGCCGCGAATTCATCGACCGGTACGATCTGCCGTTCGTTCGCGTGGGCGGCAAGGGGGCACTGCTGCGGAAACCCCATGCGCACGAATCTCCATAGCCTGCTTCCGGCCGTAGTCGCGCTTGCCGTCGCCGGATGTGTCGCCGGCGGAAGCGCGGATGCCGAATTCGAGGTCGCGGAGGCCTCCATCCTCGATCTTCAGCGGGCGCTGGAGGAGGGGCGCGTGACCTCGCGCCAGTTGGTCGACCTCTACCTCGACCGCATCGCGGCGTACGATGTCGCCGGGCCGGAGCTGAACACCATCACGCGCCTGAACCCGCGGGCGGGCGATGAGGCCGACGCGCTCGACCGCGAGCGGGCGGCGGGGACCGTGCGCGGGCCGTTGCACGGCATTCCGGTGCTGATGAAGGACAACTACGACGTGGCCGGGATGCCGACCACCGGGTCGAGCCTGGCGCTCTCGGGGCTTCGGCCCCCCGACGACGCCTTCCAGGTTGCGCGCCTGCGGGAGGCGGGCGCGGTCATCCTGGGGAAGACCAACCTGCACGAGCTCGCGGCCGGGATCACCACCATCAGTTCGCTGGGCGGGCAGAGCCGCAACGCCTACGAGCCCGCGCGCAACCCGGGCGGGAGCTCGGGGGGGACGGGGGCGGCGGTGGCCGCGAGCTTCGCGGCGGTGGGGTGGGGGAGCGACACCTGCGGCTCGATCCGCATCCCGGCGGCGGTGCACAACCTGTTTGGGCTGCGGCCCACCAAGGGGCTGTCGAGCATCGACGGCATCCTGCCGCTCTCGCACTCGCAGGACACCGGCGGCCCGCTCGCGCGCACCGTCACCGACCTGGCGACCGCGCTGGACGCGACGGTCGGACCCGACGCGGCCGACCCGGCCACGGCGGTGCTGGAGGGTCGCGGCGTCCCGGACTTCCAGGCGGCCCTGGACCCGTCCGCGCTGGAGGGCGCCCGCATCGGCGTTCTGGCGGACTGGCTGGAGGAAGGCGGGGGCGGGGGGCGGATCACGGAGGTCGTGCGTGCCGCCCTGGCCGGGATGGACGCGCTGGGGGCGGAAGTGATGGACGTGACCATCCCCGACCTCGACAGCCTGCTCGCCAACACCGGCCTGATCGACCTGGAGTTCAAGTTCGACCTGATGGACTACCTGGCCGGGGTCCCGGGCGCCCCCGTGTCGACGCTCGATGAGATCGTGGAGGCCGGCCTTCACCACGAGGCGCTGGACGGCACCTTCCGGCGGCGCATCGCCCGGACCGAGCGGCCCACGGACGAGTACGAGGAGACGATGGCCCGCCGTCGTTTACTGCGGGAGGCGGTGGTCGGCTTCATGGACGAGATGGGGTTGGACGCGCTCGCCTACCCGACGATGCGCCAGGAGACCGCGCTCATCGGGTCGGCTCCGGTCGGCTCCACCTGCTCGCTGAGTGCGAACACCGGGCTGCCGGCGCTCACCGTGCCGGCCGGGTTCACGGGGACGGAGGTGCCGGCGGGGCTGGAACTGCTCGGCCGCGCGCTCGACGACGCCCGGCTGGTCGCTTTCGCCTACGCGCTCGAGGCGGCCGGCCCCAGGCGGCGGGCACCGCTGCGGGCGCCGCCACTCGAACGGGGACGCCCGCCGGATCCAGTGCTGATCGCGCTCGACCCGCCGCAGGGGGACGTGGAGGGGGCGTTCCTGATGGATCTTCCGACGGGCACGCTCTCGTATCGGGTCACTATGGCGGGGGTCGAGCCGGAGGACGCGCTGGGGGTGGTCCTGCGGCGGGTCCCGGCGGCCGACGGGGATGGGGGCGGGGTGGTGGTGCTCCGCCTGGCCGGGCCGGACGTCACCGAGGTCACCCGCTCAATCCCCCTCACCACGCGGCTCATGCACGACCTGCTGGAAGGCCGGCTGGAGCTGGTCGCCCACACGAGCGCCGGGTTCGAGCACCGGAGGCTGGTGGCGGGAGGATGATCCCTCCCCCCTCGCCTCCCCTCTTTTGTTCGCCATAATCGGCCTTAACTGGCCAACAAAAGAGGGTCCGGCCGGCGTTTCACGCGTTGGTTCCGCCTGGACGCTTGACGAGCACGGCCGCCCGGCTCAACTACCCGGGGGTGGTGCGCGCCCTTCTCCCGGCTCCAGCCGCTCCGGGACGTGCGGTGCGCGCAGCTCGGCCGCGAAACGGGTCTCGTCCTCGACCCGCGCGAGCCGGGTCTCCAGCGAATCCAACTCTTCGCGCATCGCGGCAAGCATGCGCTCGTCGCCGCGCGGCAGGGAGCCCTGGTTCTGCCTCTTCCAGAAGAAGCGCAGCACCGTGTAGAGCACGGCCGAACCCCAGCCGGCGACGAAGATCGTAATCATGAAGGTGACGAAATCTCTCATTAGCGCGATCCTACCGGCTGGTCGGTCCGGCTGTTCCAGATGGCCGCCCCGTCTTCCACCGCCGCGCCGCCCGCGGCGTCGCGCGCGGCCCGGTTCGGCAGCGTCCGGCCGCCGACCGGGGACAGCCGGCCCATCGACCGTTTCCACCCCCGGCCCCGCAACCGTTTCCGCTTGCCTGACACCGTCCCCGCGGGCACCTTCCAAACCCTGCATCCCGGCCTTCCAACCCTCAGCATCCCGGCCCGCCAAACCTTGCATCCCCGGCCCGCCAACCCGTTGCATCCCGGCCCGCCGGACCCCGTATCCCCGGCAACCCTGACCTGCGAAACCGGAGTCTCCCGGACATGAAGAATCCCCTCCTCATCGCCGCGTCCCTTGCACTGCCGGCCCTCGGCGCGATGTGCTGGGCTCCGGCTCCGGTCGCCGCCCAGAACACCTCGCCGCCGGAGTACATGGAGATGGCCCGGTCGCTCCTGGAGGAGCTGGTCGAGATCAACACGACCAACACCGAGCGCGGCGACAACACTCTGGCGGCGCAGGCGGCGGCGCGCGTCCTTCTGAACGCGGGGTTTCCCGAGGAGGATGTCCATGTCCTCGTTCCCGACGACGCCCCCACCAAGGGCAACCTCGTGGCCCGCCTGAGGGGTCGGGACGCCGGGCTCGCGCCCATCCTGCTGCTCGCCCACATCGATGTCGTCGAAGCCCTCCCCGAGGACTGGAGTCCCGACCTCCCGCCTTTCGAGTTCATCGAGCGCGACGGCTACTTCTACGGCCGCGGCGTCATGGACGACAAGGACGAGGCGGCGATCTACACCGCGAACCTCATCCGCATGAGGCAGGAGGGCTTCGTCCCCGACCGCGACATCATCGTGGCGCTCACCGCGGACGAGGAGGGCGGGCCGCGCAACGGCGTCGCCTATCTCCTGGCAGAGCATCGCGAGCTCATCGACGCGGCCTATGCCCTGAACGAGGGCGGCGGAGGGATGTCGCAGAACGGCCAGCGGCTCTCCAACAACGTGCAGGCCGCGGAGAAGCTCTACCTCTCCTTCTTCTTCAACGCCACCAACCCGGGCGGGCACTCCTCGCTGCCGGTGCGCAAGAACGCCATCTACGACCTTTCGAATGCGCTGCTCGCGGTGCAGAACCACGACTTCCCGGTCATGTTCAACGAGACCACCGAGGAGTTCTTCGGCCGCTCCGCGGGTCTGGTCGGTGGCGAGATGGGCGAGGCGATGCGCCGTCTGCTGGCCGATCCGGCGGACGCCGAGGCCGCACGCGTACTGTCGGCCGAGACCGGGTACAACTCGCGCCTGCGCACCACCTGCGTCGCGACCCTGCTCGAGGGAGGCCACGCCCAGAACGCGCTCCCCCAGCTGGCCCGCGCCAACGTCAACTGCCGCATCTTCCCGGGACACGATCCCGCGGACGTGCACGCGACCCTGTCCGAACTGGCCGCCCCCTTCGACGTCACGGTCGAACCGCGCGGAACCCCCACCCCGAGCCCGCCCTCTCCCCTGACCGACGAGGTGCTGGGACCCATCGAGCGCATCACCGGCGAGATGTGGCCCGGCGTGCTGGTGCTGCCGGTCATGTCGACGGGCGCGACCGACGCGCTCTACCTGCGCAACGCCGGCATCCCGGTCTACGGGGTGAGCGGCATCTTCGGGGACATGGACGACGTGCGTGCCCATGGCCGCGACGAGCGCATCGGCGTCGAGAGCTTCTTCGAGGGCCAGGAGTTCCTGTACCGGCTGGTCAAGGCGCTCTCGGGGGGCGCCGTATCCTGAACGTGAGTAGATCATCTCCCGCCCAAGGGCGCGGAGGACACCAGGAGAAGTACACCATGAACGCCACATTCCCGTTTCGCCTGCTCCTTCTCGCGGCCGCAGCCGCCGTGCTGGCCCCGGACGCCTCCGCGCAACAGAAGCCCACGCTCACGGCCGACGACTACGGCCAGTGGGAAACCCTGGGCCAGGCGGCCCTCTCCGCTGACGGCCTGTGGCTGGCCGTGGGCGTCAGCCGGGTCAACGACCAGGACGAGCTGCGCATCCACCGCACCGATTCCGACTCGGTGGTGGTGGTCCCCTTCGGTCGGAGCCCGCAGTTCAGCGAGGACGGGGCCTGGCTGGGTTACGCCATCGGCATCTCTCCCGACGAGCGGGAGGCGCTTCAGGAGCGGCGTGAGCCGGTGCGTACCGACATGGGCCTGCTGAACCTGCGCACGGGCGAGCAGGAGACGATCGAGGAGATCTCGTCGTTTTCCTTCTCGGGAGACGGGGGCCATCTGGCGCTGCGACGCTACGAGCCCGAGGAGCAGGAGAGCGCGGGCGCGGACGCCATCGTGCGCGATCTGGCCTCGGGGACCTCGATCAGCTTCGGCAACATCGCCGCGCTCGCGTGGCAGGACGAGGGACATCTGCTGGCGATGACGGTGGATGCCGAAGACCGTGTCGGGAACGGGGTGCGCCTCTACGATCCGGTGTCGGGCCGCATCCGCTCGCTGGACACCGACGACGCAGAGTACCGGGAACTGTCCTGGCGCGAGGAGGCGGCGGACCTGGCCGTGCTCAAGACCTACACCGAGGACGAGTACGAAGATACGGCGCATGTCGTCCTGGCCTGGCGGGAGCTGGATGAAGGCGATGGGACCGCCCTGGTCCTCGATCCGCGTTCCTCGCCGGCGCTCCTGCCGGCGCAGCGCGTGGTCGAGCACCGGGCGCCGTCCTGGTCCGAAGACGGCTCCATCCTCTTCCTCGGCTATCAGGACCGGATTCCTGTGCCGGAGGACGAAGGAGAGGCGGAGGATGACGAAGCGGAGGGCGATGCCGGGGCGGGCGAGGCCGAGGAGGGCGATGAGGGGCAGGGCGATGCCGAGGGTGATGAAGAGGACGCGGAAGGCGAAGGAGAGGGGGACGGGTCGGGCGAAGACGAGGAGGAGCGCGCCGGCGTCGAGATCTGGCACTCGCTCGACGTGGATCCCGTGCCGCAGCAGCGGGTGCGGGAGCGCCAGTTGCGGGCGCGCAACCACATCGGCGCGTGGCACCTGGAGGACGGACGCTTCCTGATGCTCGGCGGCGAACATGCCGACCAGACCACGCTGCTGGACGGAGGGGGCCACGTCCTCAACCGCGACGAGACCCCCTACGACGTGGGCGCGATGTTCAACCAGCAGTTCTACGACCTCTACGCTGTGGACGCGGGCTCGGGCGCCGAGTCGCTGGTCCGCGAGCGGATCACGCTGGCGGTCCAGGGGAGTCCGGAGGGCCGCTACGCGGTGTGGTTCGAGGGCGAGGACTGGTGGAGCCACGACCTCTCCAGCGGGGAGACGCGCAACATCACGGCCGACCTGGGCGGAACGTTCGTGAACCTGGACCTGACGCCGACCCGCGAGCAGATGCCCGCGTTCGGGCTGGCCGGCTGGACGGAGGACGACCAGGCCGTGCTGATCAACGACCGCTGGGACGTCTGGGAGGTACAGGCGGACGGCTCGGGCGGCCGACGCCTCACGAAAGGGGCCGAGGACGAAGTGCGCTACCGGGCGGTTCAGACCGACCCGGAGGCCGAGGCGTTCGATCCCGACGAGCCCATCTACTATTCCACCTATGGAGAGTGGACCAAGCAGGCCGGCTTCGCGCGCGCCCGCCCGGGCGCCGACCCCGAGGCCCTGATATGGGACGACGCCTCCTACGGCTCCTTCCGCGCCGCGCTCATGAAGGCCCGGGACGACGACGTCTTCGTCTTCCGGCGCGAGCGCTTCGACGACTCGCCCGACTACTTCGCGTCCGGCCCGGATCTGGGCGACGCCAGCCAGGTCACGCGCACCAACCCCTTCCATGACGACCATGCGTGGGGTCGCACCGAGCTGGTCGAGTACGAGAACGAGTGGGGACGGCGCCTGCAGGGAGCTCTGACCTACCCGGCGGGCTACGAGCCGGGACAGCAGTACCCGATGATCGTCTATCACTACGAGTTGCTGTCCCAGGGGCTGCACCAGTACCAGGTGCCGGACCCGACACGCTACTACAACCAGCAGATCTGGAGCCAGGAGGGGTACTTCGTCTTCCGCCCGGACATCGTTTACCGGGACCGGCGGCCGGGGCAGTCGAACGTGGAGACGCTGCGCCCGGCGGTGGCGGCGGTGCTGGAGACGGGGCTGGTCGACCCGGAGCGGGTGGGCCTGATCGGGCACTCCTGGGGCGGCTACCAGACCACCTTCTTCGTGACCCAGGACGACCTGTTCGCGAGCGCGGTGGCGGGGGCGCCCCTCACCAACCTCATGAGCATGTACCTGTCGTTCTACTGGAACAGCGGAGGCACGGACGCGCGCATCTTCGAGATCAGCCAGGGACGCATGCAGGTGCCCTGGTGGGAGGACTGGGACTCCTACTTCAACAACTCGCCCGTTCATCACATCGAAAACCTCGACACGCCACTGCTGATGATGTTCGGGACGGAGGACGGGGCGGTCGAGTTCAATCAGGGCGTCGAGTTCTACAACGCCGCGCGGCGGGCCGGGAAGCACATGGTCATGCTGGTCTACGAGGGCGAGAACCACGGGCTGGCCGAGGAGCCCAACCAGCTCGACTACCAGAACCGCATTCTCGAGTGGTTCGGCCACTACCTGAAGGGCGAACCGGCGCCCGACTGGATCACCAAGGGGGTCCCCTACCTGCAGCAGAAGGACGGGCCACGGACGAAGAGGAGGGTGGTGAGCTAGAGTGGCCCCGGCCGGCAACGGTCCGAGAAGCCAGGCGGCGGTCGCGCTCGTGGTGCGCCGGGAGCCGGAGCCGGCATTTCTGCTCGTGCGCCGGGCGCGTTCCCCGCGCGATCCCTGGTCGGGGCAGATGGCGCTTCCGGGCGGGCGGCGGGATCCGGAGGACGTCGACCTCCGCGAGACCGCCGTGCGGGAGACGCACGAGGAGGTCGGGATAGACCTGGACAGCTCGGGCATGCTGGTGGGCAGGCTTCCGGACCTGAAGCCGACGTCGCGGGCGATCCCCCGGCTCATGATCGCCCCCTTCGTGTTCCTCCTGTCGGGCGGCTCGGACGCGCACGTGGCCAGCACCGAGATCGCGGCCGTATATTGGGTGCCCGTCGCCGACCTCAGCGTCCCCGGGGCGCGCTCGGCGTTGGCGGTGGAGACGCCTGCGGGAAAGCGGGAATTCCCCTGCTACAGGGTTGCGGGCCAACCGGTTTGGGGGCTCACCTACCGCATCCTGCGGCGCTTCCTGAAGAGTCGGCTGGCAGAGCTCCGGCCGGCGGCAGGCGGCAACGATGGCGGGATGGTAGAATGACTGCCGAAGGAGCGTTCCCCCTCACCGCATCCAGACCGGAGCGCAAAGTGAAGACGGAGGAGCAGACCCGGTACCGCGAGCGCACGCCCTGGGCGTCCTGGGTGGATCTCATCTATTGCGGGGCAATCGTGTCGTGCGCGTATTCCGTGTTCGTCACCTCGGGCGGCGGCATCCTCTTCCGGCTGGCCGTGGTCGCGGCCATCCTCGCCGCCGGGTGGGGCCTGCGCATGGTGCTGGGCGGGCTGACGGTGCTGGTGCAGGAGACCCGCATCGTGTTGCACCTGGGCTCGGTGCGGCTCGTGCGCAAGATGGTGTCCTTCGACAGCATCGTCTCGCTGGAGAGCGT
>LXNI01002499.1_pt1 | contig 12593 bp, 10 predicted proteins | sample 809091 | NCBI WGS metagenome assembly LXNI01 (sample SAMN04870527, study PRJNA318959) | sponge metagenome | biome: 01000161; feature: marine sponge reef; material: water | host: Sarcotragus foetidus | place: Greece: Milos, Mediterranean Sea | collected 2013-05-29 | depth 5-7 m | reverse complement strand
GGAGTCGCTCAACGTCCCCGTCATTACCTCCCTCAACGCCAAGGAGACCTTCCCCTCCGACCACCCCCTGGCCGTCGGCGTGTCCGGAACCTACTCCCGCGAATGCGCCAATCGCGTCTTCGCCGAAGTCGATCTCGCATTCTTCGTCGGCAGCCACAAGGGCGAGCAGGTCACCAACATCTGGAAGTTCCCCCGACCCGGCGCTCGCATCGTCCAACTTGACATAAACGCCGCTGAGCTTGGCCGCTCGTTCCCGATCAACGTGGGCCTGCTGGCCGACGCCCGCGCCGGTCTGCGCAAGCTACTGGATCAGGTCAAAGCCGATTCAATAACACCTCCGGCGTCACGAGATCCGTGGGTCCAGCGCGTCCAGTCCCTCGTCCGCACCTGGCGGGCCCAGGTCGACCCGCTCGTCACCTCGGACCAGGTCCCCATGCGCCCCGAGCGCCTCTGCGGTGAGCTCACCCGCTTGCTCCCGTCCGACGCCATCCTGGTCTCCGACACCGGCCACGCCGGAATCTGGACGGGCACCATGATCGACCTCACCTCGCCTGGCCAGGGGTTCATTCGCTGCGCCGGCTCCCTGGGCTGGGGCCTGCCCGCCGCGATCGGCGCCAGGTGCGCCGCCCCCGACCGTCCGGTGGTTTGCTTCACCGGCGACGGTGGCATGTGGTACCACCTCACCGAGCTCGACACGGCTGCTCGCTACGGCATCCGCACCGTGACGGTGGTCAACAACAACGCCTCCCTCAACCAGGAACAGGCGCTCAACGAGCGCATTTACGGCGGCGTCACCCCCGGCTCCGACCGGCTCTGGAAGCTCACCGATGCCGACTTCGCCGCCATCGCCGAAACCATGGGCTGCGAAGGCATCACGGTCACGCAACCCGCCGAAATGGACGGCGCGCTGGATCAGGCGCTCTCCGCCAATCGGCCCGCCGTCATCGACGTAAAGACCGACATCGCCGGCATCGCGCCCCGGGCTTGGGATGGGTGAGCCGCGCGTCTGGCTGACGTAGAGGAGCTTGGACATGGCTGAAGGCATCCACGTCGTCCTGGTCGTCAACGACGAAGCCGCCCACTGGCAGGGCTACCGCGACCGCCTGGCCGCCAACGACGGCGCTGCGTCAGTCTCCGTGGCCGTCCCCGCCGGCGAGCGACGCGACTCCATCCTTGCCGTCCTCGGCGACAAGCTGCGCACCGTCGCCGAGGATCCCGCCGAGCTCCTAGCCGCCGAATCCCCCCAACTGGCCGTCATCACCGTGCCGCCGCTCGATTCACCACCGATCATCGACGCCGCGCTCGACGCTGGCGCCCACGTCCTCACCGAAAAACCGGCCAGCGTCTCCGACACCGTGCTCGAACCCCTCGCCCGCAAGGCGCTCGACTGCGACCGCCACCTCATGCTCGCCTTCGCCGGCAGCCAGCAACCCGCCGTTCGCGACGCCGCCCGCATCATTCGCGACGAGGGCCGCCTGGGAACCCTCTACGGCGTCACCGCCCACTACATCGCCGACCAGGCCCGCATCCGTGATGTCGAACAGCTCCAGCGCCGCACCGGTTCCTCCAACACCTGGTTCTTCGAGAAGCGCGTCGGCGGCGGTGGGCATCTCTCCTGGCTCGGCATCCATTTCGTCGACATGCTCCACGTCGTCACGGGGCACGACGTCGTTGAAGTCAGCGCCATGACCAACGTAGCCGGCGGCCAGCCCATCGACGTCGAGGATTCCGCCGTGCTCACGCTCCGCTACGACAACGGCATGCTCGCCTCCCTCACCTCGGCCTACTACCTGGACCAGCACGACGTGGCCGATGACAAGCAGGCGCTCTTCAAGGTCTGGGGCGAGAACGGCTGGCTTCAGATCGACCCGCACGAAGGCACCCCCCTCACCTGCTACAGCAACCTGCCCGCCTACACCGACCGGCCCCGCGAACGCATCGACTACGACGCCGATTTCATCACCGGCTACGACACGCTCATGCACGAAGCACTCCGCGCCGCCGCCGGTGTTGGCGACCCGCCAACCTCAACCCTCGACGCCCTGCAGGCCCTCCGGGTCGTCCACGCCGCCTACCGATCAGCCGCCAGCGGCCGGGCCGAACCCGTTCCAGCCCGCGGCGAATGGACGCTCCTATGACCGGAATCCCCACCCTGGAAACCGACGTCCTCGTCTGCGGCGCCGGTATCGCCGGCCTCACCGCCGCCCGCACCGCCCAGGAGGCCGGTGCCCGCGTAGTCGTACTCGAGAAAGGCCCCGAAACCGGTGGCTCCTCCGCCGTCTCCGCCGGCATCGTTTGGACCGCCCGCGACCTCGTAGGCTGGCTCTCCGTCCAACCCGGCGGCGACCCCACCCTCGGCAAGGCCCAGGTCACCACCTATCCGGAAGCTATCGAGTGGCTTCGCTCCCAGGACGTTCGCCTGGAGCCCTTTGAGTTCGGCGCTTCCGGCTGGAACCCGCCGTTTCCCTACCTGGCCTTCCAGCTCGAGCCCGGGGACGACGGCCGTTCCAACCCCCGCGCCGCCATGGATCGACTTACCGCCAACGTCACCGCGGCCGGCGGCCGCATCTTCACCGAGACAGCTATCCGTGACTTCCTTCAGGACGCCTCCGGACGCGTCATCGGCGCCGAAGCGCGCGGACCCGACGGCCTCCTCCGCATCAGCGCCAAAGCCACGGTCATGGCCACCGGCGGTTTCCAGGGCAGCCCCGAACTTCGCGCCCGCTACTTCGGCCCCAACAGCGACCGCATGATCCTGCGCGCCAACCCCTACAGCACCGGCGAGGCCTTCCAGGCCGCCCTGGCCGCCGGCGCGGGAACCGCGGGACCGTTCAGCCGCTTCTACGGCCACCGGGTCGTCGCGCCGCCGGCCGTCGTCGACTTCCCCTCATTCCCACGCGTCCACCTCGGCGGGGCGCTGCCCGGCGCAATCCTCGTCAACCTCCGCGGCGAACGCTACGTCGACGAATCCCAGAGCGACGAAGTCAGCGTCCACGCCCTGCCCCACCAACCCGAGGCCCTCGGCTTCATGATCTACAGCGAGTCCGACGCCGCCACGGATGTCGGCTCGGCCGCTCTCGAGACGGTCAGGTCAGTCGGAACTGAAATCCTGGAGGCCCCGTCGCTCGACTCACTGGCCCAGAAGATGTCCACGCGCTGGGGCGTCGCCCGCGGGCCTCTTCTGAACTCCCTTGGGGCGTACAACATCGCGGCTGACGCTGGCGACGCAACATTGCTCGCTATCCCCCGCGCCAGCGATCTGCACCCGCTGACCCGACCGCCCTTCTACGCCATCCGCTTCCTGCCCGGAATCACCGTTACCTACGGCGGCGTGCGCATCGACGCCTTCACGCGCGTACTCGACTCCACCGGCCGCCCGCTGGGCGGCCTCTACGCCGCCGGCGCCGACGCCGGGGGCATCTACACCCGCGGATACGCGGGTGGCCTGTCCGTAGGCCTCGCCTTCGGCCGCATCGCCGGCCGGGAGGCCGCCGCCAGCGCCTTATTGCCCTAGTCGATCACGTCCGCCATCACCCGCAGGAAGTTCTCGCCGGCGATTGCGTCCACTTCACGCCCGCTATAGCCGCGCGCTTCCAGCGCCGCCAGAAACTGCCCGGTCTCGTGAGCGCCGGAAAAGCCCTCGACGACATCCTCCAGGAACTCGAAGTCCGTCCCGATCCCAACGTGCTCATAGCCCGCCACGTTCACCAGGTGGTCCACCACGTCCACCAGCGCGTCCAGCCCCACCGTGGGAAACTGCAGGTACAGCGGCTTCGCTGCCCCAGTCCGAACTCCGGCTTCCGCCGCGAACGGGTCCAGCCGGCCCGACCTCACGTCATCCAGCAGCTTCACCCCTCGCTCGCGCTCCGAGGCATCGATGCCCGGCCCAGACCCGCGCCCCTGCTGGCAGGCAAAGTCCACAAACGCCGACGAGCAGTGAATCCCCACCACCCCGCCGCCATCCGCGATCCTTCGAATGTGCTCGTCCGTCAGGTTCCGCTGAATCGGGCTGATCGCCTTCGGATTCGAGTGCGAAGCTACGATCGGATCGCGGCTCTCCTCCAGCACGTCATCGATGGCCTGCACCGACGCGTGCGAGACGTCCATCAGGATCCCCAGCCGGTTCAGCTCCCGAACCACCTCCCGGCCGAAGTCGGTCAGACCACCTGGATCGCGCTGCTCGCAGTCGCAGTCAATCCAGGTTTGCGGCGCCCCATGCACCAGCCCCGTCACCCGCAGGCCAAGCTCGTGGTAGGCCCGCAGCATCGCCAGGTCCTCGCCCGTCAGTAGATTCTCGGTATGGATCAGGACTGCGATCTTCCCGGCGGCCGCCGCTGCCCGGATCTCCGGCGTCGACGTCACCAACTCCAGGTCGTCCGACCCCGCGCACAATCGACGTACCGCGTCGAATCCCCGCAGCAACCGCTGCACGCCGGACGCGCCTTCGAAGAACGTGCGCCGAAACATCTGCGTACTCGGCTGCACGGTGGCATGCCGGGCCGGCAGCGGATCCACCGTGAACTCCCCCGGCGCCCCTTCCGAAAGCCAGATGCACTTCACCCCACCCCGCCTCAGCTTCGGAATGTCCACCTGCCGGCCCGGAACATCGACCTCCGGCTCGTGATACTCGATCCCCTGCGCACTGAAATCGCGCTGCATATGCAGATGTGCAAGCAGAGTCAGTCGATCGCTGGACATAGGGCTTCCTGAATTCAGATGGCGACTACCGCTGATCCACAGGCTACTCGGTCACTCGGATCACAGGCCGTCCCGGCAGCCGTTCCCAGGTGTTGGTCAACTCGCCCAGGTGTTGGTCAACTCGCTCCAGCCGTTCGAAGTTGCAGGCCTCCGTACGTCCTAGCGGACGAGTTCGTCGATGTGCACGCGCGCAACGGTGATCTTCTCGAGGTCACGGACGTTGCCCACGCTATACAGGCAGAGCACGGTGCCATCGGGGGTAACGGCAAGGTCGGAGTAGCGGCAGGGTCGGGGATCGATGATTCTCGAGATTGGCCATGTGCGCCCGGCGTCCGTGCTCGCATAGATGGTCATTTCGGTACCGCCGGGGATGCGGTGGTTGACGCCGACCGGATGGGAGAACAGGAGAATCTCCGGTCGGTTATCGTCGCCCGAGCCATGGCGGGCGAGGCCCACGTTGACCGGCCGGCCGCTGATTTCGGGATGCTCGCCGAGTTCGTAGAAGCTCCGTCCGCCGTCGTGGCTACGTGCGTAGGTTCTGCCGTCGCGGCGCTGGGTGTTTCGGCGATAGCTGACGTAGATCTCGCCGCCGCTGGTTTCCACCAGTGACGCCTCGTCAGATCCATCAGGTAGGACTCCGCCGACCGTCCACGTCGTTCCGTGGTCGTCGCTATAGAGCAGGCCGCCGCGCACACCCGGAACCTGTCCGGGCTCGCCTTCCTTATATAGGAAGCCAGGAATCACCAGCCGACCGCGGTGCGGCCCGGCCATGAGTTGAATCCCGTGCTCGTTGTTGTTGGGCCACCCGGTCCAGCCCTCGGCGTTTGGGCTCGGATCGACGCGCACGGCGTCCGACCAGGTCCGGCCGTCGTCGGTGCTCCTGACGAGCCCGAACCCGCCGCCCTGCTCGGCATAGGTGCTGAAATACCCAAGGTCATCCCGAACCTCGGCGGGGATGTTCCAAAAGGTCACGAAAATCGTGCGCGTAACCCGGTCTTCAACAATCGCCCCAAGGAACGTGTACTGGCCTTTTTCGGCGTGGATGACCTGCTGGCGGGTCCAGGTCTTGCCGTCGTCCACGCTGCGTGCCGAAAGGAGGTCGTTTTCATGGCCGCCGTCGCTCATTGAATCGTGGCGCCGGCAACACACGGCCACCACGTTCCCGGCGTCCGTGACGATCAGTCCGGGCATGCCGACGCCGAAGCCGTCGTAGTTGTGGTACTGCAGGTTCGTGAAATCGACGGTCACCTTGGCCTGGGCCATTCGCTTGCGCATCGGGCGGTCGGTGCTGATGACCGCAATTAGAAGCTCGTTCGGGTCCCGAGTACTCGTATAGAAGTTCGCGGTCACCCCGAAGGTGTGAATCGCATTCGAATCCGGCTCGTTCTGCTCCGAGAGGCCTTCCTTCGCCGAACCCTCCGCCGGCGCCTCCGTCCGATCCCAGTGATAGGCCGGCGCCTGGGTCAGCGTGTCACCCTGACCGGGGAAGAAGACATCGACGTATTCGACCTGTGGGCTATTCACGTTCGCCTCCTGCGCGGGACGCCAAGCGGGCGAGGCCCTCAGAGTAACGGGCGGCGGTGGTGCCAGGCCTGACCTGCTTCAGCCGCCGGCTGGAAGCTTCTGCATTTCCTGGATCGCTCTTCGCAGCCCCTCGCCAGGGTCCGTGTCGCCCAGGAGAACGTCGCGAACGAGAGTGTTTTGGAGCACATTGAATTCGGGCATTGAAAGGTCGAAGAAAACCGCGTTTTCGAGCAGGTGGACAAGCACATGTTCGTCGTCGCCGTGGAGCTCAGGCATGAGCCGCCGAATGGCTGCCGCGTCAACGCGATAAGGCGGCAGGATCGATTCGGGCGCGATGACCGAATACAGATGCCGCAGCGCGTCGTAGGCAACGTCCGGATCCTGAGCCGATTTCACCACGCTCAGCAGGAACGTGCCGGTTGGACTGCGTCCTGAACCAAAGTTAGGAAACGGATAAACCCGATTGTTGGTTCCGAACTCGCCCGCCTGCGAGAAGGCGACCGTCGCGAACTGCATGCCCCAGGTTCCGGCCTGGAGATAGCGGCCAAAGTCGAAGCTGCCGATCGGGAGCAAGTCATGCCGGTGGGTTAGGTCGCGGAAGTACTCCAAGACTTCGCGTGCCCGTGCGCTCTCCAGCGGAGTAAAGCCGCCGGTGGAATCGCGAAGTTCGCCCAGTGCGGAGTACAAGGCCCCAGTCACGGGTGGAATGACGATGTAGTCGCCCCGCGACGTCGGCTCCGCGAGGACGACGCTGAGAATTCCACGTGTGCCCGTTCCGCCGTCCGGGGGATCAGGCTCGTGGAAGTCCTTTGCGGTCTCCAGGTAGGCCTGTGAGGTGAACGCCTGAAGCGTCGGCTCAGGCAGGGCGATGTCGCGCTCGGCGGCAAGATCGCCGTTGACCAGCGTGAAGCCGGGGGAGAGGGCAAACGGGAGCCCGAATTGCACGCCGTCACGCTGCCCCCTCTCCAGGGCGCCGGGCCAGAAGGCCGCGGCATCGAAATCGGGATCGGCGGCCAGGTAGTCGTCCAGGGGCAGGAGCTGGTCGTGAGTAGCGAGGTCGTCGAGATCGGTGCCGAAGTACGCCATGACCTCGGGCGCGAAGCGTTCAGCGGCCGCGAGCGCCCGGCTCATGCGCCAGTCGTCCGTTTCATAGCGGTTGATGGGAACGGCGTCGAAGTCGTAGCGCTCCTCGGAGACCCGACCGGCCTCCGGCAAGCTATTGGCGAACAACGCGAATAGCCTGCCGCCCGCGATATCCAGCGGCAGCGCACCCACCGGGACCTTGCGCTTCTCACCTGGTTGCGGAAGCGATGGCCCCGGTTGCGGAGCGCGCTCGGTCACGGTGGCGGCCACGGTCCGCGCCCGCTCCAACGCGGCATCCAGGTCCCTGCGCCCGGTGCTCGGAGTCGGAGCGGCCGGCTCTGGCGCCGACTCGCCGCAGGCGGCGGCGAGTACACCGGCGGCGGCGCTGCCCAACATTCGCAGCACGTTGCGCCGAGCTACAAACGGTCTGATCCTCACCTGCACCTTCGCATCATCACGACGAGCACCTCAGGATCGAGCCGCGACGTCCTCGCATAAACCTTACCGCGCGCCCGCTGCGACTCCGCGGACAGCCGGTTCAGCCGCTGGGAGCTACCCCCGCGATGGCTCGCTCATCTCCTCGCGGGCCTTGCGCACGAGTTCCGGCAAGTGGCCGTCGTTGGCCAGCCGCTGTTCCAGGTGCCGCATGCGCTTCGGACCGGCGCTCCGAATCATGGCGTCGCCGTAGGCCCGCTCGATCCAGAACCGGGCCGCGTGCCCGATATCCAGGCGCAGTTCGTCCAGATCTTCTTCGGCAAACCGTTCGGACACGTTAATGGTGAACATGCGGCGGCGAGTCCCGCCGCAGAAGGACGCGTGCTTGAGGTCCTGGTTGAACATCAGCATGTCGCCGGGCTGGGTCTCCAGCGCCACGGCCGGCATCTCCTGGCCTGTAACACCCAGCCGATCCGCCATCGTCCACGTCCTCTGGCTTGAAATTATGTTCTGGAGTCCCTCGGCGTAGTCGTCACCGCGATGATGGCTGCCCGGAATCACCCGCAAGCATCCGGAGTCACGTCCGACCGGGTCCAGGTACAACGCGAACTTGATGTTCCGGTACTTGCTGCGCGCGTAGCCGTCGGAGTGCCAGCGGGTGTTGCCCACGTAGAAGTTGCCGTCACTGCCGGTGTAGTTGTAGTCGTCGCCCAATAGGTCGCTGGCCACGTCGTCGATGCGCGGGTCGTCCAGTAGCGCGCTCAGGTACTCGCTCTGGTCGATGAAAGGCACGAGCGCGGACCGTTGCTGATAGTCATGCGCCTGCCCGTGATGGCCGCCGCCGTGCTCGGCCCAGAGGCGTTCGAACTCCGCGGTGATCGCCTCCGCTTCCTCCGCAAATAGCCCTGGGAGTCCCAGGTAGCCGAAAGTCTCAAAGAACGCGCGCTGCTGGCTGGTGAGCTTCATGCTTCGGCTCCGGCAGAAAGGGCGGCCGCGCATGGCAAGTGTAGGCGGTGCCGCCCGATGAGAGTTCTCCTCGGTGCATTAGATCGCCTGCAAACTTCCCGAGGTGGCTTCAGCCGGCAACGCTTTCCGGCATGCTGGGCGGGAAGATCTCGCTGAGCCAGACCGCGAGCTCAACTCCATGAGCACTTCCAGGCGACCTCCGCCCATCGAGGTCCGCAACCTGAACAAGCAGTACAAGGACGGCCCGCAGGCCAACCGGGACATCTCGCTGACTGTCAATTGGGGCGAAGCGCTCGGTGTTCTAGGTCCAAACGGCGCAGGCAAGACCACCCTCGTCCGACAGATCACCACGGAACTCATACCGACCTCCGGCCAGGTCCGCGTGGTTGGGATTGACGCCGTAGCGAATCCGGACAACGCGAAGTCGCGCATTGGGGTGGTGCCGCAGGAGGCGCGGCTGTTCGACGGTCTCTCCGTGTATCAGCACCTCCGTATTTTCGGCGTGCTGCGCGGGCTGTCTCGGCGGGATGCACGGGAGCGGGCGGACGAATTGATCGCGGAACTCGATCTAACAGCTCACCGTGACTTCAACAGCGAACGGCTTTCCGGTGGCCTCCGCCGCCGGCTGCTGGTGGGCATTGCCATGACGGCCGAGCCCGACGTGCTAATCCTGGACGAGCCAACCGTCGGCCTGGACGTTGAATCTCGCCAGCGACTCTGGGAAGTCCTGCAGAGCTACCGGCAACGCGACGCCGCCGTGCTGCTGACCACCCACTACATGGAGGAGGCCGAGACGCTTTGCGACCGCATCGGCATCATCCAGGACGGGCGCCTGATCTCGCTGGACACCATCGGGAACCTGCGTTCCGCGATCGGCCACGAGTACAAGCTGGTCTACGAGACGCCCGAGGGTCGTCAGACCGTTTTCGGCGACGACCACCTGGATCTTGCCGCCCAGCTTCGTGCCCAGGGCATCGACGAGTACGCGGTGATGCGCACGAGCTTGGAGGACGTGTACCTGGCGCTGACGCAGCAGGCACGTGACGAGGGCGAAGCCGATGCGGCGGAGTGAATCGCTCAATCCGAGAGCGGAGCCTCGTGCGCTGCTACTGCTTGTCCGTCATTCCAGCCCCTCTATCACTGACGGCATGAGCTACAGGGATTGGCCACTGAGCAACGAAGGCAAGAAGCTCGCAGTCCGAGCGGCGGAAGTCATCGCCGAAGTCAGTCCGGGTCAGATCTTCTCTAGCGACGAACGCAAGGCTCTGGAAACAGCGAAGATCATCGGGCGGCACTGCGGCGTCGATGTTGAGGTTGAGCCAGACCTGCGCGAGCATGATCGAACCGGTGTGACGTGGTGCGATTCGGCAACGCGGCAGCGGGAACTGGAAGCGCTCTTCGCGAATCCAGGCCACGTCGTCTTCGGTCGCGAGTCTGGGAGCCAGGCGCTGCGTCGACTGACTACGGCTATCGACCGCCTCACCCTACAAACCCCCGGACCCTGGGTGTTGGTGACGCACGGAACGGTCATGGCGCTTTATCTGGCCGAGTTGACCGGCCGTGCGCCTATGGAACTCTGGTCTTGCTTACGGATGCCGACTGTCGCTTCGGTGGACTGGCGCAACCACCGGCTCGTAGACCTTGTTACCGACTTTCAAATCACACAGCTATCGAGGACCACGTCCAATGCCGCGATCTGATCGCCTCAGCACGCCTGGCCCGCGCAAGTTCGTGAGCGATTCGCTGGCCGTGCTGGAGCTTCATGCGCTGCCAATGATTCGCCAGTGGTATTTCATCGTGCTGGGAACCCTGGTATTCCCGATCCCCATGTTCTACGTCTTTCGCTCCATTGCGCCGGATGACGCGGCGGTCTGGCAGCGCCTGCTGGCCGGGACGCTGATCTTTGGCGTGTCCTTTAGTACCGCCATGTTGGTGGGGCAGCAGATCGTCGCGCAGCGGTTCATGGGCCACTTGAAACTCGTCATCACCATGCCCGTCTCCAAGGCCGCCTTTGTTGCCGGGACGATGGCGTACACCGCGGTGTCGGGAACGCTGTCCGCCCTGTTTCTGTTGGGCTTCGCCTTCATCGCCGGCGTCGAGATCTCGCCCACGTGGGCCCTGGCCCCTGCCCTGCTGCTGACCGTCCTGACGCTCGCTGGCATCGTGCTATTCGTGATGAGCTTCGCGCCGTCGCTGCCAGTCGGGAACATCCTGGCCAGCCTTATCGCCATCGTGCTGGTCATCATCTCCCCGGTGTACTTCACCTTGGAGTCGGCGCCACTGCTGCTGCAGTGGTTCGGCTATGTCTCGCCCTTGCGCTACGCGGCCGACGCCATCGCCGCTTCGCTTGGTGGACGTGTGGACGTCTGGCTGGAGCTTGCTGTGCTGGCGTCCTACTCGGTCGTCACCATGGGCCTTGGCCTGTGGCGCCTGCCCTGGCGGGAAACATAGGTCGCCTGTAATCCGCTAGGGCTCATTAAGCAGACATCAGAACAGCGTAATCTCCAGGCGGCGACAGAAAATCGGATCGCTCCTTGAGGGCAATTCATGACTTGGCGTGACCCTGCTGCACTGTCCACTACCGAACTCGAGGAGGGCAGCGACATCGCCCTGGACTTCGGGCGGTTTTCCTCCGCGAACGGCGACGGGGTGGTCCCCGTAGTCGCGCAGGACATCGAATCCCGCGACGTCCTGGTGCTCGCCCACGCGAACCGATTGGCTCTCGAATACACGCTGCGCGAAGGCGTTGCCGCCTTCTGGAGCATGTCGCGAGATCGTCTCTGGATTAAGGGCGAGACCTCCGGCAACGTGCTGGATGTTGAAGAAGTGCGCGTGAACTGTGAGCAGAACTCCCTTCTGTACCTCGTCAGGCTGCGCAAAGACGGCGTATGCCACACGCTCGAGAACGGCGTGGCGCGGCACAGCTGTTACTACCGCCGGATTGCCGGTGATCGCCTGGAGCCAGTGCAAAGCTGGCGGCTTTAGTGGGAGGAGAAGTAGGGAAGTCACCCTCGCTGCTGATGGCATCCTCGGAAGTGCACACTCTCGTCAGGTGCGACACGGTCTGGCCAACATCGCGACGCTCGCGAGTGAGCATGATGGCCCGACCATCTGAGGTGCCGTATAGTCGCACTCGCTAAACTTTCACAGACGGACTGCAAAGTCTAATGCGCGGGGACAGAAAGCTTGAAGCAATAGCTAAGCAGATGAAATCTGACCAAGAACGAGGCATGAAGCCTTCCAAAACCCGAGTGTCGGTAAGGGAATTCATGAGATGGTATGGATATGAGAGGAGGGGCAAATATATAGTAAGCCGGATTAGAAATAAATTGGATAATTTGGAAATTCGCACTGTACCTGACTTCGAGTTTGTCTATATTGATACAAGAATTAGATTTGAACTATTACCTCAAAGTGACGAATCATCCAGAGTATTGGATATGCCGGACGATCCGACTGTACGCGTTGGAGCTCTGACCGCAGCAAACAAGGTTCCGACCTCTGTAAAGCCAGATAAGGCCCTCGAAGCTGCTACGACACTGATGCAAATGAAAGACTACTCTCAACTTCCAGTAATGGTGAACGAGCGAGATGTTAAAGGGGTCATCACTTGGCGTTCAATTGGGAATAGACTTGCTCTGGGTCATGAGTGCAATTTTGTCAGAGATTGTATTGATTCTGCGCAAGAAATCTCGATCGATGATCCACTCTTTGATGCCATCGAGGACATCTCACAACATGGATATGTGCTAGTTCGAGGTACTGATCGTAGAGTAACAGGAATCGTGACTTCCAGTGATGTTGTTAATCAGTTTAGACAGCTCGCCGGCCCCTTTCTTGCAATTGGTGAAATCGAAGGGCATTTGCGCAGACTGATACACAGAAAG
>LXNI01002498.1_pt1 | contig 12594 bp, 12 predicted proteins | sample 809091 | NCBI WGS metagenome assembly LXNI01 (sample SAMN04870527, study PRJNA318959) | sponge metagenome | biome: 01000161; feature: marine sponge reef; material: water | host: Sarcotragus foetidus | place: Greece: Milos, Mediterranean Sea | collected 2013-05-29 | depth 5-7 m | reverse complement strand
GGCAAGCCTCTTGGTCTGGAAACCGTTGGAAGATCGTGAAAAGGTTCATGGCGTCGCCTCCCTATGACCATGAATATAGGGAGGGGCCGGGGCATTGTCAAGCCCCTAACTTATCATTCCGTTCGATTTTGTAGAAAGGACCGGAATGGGACGACATGGAGAGCGCCTTTGGTTCAAGATTTCGGACATACTCACCATGAACTCCGGACCTTCCATGCTTCGCTGGCTCCTGACATGGGACCTCGATGAGCGGAAGCTAAGCCGCGCCTACGATGTTCTGGACCGCTTACATCACGTCGTCCACACGGAGCCTACGGTAGCATATTATGAGGAAAATAATCAAGATATTGAGCATGTGCTTAACATATTCATTCGTCGCAATAGCGGCGGCACAACACTATCCTATTCCGACCTCTTGCTGAGCATAGCAACCTCACAATGGACCACTTTGGATGCTCGCAAGGAAGTCCATCGACTGGTGGATGATCTCAATCAGATCGGTCCCGGCCTCGGGCTCACCAAGGATTTCGTGCTAAAGGCCGGTCTGATGCTGACCGACATTGCCAGTGTCGGCTTCCAGGTTCGCAACTTTACGCGGTCGAATATGGCGATTCTTGAAGACAAGTGGCAAGAGATTCGTGATGCGCTGATGGAGACGGTTCAGGTTGTTGCCGGTTTCGGGTTCAACGTCAATAGCATCCGCGCCGCCAGTGCCTTGCTGCCGATATATATCGCATTGGCGCCCCGACTAACTTTGATACCCACAGCACTTACGAGGATGATCGAATATCGATTCGCGGTTGGTTGACGCGATCTATCCTCAAGGCTTCCGGGATTTGGGGAAGCGGTCTGGACACTTTGCTCACTGCCCTCCGTGAAACAATCCGGGACAATGGAAACCAAGGTTTTCCGGCAGCAGAGATGCGGCAACTAATGGCACAACGAGGCAAGAGCCTTGAGTTCTCGTCGGAAGAAGTCGAGGACCTTGCAGATATGGGGATCAGAGACCGGCGCGTATTTGCCCTGCTGTCACTGCTTTCACCGTTTATCGACTATAAGCACCATCACTACCACATCGATCACGTTTTCCCGAAGAGTCGGTTCACTGCAACGCAACTGCGCCGTGTCGGGATTGCCGACGAGAACGTGATGACTTTTGCCGATTGCGCCGACCGCATCGGCAATCTCCAGCTGCTCGACGGGCCAAGCAACGTCGAAAAGCAAGCGACGCTTCCGGCGAAATGGATCGTAGCGCAGTATCCTGACGAAGATTCCCGCAGGCACTATCGCGAGAGATATTTCCTCGGCGACATCCCCCAAGACATAACCGGGTTTATGGAGTTTTACGAGGCCCGAAGAGAACGACTGCAGGAGCGCATCGCCGAGTTAGTGAATTCGGTGTAGCTGCGTTGCGTGCGAGGTTGACCCTGCCCCTCAATTGACACCCGCCATGCGTCGGAATTCCGCGACCTCTATCCCCACCGACACCGCCGCCTCCTCAAGCTCCCGCCATGTCTCGTCGTCCACGGGGATGCCGTCCCGGCTGCGTTCGGCATGGGTGGCGCGTTCGGGGTCGCCGGGCACGAGCACGGGCAGCGCCGGATCGGCGGGGGGCGAGCCCTTCACATGCGCAATCGTGGCGTCCATCTCGGCATTGTAGAAGCCCGGATCCACCAGCCGGGCCGGGTCGAACACGATCGAGAGCATATTGTTCAGGATCGTGTCCTGCTCATGGTCGGTCTCCGGCCGGCAGGTCTGGCCGCCGGAGAGCACGCCCGCCATCAGCTCGCTCATCAACGCCATGCCGTAGCCCTTGTGTTCGCCGATCGGCAGGATCGCGCCCATCGGACGCTCGAACATCACATTCGGGTCCGTGGTCGCCCGGCCCTTATTGTCGATCAGCGTGCCGGGCGCCATCTGCTCGCCCTTGTTCTTCGCGACACGGACCTTGCCATGGGCGACGATGCTGGTCGCCATGTCGAGCTGGGTGGCGGGATTGGCGCCGGTCGCCGGCATGGTGATGCAATAGGGGTTGGTGGCGAAGCGCGCATCCGAGCCGCGCCAGGGCGCCACAAGGCCCGGATGGCCGACGACATTGACATAATGGATCGAGACCAGCCCGGCCCGCGCGCATTGCTCGCCCCAGGCGCCGATGCGGCAGAGATGGAACGATCGGCGCACGGCCATGACGCACACGCCATGCGCCTGCGCGCGCTCGATGGCGAGTTCCATCGCCTGCCTGCCGACCGACTGGCCGTAGCCCGCCTTGCCGTCCACCACCAGCATGGCGCCCATGTCCACAAGCAGGTCGATCTTCGCATTTGGGCGGAGTTCGCCCTCCTGCACCGCTTTGACATAGCGCGGCAGCATGCCGACGCCGTGGCTGTCATGGCCGGTGAGGTTTGCATAGACGAGATTGTCTGCGACATCGCTCGGCTCCTCCCCGATGCTTCCGGCAGCGGTGCAGACGGCGCGCACCACGGCGCGCAGGTTCTCATGGCGAATGGTGGGCATGGAGGTCGGTCCGTTTCTGGAAAGTGTTTCGATTCTGGCGAGGCTGCCGCCGCCTCAGGGCGCGCCGCCATCCACGCGGATGACGGAGCCGGTGGTGAAGCCGCTCGCATCGGAGGCGAGATAGAGCGCCGCGGTGACGATCTCCTCCGGCGCGCCGCTGCGCTGGAGCGCGGCCTCGGCATTGCGGCGCGTCTCCTCGTCCCAGGCCCTGGAGATGTCGGTGAGGAAGCGCCCCGGCATGATCGCATTGACGCGCACTTTGGGCGCATATTCGCGCGCGAACGCCTCCGTCACCGCATTGAGCGCCGCCTTGGCGCCGGCATAGGGCGCGAGCATCGGCCGCGGGCGGATGGCGCCGGTGCTGGAGATATTGACCACCGCCCCGCCGCGGCTCATCGCCATGGCCGTGCCGAGGATCGCCGTCAGCCGGAACGGCCCCTTGAAATTGAGCGCGATCACCTTGTCGAACAGGTCCTCCGGCGTTTCCAGCGAGGAGGGCGCGAGCGGCGAGGAGCCGGCATTGTTGACCAGCACGTCGATGCCGCCGGCCGCCGCCCAGGCCCGTTTCGCAAGGTCCTCCAGCGCGTCCCAGTCCGAAATGTTGCAGGGCAGCGCCCAGGCGCGCCGGCCGAGCGCCTCCACCTCCGCCGCCACCGCCCGGCAGGACTCCTCGCGGCGGGAGACAATGACCGCATCGGCCCCGCGCCGGGCGAAGGCCAGCACCATTTCGCGCCCGAGCCCGCGGCTGCCGCCGGTGACGAGCACGGTCTTGCCGGTGAAGTCGAACAGCGGGTCGGTCATGGGGCGCGGCTCCCTTGCTTTGCCGGTCATCTGGCCGGCTCCCTATTTACGGTAATTCACCGAGATTTGAACGCCGCCCGCCGCCCCGGCATTTGGCGGATGGCGAGACTGTTCCTATCCTGCGGCGAGGCATGGGATGACGGCGGCGCCAGCGCCAACGGACCGCCCCTGCTGAAACCTCGACCATGCGAAAGGACATCCGATGACAAGCTCGACACTGAAGGGCCTTGCGGTCGCCAGCGCCGTCGCGGCGGCGCTCGCCATGCACACCGCCACGCCGGCCGCGGCCGCCGAGAAGGAGAAATGCTACGGCGTCGCGATGGCCGGCCAGAACGACTGCGCCGCCGGCCCTGGCACCACCTGCGCCGGCACCTCCACGGTCGATTACCAGGGCAATGCCTGGAAGCTCGTGCCCAAGGGCAGCTGCGCGGCCATGGAGCTGCCGGAAGGGCGCAAGGGCTCCCTCGAAGCGCTGGACCGCGACATTCCAAGCTGACGACGGTGCCGTCCGCGTCCCAGACTCCTCCGGGACGCGGGCCAAGCCGGCCCTATCCGCCGGAAAAGGGACCCGCGATGGACGGCGTGGACAGCGGGCGGCGCGGCCTGCCGTCGAAAGCCGGCGTCGGCTACAAGCCCCGGCATCTGGAAGCGATCCTCGCGGCGCCCGGCCCGGTCGCCTGGGTCGAGATCCACGCGGAAAACTACATGGGCGATGGCGGCCCCCGGATCGCCGGGCTGAAGCGCATCGCCCGGCGCTTCCCGGTCTCCTGCCACGGCGTCGGCCTCTCCATCGGCTCCGACGGCCCACTCGACGCCGATCATCTGGGCCGCTTGGCGCATCTGGTCTCCTGGCTCGAGCCGGCCAGCGTTTCCGAGCATCTCGCCTGGTCGGGCCATGCCGGCGGCTATCTCAACGACCTCCTGCCGCTGCCCTATGACGAGGCGACGCTCGCCCGGGTCTCGGACCATATCGACCAAGCGCAGGAGCGGCTCGGCCGCCGCATCCTGCTCGAAAATCCTTCCCATTATCTGGGCTTCGCCGCCAGCACGATGGCCGAGATCGAGTTCCTCGGCGAGGCGGCCTTGCGCACGGGTTGCGGCCTGCTGCTCGATGTCAACAATGTGCATGTCTCGGCGGTCAACGGCGCTTGCGACGCCCACACCTATCTCGACGCCTTCCCGATGGCCCTGGTCGGGGAAATCCACCTTGCCGGCCATGAAACAGAGGCGGACGAGGACGGCGCCCCACTGCTGATCGACACCCACAACAATCCCGTCGCCGAGCCGGTCTGGGCGCTTTTCGCCCGCACGCTCGCGCGCTCGGGGCCGCTGCCGGTCCTGATCGAGTGGGATAATGACGTGCCCGAATGGCCCGTCCTCGCCGCCGAGGCCGCGCGCGCCGACGCCCTGCTGGCGGCCTGCCATGGCTGACTGGCAGGGCGCGTTCGCAGCCGCCCTGTTGGACCCGGAAAGGCCCGCACCCCGGGGCCTGGTCCGGCCGGACGGAAGGCCGGCGGGGCGGCGCTTCGATATCTACCGCAACAATGTCGTCGCCTCGCTCATCGAGGCGCTCGGCGAGGCATTCCCCGTCGTGCGGGCCATCGTCGGGGACGAGTTCTTCCGGGCGATGGCGGGCGTCTATGTGCGCGCCCATCCGCCCTCCTCGCCGCGCATGATGGTCTATGGCGAGAGCTTCCCGCCCTTCCTGGAGGCGTTCCCGCCGGCGGCCGGGCTGGCCTATCTGCCGGATGCGGCGCGGCTCGACCATGCCCGCCGGCTCGCCTATCACGCGGCCGACGAACCCGCCGCCGATCCCGCCGTGCTGGGCGGGCTCGATCCCGTGGCGCTCATGGAGGCCCGGCTCGCCCTGCAGGCCGCGTGCTATGTCCTGCGCTCCCGGCATCCCCTCCATGCCATCTGGCGCTACAACGCCACGGAGGACAAGGCGCCGGTCCGGCCGGCCGCCGAGGATGTGCTGGTCTCGCGCCCCGATGACAAGGTGCTCGTGCAGCTTCTGCCGCCGGGCGCGGCCGCCTTCCTGCTGGCGCTTCAGGCGGGCGCGCCGCTCGGCCGGGCGGCGGCCCGCGCGATGGCCGAGGCCCCCGGCTTCGACCTCGGCGCCAGCCTCGCCGCGCTCTTTACCGCGCGGATATTCAAGTCCATATCGGTGTGAACGCCGGGGAGACGCTGCGATGAACGCCCTTTACCGCCTCGAGGACGCCATTCTCAGGCCGCTCGGACGGCTGCTGGACGGCCCCGTCATGCCGGTGCTGGCGCGCCTCGTTTTCCTCGCGACGCTCGCCGGCTTCTTCTGGTCCTCGGCCGCGACCAAGCTGGGCGAGGGCGTTGGCGGCCTCTTCTCGCCCTCGGCCGGCGCCTATGTGCAGATTCTGCCGGCGCACATGGAGGCCGCCGGCTATGACGAATCGCAACTTGGCCTCCTCGCGGATCTCGTCGTGCTCGCCGGCATGTGGGGGGAGTTCATCATTCCCGCGCTGATCGTGCTGGGCCTGTTCACCCGCGCCGCCAGCCTCGCCATGATCGGCTTCATCCTGGTGATGAGCCTTGTCGATATTGTCGGCCACGGGGCGGATGCGGCAACTGTCGGCATGTGGTTCGACCATGTGCCGGATGCGAAGATTCTGGACCAGCGGCTCTTCTGGGTCTTCCTCCTGCTCGTGCCGCTGGCGCGCGGCGCCGGCCTGCTGTCGCTGGACGCCCTGCTGAGGCGCGGCGGCGCCTAGCGCGGCGCCGCGGCGGCTTTACGTCTTCGGCTTGAAGGGCGACAGTCGCCCGGTTTGGCGGATCGGACCCGGCGGCCGGTGAAGGGCGCGCCGGGGGGAGAGGGCAGTTCCATGCGACTCGAAGGCAAGACGGTTCTGGTGACGGCGGCGGGACAGGGCATCGGCCGCGCTATTGCGCTGGCGGCGGCGGCGGAAGGCGCGCGGGTGCTCGCGACCGACATCGCGCCCGAAAAGCTCCAGGACATGAGGGGTGGCATGGAGACATACTGTCTCGACGTGACCAGAGAGGCGGAAGTTCGGGCCTTCGCCGAGAAGTTCGGACCGGTGGACGCGCTCTGCAATGTCGCGGGCTTCGTCCATCACGGCACCATCCTGGAGGCGACGGAGGGCGAGCTGGACTTCGCCTTCGACCTCAATGTGAAGTCGATGTTCCGCACCATTCAGGCCTTCCTGCCCGGCATGATGGCCGCCGGCCGAGGCTCCATCGTCAACATGGCCTCGGTCGCCTCCAACCTGAAGGGTGTGCCCTTCCGCGCGGTCTATTCCACCACCAAGGCGGCGGTGATCGGGCTGACGCGGGCGGTGGCGGCCGATGCGATCGCGACCGGCGTGCGCTGCAATGCGATTGCGCCCGGCACGGTGCAGTCGCCCTCGCTGGATGAGCGCATCGCTGCCTTCGACGACCCGGTGCAGGCGCGGCGGGACTTCATCGCCCGCCAGCCGCTCGGACGCCTGGGCACGCCGGAGGAGATCGCCGCGCTCGCCGTCCATCTCGCCGCCGACGAAAGCGCCTACACCACCGGCGCTGTCTTCGTCGCCGATGGCGGAATCACCCTGTAGCGCGCGCGAGCCAGGCCCCGGACCTTAGGCCGGGGTGACACAGGGCGCTGTTGGTTGGAGTGCGTGTCATCTCGCCAGGGTCGTGCTCTGGGCGAACATCTCCTGGAGGCGCAGCTCGGCGATACGCTCGACCTGCCGGCAGGCTTCGGCGAATTCGGTTTCGGACCCGTTTGCAAGACGCCGCTCGAAGGCTTGCAGGATACCGGCCCGGTCATGATCGCGCACCGCGATGATGAACGGAAAGCCATGAGTTGCCATGTAAGCCCGGTTCAACGCCGTGAAGCGGGCGCGCTCGGCGTCGGTCAGCGCATCCAGTCCGGCGGATGCCTGTTCGGCGGCGGACGCCTCCGTCAAGCGACGGGCTGCCGCCAGCCTTCCCGCCAGGTCCGGATGGGCTTTCAGCACGCCGCGCCGCTCATCCTCGCCAGCGGAGCGGAACTTCCGCGCGAGCGCGCTGTGTAGGCCGATTGCGGTATCATGCGCAGGCCCCAGCTCATCGTCCCAGGCGCGTTCGGCAATCCAGGGCGAATGCTCGAACACGCCGCCGAACCGCGCAATGAAGGCGTCTCGATCCATGGCCGATGGCCGCTCCCGCGCTGCGGAAGGTGGATGCAGGGCGCGCCAGTGGCGGGCGATGTCGATACGCCGCGCGAACCAGACGCCCTCATGGCCCGCCGCATGTTCGATGAAGCGCTTCAGCGCCATGATGCGCCCGGGACGGCCGACGAGCCGGCAATGCAGACCGACCGAGAGCATTTTCGCCCGGCTCGCCTCGCCCTCGGCATAGAGCGCATCGAAACTGTCGCGAAGATAGGCGAAGAACTGGTCGCCGGAATTGAAGCCCTGCGCCACGGCGAAGCGCATGTCGTTGGCGTCGAGCGTGTAGGGGACGACCAACTGGTCGCGCGCGCCGATGCGGACCCAGTAGGGCAGGTCGTCGGCATAGGCATCCGACACATAGTCGAAGCCGCCTTCCGCGGCGGCGAGCGCAACGGTGTTGTCCGAGCAGCGCCCCGTGTACCAGCCGTGCGGCCGCTCGCCCGTCACTTCCTCATGCAGGCAGATGGCGCGCTCCATGTGTTCGCGCTCCTCTTCGAGCGGCATGTCCCGGTATTCAATCCACTTCAGGCCGTGGCTTGCGATCTCCCAGCCGGCCGCCTGCATCGCCGCTACCTGCGCCGGAGAGCGGGCAAGCGCTGTCGCCACGCCATAGACCGTGACGGGAATGTCGAAGCCGGCGAACAGCCGGTGGAGCCGCCAGAACCCGGCGCGCGCGCCATATTCGTAGATCGACTCCATGTTCCAGTGCCGCTGGCCGGGCCAGGGGGCGGCGCCCACGATCTCGGAAAGAAAGGCTTCCGAGGCCGGGTCGCCGTGCAGGATGCAGTTCTCGCCGCCCTCCTCGTAATTAATGACGAACTGGACGGCGATCCGCGCGCCGCCGGGCCATTTCGGGTCGGGCGGCTCGGCGCCGTAACCGTGCAGGTCTCTTGGATATCGCAACGCCGCTCTCGCCCTCCGGCCGCATGGTTTCGAGGTTTACATCTTGTTGATTGTAAAAATGCGGATTGCTAGCGTGCAAGCGCGCGGCCTCCCGGCAGGAAGGCCCTTTGCGAGTCCGAGGGGGCACCCATGCCCGACGGCCGGTTGACCACCCATGTCCTGGATACGGCGCTTGGCCGTCCCGCTGCCGGCCTCGCGGTCCGGCTCTACAGGCTGGACGGGGCCGGCCGCCGCCTGCTGGCGTCCGCCGTCACCAATGCAGACGGGCGCACGGACCGGCCGCTGCTCGCGGGCGATGCGTTCGGCGCCGGAACCTATGAGATCGAATTCGAGGCAGGCGATTATCACCGCGCCGCAGGCCTGGCTGCGGACCATCCGTTCCTCGACACGGTGCCGGTGCGCTTCGGCATTTCGGAAGCCGGGGCCAACTACCATGTGCCGCTGCTGCTCTCGCCCTTCGGCTATTCCACCTATCGGGGCAGCTAGGCCATGACTGCCGTGCGCCGCGAGCTCCGGTTCCTGCTGAATGACGAGGAGGTTGCACTGGAGCATGCCGGGCCCGGCGACAGCCTGCTCGAAATGCTAAGGCTCCGCCGCGGCCTCTGCGGCACCAAGGAGGGGTGCGCCGAAGGGGATTGCGGCGCCTGCACCGTGCTGGTGGGCCGGCTGCGGCGCGGCCAGCTGCACTATCAGGCGGTCAATAGCTGCATCCGGCTGCTGCCGAGCCTCGACGGCTGCCATGTCGTGACCGTCGAGCATCTCGCCGGCCCGGATGGCGGGCTGCACCCGGTCCAGCAGGCGATGGTCGATTGCCACGCCAGCCAGTGCGGCTTCTGCACGCCGGGCATCGTCATGGCGCTCTACGCGCTCTGGCTGGAGCGGCCGAGGCCGTCGGACGGCGAAATCAGGCGGGCGCTTCAGGGCAATCTCTGCCGCTGCACCGGCTATGCGCCGATCCTGCGGGCGGCGGCCGCGGCAGCCGACTACGGCCTGCCGGAAGACGACGGGCTGATGCGGAACCGCGAGGCGGTCGCCGCGCGCCTGGCGGCAATGGCGGATGGATGCCGCGTCGAACTGGGCGGCGGCAGCGTTGTCGTCCCGGCCGATGAGGACGATCTGGCCGACATGCTGGAAGCGGAGCCGGCGGCCACCATGGTAGCCGGGGCAACCGATATCGGCGTGTGGGTCAACAAGGACTTGCGGGACATCGCGCCGGCGGTGTTCATCGGCCATCTGGACGGGCTCGGCCGGATCGCCGCAACCGGCGAGGTGATCGAGATCGGCGCGGCGGCGTCCTATTCGGATGCGGAGGCCGCCCTGACACCAGCCGTGCCGGGCCTTGCGGACTACTGGAGCCGGATCGGCGGCTGGCAGATACGCAATATGGGCACGGTCGGCGGCAATATCGCCAATGGCTCGCCCATTGCCGACTTGCCGCCCGTGCTGATCGCGCTCGGAGCCGAGCTGGTTCTGCGACGGGGCAGGGCGCGCCGCGCCATGCCGCTCGAAGCCTATTTCCTGGATTACGGCAAGCAGGATCTGGCGCCGGGCGAGTTCGTGGAAGCCGTGCGTGTGCCGAAGCCGGCGGCGGCGGCGCGGCTCGGCTTCTACAAGGTCTCCAAGCGCCGCGACGAGGATATCTCCTCGGTCTGCGCCGGCTTCATGGTCCGCGTCCGGGACGGCCGGATCGACGCAGCGCGGCTCGCCTTCGGCGGCATGGCGGCGACGCCGAAGCGCGCCGAAGCGGCCGAAGCCGCGCTGCGCGGCCGGGAATGGGGCGAGGCGGCGATCGAGGCGGCCGGCCGGGCGCTGGAGCGCGACTTCTCGCCGATTTCCGACTGGCGCGCTTCGGCGGCATACCGCGCGCTCGTCGCGCGGAACCTGCTGACGCGCTTCTATCTCGACAATACGCCAGCGGGTTCGCCATGACCGGTCCCGCACTCCGCGACCATATGCACCGCCCGCGCCAGCATGATTCCGCCGCCAAGCATGTGACGGGCCTCGCCGCCTATGCCGACGACATGGTGGAGCCGGCCGGCATGCTGCATGCCTGTCTCGGGCTCTCGACAGCCGCCCATGCGGGCATATCGGGACTGGACCTGGCAGAAGTCCGCAGCGCGCCGGGCGTGGTCGGCGTGCTGACGGCGGCCGACATTCCGGGCGAAAACGACATCAGCCCCGTCGGAGCAGGCGACGACCCAGTCTTCGCGGAGGGCGTCGTTTCCTTTTACGGCCAGCCCATGTTCGCGGTCGTGGCGGCAACGCGCATCGAGGCCCGGCGCGCCGCGCGCCGCGCCCGGGTCATCTATGAGCGGCGGCCGGCCGTCATCGAGACGGAGGATGCGCTCGAAACCGTGTCGGAGCCGCTGACCCTTGCGCGGGGCGATGTCGAGGCCGCGCTCGACGCCGCGCCGCGCCGCCTGCAGGGCACGCTCCGGGTCGGCGGGCAGGACCATTTCTACCTCGAGAGCCATATCGCGCTCGCCTTGCCGGGAGAGGATGACGAGGTCCGGGTGGTCTCATCGACCCAGCATCCAAGCGAGGTGCAGCATATCGTGGCCCATGTGCTGGGCGTTCCGTCGAGCGCGGTGACGGTGAGCGTGCGGCGCATGGGCGGGGCGTTTGGCGGCAAGGAGAGCCAGTCGAACCTGTTTGCGGCCGTCGCCGCGCTTGCCGCGCGGAAATTCGGTCGCGCGGTCAAGCTGCGCCTGGACCGCGACGACGACATGACCGCGACTGGCAAGCGCCACGATTTCCGCGTCGATTACGATGTCGGCTTTGACGAGGAGGGGCGCATCCTTGCCGTGGACAGCGTGCTCACGGCGCGCTGCGGCTTTTCCGTGGACCTTTCGGGCGCGGTGTCGGACCGGGCGCTGTTCCACGCCGACAACGCCTATTTCTTTCCCGCTGTCAGGCTGCGCTCGCGCCCGATGCGCACCAACACCGTCTCCAACACGGCCTTCCGGGGCTTCGGCTCGCCCCAGGGCGTCATGGCCGCGGAACGGGTCATCGAGGAGGTGGCCTATGCCACCGGCCGCTCGCCGCTCGATATCCGCAAGGCCAATTTCTACGGCGGCCCCGGCAGGGACCTCACGCCCTACCACCAGCCGGTCGAGGACAACATCCTCCCGCGCCTGGTGGCGGAAATCGAGGAGCGGGCGGATTATGCGCCGCGCCGGCAGGCGGTTCTGGATTTCAATGCGTGCGGCGGCGTCCTGCGCAGGGGCATTGCGCTCACGCCGGTCAAATTCGGCGTGTCCTTCACCGCCACCTGGATGAACCAGGCCGGCGCCCTCGTGCATGTCTATCGCGACGGCTCGATCCACCTGAACCATGGCGGCACAGAGATGGGGCAGGGCCTGTTCATCAAGGTCGCCTCGGTGGTCGCGGACTGTTTCCAGGTCGATCTCGACTGTGTGCGGATTACCGCCACAAGCACCGGCAAGGTGCCGAACACATCGGCGACCGCCGCCTCCACAGGTTCGGACCTGAATGGCATGGCGGCCTTCGAGGCGGCCGAGACGATCCGGCGCCGCCTCGTCGCCTTCGCGGCGGAGCGCTGGAATGTCGAGCCTGACCGGGTCGTCTTCGAGGCCGGCAGGGTGCGGATCGGCAACCGGGACATCGAGTTTGCCGAACTGGTCGAGGCGGCCTACATGGCGCGGGTCCAGCTTTCGGCCACCGGCTTCTACCGCACCCCGGAAATCCATTGGGACCGGGCGGCCGGGCGCGGCAAGCCCTTCTACTATTTCGCCTACAGCGCCGGCGTCACCGAGATCGAGGTCGATGTGCTGACGGGGGAATACCGCGTGCTCAGGGTCGATATCCTGCATGACGCCGGCCGCTCGCTCAATTCGGCCATCGACAGGGGCCAGGTCGAGGGCGGCTTCATCCAGGGCATGGGCTGGGTGACGACGGAAGAGCTCTGGTGGGACAGCGAGGGCCGGCTGCGCACCCATGCGCCTTCGACCTACAAGATACCGCTCGCCTCGGACTGCCCGACCGAGTTCAATGTGCATCTCGCCGAGTGGTCCGAGAATGCGAAGCCCACCATCGGCCGGTCCAAGGCTATCGGGGAGCCGCCCTTGCTGCTATGCGCCTCTGTCGTGGAGGCCCTGTCGATGGCCGTCGCCAGCACCGCCGGCTATCGGCACTGTCCCGGGCTCGACGCGCCGGCGACGCCGGAAGCGAT
>LXNI01002497.1_pt1 | contig 12595 bp, 7 predicted proteins | sample 809091 | NCBI WGS metagenome assembly LXNI01 (sample SAMN04870527, study PRJNA318959) | sponge metagenome | biome: 01000161; feature: marine sponge reef; material: water | host: Sarcotragus foetidus | place: Greece: Milos, Mediterranean Sea | collected 2013-05-29 | depth 5-7 m | reverse complement strand
GGGCGGCAGCCTGTGGGGCACTTCCCCGGTGTTGTTGCTTGCCTTGCCCGGCAGCTGGATGTTGTGGCGCGAGCGGAGTATTAGACCGGTGTTGGTCGGGCTGGTGATGATGCTGGTCTTCGCACTGGCCAGTTCCCTGTATCTCGACAACCAGTGGTTCGGCGGGCTGTCCTGGCCTCCCAGGTTTCTCTTTCCGGTCGTCCCATTCCTGTTGCTGACCGCCATGCCCGTTTTCGAGTGGCTGGTGCGCAGGCCCCGTTCGCGCGGCCTGGTCGTGCTTGTGTCGCTGTTGCTGGCGTACAGCGTCTGGGTTCAGGTGAGTGGCATCTCCTTGCCCTGGGAAGCGTATGGTCAGGCGTTGCCACCCGAATCTGGAGGCTACGGCGACTGGGGCGGCGGTCTCAATGTGCTGCGCTGGTTGCGTTGGGTAGTGATTCCGGGCCTGTGGGGCCAGCAGGCATGGGACTTCGCCTGGTTGCGGATGCAGGCGCCAGCCTGGCTCCTGCTGTTCGGGGCGACGACGGCACTGGCGGCGCTGCAGATCCGGGCCCGTTTGCGGCAGGACGTTGCAAAGGCGGGCAACCGTCGCTTGATATCGGCCTTGTGTCCCCCGGTCATGTTGGGCGCCATGCTCGCGGCGCTGGCGTTTCTGCCGCCGGACCCGCTCTATGACGCGCCAAATGACGACCTTGCCAGTCTGCTGCAAAGTCTGCAGCAGGAAACCACGCCAGATGACATCGTGTTGCTCAATGACCTGGAGCTGGAACGCTATCTGGTGAACTACGGCAAACTCGCCGGCCCCCGACTTGTCAGTCTGCCTTTCCATCCTGGCGAAAAGGGCAGCCCGGAGCAGCCGGCCAGGGTTGTCTCAGACAATCCGGAGGCCCTGTTGCAGGGGAGCAGTATGCAGCAAATCACTGCGCTGGCCGCTTTTCGGGAGCGCCTCTGGTTGCTGGCCGGCAATGGCCCCTGGCTTCCCTGGAGCGTTCGGCCCGTCGAGCGTTACATGGCCCGCAACCATTTTCCGGTTCGGGAAATCGAAGGCGGGCCACGCGCGCGCCTGATCGAATACGACACGAGCATCGCCCCGGACCCGCTCTTGCCGACCGTGCCGGACAGGCTGACGGGCCTGCGTTATGGCGAGGCGATTCAGCTCATCGGCTATAACCTGCCGCGCGGCCTGCACTACGTGCCGGGTGAAACCCTGCCGGTCACTTTTTTCTGGTATAGCGACGCAGCCATCGAAGACTCCTGGACCGTCGCCTGGTTCCTGGCCCGGCCGGACGGACCCCCTGCTGTGCAGGGTTGGGACAGCGCGCCACAGGTCGGGTTCCTGCCGAGTACGGACTGGTCGCCCGGCGTTACCCAAACGGACAATCGCGCCCTGCGCCTGCCGCCGGACCTGCCGACTGGCGAGTATCAGATTCTGGTCGTGCTGTATCGCGTTGATGCGGCAGGCGAAATCATACGTTTGCCTGTCCATGGCGGGCAAACGCGGGATGTTCACGTTGGCCTGCTGCCTGAGTCCATCCTTGTTGTTGAAGGGGACACATAAGGCGCGGCCAAAACAGATTGACCTGGCCGACAGTTTCCGGCCCGCTTTCACGGCCGGAATCGATTGTACAGCCGGCCTGAAGTAAACTGGCGTTGACACAGGAGGAGGAATTTATGGAAACAAGGCGCTTTGGGCGCAGCGGACACAGGAGTTCCATTGCAATTTTTGGTGGCGCGGCCTTTCACCCACTGATCGATGTCGCCGAGGCGGAAGAGGCCCTCGACCTGGCGCTGGCCGCGGGAGTCAACCACTACGACTTCGCCGCCTCCTATGGCGCTGGCATGGCCGAAACGCGCCTTGGTCCCTGGCTGGCAAGGCATCGCCGGCAGGTATTCGTCGGCACCAAGACCGGCCGGCGCGACTATGGCAGCGCCTGGGCCGAGATCAACCGCTCTCTGGAGCTGCTGCGTTGCGAACAACTGGACCTGGCGCAGATTCATGGCGTCGTTGACGATGACGAGCTGGACGCGGCAACCGGTGCGGATGGCGTGCTGAAGGCCATGCGACGCGCGCGCGATGAAGGGTTGACCCGTTTCGTTGGCATCACAGGGCACGGCTTGCAGGCCCCGCGCCTGTTCCATGAGGCGCTGGGGCGTTTCGATTTCGACAGCGTCCTGTTTCCGATTAACCCGGTCCTCTTCGGCATCGCGGACTACAGGTGGCACGCCGAACGCCTGCTGGCGCGTTGTCAGGAAAGGGACGTGGGTGTGATGGCCATCAAGTCCATTGCCAGGGGGCCCTGGGGTGACAAGGGAAAACGCTGGCACACCTGGTACGAGCCCTGGGAGACGCAGGCAAAGATTCAGCAAGGGGTCAACTTTGCGCTTTCGCAACCCGGCGTGACTGGCATCCCCATGGCGGGTGAGACACGTCTCTTGCCCATGTTGTTGCAGGCGGCGGAGGGTTTCACGCCCTTGTCGTCTGCGGAACAGGAAGCGCTGATCGCCGCCAGCGCAGGGCTGGAACCAATTTTCGCCTGAGACGGGGTCAGGATGCCAGCGAAAGGGGCGTCAGCAGGCAGGCATCGTCAGGGCACCTGGTCGACAGACGCCAACCGCTTTCGAGGTTGTACCAGCCGTAGCGCAGGGCAAGCTCACCGGGGCTTTCCGCTTCAGTTAGTTGCAGGGGGTGGCGGGTGACGTAGCGCTCGCCGACTTGCCAGAATTGGGTCGGCAAGTCCGGCGCTGCGTCCCCCTGTCCAACGATTCCTGCTGTATTGCCGTCCGCGGAAGTTTCCAGGACATGCAGGAAGACGTGAAGGTCGGACTCCGGCCTTTTGGTCACTTCCCAAAGCAGGGATACTTCCAGTTCATCCCGTTGCCACGCCAGCAGCTGGATGGCTTCTCCGAACAGCACTGGTTCAACAAGCTGCGCCAGACTTGCGTCGCGGTCGTCACCATCGCTGAAAGCGCCGGCATCCAGAATCACGGGATCGACTTCCAGGCCGGCGGCGTCGACGCCTGGCAGGGCGTAGCCGTCAGGATACTTCCACCAGCCAATGTGAACGCGCAGGGCCGTGCGACCGGCCAGATCATCCGGAATTCTCAGGTCCCAGCGGTCTTCATAGATCAGGCCGGCTTGCCAGCGCGACGTGCGTAGCGCGCCACTGCCCGGATGGCCGTAGCGGTTGACCAGTGTACGGTCCTCATGGTCCAGCACGCGCAGGAAGAAGCTGAAGTCCTGTTCCGAGGGACGAAGGGGCCGCCAGTAAAGCGTTACCGGCAGGATGTCGCCGGGAGCAAGGCGCCGCTGTTCAAGACGGTAGCCCAGCAGGTCCACGTCACCGAAGCGGAGGGGGAGCGGCGATGCGTCTTGCGGCAGGTCGGCGACGATCGCCGGCGGCGCGTAGGCCGGCCGGATGCTGACAAAGGGCAGCGCCACAGCGACGACGCCCAGGGCGACTACCGGAACAGCGGCTGGCAATCTCAGTCGCTGCATGCCGAAAGCAAGCAGGGTCATGCTGGCAGCGCTGGCGGGAAATAGCAGACGCCCCTGGGTGGCAGCTGTCTGGCGCGTCCACAGGACGAGGGCGATGGCGAAGAGGGCAAGACACAGGGTCAGCAGGGCTGCAGGGACCAGAGAGGCGGGCTGTCTTCGGCGCTGCCACGCCTGGAGCAGGAGGCCCGCGGCGGCGACCAGCACAACGACGTCCATCACGAGGTAAAAGGGGGCGGGACTGAAGACGTTGAACCAGCCGAAGATCCCCCAGTAGCTGTGACGCAGGCCGCGAAATTCTTCGCCCAGCATGGCTTCCAGGGAAGGCGCGGACCTGCGCCCGACGACGTCCAGCATGGTCTGCGAACCCGTAAATTCGCCGTAGAGGGTCAGGTTGCGCGCATACCAGGGGCCGGCGAGGACCAGCCAGACCACGCCGGCCAGCAGAACAAGACGCAGCAACTCGCGGTAACTGTTGCTGCGCCTGGCGAGCCACAGGGCCGCCAGTCCCACGGGCGCATAGAGCAAGAGGCCACTTAGCTTGGCCATCGTGGCGAGGGCCAGCAGCAGGGCCAGAGTGACGCTGCGGCGCTTGTCCAGGCCCACGCGCAGCATGGCCAGCATTTGCCAGATGGTCAGGCTGGCCAGCAAGGTAACCAGATTGTCGTTGTTGACCGAAGCCGAGATGAACAGGAACTGGGGATTGAAGGCCACCAGACCTGCAGCCAGCGTGGCCAGGCGGGCAGTGTTCACGCCGGTCAGGGTGGCAAATTCCCGCGCAGCCAGCCAGACGGCGGCGACGCTGCCGCAGGCGAGCAGCAGGCTGAAGACACGGGCGACGTAAAGCGCCAGAACACTGTCACGCAGGGGCGGGGCGGGGTGATCATGCAGAAAGACATTCTGGTTGTCGATTGCGGTTGGATCGCCCACGATGGCATGCGGATTGAAACGCATGTGGCCGGGCAGGTCGCTGGTGTCGAAGGGTGAGATCAATGACGCGACCAGAATGTAGTAAAGCGGGGGCTGACTGCCCTCCTGGCCCCAGGGCGTTTTTTCGCCCGGCACCTGCAGCGGCAGCGCGCGATTCCTGCTGATGTAGTCCGCGAAGGCGAAGTGATAGGACTCATCCGGCGCCTCAAACAGCGGCACCGACCAAAGGTAAAGCAGACCGGCCAGTGCAAAGGCGATCAGCAGGAGGGGCGGTGGCGTGCCTCGAATGCCGTCAGTGGGCCCTGACACCGGCAGGACTGGCCTCAAAGCGTTCGCGGGCCTCTTCGATGTAGCCCAGCGACTGGTGGCGGAAATAGGTGTTGTAGAGTTCGGCGTAGTGCCCGCTGTATTCCAGCAGGGCCTCGTGGTTGCCTTCCTCAATGATTTCACCCTCGCGGAACACAAGGATGCGATCCGCGCTGCGCACGGTGCTGAGACGGTGTGCGATGAGGATGGAACTGGTCTGTGACAGGATCAGGTCCAGCGCTTCCTGAATCTGCAGTTCCGTGAAGGGGTCGATGCTGGCCGTCGCCTCATCAAGGATGAAGATGTCCGGCTTCTGCAGCAACACACGTAACAGGCTGACGAGTTGGCGCTGACCCATGCTCAGGCGCGTGCCGCGTTCGCCCACTTCGCTCAGCAGCCCTCTGGGCAGGGATTCCAGCCATTCGCCGCCACCGATGCTGCGCGCCACGGCTTCAATTTCAGCGTCACTCAGGTCCGGTTGGCTGTAGCGCAAATTGTCCGCGATGCTGCCGCTGAACAGAAAGGGCGACTGGGGCACGATGCCCAGGCGGCCGCGCCAGGATTGCAGGTTGAAGGAGCGGATGTCCTGGCCATCAACCAGCAATCGGCCGCCCTGAAATTCGTAGTAGCGGGTAATGAGGCGGGCGATGCTGCTCTTGCCGGCGCCGGTGTGGCCGACCAGGGCGACGTTTTCGCCGGGCCGAATCTCCAGGGTGAAATCCCTGAACAGGACTTCGTCGCGCGAGTAGCCGAAGGTCAAATTCTCAAACACGATGTGACCCTTCAGGGCCCCGACCGAACGGTCGTCGCTCTGTATGACGCTGTTTTCGGCATCGATGAGGGCAAAGACACGTTCGACAGCCGCCAGACCCTGCTGAAACTGGCTCCAGAAGGCGGCCAGGTTGGTGAATGGAAACCAGAAGCGGTCCACGGCCTGCACGAAGAGGAACCAGGTGCTCGCAGTGATGACAGCATCGAAGACGAAACGTGCGCCCACGTAGACAATCAGGGCGGTCACAAAGCCGCCCAGCGTGGTCAGGGCCGGAAAAATCATGGCTATCACCAGGCCGCGCTGGACATTGATGCGGTAGGAACGGCGATTGACGCTGTCAAACTCGCGATAGATCATGGCTTCCTTGCGGAAGTTCTTGGCCACGCTGATCCCGCTGACGCTTTCCTGAATCGTGTCGTTCAACACAGCCAGTTGACGGGAAGCCTGACGCGTGACCTTGCGCGCCATATGGCGAAAGGCAAGCGCTGACATGACCACCAGCGGTGTCATGGCCAACAGCAATCCGGTAAGCAGGGGCGAACGTTCAAGCATGAAGTAAATGAGGATGAAAATTTGCAGCAGGCGCGAGACGATGTCACTGCTGACCATCACCACGTCGCCGAATTCCTGGGTGTCGCTGGTGATGCGGCTGACGACCTTGCCGGTGTTGTTCTCGTCATAAAAGGACATGTCGAGATTCACGGCGGAGGAGAAGGCATCCATGCGCATCTGCGCAATGACTCGACCCACGATGCGGGACAGCCAGCGTCGACGCAACCAGTTGGCCACGTACTCGATGAAAGCAGAAACAAACAGGGCGACCAGCAACAACTGGAGCACGTTGTCCCCGGTTTCGCTTTCCAGTTCGCCGACGGCCAAGGCGATGACGACCGGGCGCAGCGCGAGCAAGATTGCCATCACCGTGAACGTGATGACGACGATCAGGCCTTGCCAGCGATAGCGCGCAAAATAGCGGACGATGCGACGAAACAGGGCCGCATCGCCGTACTGACGATCGAACTTGTCGCCTTCAAGGCCGGAGAAAATCGCTACCATGCGCCGTTGTTTTCTGCCTGGCGGGTCTCGGCCGGAGCGGCATGCGATTCATAGCGATCGAAGATGCGGCGGTAGTCCTGCGAATGTTGCAACAGGTCTTCGTGGGGTCCCTGTGCAACGATTTCGCCCTGGTGGAGGACGACGATATGGTCGGCCCAGCGGATCTGCGACAGGCGATGCGTGATCAGAATGGTGGTGCGTCCCTTGGCTGCGGTCCAGATGGCCTGCTGGATCAGGTCCTCGGTCGCGCTGTCGATGGCGCTGGTGCTGTCGTCCAGAATGAGTACTGGCGGGTTGGTGATGAAGGCGCGGGCGAGCGCGACACGTTGGCGCTGGCCGCCGCTGAGCGTGACGCCGCGCTGACCGACCACCGTTTCGTAACCATCGGGAAAGGACATGATGAAGTCATGCGCCTGGGCCATGCGCGCCGCTTCCTCAATCTGCTCCCGCGTGGCATCTTCCACGCCGAAGCTGATGTTGTCGGCCAGCGAGCGGCTGAACAAAAATATGTCCTGTTCAATGATGCTGACCTGCGAGCGCAGACTGGCCATCGACCAGTCACGAACGTCATGCCCGTCGACCAGAATCCGGCCCTGGCGGGCATCCCAGGTGCGATTCATGAGACGCGTGACGGTGGTCTTGCCGGCGCCGGTCTGGCCCACGATGGCAAGAGTCTGGCCGGGCTTTACGGAGAAGTTGAGTCTTTTGAGGCTGTCCTGCTCGCCCTGATAGCCGAAACTGACTTCCTCGAATTGGATGTCTCCCTGCAGGTCGCCGCTGTAGCCACCCTCGTTCTGGTCCATGTCGGTACGCGCCGTAATGAGCTCAAGGATGCGGCCGGCCGCCGCGTGGCCGAGCGCGATGCGGGGCAGGGTGAAAAGCGACATGAAGACCGGAAACTGGAAGAAAAGCAGGATCATGACGTAGGCCACGATGTCACCGGTGGTGATTTCACCGGCGCGGAAGAGAATGGCCGAATGGAACACACCGGCGAAGAGCGTCAACGGAAACAGCAGGTTGGACAAATAGCGCGCTTCCATCTCGCCCTGGTCGATGAAACGGTCGCGAAACGCGACGACCAGGCTGTTGACCTGCTCCACCTCGGCGTCTTCTCGCGCGGCGCCCTTGACCACTTCCAGCCCTTCCAGCGACTCTTCCAGGCGGGCATTCATGACGCCGAAACTGCTGCGCACCTGACGCGCCAGCGGGTTGAGGCGACGGATGAAGAACACCTGGATCAGGACCTGCAGCACCACAAAAGTGACGGGAACGAGAAGAAGGTCCGGATGCACCGCCGGGCTGCCGATCAGCGGCATCAACATGAACATGGTGGAACCGATGAGCAGGTTGACGCCGGTATGCATCATCAGGCTCAGTTCGATGACGTCATTGGTCACGCGCGCCATGGTCTCCCCGACCGGATGCAGGTCGTGGAAGGCCATGCTCTTGCCCAGCAGGCTGGCATACAGCTCGTCCCGGACGTCGCGTTCCAGGCGCTGGCCATAAATCTGGGCGCTGAAGTTGCGCAGGAACTGGACCACGGCCCGCAACAGGGAAGCGATGACGATTAACAGGCAGGCGTTAATGGCCAGCTGAAGGTTCTGCTGCTCACGCACGGCATCGAAGGCCAGGCCAACGTTGAGCGGGATGGAGATCCACAGCGCGGCGTTGGCGAAGGCGCCAAACACCATCAGCAGGCCGACATACCAGTGGCGCAGCAGGTGAGACAGGATAAACAGTAGGGGGCTGCTGTAATTGCCGGTGCGAACGCCGCCGGCCTGAAACTCCACGCTCATATTGTCAGCGATGTGCATGGCATGGACCCTAGTTTAACGCAGCGGCAGGTCGCATGTAAGGCCAATTCCGGCGGGCGCCTGCCTGTGGACGGGCTGTCCCGAAATGTGTCACGTGCCAATCGGGGAAAATGAGTACAATCACTGCACTTCGGTTTCCGGCATGGCAGACTCGTGCACAAGCCCATGCCCTTCGAGAAATGAGGCGCAGCCATGAGCAAGCCACGCGTGTTTGTCAGTCGTATTATCCCGGCGGCCGGCCTGGACCTTGTCAAACAGGCCTGCGACAGCGAGGTCTGGCCCGAACGCCTGCCGCCACCCCGCGAAGTCATGCTGGAAAAGGTGCGGGGCGTGGACGGCCTGCTGTGCCTGCTGACGGACCGCATCGATGGCGACCTGATGGACGCGGCCGGTTCGCAGCTGCGGGTCATCAGCCAGATCGCTGTGGGCTACGACAACATCGACCTTGCGGCGGCGCGTCAGCGCGGCATTCCCGTCGGGCATACGCCCGGCGTGCTCACCGAGGCGACTGCCGACCTGGCTTTCACGCTGTTACTGTCAGGCGCGCGCCGCATCGTGGAGGGCATGCAATACATTCGCGATGGCAAATGGGACACCTGGGAACCGGAGACCCTGCTGGGCGCGGACCTGAGCGGGGCCACGCTGGGGATCATCGGCCTGGGGCGCATCGGCCAGGCCATGGCGCAGCGCGCGCGTGGCTTCAACCTGCGCATCATTTCCTGTGATCCCGTGTTGTCCGATGAAGAAATCCGCGGTCGTGGCGCAGAGCCGGCCGGACTGGAGGACTTGCTGCGGCAGTCCGACTTTGTCTCGGTTCACACGCCCCTGACGCCGGAGACCCGACATCTGATCAACGCCGACGCGTTGGCGATCATGAAGCCCACGGCGGTGTTGGTCAATTCGGCGCGCGGGCCCATCGTTGACCTGGTTGCTCTGGAAGCTGCCCTGCGTCTGGGGCAGATCGCGCATGCAGCGCTGGACGTGACCGACCCCGAGCCCATCGCGGCGGACCACCCGATTTTGGCGCTGCCCAACGTGACCATCGTGCCTCATATTGGCAGCGCCAGTGTGCGCACGCGCGACCAGATGGCCGAAATTGCGGCGAACAATCTGTTGGCGGGTTTGCGCGGCGAGCCCCTGCCGCATGCGGTGCCGGCGGTCTAATCGTCCCCTTCGATTTCGATGGCCATGGCGACCGCTTCGGAACCGCCAAGGCACAGCGCCGCCAGCCCGCGGCGCAAGCCCCTGCGGCGCAGGGCATGGATGAGCGTGACCAGCACGCGCGCTCCGCTGGCGCCAAGCGGGTGGCCGAGGGCGATGGCACCGCCATGCACGTTTAATTTATCCAGCGGGACGGGACAACCTTCCCGCTCCAGACCCTTGAGATCGGCCAGCACCTGAGCCGCAAAAGCCTCGTTGATTTCAAATAGATCGACGTCATCCACCGTCCAGCCGGCGCGCTGTAAGGCCAGCGGAATGGCCTTGACCGGCGCGTAGAAAATCCAGGCCGGGTCCAATGCGCACTGGGCGCTGGCGACGATGCGCGCCAATGCTTTGTGACCCCTGGACGAAGCATAGCTGCGGCTGGCGAGCACCAGCGCCGCCGCCCCGTCATTAAGGCCCGGGGCATTGCCCGCGGTGACCTGCCCGTCGGGCGAGAAAGCCGGCTTCAGGGCGGCCAGTTTGTCCAGGGAGGTGTTTGGCCTGACGGGTTCGTCATGTCGGACGCCGTTGGGCAAGGGCTCGACTTCGGCATCGAATGCGCCGGATTGCGTCGCGGCATGCGCCAGGTGATGGCTGCGCAAGGCGAACTCGTCCATTGCCGCGCGGTCGACGTCCAGCTGACGCCCGATGAATTCGGCCGCGTCGCCCATACGCCAGTCACAGAGGTTGCACCAAAGACCGTCGGACTGCAAGGCGTCGCTCAACACAGCATCGCCAAAGCGACGACCTTCACGCATGCCGTGCTGCAAAAAGGGCGCGCGACTCATGCTCTCGCTGCCACCGGCGACGTAGAGTTGACCCGCTTCGCTGCGAATGGCGCTGGCCGCCAGCATGACGCTTTTCATGCCGCTGCCGCAGGCCTTGTTGATCAGGGTGCCGCCGACCGTCTCCGGCAGGCCAGCGCCGAAACTGATCTGACGCGGCAGGGCGAGGCCCGTACCGGCGCTGACGACGTTGCCGACAAACACTTCGTCGATATCTGCCGGCGAAACGCCGCTGCGGGACACGGCCGCGCGCAGGGCGTGGCTGCCGAGCGTCGCCGCGTCATATTCCGCCAGGGCACCGAGCAAACGTCCCTGGGGTGTGCGCGCCGCTCCCAGAATCAGGGCGTCCAAATCACTGCTCATGCCAAATCTCCCTGAGTTCCCGGCCGGTATTCTCAAGCGTATCCGGGATAACGCGAGTGTCGCCGATGGCCGTGATGAAGCCCGTTTCACCGGGCCAGCGCGGCACGATGTGCAGGTGAAAATGGGCCGGGATGCTGGCGCCGGCTTCCACGCCGATGTTGGCCCCCATGTTGAACGCTGCTGCTTGATACAAGCTGCGCAGGCAGGTCATCGCCCTGTTGCTGGTCTGCATCAAGTCCTGCAAGGTATCGGCATCCAGATTTTCCGTGCTGGAGCAATGCGCGTAGGGAACGACAAGGAGATGGGCGAAGTTGTAGGGACTGGCATTGAGCATCACGTAGACGTGGTTGCTGCGGGCGACAAGCAGTTCCTCTTCACCCGCGCCGCGTTTACAGAAAATACAGCCGTGTTCCAACTCGAACTGCTCCTTGTCCCTGCGGATCCATGCCATGCGCCAGGGTGTCCAGAGGTGTTTCATCAATTTACTTTCAGGCTGTTGGTCTGAACAGACCGGACACATTGTAGCGCGGGAATGACGGAGCAGGAGAGCGATACGCTGTGAAGCGCTTCGCGCGGGGCGTCAGGCAAGGTCAACTGCCAGGATCCTGACCGAAGGGGTAGCGGATTCTGGCGAGCGGGCAGTAGTTGAATGGGCAGTCCGCTTCGAGTCGCCAGCCCTGCGTCATGCTGTACCAGCCAACAAATACACGATAGTCGCCCGCTTCTGCCCCGGCGATTATTTCAAACCTGTGCCGCGTCCGATAGCGCTGGCCCGGCAGCCAGTCGGCCGTCGGCGTGGAGGGCGGACCGTCGCCCTGGGCCAGCATGCGCTCCGGCTCACCGGGTACCGGATCGTCCAGCAGGTGCAGAAAGACTTGCAGGTCTGGCGGCGGTGGCGCTGTCGCTTCCCACAGTAAGGATACTTCCGGTCCATTCTGTTCCCATGCCAGCAAGCGGATGCTGTGGCCGAATTCCAGCGGCCATATGGCGTTCTTCAGCTGAAAGGCTTCCCCTGCGCCCCTGTCGCTAAATGAACCTGAGTCAAGCAGGACCGGGTCAAGAAGTGACCCGTCGCGGGTCCGGGCGGGGACGGTGAAATCTTCCGGATATTTCCACCAGCCAATCCCCACCTTCAGGGGCATGTCGCCACGCGCGTCTTGCGGAACCTGCAACTCCCAACGGTCTTCGTAGATTGTGCCGGGTTGCCAGCGGGTGGTCTCCAGGCTGCCGCCACCGGGGAAGCCATAGTTTCGCACCAGGATGCGGCCAACATCGTCCAGCAGGTGAACGTAGAAACTGTAGTTGAGGTCAGATCGTTCCTGCGGGCGCCAGTAGAGCGTGACCGGCAATGAATCGCCCGGGCCATATTGACCTTGCGGAATCACGTAGCCCGCCAGTTCGATGTTTTCGTAGAAGAGATCTGGTCTGATTGCCTCGACTGGCAGTTCATCGACCAGCGGGGGCGTGCCGTAGGCCGGTCGGATGCTGACAAGGGGCAGCAGGATGGCGACAATGCACAAGGCGACCACTGCCGGTCGAACCGGCAGGCGCAGTCTCAGGAGGCCCAGCGCCAGCAGGGAGCTGCCCGCCGCGCTGACAGGAAACAGCAACCGTCCGGTTGAGGCGGCCGTCTGAAGCGTCCACACAACAAGTGCGATCAAGAACAGGGCGACACAAAACAGCAACAGGGAATGCGGGACAAGGGTCTCAGGCCTGGCCCGGGCCTGCCACAGGCAGCGCAGCAGACCGACCACGCCCGCCAGGGTAACAATGTCCATGGCCAGATAGAAAAGCGTCGGACTGAAGATATTGAAAGCGCCAAAAATGCCCCAGTAGCTGTAGCGCAAACCGCGGAATTCCTCGGTCAGCAGATTCT
>LXNI01002496.1_pt1 | contig 12607 bp, 8 predicted proteins | sample 809091 | NCBI WGS metagenome assembly LXNI01 (sample SAMN04870527, study PRJNA318959) | sponge metagenome | biome: 01000161; feature: marine sponge reef; material: water | host: Sarcotragus foetidus | place: Greece: Milos, Mediterranean Sea | collected 2013-05-29 | depth 5-7 m | reverse complement strand
CAAAGATTCAGAGGCTGAAAGGGGTGCGCTGGCAAGGAATGACGAAGCAATGTGGCAGGCCCCACATAATGAGGAATGACACAGCCAGCGTGCCCCTCTCTGCCTCCCGAAGGGCGCTTCACGCCCGCAATGCCCCGAATTCGCAGCGTTTCCGTTAATTCCGACGACGCAATTATAATATCTTTTACGCACGAACGTGAAGCGCTGAGCAAAGCGGTTTTGATCAGAGTATCCTAAAATGTATCAGATAAACCTTAAGGATTTCGAGGGACCGCTGGACTTGCTCCTCTTTTTTATCAGGAGGGACGAGTTGGATATTTTCGATATTCCAGTGGCCCGCATTGCTGACGAGTACCTTGAGCATGTGCGCCTGCTCGAACAAATCGACCTCGACAGCGCAGGCGAGTTTTTGTACATGGCTGCGGTCCTGATCGGCATAAAGGCCCGCATGCTTCTGCCGGGACAGGAGGTCGACGAAGACGGGGATCCGATCGATCCTCGCCGGGAACTGGTGGAGCGGCTTCTGGAATATGTCCGGTACAAGGAGGCGTCTGCTCATTTGCTGGCGCTCGAAAGCGAACGGGCGGACCGCTTTACGCGCAACCATGCCGTTTCCGAGCGGGCCGCATGGGAACAGAAACCGGTCCTGAATGCGTCCGTGTTCGATCTGGTGTCGGCGCTCAAACGCATTCTTTCAGAAGCTCCGGAGGAAACGCCGCACGATGTAACGCGCGAAGAATATTCGATCGAAGAGCAGCGTGCGTTTCTCCTGGATTGCCTCGCCGGGGAGAAGAAACTTTCTTTCTCTGCCCTGGTCGAGAATCGGTCCCGGTCGTTTATCGTTGCAACCTTTCTCGGGGTGCTTGAACTGGTCCACGCGCAACAGGTGCATGTACATATTCCGGAAGGAGATCCCAGCGATTTTTATCTTGCGCTTCGTATCCGGCAGGACGAGACGGTTTCCGAAGGCCCGGAGCATACGGACGGTCGGATAGAAGAGACTTCGGGCGAACGAAACGGCAATGGCGAATAAACCACCGAGCGGTATGGCGTCGATACACGAACTGGGAGATCGGATGCTTATGCAGGTCGCCGAAGCGCTTGTCTTCGCGGCGGATCGCCCTGTCGCCGCGCGCGAGATTGCCCGTGCGTATAGCGATGTTACGGGGAACGACGCCCCATCGGATGGGGACGTGCTGGGGGCGGTAGCGACCCTGAACGAGGCCTATGAGGCGAGTGGACGCGTTTTTCGCATCGAACGGTGGGCTGCGGGCTTCCGGATGGCGACCATTTCTTCGGTCGCTCCCTATCTGAAATCCTTTTTCAATCGAGAGCGGGAACAGAAATTGTCCCACTCGCTCATGGAGACCCTCGCTATCGTGGCCTACCGGCAACCGGTCACAAAGCCCGAGATCGATTTTGTGCGCGGCGTCGATTCCGGCTATGCATTGGGCAAGCTCATGGAAAGGGGAGTTATCGACGTAGTGGGTCGGAGCGATTCCCTGGGGCGCCCCCTGATCTACGGAACCACGGATTCGTTTCTGGAGCAGTTCGGACTGGGGGATATCGACGAGCTTCCCAACCTGCGCGAAATCGAGGAGATTCTTGGAGATCCTTCCTTCAGCCGGGAGCGCGCCGCGTTGTTGCAGTTGCAACAGGAGGACGACGCGGTACAGGATCGGACGGAGGGCGAAGCCGGTCTGCAAGCGGTTCGGGAAGTCGAGGAATAGCCCGGCGCCGTCGAAAAAATCTTTCGGGCAAGAACAGATCGCGCGTTGGTTCGTTCATGGAGCCTTACACTCGTGTTCAGGATCGATACCCGCTAAAATGTCCGCCGGATCACCTGCCAAAAGGGGACAAAAGGGGCGGAAAGGCGCCGCCGGTAACGCCGGACTGCCGGGCCGATCGGAGCCCTCCGGTTTGTCCGGGAACGGAGAGGGTGCGGCGGCCAAGGGCATGCGGCTTAACCGGTATATTGCCCGCGCAGGGGTGTGTTCGCGCCGCGAGGCGGATGGCCTGATCGAGCGGGGACTCGTCAAGGTGAACGGGGAGCGCGTCCAGGAATTCCATATTTCGGTGACGCCGACCGATACGGTGGAGGTCAACGGGAAATGCATCTCCGCTTCGCCCCATGAATACATCCTTCTCAATAAGCCGAAGGATACGATTACGACGAAGCGCGACCCGAAGAAAAGGCGCACCGTGATGGACCTTTTGGCCCTTCCGGATGCTGACAAGGGCAGCCTCTTTCCTGTGGGCCGCCTGGACCGGGATACGTCGGGGGTATTGCTTGTCACCAACGACGGGGAACTGGCCCACCGCTTGATGCATCCCCGGTACGAGGTGGATAAACTGTACCGGGTATGTACCCGGAAGGCCGTGAAGCCCCACGAACTCGACCTGCTCAAAAAAGGCGTCGAACTGGAGGATGGATTGGCAAAGGCCGATGAGGTTGCTTACGTTGCTCTGCCCAGTCGCCATGAGGTGGGGTTGCGCATCCACGAAGGCCGCAACCGGCAGATTCGCAGGATGTTCGAAGCGCTGGGCCACGAAATAACAGTGCTTGAGCGCGTGAACTACGCGGGGCTTACCGCCAAGGGTGTTCGACTCGGAAAATGGCGGCGCCTGCAGCCCTTCGAAATCCGCCGGCTCAAACGCCAGGTACACATGCAATGAGTATATCATGACGACCGACGACAAGCTGCTTCTTGAGCGTCTCCGCAAGGAGGGGCTCACCTATGACGATGTGCTGCTTGTGCCCAGGCATTCGTCCATCATGCCCAGGGACGTTTCCATCGAAACGACGCTGACGCCGCGTATTGCGCTGAATATTCCGCTGTTGTCAGCCGCCATGGACACGGTCACCGAATCCGAAATGGCGATCGCGATCGCCCGGGAAGGCGGGGCCGGAGTGCTGCACAAAAACATGTCTATCGAGCGGCAGGCGGATGAGGTGCGCCGGGTGAAGCGCTCCGAAAGCGGTATGATCCTCGACCCGATCACCCTGCACCCGGAGGGTACGGTTGCGGATGCCTGCGCCATGATGGAGCGGTACCATATCGGAGGCATCCCTGTAGTCGATGCCGAAAGCCGCCTGGTGGGGATCGTGACGAACCGCGATCTGCGCTTCGCGCATGACGGGCGGACCTTGCTCAGCGAGATGATGACAAAGGAAAATCTTGTGACGGCGCCGGTGGGAACGACGCTGGAACAGGCGGAGGCTCTGCTGCAAAAGCACAAGATCGAGAAACTTCCGGTGGTGGATGACGCCGGGAATCTGAAAGGGCTCATCACCTTCAAGGACCTCGATAAAAAACGCAAGTATCCCAATGCCTGCAAGGATGCGCATGGGCGCTTGCGCGTAGGGGCGGCCATCGGCGTTACGCCGGATGTGGCGGACAGGGCGGCGGCTCTTGCAGAGAGCGACGTCGATTTTCTTGTCGTGGATACGGCGCATGGGCACTCCGAGGGCGTTCTCCGGACGGTCGAGCGGATCAAGGCGCTTTCGGGGGATCGGGAGGTGATTGCCGGCAACATCGGCACGGCGGAGGCGGCCGAGGCCATTATTGCCGCCGGCGCCGACGCCGTCAAGGTCGGAATCGGGCCCGGCTCTATCTGTACGACCCGTATTGTGGCCGGCATTGGCGTACCGCAACTTACGGCGATCATGGACTGCGCCGCGGTGGCGCATAAACACGGCGTGCCGGTCATTGCGGACGGGGGAATCAAGCAAACCGGAGATATTCCCAAAGCATTGGCTGCGGGGGCCGACTCCGTGATGGTCGGCGGCCTCTTTGCTCGTGTCGAAGAGAGTCCCGGCGAAACCATCCTGTACGAAGGCCGCAAGTTCAAAAGCTACCGGGGCATGGGCTCCGTAGGCGCTATGGAATCGGGATCGAAAGATCGGTATTTCCAGGATGCGGAGGACGATCTTGCCAAACTCGTTCCGGAGGGGATCGAAGGGCGCGTTCCGTACGGCGGAGACCTCGGCGAAGTCGTGCACCAGATGCTTGGAGGCTTGCGGGCTGCAATGGGATACTGCGGGGCCGTTTCCATTCGGGATTTGCAGGAAACGGCGCAGTTTATTCGCATCACGGGCGCCGGACAACGGGAAAGTCACCCGCACGATATATTCATCACGAAGGAAGCGCCCAATTACAGCACCCGGCTCTGAGTATCCGCGTGTCGAGAGGCGCCCTGCCTTGCCTTGTTTTCCGGAGCCTTTTCCGTGGATCGCATCTCTTCTCTCCGCGCCCTGCTCCGTACGTTGCCCGCGGATGCATTGTACCTGACCCATTACGCCCATGTGCGCTGGGCGTGCGGTTTCACGGGATCGTATGGGGTACTGATCGTTCGCGCGGATGCGGTGCATTTCGTGACGGACGGGCGATACCGTACGCAGGCGGGGGAGGAAGTCAGGGATGCGTCCGTCCATGTGATCTGGCCCACGCAGCGCAACGCCCCCGAATACGTGGAGGCGGAAGGGTTGCTGAAGGGCGTGCGCCGGGTTGCGTATGCGTCGGACCGCCTTACGGTATCCTCCCTCGAAATGCTGCAAGAACGTTTCCCCGGCGTGGAGTGGACAGGAACGTCCGGACTGCTCAATGGGCTTATGGCCCGCAAAAGCCCGGACGAACTGGAGCGTATCCGCGCCGCCCAGGCATTGACGGGAGAAGTGTTCGATACCCTGAAGGAATGGATCCGGCCTGGACGCACGGAAAAAGAAATCGCCGCCGAGATTGTGACGGGGCACCTGCGGCGGGGAGCGGATCGGATGTCTTTCGATCCCGTCGTAGCGTCCGGCGCACATAGCGCGCTTCCTCATGCGCAGCCTACGGACAGCCCGGTGCAGCCCGGCGACGTACTGCTGCTCGATTTCGGATGCTTTCTGGACGGATATGCTTCGGACATGACGCGTACGGTGGCCGTGGGGCCGCCGGATCCGCTGGTTCCGGAGCTCTACGATCTGGTGCTTTCCGCGCAGGAATGCGCTCTGCGGAATGCGCGCGCGGGCATGCCGGCCAAAGAAGTCGATGCGTTGGCGCGCGACGTGATTCGCGAAGGGGGGTACGAAGAGGCGTTTTCGCACAGCCTCGGGCACGGCGTGGGGCTGGAAATTCACGAATGGCCCCGCCTGTCCCGCCTGATGGACGATGTGCTGCCGGATGGGTGCGTCGTGTCGATCGAGCCGGGTATTTACCTGCCGGGCCGATTCGGCATCCGTATCGAAGATGTGGTGTGTCTGCGCGAAGACGGGGTATGTAACCTTACCGACGTTTCGAGGGAATGGACGGTGCTGCAGTGAGCGGAATACGCTCCGACGCCGTGCAACAGATTCAACAATTTCCTATCATGCCTGTCGCTACAGGGTATTGCAAACGGTTGTTCGATTTCGCCGGACGTTCGCCCGGTTTCATTCCCCTGTTCCTTACTTAATCAGAGCATCCCTACAGCCTGCCACATTTCATTGTACGTGACCCCATGTATCGTTCTCAGGTAACTTCGTTTTTTGCGCTTCTTTTCCTAACCGTTTTGCTTGGAGGCTGTTCTATGGGGCTGCAGACCGCTGTTACGGCGGGATCTGCGTCCGCCGACGCGAAGGCTGCCGGGTCGGACGACGAGACGAAGATGAAGAAATATTCCGAGGTCGTCAAGGAAAGCATGACCACGGACGAGGGACTGTTTGCCGTACACCGCGATACGGAGAAAACCCTTTTCGAAATCCCGGATTCGCTGCTGGACCGGGAGATGCTGCTGGTAACGCGCATGGCGCGTACGCACGCCGGCATGGGATACGGGGGGCAAAAAGCCAACACGCAGGTGCTGCGATGGCAGCGGCAGGGGGATAAGGTGCTCCTGCGGATAGTATCCTACGAGAGCGTCGCAAGCGAGGAGCAGCCAATTTACCAGGCGGTCCGGAACGCCAACCTCGAACCGGTGGTGGCCGCATTCGATATTCTCGCCAGAAACGACGATTCCACCCGGTCCGTCGTGGACGTGACCGAACTCTTTACGACGGACGTTCGCTTTCTGGGCCTGAGTTCGTCCAACCGTACGAGGTACAAGGTCAAGAGCCTTGACAAGGATCGTTCCTATGTAAATGGAGCGCAAAGCTTTCCGCGCAATATCGAAGTGCGCCATACGCTCACCTACGCAGCGGACGAGCCGCCCGACAATCCCTCGACCGGAACCATCTCCGTGGAGATGAACCAGTCCATGGTGCTCCTTCCGGACGAAATCATGACACCGCGGCCCTGCGATGCGCGCGTGGGATATTTCAACGTCGAGACGATCGATTACGGGGCGGATGAGCAGCGCGCGGAGGAGAAATGTTTCATCACGAAATGGCGGCTCGAACCCGGCGATCCCGAAGCGTTTGCGCGCGGCGAACTGGTGGAGCCGGTGCGCCCCATTGTGTACTACATCGACCCGGCCACGCCGATGAAGTGGCGTCCGTACATCAAACAGGGGGTGGACGACTGGAACGTAGCGTTCGAGGAGGCCGGTTTCCGGAACGCCATTATCGGCAAAGATCCTCCTTCTGCGGAGGAAGATCCGGAATTCAGCCCGGAGGACGTACGCTATTCCGTGATCCGTTATTTCCCGTCGGACATCGAGAACGCCTACGGCCCGCATGTCCACGACCCGCGTTCGGGAGAGATTCTCGAAAGCGATATCGGGTGGTATCACAATGTCATGAATCTCTTGCGGAACTGGTATTTCGTCCAGACCGCTGCATCGAACCCCGACGCGCGCGCCGTGAAGTTCGACGACGAGGTGATGGGCGAGCTGATCCGGTTCGTGTCTGCCCACGAGGTAGGGCATACGATCGGCCTGCCGCATAACTGGGGGTCAAGCTACGCGTTCCCCGTCGATTCGCTGCGTTCGCCGACATTCACCAGTACGCACGGCACGGCGCCGTCCATCATGGATTACGCCCGCTTCAACTACATCGCGCAGCCGGAAGACGGGGTGACGAACTTCATGCCTGCGATCGGCGAATACGACAAATGGAGCGTTCGCTGGGGGTACCGGCCCATTCCCGAAGCAGACAACGAAGAAGAAATAAAAGCCGTGCTGAACGGCTGGGTCATGGAGCGCGCCGGCGATCCGTTGTACTTCTACGGGCGCCAGACGGGCAACCCGCTGGATCCCCGGTCGCAGCGGGAGGATCTCGGCGACGATGCGGTGGAAGCAAGCCGACTGGGCATTGCAAACCTCGAACGCATTATTCCGAACCTGATCGACTGGACCCGCGAGGAGGGCGAAAACTACGCGCAACTCGAGGAAATATACGGGCAGGTAGCGATCCAGTGGAGACGCTATCTCGGCCATGCGGCGCGCGGGATCGGAGGGGTGTACGAAACCCCCAAGACGTTCGATCAGGACGGGCCTGTGTATGAAATGGTTTCGAGAGATGCGCAGACGAGGGCAATGGCTTTTCTGCACGAATTCGGATTCGATACGCCCCGGTGGCTCCTCGACGAGGATATCCTTCGCCGGATCGAACATGCGGGCGCCGTAGACCGCGTTCGGAGCATTCAGGCCAGCCGGTTGGACCTGCTGCTGAACCCGCAACGGCTGGCCCGTCTTATCGAGGCGGAAGCCCGCCTCGGCGATGCGGCGTATGCGCCTTTGGACATGCTGGAAGATTTGCGAAAAGGTCTCTGGCGCGAACTGGACGCCAACGAAGCGATCGATCCGTGGCGCCGCAACCTGCAACGCGCCTATCTGGAGGATATGGAGCGGTTAATGACCGAGGAGGTCACCGCTCCGCCCGCCGCCGCGCGCCGGTTCCTCGGCTATACGCCGGTTAACGTGAGCCAGAGCGATATCCGGGCGTACGTACGCGGCGAACTGGAAACGCTGCGTACAGATGTGCAGCGAGCCGCGCGCAGGGCGCCGGACCGGCCTACGGCATTGCACCTCGAAGACGTACTGGTCCGCATCGAGAACATACTGGATCCGCAGGAAGAATAGAACCGCCTGCGCTTCGTTCCCCCTGGCAACATGGCCACTGACCACTCCATCGACAGTTCTCCGCAGCGTATACCGGAGCAGGAGGTGCATCTCGGAATACGCGGCATGACGTGTGCCGGATGCGTGCTCCGCGTCGAAGAAGCGTTGACCGGTGTGGATGGGGTGGAGACGGCGGACGTAAACCTGGCCACCGAACGCGCCCGCGTACGTTACCGGGGCGGCTCCGAACTGGTGGAGGCCATGTATGCGGCGGTCCGGGAGACCGGATACGAGGCGCTCGAGGCGACTTCCGGCGCGAAGGTGCGCGATGAAGCGGAGGAAACGGCCCGGAAAGCAGAACTACAGGCCCTGCGCCGGCGGGCGGTATTCGCGGGGGTTCCCGCCGCAGCGATCCTCGCGTTGCAGATGCTCCCGATGCTGTGGCCTCCCGCTGTGTCGTGGCTCCATGTGCTGATCGGGGAGTCGCTTTTGCTGTATATCCTGTTCGCGCTGGCCAGTATCGTGCAATTCGGGCCGGGTCTCTGGTTCTACCGGCAGGGCTGGAAAGCGGTACGGACGCTGCATCCGGACATGCATACGCTCGTCATGCTTGGCTCCAGCGCTGCCTACGGGTATTCGGTGGTGGCCATGTTTCTTCCCGGCGCGATGCCCTCCGGCGCCGATCATGTCTATTTCGAGGCATCCTCGGCGATCATCGCGCTGATTCTGCTGGGCAAATATCTCGAGGTGCGTGTCAGGGGGCGCGCCGGCGCTGCGATGCGGTTGCTGCTCGGTTTGCAACCGGCGCTTGCCCGTGTGATGCGTGCAGATCACGAGGCGGATATTCCTATCGAGGAGGTGGTGGCCGGCGATATCATTCTCGTGCGTCCGGGGGAGCGTTTGCCCGTGGACGGCATCGTGGAGGAAGGGGAATCCTGGATAGACGAGTCCATGCTTACCGGGGAGCCTGTGCCGGTCGAGAAAAAGGCAGGGGACGAGGTGGTTGGCGGTACGATCAACGGACGCGGTGGTTTTCGTTTTCGGGCCACGCGAATAGGGGAGGATACGGTGCTGGCCCGCATCGTGCGCATGGTTGAGGAAGCCCAGCAATCGAAACCGCACATCCAGCGCCTGGCTGATCGTGTCGTGGCATGGTTCGTGCCCGCTGTACTCGGCGTGGCATTTCTTACCCTGATCTTGTGGCTCATAATGGGTCCGGCGCCGGCATTGCCCTTTGCGCTTGTAGCCGCGGTATCCGTACTGATTATTGCCTGCCCCTGCGCCATGGGGCTGGCTACCCCCGTATCCGTCATGGTCGGCTCCGGCAAGGCCGCCGAACTGGGGATTCTGTTCCGGGGCGCGGACGCCATGGAATTGCTGGCCGAGGTCGATACGGTTGCCTTCGACAAAACCGGCACGCTCACGGAGGGGCGCCCGCGCCTGACGGACATGATGCCTTGCAACCCGTGGTCGGACGAGGAGGCGCTGTGTCTTGCCGCTGCCGTGGAAAAGCGTTCGGAGCACCCTGTGGGTTACGCCATCGTAGAGGCTGCGGAGGAGCGGGGGTTATCCGTTTCCGAGGCGACGCGGGTTAAGGCGCATTCTGGACTGGGCATCTCGGCCAGGGTAGGAAGAAAAGCGGTGCTCATCGGTTCCGAGCGCTTTCTGGCCGCAGAAAATGTCGATATGTCGCCGCTTGCGGGAGATATATTCCGGTCGGATACGGTGCATACGCTCTCGGAAGAGGGTAAAACCCTCATTTTCATGGCAGTCGACGGTGCGCTGGCGGCGATTTTCGGGGTTGCGGACCCGCTGAAGGAACATGCGGCGGAAAGCGTCGAAGCGCTTCGGGGGCTGGGGTGCCGGGTGGCGATGATTACAGGCGATGCGCCGCGCGCCGCCGAGGTTGTTGCCGAGCGGCTGGGGATCGACGAGGTGTCCGCAGGCATCCTCCCGGATAAGAAAGCCGACGCGGTACAGCAATACCGTCAGGAAGGCCGTCGCGTGGCGTTCACGGGGGACGGCATCAACGACGCCCCGGCGCTGGCCCGGGCCGATGTGGGCGTGGCGATGGGGACGGGTTCGGACATCGCGATCGAATCCGGGGATGTGATCCTTATGTCGGGCGATCCGAGGGGGCTGGTTAACGCCCGCGCGCTTGCGCACAGCACCCTGCGCAATATCAAACAGAATCTTTTCTGGGCATTCGCCTACAACGTGGCGCTTATTCCGGTGGCCGCCGGGGCGTTGTATCCGCTTACCGGCCATCTTTTGTCCCCGGTGTTTGCCGCCGCCGCCATGAGCCTGTCCAGTGTGTTCGTCCTGTCGAATGCCTTGCGTTTGAAGCGTTTCCGGGCGATTTTGGGGTGAGGGTGGCGATACAGAAATGGTCCTAAAAAACTGGACAGTTTTTCCGGACCATTTCTCTTATTAGAGATAAAAGTAAATCGAAACGAAAAAGACACTGAATTGACCTGAATGACCACGGACTGTACACAATAGGGTTCATAATTTTATTCCCGTCAAATTTTTTCTTGTTTCCTGGGAGAGTTATGAATGTTCGTTTTCGATCCGATAGCTCGCAGCGTATTTCGACGATCCGGGGGGGAGCGTGCTCGCTGCTTCTCGCATTCTGTTTCGCAAGCTCGGCGCAAGCGCAGAGCATTCTGATATCGAATGCCGGTCAGACTGGTACTGATACGCCTACTGCGAATAGATCGGCTCAGGGGTTCACTACCGGCGCCAATGCGTTGGGTTACGATCTGAGCAGCATTAGTATTCATGGGACTCGTTTTTCAACTTCACACGGCAATACGGCGACTCTGCATGAGGGCTCCCGCACGGGCGCGAAGGTCGCTGACTTTACGGCCTCTGCGAGTAGTGATCAAGCCACTCTTATCTTCTCGCCGACAGGGACAGTCATGCTCGAAGCGTCGACTGCGTACGTTCTCCTTACCGCCAACGATTTTTTTGCTAGTCTGTGGAATACTACCGATACTCTTGTCGAGGACGCCGGCGGTGCGGCAGGCTGGAGCATCACCAATGTTTCGGAAATATTCCGAACCAGTAATAACGCCTGGGAAACAATCGCAAATCCTCGCAAGATTTCTGTCAGAGGCACTGCCAGAACTCCTCCTCCTCCCGTCAATCCTCCTTCTGGCGATCCTACTCCGCCTGTCGGCGATCCGCCTCCTCCGATAGGGGTTCCTTCCTCGCCTGACACTCCCGGGACTCTCCGCGCTCGCTTCGACAAATCCACTCTGGATAGCCTGATTCTCACGTTTTCGTGGGCGTCTGTCTCTGATGCCGATTCGGCCACCGACTACGAATATAAAGTGTTCGAAGGGCCTCCTACTGCGAGGGTTTTTCCCGCTCTGATCGACTGGACGTCGACGGGCGGCGTGCTCGAAACGGACATATTACTGGAACGCGTCGCCGATGCGTACACGATCTGGTTGCGCGCCGTACGGGGCGAAGCAAAATCCGAACACGCCCAGATCGGCGCTTACGTGCCTGCCGATATCTATTCGATCGTGCTCCGTTCCGGATCGGAGACGCCATTCGCGTTCGTTCTCTCGCAAAACTATCCGAATCCCTTCAATCCCGCGACGACGATCCGTTACGAGCTGCCTCGGGCTTCCGAAGTCCGCCTTGCGGTATACGATCTCCTCGGACGCGAGATATCCGTGCTGGCCGACGGCTTGCAGACGCAAGGCGTTCATACGGCGCGTTTCGACGCGAACGGTTTTCCGAGCGGCTCGTACGTCTACCGCCTCGAAGCCGCGGGTAAGATCGTTACCCGCGTCATGACGTTGTCTCGGTAGCCCCGCCGCGTCCTGCAGCCTTTGCCGCCGACCGGTTTCCCGCGCGCCTGTCCCCTGGAGGAAACTCCCGCGGTGGGGAATCCAGGTCATTGCTTGTCTCGCGGGGTACGGCCCCAGCGCTCCGCTGGGGATAATGTCCACGCCGTCCGGGCGTATATACCACGACGGGGTTCCAACGGGTGAAATGGCGAAGCCGATATACGATGTTCCGCCGAGTATCGCCGATTGAATCGCTGTAATGAGTCCGTCCGCGATTTTTTGTGCTTCCGAATGCCTTGCGTTTGAAGCGTTTCCGGGCGATTTTGGGGTGAGGGTGGCGATACGTTCTATTCGGAGACCCTGATGATGGGATCGAGAAGGGAGGAGGCGAATCCGGTTCGTAACTCAGGTGCGATGCTGCGGTTTGCACTTGGCGTGCTGCACAGGCGGTCCGGATATGGTCGCAGGCGGCTTCCGGTCTGGCATGCAATCCCCGCTCTGCTGTTCACATCGTCCAATGCCCTGATTGGTGTACGCTTCCCGGTGCGCCATGCCCTTGTTGCGGTTGCCATGGCAGCTACCGCGCTATGCGGGGGAAACCGGGCGCATGCCCAGGGAAAAGCCTCCTTCCAGCAGCGTTTCGGTCCATCGAATACCGAAGAGTTCGCGCCTTTCTCCAGTCTGTCAACTCAATCGGTCATACAGGCCTCCAGCCCTGCCGACACGGTGCATTTCTGCCTGCCGGCTGATCCTGATGTGTGGGAGGGTGGCAGTGGCATTTCCGCTGCCAAGCGGCAGGGGGATTTGAATGTGGGCGAACCCCGCACGGTGCGGATGATCTACTT
>LXNI01002495.1_pt1 | contig 12610 bp, 9 predicted proteins | sample 809091 | NCBI WGS metagenome assembly LXNI01 (sample SAMN04870527, study PRJNA318959) | sponge metagenome | biome: 01000161; feature: marine sponge reef; material: water | host: Sarcotragus foetidus | place: Greece: Milos, Mediterranean Sea | collected 2013-05-29 | depth 5-7 m | reverse complement strand
CTTGCTGGCCGAGCGCGCCGGAACATCCACAAGCTTGCTTCTAGCGATCAATCTAGTCGCCTACGCCGCCGGCGGATTCTTCGGCGCCAGAACCGCCATCGCTAGCCTCGCGCAAGGCAAGATCGATGTGGACATGCTGATGGTGCTGGCGGCATTGGGCGCGGCCGCCATCGGCCAGTGGCATGAAGGCGCCATTCTGCTATTCCTGTTTTCGCTAAGCAACGTTCTGCAAGACTACGCCATCGGACGCAGTCGTTCAGCGATCCGCGGTCTCTTCGCGCTTTATCCGGAAGTCGCCAAGGTCAAACGCGGCGAGCAAGTTCTTGAGCTTAACATTAGCCAGATCGAGATTGGCGACACGGTGCTGATTGAACCGGCCGAGCGGATTCCGGTTGATGGCCAAGTCCTGGCCGGCCAGTCAGCGGTCGACGAGAGCCCCATCAGCGGCGAATCCATGCCGGCGGACAAGGCGTCCGGCGATCTGGTCTTTGCAGGCACGCTAAACGGCCCGGGCATCCTTGACGTGCGCGCGCTGCGATCCGCCGAGCAGACGACCCTGTCGCGCATCATTCAGTTGGTCGAAGAAGCGCAAGACAGCAAAGCGCCAACCGAACGCTTCCTCGAGCGATTCGAGCAAGGCTACGCCAAATTGGTGATTCTGGCTGTGGCGCTGCTCATCCTGATTCCGCCGGCTCTGGGCCTCAGCGATTTCCACAGCAACTTCTACCGCGCTATGGTATTGATGACTGTGGCCTCGCCCTGCGCCCTGGTGATAAGCGTGCCTTCCGCCATCATTTCCGCGATCGCTTCCGCAGCCCGCGACGGCGTCCTTTTCAAAGGCGGCGCCAGCCTGGAGAAATTGGCGGCGGTCAAAGTCTTCGCCTTCGACAAAACCGGCACCCTGACCCTCGGTGAGCCGCGCGTCGCCGATATCGTTTGCGCCGCTGACCGTACCGAGTCGGAGCTGCTGACCTGTGCCGCGTCGGCTGAAGCGCGCTCGGAGCATCCGCTGGCCAAAGCTATCCTGCGGCGAGCGCAAGAGTCACAGCTTGACATTTACGAGCCCAGCGAATTCAAAGCGCTGCCCGGCCATGGCGTGATCGCGCAGATCAACGGGCAAAACGTGCGCGTCGGGCGCGTGACGCTCATGTCGGATTGCCCGGCAATGCCCGAAGCATTGAGCGCCAGGCAGCGAGAATTGGAAGGCGACGGCAAGACGGTTGTCGCCGTCCTGCGCGACAACGAGCCGCTGGGTTTGATCGCGCTGGCCGATGAAAGCCGAGCGGACGCGGCGCCCCTGATCGCAGCGCTATCCAAACGCGGCATCGTTCCAGTGATACTGACGGGCGACAACCAGCGCGTAGCCGAGTCAATCGCCAAACAGGTCGGCATCAGCCGGGTCTACGCCGGCTTGCTGCCGGAGGAAAAGGCCTCTGCCATCGGGCAACTGCGCCGCGAATTCGGCCCGGTCGCGATGGTCGGCGATGGCATTAACGACGCGCCGGCGCTGGCTATGGCTGATATCGGCATCGCCATGGGCGTGGCGGGCACGGACGTGGCGCTGGAAACTGCCGATGTCGTCCTCATGGGCGACCGGCTGGAACGCATTGCCGATGCCCTGCGGCTGAGCGCTCGCGCGCGCCGAGTCGTCTGGCAGAACATCGCTTTCTCGCTGGCGGTGATCGCGCTGCTGACCGTGGGCGTCTTCGCCGTAAACCTGCCCTTGCCGATGGGCGTGCTGGGCCATGAGGGCAGCACCGTGATCGTGGTCATGAATGGCTTGCTCAGCCTGCTGGCGCTGCCGGAATTGCGCCGGCGGCAGCTGGCACGCGCCCGCGATGCCTAGCGCCGAAATTGCGTATACTCCCACTCGGCAAAGCGGTCCTGCAACTTTAGCCGTTGGTACTTGCCGGTGGATGTCACCGGAATCTCACTGCCGAAGACAACGACTTTAGGCGACTTTTCGAAGGGCATGCGCTCGCGACAATTGGCGATTATGGCCAGTTCGTCGAGCTTGGCGCCCGTTTCCAGCACGACATAGGCGCCGACTTCTTCGCCGTAATAGACATTCTGGAAGCCCACAGCCAAACCCACTTTGACGCCGTCGATGCCGAGCAAGATCTCTTCGATATCCAAGGGGCTGAATTTGACGCCGCCGCGGTTGATCAGTTCTTTGATGCGGCCGGTGATGAAGAAGAACTGCCGGCCGTCTTCATCGCGCAGATAGAAACCTTCGTCGCCACTGCGGAACCATTGGAATCTGAAAGTCTCCGCGTTGGCATCGGGCCGCTTGAAATAGCCTTGCATCACGTTGTGGCCGCGAATGCAAATCTCGCCGCGTTCGCCCTCGCCCAATTCAATCCCGCTGCCATCGGCGGAAAAAATCGCCATTTCGTTAGGCTCAATCGGACAGCCAATACTGGGATATTCATGCTCCAGCAGCCAGCGTTGATTGGCGCCCCAGGACAGGCTGACCGGCAGAAAGCAAGAAAAGCAGGTCGTTTCGCTCAGGCCGTAGCCATGAATGATGGTGATGCCAAACATTTCGCTAAATGCTTTGGCCAGAGCGACCGATAGCGTGCCCGCGCCGCAAATCAGATGACGAAAATGGATCAGATCCCGCCGGCTGATGTTGCCGCCGAAGATCGTGTTGCCCTTCGCCCGTTCGCGCTCGCCGTACTCGATCAAAAACTGCAGCAAGGTCGGCACCACGCTAACCACATTCACACCTTCGCGGACGATCCGTTCCCAGAAGTGCGAGACGCTGAAACGGCGATTGAGCACGGCGCAGCCGCCAACATACAGCGGCATAATAATCGTCACGACAATGCCGTTGACGTGATGAATCGGCAAGACGCACATGGCGCGCTGATTGCCGGTAATCGCCTGCCAGCTGCTGATGCCCTGCGCGTCCACCAGCAGGTTGTATTGCGAGAGGATGACACCCTTGGGCGTGCCGGTAGTGCCGCTGGTATACACCAGCAAGGCTTCATCGTCGAGGCCGGCCCTGGCCTCGCCGCCGTCGCTCATGGGAACATCGGCCGATTTGGCGCCCGATTCGTCAGCCAGGTATGTGGTCGGGCGGTTCTTCAATGCTTCATGAAAGTTGATGATACCGTCACAAGCCGTCCCGCCGACCTGAACGATCCGCTCAATATTCGGCGCGCCTTCGTCGCCATCCGCGCCCTGTACGATGTTCTGCGCGCGCTCCATATATTCGCTGCGGACGAAGCACACCTTGGCTTCGCTGTTGCGCAGGATAAAGGCGATGCGGCGGTCATCCTCGGCGACATTTTGTGGCGCCACCGCCGCGCCGATGACCCAGCAGGCGAAATAAATCAGCACCGTATCCACGTGATTGTAGGCGATAGTGGCGACGCGATCTCCTCGCCGGATGCCCAGATCTTCGATCATAAAATTGGCCGCCTGATGCACGCGCGCGTTGAATTCCGCGTAGCTAAGTTTCTGCGCCCTGTCGTCAGTATCGTAAAAGATCAGACAAGTCTTGTCGCCCGATGTCTTGCTATGCATCGAGAGCACATCGCGGATATTGCGGAAGGGTACTTTTTTTAATTCTGGCGCAACGCCGTCCTTCACCTGCGCCTGATAGAGGTTGATCGCCGTGAGAGTGTCCACTTGTGTTGCCATCGAAATCTTCTCCATCATCGCGTGACAAGCTGCCGAATCAGTATAGCAAGGACATTTCCAAAATGTAAAAGAAGATTTCTCCGGCGAAGGTCTCGCTGCGCGGCCGGCGTCGGCTGATCCGCCAGGGGCGAAACCTGATAATGCCCCGTATACTTTGGTAGACTGAGAGGATTACTCGACCTTCCAGTGTAGATGTCTGCGTTGTGAGACTGCGCCAAATTCAGAGGTGAGAGTGAGAAGCATATGCGACAACTTTGCGTAATCGGGTCGGGCTATGTGGGTTTGGTCACAGGCACTTGTTTCGCTGATATGGGCAACCGGGTCACCCTGGTTGATATCGACGAGCGCAAGATTGAGATGCTGCAAGCGGGGCAGATGCCAATCTACGAACCCGGCTTGGCGGAGACGGTGCTGCGCAATACCGAAGCCGGAAGGATGCGCTTCACCACCTCCTACGATGAAGGGCTCAACGAAGCGGAGTTCGTCTTCATCTGCGTCGGCACGCCCTCGGGCGTCGACGGCGAAGCCGATCTGCAATACGTGCGCGCCGCGGCGCAGACCATCGCCGAGACCATGCGCCAGCCTTTGATAGTCATCAATAAGTCAACCGTTCCCGTCGGCACCGGCGATTGGACCACCGAGATCATCAGCAGCAATCAGCCGCAACCAGTCGAATTCGCCGTGGTGTCCTGCCCGGAATTCCTGCGCGAGGGTTCGGCCCTGGCCGACTTTATGCATCCCGACCGTACTGTGCTTGGCTCGACTGACCTCGGGGCGGCGGAAAAGGTCGCGGAGTTGTACGCCCCCCTGGACGCGCCGATCGTCATCACCGACATCCGCACGGCTGAAATGATAAAGTACGCCTCCAACGCTTTCCTGGCGACGCGCATCAGCTTTATCAACGAGATCAGCATCATTTGCGAGCGGCTCGGCGCGGATGTGACCGAAGTCGCGCGCGGCATGGGCTTCGACAAGCGCATCGGTCCGCATTTCCTGCAGGCCGGCGTCGGCTTTGGCGGCTCCTGTTTCCCCAAAGACGTCAAGGCCCTGGCCAATATGGCGCAAACGCACGGCATGCACCCGCAGCTGCTCAACGCGGTAATGGAGATCAACGCCTTTCAGCGGCGTCAAATCACGCTGAAGACCCGCGAAATGCTCGGCGGCTCAGTCAGCGGCAAAACGGTCGCGATTCTGGGCTTGGCCTTCAAAGAGAACACGGACGATATTCGCGAGTCGCCCTCGCTCACAGTAGCGCGATCGCTGCTCAATCAAGGCGCGACAGTCAAAGCCTACGACCCGGTGGCCATGGACAGCGCCAGCCGCGATGTGCCCGACATATCCATGTGCGATAGTCCCTATGGCGCTGCCGAAGACAGCGACGCCCTGCTCGTGTTGACGCCTTGGAACGAGTTCAAACACCTGGACATGAAGCGCGTCCTGCAAACAATGAGGCGTCCAATTCTTATCGACGGGCGCAACATGTACATTCCCGAAGAATTGCGCGAGCTGGGATTTGAGTATCGCGGCGTCGGTCGTGGCTACAATGGCGAAGGCGCGCAGGACGACTGACCAGAGCAACCGCATCAATTTATTTTAACCACAGAGACCGCAGAGGGCACAGAGATTTGGGGGTTCGGACGACTATACGAAGCACTTGGTGGTTTGGTATGTGGCAAGTATCACCGAAATAACATCGAAAATCTCTCGTGGATTATGAATTGGGCTTTCATTATTGTTTTTCTCTGTGCTCTCTGTGGTCTCTGTGGTTTATTTTCCCGACGAATCTGCGCCCAGGACGAGCGAGCGGTGGCGGCGTAACAGGTCCGGATAAGCCTTCTAGACCGGCTGAAGATCAGCGATCTGCGACAAGCGCAACTGCGCCGCTGTGCCGCCAACCGCCCCGGCCACCGCGCGCCCGCACTCACAGGCGATCGCGAGGCAGGTCGACACCGGCAATCCCGCCAGCCAGCCAACTAGAAATCCGGCATCGAAACTATCGCCCGCGCCAATGCCGTCTCCGCCTTCAACCGCCGGCAAGACCGCCTGCACGAATGATCCATCGCCCTGCCAGGCCAGCGCGCCCGCTATGTCGCGCTTGATAACAAGCAGCGGCACACGCTGTCGCAAATGTGCGAAGGCCGCGCCCGCCTCAGACTGGCCGCTGAGGTGGATCGCTTCTTGCTCATTCGGCAGCAGGACATCGATCAGCGGCAGCGCTTCAGCCAGTCCGTGATCCCAGACTTGCTCCGGATCCCAGTTGGTATCCAGCGATGTGGTCAAACCGAGCGACTTGGCTCGCCGCAATATGTTTATCCAGTGCGGCAGCAAACCGGTCTGCAAGTACAGGCTGCCGTAATGCAAATGGCGCGCCGAGAGCAGCAGATCGTCCGTGACCTCATCAATCGTCACCGCGCTCAGCGAGCCAGGGTGGGTCAACATGGCGCGGTCATCGCCCTGCACCAGGTGTACGGTGACGCCAGTGCGCAAGCTGCGATCGACGACGATGTAGCGCGTGTCGACGCCGGCGGCGGACAAAGTATCCACGATTAACTGGCCGAAGGCGTCCGGTCCGACCCGCCCCAAGAGCGCCACTTTCAAGCCCAGTTTGGCGGCTTGCGCGGCGAAGATGCAGCAGGAACCACCCATTTCCAAGTCGTAATCGGCGACAAGTTTTTCCACCTGCCCGAACTGCGGCGCGACATCGGCATCTTTTAGAATCAAGTCGACGCAGGTATCGCCGAATACCACCAGATCAAATAGCTTGCCTGAGGTCATGCCTTACCTGCCCTGCTTTAACTCCAGTAAAAGCGCTGGCCCGCGCGGCCCTCTTCGCGCTCGTCAACCAGTTGCTTGGTCGCCTCATCTTCCGTGACCTCCGCGCCGAAGACATCCCACCAGATGCCGGAACGCGGCAAGCGGCTGTAGCGCTCGATTTGCGCCACGATCATGCACGAGCGCTGCTCTTGGCGAGCTTCGGTCAAGGCGCGTTTCAGTTCAGCCTCGTCCTTGACATTCCAGGCGCGCAGGCCCAGGCTCTCCGCGTTCTTGGCGTAATCGATTTCGACGAACTCGCCATCATCCAGCCGCCCCGTCTCTTGATTGCGCACGCGAAACTCATTGCCTAGGCTATGCCCGACCAGCACCTTCTGATGCCCGTGAATGGACTGAAAGCCGTCATTCTGCAGCAAGATGACCGTCAGCTTGACACCCTCTTGCACCGCCGTCTTCAACTCCATGGGATGCAGCAGATAGTTGCCATCGCCGAGGAATACGTAGACTTCGCCCTCGCCCGGGCGCGCCAGCCGCACGCCAATCGCGCCCGGAATATCGTAGCCCATGCAGGAGTTGCCGAATTCCAGGTGCAAGATGCGCCCGGCGGTCGCTTCAAAGAGTTGATGCAAATCGCCCGGCGCCGTGCCGGCCGCGCATACCAGGGTATCGCCCGCATCCATGAAGTCGTTGAGCGCGCCTATCACCTGCGCCTGGCTCATGCGCTCGTTGGGATACTGAATGTATACCGAGTCACGTTTCTGCTTCAGCCAGGCTTGACGGTCTACCGCCACCGATTCGACATAACCGGCGTTTGGTTTGATGCCGGCTTGCGCCCCGGCCGCAATCAGCTGCCGCAGCGTATCACGCGCGTCGGCGACGATGGGCAAGGCGCCCAATTTATGCGCATGCGCGCCGCTGACGTTGATGCTGACAAACTTGACATCCGGGTTCTGCCAGGCGGAATAGGAGCCGGTGGCGAAATCCGCCAGTCGCGTGCCAACAAGGAAGACCAGATCAGCATCGGCCGCGTATTTGCCCGAGAGCGGCGTGCCGGTATGGCCGCTGCCGCCGATGAGAAGCGGCGATTCCTGCTGCAGCGCGCCACGCCCGGAATGCGTCTCGCCGACCGGGATGCCAAAGGCATCGGAGAATGCTCTTAATTCCGCCCAGGCTTTGGAATAGTGCACGCCGCCGCCAGCCAGAATATAGGGCCGCTCGGCATGCTTCAGCAGCGCAATCGCTTCCTCCAGCCGCCGCTGATCGGGTTGCCGCCTTTCGATGCGCCAGACCTTCTTGCGGAAGAAATTAAGCGGATAGTCGAAGGCCACGCTCTGGATGTCTTGCGGCAGGGCGATCGTGGCCGGACCGGCATCAACCGGATCGGTCATCACGCGCATGGCTTCCGGCGCGGCGTACAAGATTTGCTCCGGCCGCGTGATGCGGTCAAAGAATTGGCTGACCACGCGGAAGCAGTCGGTGACGCTCATATCCAGCGACACCGGATGTTCGATATCTTGAAGCACCTGCCCCTGGAAGCGCGTGGCATAGTAGTCAGACGGCAGCAGCAGCACCGGCAGGCGATTGATATGGGCGGTGGCGGCGCCAGTGACCATATTGGTCGCGCCCGGCCCGATCGACGTGGTGCAGGCGAAGGTCTGCGTCCGCAGGCGCGCCCGCGCGAAACCAGAGGCGGCGTGCACCATAGATTGCTCGTTGGTCGGCTGATAATAAGGCAAGTCCGCGCCGTATTCCCATAGCGCCTGGCTCAGTCCGCTGACGTTGCCATGTCCAAAGATGCCCCAAATGGCGGGGATAAACCGCTGTTCTTCGCCGTCATATTCAGTGTATTGGACCTGCAAAAACTTGATCAGCGCCTGCCCCATAGTCAGCCGTTGCGTCTCTTGGCGAAGGAATGGTCGAAACATCATCGGAAGCTCCTTAGCTCTCAGCGTTGCGTCTGGCTTCTATTCATTGCCAACGGCGTCCAAAGCTAGCTCCTCGGCATAGCCCAGGTAGCTGGCCGGGCTTAGCTGCAAGAGCCGCGTCTTGTCGTCGCTCGCTATATCCAGGCCGGCGATGAACTCGCGCAAGTCAGCTTGCGTCACCGGCCGGCCACGGGTCAAGACCTTCAGTTGCTCGTAGGCGTCCGCATAGCCCTGCTTGCGCAACACAGTCTGAATCGCCTCCGCCAAAACTTCCCAGGCATTTTCCAGGTCGGCGGCCAGCGCGGCATGATCGATGGCGAGTTTCTTAAGCCCGCTCCCAACGGAAAGCAGCGCCAGGTAGCTGTGGGCGATGGCGACGCCGTAATTTCGCAAGGCCGACGAATCGCTGAGGTCGCGCTGCAATCGCGATACCGGCAGCTTGCCCGCCAAATGCGCCAAGCCGCTGCTGCTGATGCCGAGATTGGCTTCGGCATTTTCGAAATCTATCGGATTCACCTTGTGCGGCATGGTTGACGAGCCGACATCTCCGGCGGCTGCCTGCTGTCGGAATGCGCCCAGCGCAATATAAGTCCAGACATCGCGGCAGAAATCAAGCAGGACGGTGTTGAAGCGCATAAGGGCATGCGCCAGCTCCGCCAGGTAATCGTGCGGCTCGATCTGCGTCGTCAGCGGATTGAACGCCAAACCTAGACCGCAAACGAATTGCCGCGACAACCCTCGCCAGTCCACATCCGGATAGGCGATGCGATGCGCGTTATAAGCGCCTGTCGCGCCATTGAACTTGCCCAAATACTCTTGCGCCTCCACCTGACGCAGCTGACGAACCAGCCGATGCCGGAAGACAGCCAGCTCTTTGCCCAGCGTAGTTGGTGTGGCCGCTTGCCCATGCGTCCGCGCCAACATCGCTGTGGCCGCGGAAGCGCGCGCCAGCGAGGCTATCTGCTCCAGGACAACTTGCGCCGCCGGCTGCCAGACGCTGCGCATGGCATCGCGAAACATCATGGCATAAGCCAGGTTGTTGATATCATCCGATGTGCAGGCGAAATGAACCGAAGCCTCCACATCGCGAAGACTGCTGACCCGCAAGCGCTCGCGGATGTAGTATTCGACCGCCTTGACATCGTGTTTCGCGCGCGCTTCGATGTCTTTGATGCGGCGGACCGCGCAATCACCAAGGTCGGCGCTGAGCGAAGTCAGAAAGTCTTTCTCAGCCGGCGTGAATTCGCGGACATGCGCGACGCCGGCTTCTTCCGACAAGGCGAGCAGCCAGCGCAACTCCACCCTCAGCCGATACTTCATCAGCACCCATTCTGAAAGAAAGGGCCGCAGTGCTGCGGTCTTTTCGGCGTAGCGCCCGTCCAAGGGCGATAGCGCGTGCAGGCTGTCAGTCATTGTCCCTCGATCCAGCTTTGGCCAGCCGCGTGTATTGTACACCGAACAGACTGACATTTCCCGCGCTGTTTGCTATGACGATGCAAACCAGACCTGCACTTGCGGCTGCGCGCAAGGCATAATACTTGCCCTGCTGTTTAGCGCATGAGTGCCAGGCGCATGTCGCAGTTGATTCAGTCTACGCCGCGAGCCGACGGCTTCCGCATGCCCGCCGAATGGGAATCCCATGCCGGCTGCTGGATGCTGTGGCCACAGCGCCGCGATACCTGGCGCTACGGGGCTGTGCCGGCGCAATTCGCCTTCGTCAAAGCGGCGCGAGCAATCTCCCGCTTTGAACGCGTGACCATGGGCGTCAACGGCGATCAGTTCCAGAATGCCCGCGCGCAACTGCCGCCGGAAGCGCGCGTTGTGGAGCTATCCAGCAACGATGCCTGGGCGCGTGATTGCGGCGCTACCTTCGTCGTCAACGACCGCGGTGACGTACGCGGCATCGACTGGAACTTCAATGCCTGGGGCGGCTTGCAGAAGCGCATGTACTACCCCTGGGACAAGGACGATCTCGTCCCGGCCAAAATGCTAGAGATCGAAGCGCTGGATCGCTACAAGGCGCCGCTGATTATGGAAGGCGGTTCCATCCACGTTGACGGCCAGGGAACGCTGCTAACGACCGAGCAGTGCCTGCTGCATCCCAATCGCAATCCCAATCTGTCGCGCGCCGAGATCGAGCAGCACTTGTCGGATTACCTCAGCGTCAATCACATCATTTGGCTGCCGCGCGGCGTTTATGAAGACGAGACCGATGGCCATGTCGACAACCTTTGCTGCTTCACGCGGCCCGGCGTCGTCGCCCTGACTTGGACCGACGACCGCTCCGACCCGCAATACGAGCGTTCCGCCGAGGCTTACGAAATGCTGATGTCGGCGCGCGATGCGGCCGGGCGCAGCCTCGAGGTGCACAAGATCCACCAGCCCGATCCGATGACCATGACGAAAGAAGAGGCCGACGGCATCGACGTGGTCGATTCCGCCTTCCTGCGGCCGGAGGGCGAACGCCTGGCCGGCTCATACATCAACTTCTATATCGCCAATGGCGGCATCATCCTGCCCCAATTCGGGGACAGACTCGATCTTGACGCGCGCCGCAAGCTAGCCGAGCTATTCCCGGGGCGTGAGATCGTCGGCATCAGCGCGCGCGAAATCTTGCTGGGCGGCGGCAATATTCATTGTATTACGCAGCAGCAGCCCGCGGGCCGCTGAACGCTTGGGGAAGTAGGCAACATGTCCGAATACGTTACGGTGGAAGTTGAATACGGCGATGACGCCAATGTGGCCGAGCTTTATATCAATCAAGTGTTGACCGGCGATGGCGAAGAACGCTACCAGAATCCGGCAGCCGGCGATCTCGGCTCGCCCATCGCGCAGATGCTCTTCACGGCCGTCGAAGGCATCAACAGCTTGACCATCAGCGAAGACTGCCTGACGATTCAGCGCGATCCGGACTACCCCTGGGAAGCGATCATTGACGAAGTGCGCGACGCCTTGCGCGACTGGTATCTCTAGTCTGTGCCGCTCGCAGGCAGGCCGCCCTTGCGCTCATCGGACTGACGGAGCGAGGCGTCCCCTGGCGCTGAGCCGGCGCCGCCGACCTGCTTGAACATCTCACGCGCTTGCCGCTCATCGCCCGATTCCAGAACCGACAGCATCTCGCCGGAGGACATCTTGCGGTAGTCCCGCCCCGGCTTGCGCACAGCGACATTGTTGATCAGGCGCGACAATTCAAGCGACTCGCATTCAGGGCAGGCGATCGCAGCGGCGTCGTACTCGCGGTAGCTGCGATAGTTGACGCTGAAGCGCAACTGGCATGAATCACAACGAAAGTCGTATTGCGGCACGGCAGCTAGCGCTTTCGGCTCGGTCGCAGGTCGGGCGACGGCGCTCGGCGCTCGATCGCCTCGGTGTGCCCCATATCCGGATTCCATTCGTCCAGCAGCGCGTCTTTGTGCCGGGTGGCGATCCAGCCGCCCAGATCACGCGCGATGCGTTCCAGCATTTTGGGCTGCGCCCAAGTCGCCGTATCCACCTGCACGGCGACGGCGCCGGCATCGATATAGTCGCGCGCGTCTTGCGGCGAATGAATGCCGCCGCAGCCGATGATGGGAATCTCGTCCGGAATCTCGCGCCGCAGCCTGCCTACCATGCGCAACACCAGCGGCTTGATCAGGGGACCGTAAATTCGCCCGCTGACCAGGCGCCCGGCATGGATGTCACGGGCGGTTCCGCGCGGCGCGGCAGTCAGCACCAGCGCATCGGCCCCGGCTTCAGCCAGCGGCGGCGCCAAGTCGTAGCACTCGTAAAACGGCAGCCGAACCAGCAAGGGCTTCTCCATTTTTGCGGCAGCTTCGACCAAGGCCAGGGCGTCATCCAGTTCGATATCGTCGCTCAAGCCCAATTCGACCGCCGCGACCTCGTCGACTTCGTCGAGCGCGCTGCCAGCCTGTTTTACCTGGTCCACGCTGGTTGCGACCAAATGCAAAATCACCGGAATCGGCATGTTCGCCCATACCTTGCGCTTGCGGTTGATCACCTTGGACAAACCCGGATTCGGCAATCCCGTGTGCAAAAGAATACCCGCGTCCAGGGGGATCATCCGCGTGCCGGAGGCCGGATTCCAAGGCTCGATGGTAACGGGATTCGTGACCAGCGCGCCCAGCTTGTCGTAGTCGATCAAGCCCTTGTAGCTGTCCGAGAAGCCCAGTGTGCCGGCCGCCGGCATCACCGGCGTCGATACAATGAGGCTGTACTTGCCGGGTCGCGTGATTTCAATGGCCATGGCAAATCCCCGGCGCTAATTC
>LXNI01002494.1_pt1 | contig 12618 bp, 11 predicted proteins | sample 809091 | NCBI WGS metagenome assembly LXNI01 (sample SAMN04870527, study PRJNA318959) | sponge metagenome | biome: 01000161; feature: marine sponge reef; material: water | host: Sarcotragus foetidus | place: Greece: Milos, Mediterranean Sea | collected 2013-05-29 | depth 5-7 m | reverse complement strand
TTGGAAGGCATGCGTTATATGCTCGAACGGGCCAAGCATGGTCTGCTTAATATGTTTGTCATGGCATCAAGCTGCGTGCCCGCCACCGATATGGAGACCTCGGGCGCGCGCCTGGAAGCGGAAGACCTGGCGCAGTTGGTTGATCATCCCTGGGTGCTGGGCCTGGCCGAACTGATGAATTATCCGGGCGTGGCGCTGGGCGATGAAGGCATGCTCGACAAGATCGCCCTGTTCGAGCATCTGGCGCTGGACGGTCATGCCCCGGATATGAGCGGCCCCATGCTCAACGCCTATGTCGCCGCCGGCGTGCAGAGCGAGCACGAATGCACCACGCTGGAGGAAGCGCGCGAGAAGCTGCGGCTGGGTTTGACGATCTTCATCCGCGAGGGCACCACGACGCGCAATCTCAAACCCCTGCTGCCGCTGGTGACCGAAGCCAATCACGGCGCCATTTGCTTTTGCACCGATGACCGCATTCCCGCCGATCTGATTGATCACGGTTCGATCGACCACATGATACGCATCGCCATCGCCGAGGGCATCGACCCGCTGCTGGCTATCCGCATGGGCAGCAGCAATACCGCCCGCCACTTTGGACTCAAAAAATACGGCGCAATCGCGCCGGGCAAATACGCCGATTTGCTGGTTGTCGAGGACTTGCGCGACTTTCGGCCAGAGCAAGTCTATCGTGGCGGTATTCTGGTAGCCGTGAACGGGAAAATGACGGCCGAATCCGGACCGCCGCGCCGCGTCGACCTGCGCAGTACAGTGAATCTGTCTTCGGCTGCCCCGGATTTCGCTGTGCCGGCGGAGAGCAAAAGAATCCGCGTCATTGCAACGATTACCGACCAAGTGGTCACCGAGCGCCTGGTGGCAGACGCCAAAATTGTCGACGGCTCTGTGGTCAGCGATGTTGAGCGCGACATTCTCAAGTTCGCCATGCTGGAACGACATCGCGCCAGCGGCGACATCGGCCTGGCTTTCATTAAGGGCTTCGGCTTAAAGCGCGGTGCCATCGCTGGCACCGTGGCCCATGATCACCATAACCTGGCGGTGATCGGCGCCGACGATGTCAGCATGGGCGCCGCCGTAAGCGCGATTGCCGAAATGGGCGGCGGTCTTGTCGTGGCTGATGGTCAGCGGGTTTTAGCATCCTTGCCTCTGCCCATCGCCGGCTTGCTCAGCGACCTGCCCATCGAAGTTGTGCGCGCGCGATACGACCGCATGATTGCGGCGGCGCATGAGCTGGGCAACCGTATGAGCGATCCCTTCATGGTCATGAGCTTTATGGGGCTGGAAGTGATCCCCAAGCTGAAATTGACTGATCAGGGCTTGGTCAATGTCGAGCAGTTCAAATTGGTGGATCTCTTTGTGTAAAATTGACTGTATTTTTCGCCGTTTTTGGTTAAAGTAGATGACTCATAGATTGAGCAACGCATAGGTATCGACATGGTAGACCACAATCAACTTCAAGAGTTGCGGCATAAAGTGGAAGAACAGCGCCGGCCAATCGTCAGATTCTTGCGCGAGATCTGCGCCATCCCCAGCATGGATAGTCAAATTCGCGATTGCGGCGAACGCATCGCCGCGGAGATGACCAAGCTCGGCTTCGACGAAGTATTCTGGGACAAAATGGGCAATATCGTCGGGCGCATTGGCAGCGGCGACAGTATTTTGCTGTATGACAGCCACATCGACACGGTGGGCATTGGCGACCCGGACGAATGGGAATGGGATCCCTTCACGGGCAAGATCGAGAACGGCATCTTGTACGCCCGCGGCGCCTGCGATGAGAAGGGCAGCACGCCGGGTATGGTCTATGGCTTGGCGCTGGCCCGCGACCTGGGTTTGCTCGATGGCTTCACCGCCTTCTACTTTGGCAATATGGAAGAATGGAATGACGGGCAAGCGCCCCAGGCCTTCGTCCAGACCGAAGGCATCAAGCCTGATTTCGTCGTCATCGGCGAGCCGACCAAGATGCAGATTTACCGCGGGCACAAGGGCCGGGTCGAATTCAAGATCGTGGCCAAAGGCAAGAGCGCCCATGCCGCCAGCAATTACCTGGGCGACAACGCCATTTACAAGTTGCTGCCCATCATTGAGCGCATCAGCCACATCGAGCCGGAATTGGGCGATCACGATTTTCTGGGCCAGGGCCGCATCACCGTCACGGATATGGAGGTCAAGACGCCCAGCATCAACGCCGTGCCCGATGAGGCGACCATATACGTCGACCGCCGCATCACCTTCGGCGAAGATCCGGAGACGGAATTGCAGCGGCTGCGCGCGATCATCGGCCAACGCGATGATATCCGCGCCGAGATCCTGCTTTATGACGAGCCGAGTTATACCGGTTTCGTTTTTCCGCTGGACAAGGTCTATCCGGCTTGGGCCTTTGAAGAAGACGAACCGATCGTCAGGGCGGGCCTGGCGGCGGCTGAAGTGCTTTATGGCGCGGTCGATACCGGCAAATGGGACTTCTCGACCAACGGCATTTATTGGGCGGGCAAAGCCGGCATCCCCAGCATCGGCTTCGCGCCGGGCAACGAGATTCACGCGCATACTGTATTGGATCAGGTGCCGCTTGAAGATGTAGTGCGCTCCACCGAATGGTACGCGCTCTTCCCGGCTATCCTGCGGCAGACCATGAATGGCGCCGCATCCAGTTGAAGCCGGTTTGATGCGCAGTTTGCAGTCGAGATAATACGGGCGCCTAGCTAACAGAGATGACGCCATAAACCATCAAAGAAAAGAGGAAATATACATGCAGACGGATTTACGAGGTCGCGACCTCATTAGCACGCAAGACTGGTCACGAGAAGAGATTGAAACCTTGCTGGATGTCGCCTGGGATTTGAAGCGCAAACGCGCGCTGGGCGAGCCTCACGCCCTGCTGCGGGACAAAGTGCTGGCGCTGCTTTTCTTCTTCACCAGCACGCGCACGCGCATCAGCTTTGAAGCCGGCATGGCGCAGCTGGGCGGCCACGCGCAGTTTATCGACCACAGCACAACGCAGATCAGCCACGGCGATACGGCCAAAGAAATCGGCGAAATCGTCGGCCGCTATACCGACGGCATCGCCATCCGGCAATGCGATTGGGGCTTAGGCAATGCCTATATCAACGATGTGGCCGAGGCCAGTCGCGTGCCCGTGCTCAATATGCAATGCGACATCTATCATCCTTTTCAGATTCTGGCCGACTTGATGACGATCCAGGAGAAGTTCGGTCGCGACCTGCGCGGCAAGACCATCAATATCAGCTGGGCCTATGCCTCCAGTTATCAGAAGCCGATTTCGGTGCCCCAGAGTCTGGTTCTGCTGATGTCGCGTTTTGGCATGAATCTGCGCTTGACGCGGCCGCCCGAGTACAAGCTGATGCCGGACATCGTCGAGCAGGCGAGAGAGAATACTCGCCGGCATGGCGGCTCCTTCGAGATCATTGACGACTTCGACGCCGGTTTCGATGGCGCCGACATTCTTTATCCCAAGAGCTGGGGCAGCTGGCTGACGACCGAAGATGATGACGAATCGGCTGCGATCGGCGCCCAATACAGCGACTGGATCACCGACGATCGCCGCATGTCGCTGGCTAATGATCATGCCATCTACATGCACTGCCTGCCGGCGGACCGCAATATTGAAGTGACCGACAGCGTCATCGACGGTCCGCAAAGCGTTGTTTATGATGAGGCCGAAAATCGACTGCATGTGCAGAAAGCGGCTATGGCCCTGACGATGCGCTAAGATCCGTGTCATCTTCCTGCCCGCGCCGTCGCCGCGTTGACACGCAAGCAGTCGGTCGATGATTTTGAGAGACGCTGAAAATGATTGACAAACTTGTAGTGGTTGCGATCGGCGGCAACTCCCTGATCCCCAACCCGCGCGATCCGGATATTGACAGCCAATGGGAGGCTGTGCGCGAAACTTGCCGTCATATCGCCGATATGATCGCGGACGGCTGGCAAGTCGTGGTGACACATGGCAACGGTCCCCAAGTCGGCTACATTATGAATCGCTCCGAGATCGCCAAACGCGAAGCCGGCATCCACGAGGTGCCCCTCGATTTGGTGGTGGCGGACACGCAAGGCAGCATCGGCTATATGCTGCAGCAAGCGCTCGACAATTCGCTGCGGCGCGTCGGCATGAACCATACCGTGGCCACCCTGATTACGCAGATGCGCGTAGATCCTAAGGACCCGGCCTTCGCCCATCCGGACAAACCGGTCGGCGGTTTCTTGACCGAGGCGGAAGCGCGCGAGGCCGAGGCTGACGGCTGGCATGTAATGGAAGATGCCGGCCGCGGATGGCGCCGCGTGGTCGCCTCGCCCAAGCCCCTGGTAGTCAACGAGATCAACGCCATTCAGGCCCTGGTACTGGCCGGGTACATCGTTGTTGTCTGCGGCGGCGGCGGCGTGCCGGTGGTGCGCAACGAATTCGGCAGCCTGCGCGGCGTCGCCGCCGTCATCGACAAAGATCGCGCCAGCAGCACCCTGGCTCAAACCCTGCGCGCCGATTTGCTGCTGATTTCGACCGGCGTCGAGCGCGTCAGCCTGGACTTTAACAAGCCGACTGAGCGTCCGCTGGATACCATTACTCTGGAAGACGCCCGGCGTTACCTGGACGAAGGACACTTCGCCCGCGGCAGCATGTACCCTAAAATTGAAGCGGCGATTGACTTCGTTCATAGCGGCGGCCCCCGAGCCATCATCACCAACCCGTCGAATATCACGCGCGCCTTGCATCGCGAGACGGGCACGCAGATTGTGCCGGGCGGGTAGAGCTGATGATGACGCAGCCAGCGCCGCCGGCACTGACTGAATGTCGGTCTTTCAAGCTGATGCTGTGATGGCCGAAATTAAGACATTGCGCTGTGTCATCGGCGGCTGCGCCTACGCGGTCGATGAGGTCGCTTACACCTGTCCGCGGCATGGCGAATTGGGCACGCTCGACATCTTGTACGATTACGAGGCGCTGCGATCCAGCCTGGATCGCGATGCGCTGACCCTTGGCGGCTCAAGCGACTGCTGGCGCTACCGGGCACTGCTGCCGATCGCGAGCGAAAGCCGTGTGCCGCCGCTCTCGGTGGGCTGGACGCCCTTGTACGAGGCGCCCCGCATCGCGGCCCTTCTCGGCCTAAAACGGGTTTGGGTCAAAGACGACGGCGCCAACCCCACCGGTTCACTGAAAGATCGAGCCAGCGCTTTGGTATTGGCGCGGGCGCTGGAAGCCGGCATTGATGTCGTCAGCACCGCCAGCACTGGCAATGCGGCGGCGGCCCTGGCGGGTTTGGGCGCGTCCCTGCCCGCGATTAAGACGGTCATCTTTGTGCCGGCTGCGGCGCCTGTGGCCAAGGTGGCGCAATTGCTGGTCTACGGCGCGCAGGTGCTGCTGGTCGATGGCAGCTATGACGATGCCTTTGAGCTTTGCCTGGCTATCTGTGAGGAACAAGGCTGGTATTCGCGTAATACCGGCGTCAATCCCTTTACCACTGAAGGCAAAAAGACGGTCGCCCTGGAGATCGCCGAGCAATTGAGCTGGAATGCGCCCGATGTCCTGGTGGCAAGCGTCGGCGACGGGAGTATCATTAGCGGTGTGCACAAAGGATTTAGCGATCTAATGCGCCTGGGCTGGATTGAGCGAATGCCGCGCTTGATCGGCGTGCAAGCCGAGGGCAGCGCTGTGCTGGCGGAGGCCTTTGACGCCGGGCTGGCGCCGGAAGATATTAGCCGGCAGCCGGTCGCGACCATCGCCGACAGCATAGCCTCGGAATTGCCCCGCGATCGCGCCAAGGCTTTGCGCGCTGTGCGTCAGAGCGGCGGCGCCTTTGTACAGGTTTCGGACGCGGCCATCAGCGCGGCCATACCAAAATTCGCCCAGCTGAGCGGCGTCTTTGCCGAGCCGGCAGCCGCAGCCGCATTCGCCGGCTTGGAGCGCGCGCTTCAGCTAAAGATCATTCAGGCCGAAGAAAGCGTCTGCCTCTTGAGCACCGGCAATGGTTTGAAGGATATCGCCCGCGCCCGCGAGTCGGTAGGCGGCGGCATAGCGGTCGCTGCGGACATGGCGGCCGTCCGCGGGGCGCTGGGGAGCGCGGGACTGTTATGAGCGCGCGACCGGTTTATTCGATAGTCGCGCCGGTTTATAACGAGGCCGGCAATTTGCAGCGCTTCTGCGATGAAGTGGCGCTCGCGCTGGATTCGACCGGCGAGAGCTGGGAATTGCTGCTGGTGGATGACGGCAGTACGGATGGATCCAAGGAAATCATGTTGCAATTGGCGGCGGCCGATTCCCGTTTGAGTGTGATCGGCTTGGCGCGCAACTTCGGGCATCAGATCGCGGTCACAGCCGGCGTCGATTATGCTCGCGGAAAAGCCGTCATCTTGATCGACGCCGACCTGCAAGATCCGCCAGCTGTGATTCCGCGGCTGGCCGACAAATGGAAAGAAGGCTTCCAGGTTGTCTACGCGGTGCGATCGGAGCGCCGCGGCGAGAGCTTTTGGAAACGATTCACGGCCAAGTTGTTCTATCGTATGATCCATCGCATTACTGACATTGACATTCCTGTGGATACCGGGGATTTCCGCTTGATGGACGAGCAGGTGGCCCAGGTGCTGCGGCAAATGCGCGAGCACCATCGCTTCGTGCGCGGCATGACCAGCTGGGTGGGCTTTAAGCAGACCGGCGTCGAGTATGTTCGTGAGCAGCGGGCCTGGGGCGAGACCAAATATCCCTTGCGTAAAATGATCGCTTTCGCATTGGACGCCGTCACCAGTTTCTCGTTCTTTCCCCTGCAAATAATGATTTATGTCAGCTTTATATTGGCTAGCGCATCCTTGGTCGTCGGCGCCATTGTGTCGTTCTTGCGCCTGGCGCGCGGCGAGGAATTCTTTGGCGGGCAAGCGACGACCATCATCTTGCTCCTGCTGCTGAGTTCCTTCCAACTGTTTTTTCTTTTTGTCATCGGCCAGTATGTAGCGCGCACCTATAATGAATCGCGCGATCGACCCTTGTATGTGGTAGCCTCAACGGCAGGATTGCGGCGAGCGCAGGCGCCGACGCAGCGCGTGCAGGTTTCGGCCGCGTTTCCGCATCAAGCGGAAGAGGAGACGCGTAATGACGGCGTCTGACAAAGGGCAATTGGCGCTGGTGGCGCATTATCGTCAGCTGGTGGAGGCTTATGAAGCGCTCGACAGCAAGATTGACGAATTGATTATGGCCAACGGCGGCAAAAGCGAAGACATGTCCGCCGCAGACAGGCGCCTTTATCGAAAGTGGGCCAGGCAGCGGAACGAAATGTTAAACGAAATGCGCCTGCTGGAGCGTCAGCTGAACCTGATGGAAGACGATGCTTCCGGCCCGAGTTGAGGAGAGCTTCATGGTCACCGGTCCCAGCTTCGAAGAAATGCTTCACCCGCAAACGATAGATCCGTCCCTGCGCGCTGATGCCCTGGCGGCCCTGGAAGACGACCCGCTTAATCCCTTGAACCTCTATAATATCACCTGGCGCGACGCGCGCGAACGCGTCTATCACCTGGTCCTGCCCAGCGAACTCACCGGCGTCGATGCCCGCATTGTTCTGATTTACGGGGGTAAATTCCCTTCCGGCAGCCACAAGGTCGGCGCAGCTTATTCCGTTCTGCTGGAGAAACAATTGCTGGGCGAGGTGGATCCCAATGTCCATACGCTGGTCTGGCCCTCGACCGGCAATTACGGCATCGGCGGCGCCTTCATCGGCTGCCGCATGGAATACGACAGTATTGTGGTGTTGCCGGAAGAGATGAGCCAGGAGCGCTTCGACCGCATCACCAGCTATGGCGCCGGCATCATTCGTACCGCCGGCAGCGAAAGCAACGTCAAAGAAATCTACGACGAGGTCAAGCGCTTAAGCGGCAGCGATCCCCGGATTCGCGTGCTGAACCAATTCGAAGTGATGGGCAATTACCGCTTTCATTACCACGTCACTGGCAATACGCTGGTGGAATTGGCGGCCGAGCTGCAAGCCGAGGGCATCGGCGCCGGCAAGATCTCGGCCTTTGTTTCGGCCATGGGCAGCGCGGGCACAATCGCCGCCGGCGACCGGCTCAAGCAAGTCTGGCGCGACCACAAGATCGTCGGCCTGGAGCCGATTCAGTGCCCGACCTTGTATAATAACGGCTATGGCGCGCATGAGATACAGGGCATCGGCGACAAACACGTCACCTGGATCCACAATGTCTTGAACATGGACGCGCTGATGGCCATCGACGATAGGGATGCCCTGAAGGGGCTGCACGTCTTGGCCGAAGCAGCCGGGCGGCAAGTCTTGGCGGAGCGATTCGGCCTGGCGCCGCAGCTGATAGACCAGCTGTCGCAGACTTTGGGCATCAGCGGGATCTGCAATATTATTGGGGCTATCAAAACAGCCAGGTTTTACGATATGAAGAGCGACGATGTCATTGTCACCGTCGCCACCGACGCCATGGAGCGTTACGGCTCGGTCATGGCGCAGTTGCGCGACCAGCACGGGCCCTTGGATGAAGCGAAGGCCACGGCCATGGTCGACGGCGTCTTCCACCGCGCCGGGACCGACTGGGTCATGGAAGGCAGCCGCGAAGCCCGCGAGCGTTGGCACAATCTCAAGTATTACACCTGGGTGGAGCAGCAAGGCAAGTCGGTGGCCGAGTTGGACGCGCAACGAGATCCGGCTTGGTGGATCGGCCATCAAGAGCAAGTGGCGGAAATCGACAAGCGCCTGCTCGAGCAGCGGGGGCATTGAGATCAGCCGCTCGGCGGCAGCGAGAATGGCTGGCGCGCAAACGCAAAATAAAAAGGCGGCCGGCTACCGCGAGTCGCAGTACGTAAAAAGAGAGATCAGGGACGCTTATGTACGCCGACGACCGAGTGCTGGTCGGGGTGCTCAACCGGAAAAAAGACTTTGAAATCGCCCGCCGGCAGCATTGGTATCGCATACCGGAGCGGCAGTTGCCGCGCGGCTTGAACGCCGAATACATCGCCTTCTTCCTCAGCGGCAAGGTATTCCACGGGCGCGGCGGCGCCATCGCCTACTTCGCGCGCGTCACCGGCTTGGAGCTGGCGCGGCGGGCCGACTTATTGCCCGGCGAAGACAAACGGGCGGCGGATATCTATTTCAAGCTGCAGTTCCGAAACTTAGTTGAAAAGGACCCGCCGATCGCAAATGTCCCGGCGCGCCCCATCAGTTTCATCCGCACCACTTGGGATCGCTTCATCAGCGCCGAGACGATCGCCGATCTCTATTGCGCCGGCGACTTCTATGTCGATCGCGTCTATCACGCGCTGCGGAATTAGACCCTAAGGGGCAAGGGGAGAGATCGTCTATGTTAATCGTCAATGCCAAGCTCATTACCTTGGGCGCCGAGCCCCAAGTCTTGCCAGATGCGGCCTTGTATATCGACGGCGACCGTATTGGCGCTATCGGCAGCCGCGCCGACCTGGAGGCGCAGCATCCGGCGGCCGACATTGTCGACGCCCGCGGCCAATACCTCATGCCCGGCGGCATCTGCGCGCATACGCACTTTTATGGCGCCTACGCCCGCGGCCTGGCTATACCGGGCGCGCCGCCGCGAGACTTTCCGCAAATCTTGCAGCGCTTGTGGTGGCCGCTGGATAAAGCCCTGGACCGCGACAGCGTGCGCGCCAGCGCCTTGGTATGCCTGGTGGACGCCGTCAAACACGGCACGACCAGCTTGGTCGACCATCACGCCAGCCCAAACTTCATCGACGGCAGCCTCGATGTCATCGGCGCTGCGGTTGATGCGGCCGGTTTGCGCGCCGTCCTCTGCTATGAAGTGACGGACCGCGACGGCAGGGATAAAATGCGGGCCGGTATCGCCGAGAATATGCGCTTCCTGCGCGCGTCGGCCGGCCATCCGCGGCTTCGCGGCGCCTTTGGCCTTCACGCCAGCTTGACCTTGAACGACGACAGCTTGCGCGCCTGCGCAGATGCCATGCCGGACGAGGGCGGTTTTCATATTCATGTGGCCGAGCATGAGGCGGACGAAGCCGACAGCCTCAGCCGCAGCGGTTTACGCGTGGTCGAGCGCCTGGATCAGTACGGCATTTGGCGAGATTCCACCATCGCCGCCCATTGCGTCCATATCAACGAGGCCGAGCGCGATATTCTGCTGGATCGCGGCGTTTGGGTCAGCCATCAGCCGCGCTCCAATATGAACAACGGCGTTGGCGCCGCCGATATCGACGGCTTGCTGGCAGCCGGCATCAAGCTCTGTTTGGGCAATGACGGCTTCAGCAATAATATGTGGGCTGAATGGAAAGCCGCCTATTTGTTGCACAAAGTGGTGAATCGCGATCCGCGCCGCGCTGACGGCATGGCTATCGCTCAAATGGCCTGGGACAACAACGCCCGGCTGATGCAGAAGTTTTTCCCGGGCCAAACCATCGGCGAAATTACGCCCGGCGCAGTCGCCGACCTGATTTTTGTCGACTATCAGCCCTTCACGCCCTTGCACGCGGGCAATTTGCCCTGGCACCTGCTCTTCGGTTTTGAAGCCTCAATGGTCACGACTACGATATGCGCGGGTCAAGTTCTGATGCGCGACCGGCAACTGCTGACGCTGGACGAAGCGGAAATCGCCGCCGAAGCCCTGGCGCTGGCGCCAAAAGTATGGGAGCGCTATACGCGAATCGCCCAAGATACTTTACAATCCTAGCTCTTGAAGGGGCAGTCAATCCGAGGCAACGATGAAAACACTGGCGATATTGGGCGGGACCGGCAAAGAAGGCGCCGGCTTGGCGATGCGCTGGGCCCTGAACGGCTATCAGGTCGTGATCGGCTCGCGTGAAGAAAGCAAGGCGAAAACGCGCGCGGCCGAAATGAACGCCGAATTGGGCGGCGACTTCCTAAAGGGAAAGGCAAATGCCGCAGCAGCCGCTTCCGCCGATATCGTGATATTGAGCGTGCCCTATAGCGCGCATAAACCAACGCTGGAGAGCGTGCGCGAGCAGTGTCGCGGCAAGATTCTGGTTGACTTAACCGTGCCGCTGCGTCCGCCCGAGATTATGGCGGTGAATCTGCCCGCTGGCGGAGCAGCCGCCCTGGAAGCGCAGGCGATTCTCGGCGCCGATGTCACGGTAGTCGCCGCCTTTCAGAATGTGAGCGCGGTCAAGCTCAGGCAGTTGGATCGCGCTGTGGACTGCGATGTGCTGGTCTGCGCCGACAGCGATGCGGCCAAGGCCAGCGTGTCCGATCTGGTAGCGGCGGCCGGCATGCGCGCCATCGACGCCGGTCCCTTGAAGAATGCGGTGGCGGCGGAATCGCTGACGCCGATCCTCTTGCACATCAACCGCGCCTACAAGGTAAAAGGCGCCGGCATTCGCATAAGCGGATTGGACGCCTAGCCATGGCCAGCGCGCCAACCTTCGCCGCTTGGGCGATACCGGCTATCCCGCTGATCAAAGCCGGCGATGATCTCGTTGATATATTGGTATCGCGGGCGGAGTCGGCCGGACTGCAATTGGCCGACGGAGACGTCCTCGTGATCGCCTCCAAGATCGTCGCCAAGGCCGAAGGGCGTTACGTGGCGCTGGAGGGCGTCTGCCCGTCGCCGGATGCTTGCGCGCTGGCGGCGGAGACCGGCAAAGATCCGCGCCTGGTTGAATTGATTTTGAGCGAATCGCAGCGCGTCTCCCGCAAGCGCAAGGGCGTCCTGGTGACCGAGCACCGTCTGGGATTTGTCTCGGCCAACGCCGGCATCGATCAGAGCAATATTGAAGACGGCGCTGAGGCCGCGCTGCTGCTGCCGCTGGATCCGGACGGGTCAGCCGACCGGATTCGCGCCGGATTGCGCCAGCGACTGGGCGTCGACTTGGCCGTGGTCATCAGCGATACGCATGGACGCGCCTTTCGTGTCGGCAATGTCGGCGTCGCCATTGGCGTTTCCGGTTTGCCTTCCGTGCAAGACTTGCGAGGCAGCCGCGACTTATACGGCCGCGTGTTCGAGGTGACGCAAGTGGCTTATGCCGATCTGGTGGCTTCGGCGGCCCACCTTCTCTGCGGGGAGGCCGATGAAGGTTTGCCGGCCGTCCTGATCCGCGGGCTGGATTTGCGTTCTGAGCAGGGACGGGCGACCGATATGATCCGCGCAGCCAAACATGATCTCTACCGCTAGCCCGGCCATGAAGGCCCCCGAATTATCGAATCTTATTCGCGGGCGGCGTTCACTGCGGCGCTATCATGCCGACGCGGTGCCCAGCGAATATATCGAGCAGATTCTGGAGGCAGCCGTCTGGGCGCCGTCGGCTCACAATCGCCAGCCCTGGCGCTTCGCGGTCATCAGCGAAACGGCGACCAAAGAGCGTCTGGCGCGCGAAATGGGCGCCAGGTTGCGCAGCGATTTGTCCGCCGACAGGCTTCCGCAAGCGGTCATTGACGCCGATGTCGAGCGTTCTTACCAGCGTATCACCGGGGCGCCGCTGCTAATCCTGCTGTGTATGAGCCTGCAAGATATGGACGTTTACGGCGACCAGCGGCGCAAGGCCCACGAGCGCACGATGGCGCAACAGAGCGCGGCCATGGCCGGGCAGAATATCTTGCTGATGGCGGCCAGCCTGGGTTTGGGCGCCTGCTGGATGTGCGCGCCGCT
>LXNI01002493.1_pt1 | contig 12618 bp, 12 predicted proteins | sample 809091 | NCBI WGS metagenome assembly LXNI01 (sample SAMN04870527, study PRJNA318959) | sponge metagenome | biome: 01000161; feature: marine sponge reef; material: water | host: Sarcotragus foetidus | place: Greece: Milos, Mediterranean Sea | collected 2013-05-29 | depth 5-7 m | reverse complement strand
ACCAGCGCCGTGTCCATGACGTCTTGCGCTGTCGCCCCGAAATGAACATACTGTCCGGCCGGCCCGGCGGCTTCGCGTAGCTCGCGAACCAATTCTGCTACGGGATGCCCGGACAGGGGCATGCTGGTGACCAGTCCCAGCCAGTTCGGCTCGAACGCTTCTGTAGTTGACCTGATCTGGGCGGCCGAACCGGCTGGAATCAACCCGAGGCGCTCTTGCACGGTCGCTAGCGCGACTTCGAACTCCAGCATCGCCCGCACGGCCGCTTCGTCGGAGAAGTGCTCCGCGATTTGAGGGTCCGCTACGAGATTGCCCAGCAGGGACGAGTCGAGTGGCGACGAGGTCACCCTGCTAGCCCTACCCGAGCGGCTCCCGCTAGGCATTCATGCATCAAAGAATACAGTCTCATGCTCGCCCTGCAGGTGAATAGTGAAATCGTAGACCGGCGGGTCTGTGCGTTCTCGCAGCGAAGCGACCAAACTGGTGCGCCGGGCGGGATCCACGCTGGCCAGCACAGCGTCCGCGGAGTTCTCTGCTCGCTCGTCAGAGAAGTAGATGCGCGTGAAGGCATGGTTGAGCATGCCTCGCGCGAACACGGCGACATTGATGTGCGGCGCGCCGTTCCCCGGCGGCGTGCCCGGTTTGACGGTTTGAAACCAGAATCCGCCATCGGCATGGGTGCTCGCCCTTCCAAATCCGCGAAACGCATCGGAACCGCCGGGATAGGCGCCATCATGGCCAGCCTGCCAGATTTCGATCATGGCGTCCGGCACGGGGTCGCCCGCCCCGTCGATGACCCGCCCCTCGATGCGGATCAGCGTGCCGGGTGTGCTCTGATCAGCCAATTGACTGCCCACGATTGGAGCATAGCCAGACCCGTCCGGGGTCAAGGCATGGGAGAAGAACGGGCCGACAGTCTGCGATGGTGTCTGGGACGGCATGGCCTCAGGGCTCCAGCGGGGTTGCTTGCGGCCCGCGCAAGACGATGTCGAACGCAAAGCCCAGTGCCCATTCGGGCTTGGTCAGGTCTGTCGAGAACTGTGCCACGAGCCGCTGGCGAGCGGCCGCGTCGGCAGTGGCGTTGAAGATCGGATCCAGCGGCAACAATGGATCTCCGGGAAAGTACATCTGGGTGACAAGCCGTTGGACGAATGCCGTGCCGAAGACCGAGAAATGGATATGTGCCGGTCGCCACGCATTTGGATGGTTGCGCCACGGATACGCCCCGGGGCGGATGGTGGTGAAGCAGTAGCGGCCTGCGCTATCAGTCAGCGCCCTGCCAGCACCGAGGAAGTTGGGGTCCAGCGGGGCTTCGTGCTGGTCCTGGGAATGCACGTAACGACCCGCTGCATTCGCTTGCCAGACTTCGACCAGGGCGTTTGGAATCGCACTTCCACTCTCGTCGAGGAGGCGTCCGGCCACGACGATACGCTCGCCGATCGCCTCGCCGTCCCGGATCGCATTGCGGGTCAGGTCGGCATCTTGTGCGGCCACTTCCCCGTGCCCGAATACCGGGGCGGTCAACTCAGACAGCGATTGTGCCAGCGGAACGAGGGGGCGCTGCTGCGAGCGAAGCAGTGTCGACTTGTAGTCTGCATGCGATTGGCGCGGCTGCGAAGACCAATCGCGGGGGTTGAGGATCCGCTCGGAGGTCATTCCGCACCTGCTTGCGCGTCGAATTCTGCCAATGCACGCCGGGCTGCCGCAAATGCCCTGTTTGCCGCCGGAACGCCGGCGTATACGGCTACGTGCAACAGCGCTTCTGCGATTTCGCTGCTCTGCGCCCCTGTGCGTCGGGCGGCTTTCACGTGCATTTCTAATTCGCCATAGTGGCCCAGAGCCCCCAAGAGGGCGATGGTCACGAGGGACCGCGTTCTGTGGTCGAGCTGCGGCCGCGACCAGACCGAACCCCAGGCGGACTCGGTAATGAAGCGCTGGAATGCTTCGTCGAAGTCCGTCTTGCTCGCTTCCGCGCGCTCGACATGGGCGTCGCCCAAGACTTGCCGCCGGATGCGCATGCCCTGCGCGTGCAGATCGTCAGTGTTCAATGCGGCTCTCCAAAATCTTTCCCCGCACCTAGGCCGGACATCTTTCCGGAGGAGCGGGCATGCGGCGTCCACTCGCTGTAAGCTCTTTAGAAACAATTACTTAAGAGCCTTTGAAAGCAACGCTACATGCTTGCACAGTGTACCACAGGGGATGTGTCGGCCAAAGGCCATCGCAAGGTGTCTGATTCCGGCTTCGAGCAATCCAAGCGACAGCGTTGAGGAGCAACGAACTGCCCCTCAGATCCGCCTGCCCGCCCTTGGCAGCGCAGCGGCGAACCGGCGGATCGTTGCGAGAGGCAGTGCTGCGATCTAGAACTCGAGGCGCAACCCCATTTGCATGATTCTCGGTCCCGTCAGCGTATTGATCTCGCCGGCGGTCCCGCTGATGATCCGCCCAACCGGATTGGTGAGGTTGGCGTGGTTCATCGCGTTGAACATCTCCAACCTGTATTGCAGCTTTACGTTTTCCGAGACTTCGAAATTCTTGAACAATCCGAGATCCAAGTTCCAATCGCCCGGGCTGATCATTGTATTGCGGCCCAAGTCTCCGAAATATCCACGGTCTGGCACGGCGTACGCACCCACGTTGTACCAAGACCCGCCATCGACGATGTTGTTCCTGCTCCGATTGACTCCCGACAGCGGATCCCCGACAAGGTTGGGTCGCTGCCCGCCTCCGATTGTCGTTCCGGCGATATCGCGTCCGTGGAAGATATTGACCGGGTCACCGGTCTGGGCCGAATAGATCCCGTTCACCTGCCAGCCTCCCAGCACCCACTTGCCGGGACCTCTGCTCACCGGAGAAGGGATGTCCCAGACGAACGATGCCACCATCCTGTGGGCATGGTGGAAGTTCGCAAGGGCCTTTTCGGCGTCGAGGTTCTCAATGTTCTGGGGATTGAACTGGCCGTTCGTGGCGTAAAGGTCCATGGTTTTCGACCAGGTGTAGTGAGCGAGGACCGAGAACCCGCCACTCATGCGCTTGTTAAGAGTGAACTGGAACGCGTTGTAGCTGCTGTACGCGATGGACTGGTACTCCCGGATCGCCGTAAAGTCCGAATGTGGCCGCACGTTGGGACGCCCGCTGCTGCGTGCCGGCCTGACGTTGATATCGAGCACCATCGGGAGGCTGGACGCCTTCGAGCCGATGTACGCGACGGTCGCCAAGATCCTGTAGGGCAGTTCCTGCTGGATGTTCACGTTCCATTGCTGGTTGTAGCCAGCGACCAGGTTCGGATTGACGCTTCTTCCAAACAGGATCGGCGTCACGAAGTTGAATGCGCTTCGCTCGTCATCCGTTCGCGGTGGACTGAACGGAAACGGATTGACGCGTCCGCGGAACGGCTCGTCGAACGTGGCCCCGGTCGAGTTGAGGTCCGCCTGCCGCCTGTCGAACTGCATGGAGAATGGGGGGTTGTTGACGAACTGGCTGAGCGAGTGGAAGGGCGGCATGTCGTAGAACAGGCCGTATCCCACGCGGACCGCCGTCTTGGCGTCGGCTGTAGGCTGCCAGGCAATGCCGATGCGGGGGGCGAAGTTGTTCCAGTCTTTCGGCGCGCCGCCCCGCGGAATGTCGGGATCGGACGCGTACAGGAGCCCGGGCGGGGCTTGCGGATAGGAAGGCGATTGCTTGCCCGGAATGAACACGGACAGCTCGTCGTCGGTCGAGTAAAACTGGTGATAGGGCTCCCAGCGAAGCCCCATGCTGATCGTGAGGTTCGGCAGCGCCTTCCAGTCGTCCTGGAAATACAGGTTCGATCCGATGTTGCGGATGCGGTTGATGCGCAGGGAACCCATGACGAAACGGGACGGGAACCCAAGGAAGAAATCTCCCAGCGCGTTGCCGCTGCGGTTCCCGTTGAAAGTGAATTGTGGGTCAACCCGGTTGTTGGTCAGCCGGTCGCTCTTGGACCAGCGGTAGTCCCCGCCGAACTTGATCATGTGGGCACCGCGGGTCCACGACCAGTCATAGACGGCATGGTAGGTCTGGCGATCGGTGTCGAGCACGTTGACTTGGCCGAGATTCCAAAAACCTTGGACGCTGCCGCGCCACGTGACAGCCTGCTCGTCCGGACTGAACGGCGCGGCCCGCACCGCATTGACACCGAGGGTTTCATAGGTCGCGACTTGGCCGTCGAACATGACCGGGTTCCCGCCGCGCAGCTGGTCGACCTCGTTCCACGTGAACCTGCCGACGCCCAGCAGCGTTGGCGAGATCGTCCATGTATGGGAGCCCTGCAGGTTCCAATTCTTGAAACCCTCGTTCTGGGTCAGGGTCGGCACGTTGGCCGCCCGGAACCTGTCATCGACATTCCGGAACAACCGGAACGTTCCTCGCTGCTTGTCCGTGACTTGGTGGTCGACCCTCGCGATGTGCTGGTCGCGGTCCGGGTTGTCAGGCCGATTGAAGCCGATTCGTCCCAGCAGCGTGCCGTCGCCTCGGGTGTTCACAACGTTCGCATTGGGGATCAAGGCTTGGAGGTAGTTCGGGGCGACATGGTTCCAGCGGGGCATGGGAATGACGGAGTTGGGGAAAGCCCCCCCTGTGTCGGGGTCATTCGGAGCGTTGCGGGACTTGGAGAAATCGGCTCCGCGCTCGAGATCCGTCGCTACATTGTGAAGGAACGCCTGAGCTTGCCGTGTCCGTGTCCCCTCGAAGGCGTAGAAGAAGAAGGCCCGATTCTTGGCGATGGGGCCTCCGAGCGTCGCGCCGAACTGGTTTCGGCGCAGTTTGCCCTTCTTCACGCCCGTCCGGTTGGCGTCGAAGCTGGTCGCGTCTAGCACGTCGTTTCGCAGGAAGTTGAAGGCACTGCCGTGAAACTCGTTCGTTCCGGACTTGGTGACCGCGTTGATCACCCCGCCCATCGCTCCGCCGTGCTCGGCCGAGAAATTCTGCGTCTGGATGCTGAACTCTTCCAGCGAATCGGGATTGGGCACGATCATCGGTGCGCCGCCCTGATGATCGTTGTTGTCGCCGCCGTCGAGCATGTAGTTGTTGGACTGCGCCCGAGCGCCGTTGACGCTGAACGCTCCGAACTGCGAAATGACACCGCCGGGCCCAGTGTTGACACCCGGAACGAGCATGATGAGCTGGATCGGGTTCCGTCCGTTCAAGGGCAGCTCTGTAATGCGGCGTTCGTCAATGATCTCCGTCAGGGTGGCGTTCGAGGTCTCGACCTGAGCAACCGCACCCTCGACGGTTACAACTTCGGTCACCTGGCCGATCTCCAACGTTGCGGTCACTTGGCGGCTCTGGTCGGCGGCAAGGCGGAACGTACCGGACGAGAACGTGCGGAATCCCTCGCTCCGCACTTCCACTCGATAGGTTCCGACTGGCGTCCGTGGAAAGTTGAAACGTCCCTGGGCATCCGATTGTCCAGGCTGTTCGATGCCTGTCAGTTCGTTGATAGCCAATACCTCCGCTCCAGGAATGACGGCGCCGGACCCGTCTTGGGCTACTCCGTGGATCAGGCCTGTGGCCTGCCCGAACGCACCGACGGTGATGAGAAGTCCCGCGAAAAGGACTGAGGCTGTGGTTCTGAACGACATAGCTACCTCTCTAGGTATCCGGCTGCCTTCACAGGCTCGTGGCAACGACGGATCCGCCAAAGTGATTGACCCTCGAGATGAGCGCGCTCGAGCACCCCTCGGCCCAGCAACTTTCGTCAGATTCCAGCAGCGCCAAGGCAATTGGCACCACAGCCACGAGCATTTGGTGTCTGCAGGGTATCACTCGCCGGGCGAAAAGTGGTCGGCGCGAACGAATCTGTTGACATCTCGAACCGCCGCGAGTTCTACGCAGCGAGGCAAGAGGAGTAGCACACTGTTATTCGAGGCAAACATCCTCATGTACGCTGCCAACAAGGTCGGTTTGAAGAGGCGCGTCGGGATCACTTCCCAAGGTTTCTTGCTTGGAGTCTGTGCTACGAGTTCCGGCGAGTGACCACATATGCTCGCACACTCCAGTCGCCATGGACTTCGCAGTCGGCCCATCGCTATCTTTCTGCCGCCGGGCATCACCCGGACCTCTTGGTTGCAACCCCGCTTCACTCGGGAGTTCTGGAGCAGACCTTGACCGAATTGCCCAACCTTCGAGGAAGCATGATGCATGGTCTTCACAGCGCCGTGCTGATGCGCGAGCACCGTGTAACCGAATTTGCACCCAACCCACCACAGTGATTCTCGTCAACTCCCGCTCCTCACAGTCATTGATCCATTGCAACGGCCTAGAGGCCGCCAATGACCAATCCAGGTGCTCGGAATGAAATGATTGACGCCCCACTGCCTCTCGACCCGATCACCGAGGCAGCGAGATGAGAAAACTCGATCTGCCACAATCATCAATCGACGCTGAGCCCGTTGGAAGACGCGGCCGCTATGCAACTTGAAGACCTTCAGCCTAAGCGTGCGGTTGAGGGCGTCTATCCTGACTGGCCGGTGACCGTACTGTCTGTCCGGTGGAACGGTTCGGAAGCGCTGGAGTTCACCTACAAGACAAGTTCGGGTGCCACTGCGAGCGACTTGCTCTTCCGGGATGACGAATACTGTTTGAGGATCCTCGCAGACGGGAGACGTTGGAACTCCTATGGTGATGGGGCATTATCCGGTCCGCCCCCGAATCAGGAGGCATCCGTCTCGCATAACTATTCGTTCTGCAATGGGCTGGCGGGGGCGGGGAGGGCCTAGCGCATTTCTGGAGACTGGCCTTAGCCGCGGAACAGTTGGGCGATTGCGGCGGCCACCAAGGCCGCAAAACCCAAGCCCATCAGCCAGCGCAGAATATTCATTTCCGAGCGCATCTCGGAGCGCATGGCGTCCAGCTTGGACTCGAAGCGGGCGATTAGGTTAGTCGAGGCCATTTCGCGGATCCCTCCAAATAGTGTAAACGCTTCCTCCGGTGTGAGTCCCGTCTTGCGTAGCAGTTCGAAGATGCGATCCTCGCCGGGCGGAGGTGTGTCGGCAGGCATGGGACAATTCTAGCGCGGGCACCTGGAGACTTACTGGCCTTACCCACGGAGCAGTTGAGCGATGGCGGCTGCCACCAAGGCCGCGAAGCCGAGGCCCATCAGGCAGCACAGAACACCCGCTACGCCAAGGTGTTAAATGTCGAGGGCAACCCAATCACCGTGCGTGAAGCCCTGGCGCTGATCAACCAGATTCTGGACGAAGTACTTGCCGAACAAGAAGGGGATTTCGATCCGGACAGCCGCTGGGCCCTCGCTGGGTTCGATCAATTCGGCTTTTCCGAAGGCGAGTTCGGAATCGCCGAGACTTTGTCCAAGGCGAAGAACACCAGCGTGCAAGGCATGGTCGAGGCCGGCGTCATTGTTTCGCGAGGAGGCACCGTCCAACTCCTCAAGCCGAGCGATCTCCCGAGTGACTGGGATCCCGACACAGACACGCGCTTGACAGCGTGGGAGGCCGTTCACCATCTGGTGCGCGTCCTCGAAGGCGACGGCGAGGAAGCTGCTGGTACGCTCGCTGCCAAGCTCGGCGCATTGGCAGAAATATCACGCGAACTCTGCTACAGGCTCTACATCGTATGCGAGCGGAAGAAGCGTAATGAGGAGGCACGAGCGTATAACGGCCTTGTCCAGAGTTGGCCTGAGATCATGCGGCTGTCACGCATTGAGAAGGCTCCGGTACAGCAAACGTTCGACGACCTAGAGTAATTGGCGCTCGCGGCCTTGGCTTCGGTTGCTCCCATAGTGCTACTCAGAGGTAAGGGTACCGTCGGCAGGCGCTGTGATCGCCGACTGCCGTCAGCCCCGGCGACGGGGGGTGGCCCAATTCGTTATCTACCCAGCACGGAGCGTCGGGCTTGGGTGTCGGCAGCAATGCTGAACGCTGCCAAGCTGGTCGCCAGTCAGTGGACTCAGTCGCCCGAAGGCTCCTGGTCATCTTCGTCCGGCAATCCGGGATTCTGATCAGATTCGAGCGGCGGGTAGTAGTGATCGCCGACGGTGCGTCCTCCATTACCGTTCGGGCGACTTAGGTGCCCTTCAAGGGCGTTCTGCCCGATACTTATGCCGGCTAGCAGCGTGGACAGTGCGAATCCGCCCAGAACCTCGCTGAATCTTCGCAAGTTCCCACGATCAGCATCTTCCAGTGCATTGATGTACTCGTCCCTTCGCTTGTTCGTAATGACTGGCGGAGGCAATCCTCGCCGAATGTAGGCGTACGCCATCAGCATTCGCGACACCCTGCCGTTGCCATCCCGAAATGGATGCGTCCGGACGAAGCGGTGGTGCATCCAAGCAGCTTCGACGTCGATGGGATATTGTTCGGCTTCGATCTGGGCATGCAGCTCAAAGAAGCGATCCATTTCGGCCTGAACATGCTCAGGCGGGCAATACTGGTGAATGACGCCGTCAGGGCGTCGCGGATTGTTCGACCACTTCTTCCACTGCCCTTTTTCCTTGAATTCGACCTGCACACGACGCCCATCCGGCGTCAAGCCGGTCACAGTTGCTTGGTGGCGAGTTAGCAACTGGTGCCAAACCTTAATCGTGTGCTGCGTCAGCCCCGCACCTCCGGCCACATCGCTGAACAGCATGTTGTAGGCCGCTTCCTGGTCCTCCAACAATCCCTTGACCACCCGGTCCTCGACGCCCTCCAGCGTGTGCGAACCGACAACGCCGGCCAAGCCCTCGGCGATCAGTTGCTCAGTGATGCCACTCCGCAGCGTGTACAGGCCTTCGATCTGTCCGGTCTCGATCGCAAACTCGCGGCCTCGTTCAGCCAGCCAACCATCGAGAAATCGCCGGGGTGTCTCTCGGTCCTTTAGAGCCGCCTGAACATCGTTCCATTTGGATGCAAAGTTGGCATACCCGGGAAAGCCCCACTCTTGTGCCCCATCCGGCATTCCCGTAAGCGGCTGCCAGATCTCAGGATGCGCCTCCCGGTCCATGTTCTGACTGTATATTACGGCAGTGGCATGTCTGCTGGCCTCGAATGTGGCCGATTTGCGGTTTCGGCGACGTTCGACTCTCAGCCCAAGCCCAGACCGGCACGCCAGCGCGGCTACTGCGTTCCTGTCAGCCAGCCAGGCGACCTCTTCCGGCACTAGCCGGCTGGCCTAGATTCCCACTTCCAACTTGAACAACGTAGCTGCTCCCACAGAACAGGGCTTCGACGAAGGCCGGAGTTGCGGGCCTAAACACGATCAGATTCCAAGAATTGCAATACGATCCGTCCGAACTCAGCTGGACGCTCGACCGGGGTGAGGTGGCCCGCCCCGGAAATCTCGACATAGGTAGCATCCGGCAACCGCTGCGCCAAGCCCCTGACGGCAGAGGGGGGTGTCGAAAGGTCTTCGGAGCCGCACATGCACACTGCCGGGATCTTGATATCGCCGAGCAGACCGCTCAAGTCCGCATCGCGCAAGGCGGCGCAGGATCCCAAATAACCAACGACTGGCGAGCGCAGCAGCAGGGTAGTCCAGCCCTTCACGGCGACGGGTTGGTGTCGCAAGTATGACCCGCCAAACCACCGCTCCATGACTCCCGCCGCGATGGGCTCCAATCCGCCGGTGCGAACTTGCCGCATGCGCTCGTCCCAGAATTCGCGCGGACCGATCACATCGGCCGTGTCGGCAAGCACCAGGCCTTGCACCAAGTCTGGCCTGCGCGCGGCGGCCTCCATCGCAATCATGCCTCCGATCGACAAACCGCACAGAACGGAGGATCCCCAGCTGAGATCGTCCAGCAGGCCCACCAAGTCATCGGCGTGGTCCGCGATCGTGTACGGAGCGTCGGGGCTGTCTGTCAGCCCCTGGCCGCGTTCGTCGTAGCGCAGCGAACGGATTCGCCCGCCTAGCTCGAATATGAGATCATCCCAAATACGGCAGTCAGTACCTAGTGAATTCAGGAAGACCACGCGCGGGGCATCCTTGGGGCCTGCCGTGCGATAGTGCATCGTCAGGTCCGCTGATTTTGCGAACGCCATCCTTGTAGCTTGATGCATTGACAGGATATTGCGTATACGCAACACTAGTCAAGCCCACAGGCCATGACCACGGGGTTCGCAGAATCGTTCGGCATTCGCTTGCGACGGGCGTATCAATCGCTGCATAGGCGCGCTAATGCCGAGTTGCGCCGCCAGTTCGACGTTACGGCGGACCAGTTCGTGGTTCTCAGCCTGCTGGCGGAGCGCGACGGGGTCAGCCAGCAGGAGATCTGCAGCCGCTGCTATTCCGACCCCAGCACGCTCGGCGCTTTGGTGCGTCTGATGGAGGGGCGCGGCTGGGTGCGGCGTGAAACCGATCCGCGCGACGGGCGGGCTCGCCAGGTTTATCTGACCGAGGCGGGCCGCAAGCTCCAGCAGCAGCTGTGGGCGGCTGCCGACGACAGCTTCCACAGAGCCCTGTGGGCCGTGCCGCGCAACGCCGAGGAGGAGCGGATGCTCTTCGATGTGCTGGATCGGGTGGTAGAAGCGATGGAACACGGGTGATCTGGATGGTCGCGGCAATCGCTCCATACCGCCTCGACATCGTCTCGGCCGAAGACCCGTACCCGTTCTATCGGGAACTGCGGGATTATGACCCGGCGCACTTCTCTCCGGACGAGCAACTGTGGGTGCTGACGCGCTTCGAGGACGTATCGAACGCCTTCCGGGATTGGAAGACATGGTCCTCGAAGCGCCGGGGCAACCTAGTCCACGACATGCCGGAACGCATCGGCCGGACCTTGGGCACGACCGATCCGCCGGACCACCGTTTCGCTCGCAGCTTGGTCGAGAAGGCGTTTACGCGCAAGACGGTAGAGCGACTTGCGCCGCGCATCTCCACGCTCTCAAACGAACTTGCTTTGTCAGCATCGGACAGCGGCGAGTTCGACATGGTTGCGGCGGTGTCGGCGCCGCTCAACGCTTCGATCCTCGGAGCAATGTTCGGAGTGCCCGATGCGGATTTCCTGGCCCTACGCCGCTGGCTCGACGATTTCTTCGTGCGCGAAGAGCCAGCGCTAGGCGGTGAATCGCGGCAGTCGGTTGCGATGCGCAAGCTGAGCAATTACTTGGACGATCTCGCGGGCCAGCGTCTCGCGAGGCCTTCGGACGATCTAATGAGCGCGATGCTGCAGGCCGAGCAGGATGGCCGTCGGCTGAGTCGCGAGCAGGTGGTGGTTACGACCATGACGTTCCTCACGGCTGGTTTCGAGTCCACCAACAACCTGTTCACCAACCTCGCGTATGCGCTAGCCCTGCATCCCGCGTTGCATTCCCGGCTCCGGCAGTGCCCGCAAGCGGTGCCCAGCTTTGTCGAAGAGGGCATGCGCTGGGACGCTGCCGCGCAGGGCTTTGTGCGGACCCCTACGAGAGACGTGGAACTGCACGGAAAGATGATCGCGGAGGGGGCGCAAGTGCTGTTGCACATCGGCTCGGCCAATCGCGATGACCGCGCATTTGGAAGGCCGGACGAGTTCGACATCGAGCGTGCCGCCAATCGCCACCTCGGGTTGGGCAAGGGAATCCACTTTTGCGTAGGCGCTCCCTTGGCCCGCGAAATGTCGGGCGCCCTGTTCCGCGCCTTGATCCGCGCCAGCCGCGTCTGGGAGGTTGATCTCGATCGGGCCCGGCGCGTGACGACTCCGAACTTTCGCGGGTTCTCGGAATTGCCGCTACTAATCTGAAGGCTGCATCGATGCCTGGATCGCACCGCCGCTGGCCCTTGCTGCTGCTGCTGCTGCTTGCGGCCGGCTTCGAGAACTTCTGGCTGTGGGGCGACGACAGGCTGCTGTTCGGCGTTCCCATCAACCTCGCCTATCACGTGGGCTTGTGCCTCGTCGGAGCGCTGCTGCTCGCTGTAGTGGTGCGCTGGGGCTGGCCGCACGACCTAGACAGCTAGCTACGCCATGGTCCTGCTCGTTCTGTCTGCATACCTGCTGCTGGTCTTGGGCGTTGGGCTGTTCGGTCACCGTCTGTTCCGGGGCACTGGCGAGGACTACTTCTTGGCGAGCCGCTCGATCGGGCCGTTCGTCTTGCTGATGACGTTGTTCGGGACCAATATGACGGCGTTCACCATGCTCGGCGCTTCGGGCGAGGCTTACCGGCGCGGAGTGATCGTGTTCGCCCTGATGGGGTCAAGCACCGCCATCGTCGTGCCCTTCCTGTTCTACTACCTCGGCATTCAGTCTTGGAGACTTGGCAAACAGCACGGTTACGTCACACAGGTGCAGCTGGTGCGAGACCGCTACGGCTCGGATGCACTCGGCGCCCTGCTGTTCGTGGTGGCTGTGGCGCTGATGCTGCCGTACCTGCTGATCGGCGTCAAGGGCGGGGGCGATGCCCTCAACGTCTTGACGGGCGGCCCGGGCGTTGGCCTGCCACCTTGGGTCGGTAGCTTGGCTGTCTGCGCGGTGACCTATGTCTATGTCAGCTATGGCGGCATGCGCAGCACAGCATGGGTCAATGCGCTTCAAACAACGGTGTTCTTGCTCTTCGGTGTCGCCGCCTACGCAGCCGTAGTATCGCAGTTTGGAGGAATCGGGGCGGCGATGGCCCAGCTCCGCGCCGCGCAGGCCGGCATGGCGAGTTTCGGCACCGACCGCTTCGCGTTCTTTCAGATGGGCTC
>LXNI01002492.1_pt1 | contig 12623 bp, 10 predicted proteins | sample 809091 | NCBI WGS metagenome assembly LXNI01 (sample SAMN04870527, study PRJNA318959) | sponge metagenome | biome: 01000161; feature: marine sponge reef; material: water | host: Sarcotragus foetidus | place: Greece: Milos, Mediterranean Sea | collected 2013-05-29 | depth 5-7 m | reverse complement strand
GTTGCGAAGAAGGCACACGGTCGGTGAGGCATGTTTTTGTAGGGGGGCGTTGCGGGGGCGCAGCCCCTGCACAAGGGAGGGCCGAAGGCCCGACCGCCCAAAATACAACATTGAGGGAAGAAAGAACGCCCTTGCTCGCCTCGTTCACGGGTGCGTATCAGTTGCGGCTGAGTAGTTACTCCTATAGAAGGAACTTACCTCTCCTCCCGTAGCGTTCCGTCCGGGCGGACGCGCCTTGGACGGATCACGGTAACACTGTCGTCCTCAATTATTGGACGATCGTAAATGTAAGGCGGCTCCAGCACCGCCTGTTGGGCCGGGGTCAACTCCGAAACCCAGCCCGGCATGCTTGTCTCATAGACACCGCCGGCAAAATGCAAATAGTTAGGCGAGAAGCGGTAGAGAAGAGAGCGACGCTGTTGCTTCGCATTCCAGGGCAGCGTGCCGTGAATTGTCGCCTCGTTAAAGATCACCATGTCTCCAGCCTTGCATGGCACATTGTAGACCAGTTCCCGGAACTGTTCATAGCGCGCTATTTCCTCCGGCATCGCAAAATTCGCTTTGTGGCTACCTGGAATTACGCACAGTCCACCGTCGCCTTCGTTCACGTCGGCCAGTTGAAACTGGCAGACGATCATGCCGCAGCGAATCTGGCCATTGGCGTAGCTGTAATGTTGCGTGCCGTCAAAAACACGACTGGTGGAACCGTGAAGGCGCAGCCCCTCGGTCCCGGCCCTTGCTGCCAGCAAGAAGGGCGAGTGATCCATCTTCCAGCCACGGCCGAACATTGTGTTCAGATAAGGGAGAAGCTTGGGATGGGCGAGCAAGTAGCGAAAAGGCTGGCACCAAGGCTGATCCCACGTCAGCATGCCGCTAAAGTAATCCCGTGGCAGGTCGCCCGCCATGTCCCCGTCGGGGTTTGAATTCGGGTCAGGGATCGCTTTATCCCAGTTGGCGTCAAAGGCATCATTGAGTTCTTGCACTTCCCCGACAGTGAGGAAGTTCTCCACTTTGAGGAAGCCCTGCAGGTCGTACATGAACTTTTCGCGTTCGTTCATTTGAATCCCTCCAAGAAGACTTTACTTGAAATTCCAACATGGCAGCGGGGACGGCTTTTTCTTGATCTTTTGCAGTATACGATAGCGCGTAAAGAGGGGCAAGGGTCCTGCGAGAACTCTTGACAGATGCTTTTTCTTTCGCTATATTGTAGCAGTCGTGAATCTGACAGCAATCCCCTTGCTGGTGAAACAGCCCGGCTGACCCGGCCAATTCTTTATGGATACCTCCGCAGCAGGATTACTTGTGGACAGCCACTCCACATCGATTTTCTAGACTCAACTTAGACCAAAAGGAGAAGAACCGTGAGGATCAAGTTTATCTTGTTCGTTCTGGTTGCAGCACTTGCGCTTTCTGCCTGTGCCGCGCCGGCTGCGCCTGCCAGCGAGAGTGCGCCGGCGTCAGAGATGCAAGAGGAAGAAGCGGTAAGCGGCGAGATTTCCCGCGAAAAGACTTTGATCATTGGCTTTGAAGGCGGCCCTCATGCCGCGCCACAGCAGAATGGTTTGAACCCTGGCGCGACCAATTCGCAGGGACATCACCAGGTGATGATCGAGTCTCTCTACTACCTGAACTATCAATCAGGTGAACTGATCCCCTGGCTGGCATCCGGGCCTGCCGAGTGGAACGACGACTTCTCGGAAGTGACGATTCCGCTGCGTGAGGGGATCACCTGGAGCGACGGCGAGGCATTTACAGCCGATGACATCGTCTTTACGATCAACATGCTACAGGAAAATCCCACTCTGATCTTCGCAGACCGTGTTGTCGATGTTTCAGATGCCGTGGCCATTGATGACCAGACCGTCAGAATCACGCTCCTCAACCCCGACCCCCGCTTCATAGTCAACGCTTTCGGCGTCCGCATCTGGGGCGCGGTCCGGATCGTACCCGAACACATCTGGGCCGAACAGGATCCAAACACGTTTGGAAACTTTGATCTGGATAGGGGTTGGCCGGTATGGACCGGGCCATACAAGCTTGTAAAGGCGACCTCCACCGAGTTCGTTTTCGATCGCCGCGATGACTGGTGGGGCGCAGAAACAGGCTTCAGTGCACTTCCCACACCTGAGCGAATCATTTTTGTCGAGGCAGGGCCCGATGAACGAAAAGCGGCTGCCTTGGTTGCCAACGAAGTTGATGGCCAACCCAGCTTGAGAATCGATACGTTCATCGATGTTCGAACCAAGAACGCCAACGCTATTGGCTGGACCGAGGACGAACCCCATGCATGGATCGATCCCTGTCCTGGAATGCTGGGCTTCAATACTCGCGTCGAACCCTGGGATGACCCGGACATGCGCTGGGCCATCGCCTACGCCATCCCCAACCAACTCATCGGCGATGCACTGACGGGCGGCTTCGGCCAGGTTTCCCCATACAACTTCCCCGATTATCCGGCCGTCCAATCGTGGTTGACGGAAAACCAGGATCTGCTTGATCAGTACAACTCAACGGTTCACGATCCGGAAAGAGCCAAGGAGATTTTCGAGAGCAAGGGCTATGTGATGGGGTCCAATGGCGTCTACGAAAAGGATGGCGAGCCTCTGCAGGTCGACATTCTCTTCAAGACCGAAGAGCCGATTCTGCCACAGGTCCTTGTCGCAGCGTTCCAGGATGTCGGTATTGACGCGGCCCCTCGTGCACTTGCAGGGGCAACCTACCACGACGCACGTCAAACAGCCGACTTTGATATGGAAACGCATCACGTAGCCTGCGGCAGCGTGGTCGAGCCTTTCGACGAGTTGAACCTGTTGCACAGCCGCTGGGTCAAGCCTATTGGCGAGCGCCACTCCCGCAATCACTGGGGCTGGACAAATGCCGAGTACGACGAGATAGTTGAAGAGATGCAGGTAGTAGCGCCTGACTCGGAAAGGCAGCATGAGCTGTTCCGCAGAGCCCTTGAAATCCGGCTGCAGGAGCTTCCTATCATCTCTCTGACGCAACAGAGAAGAGTTGTACCCTACACAACCACGTACTGGACCAATTGGCCTACCGAGGACAATGACTATCATCATCCGCCTAACTGGTGGCAGAACTTCCTCATGCTCTTGATGGAGATCGAGCCGGCCGGTTAAGCGAACGTTACGTGACAGCAGACAGGGCGATGGAGAGAGCGAGAGTTCTCTCCTCGCCTCGTTGCCCTTGAATGAATCCTGAGTTCTGTAGCCCGTTATAGAATTCGTCATTGCTTCCAAATTTTCGTAGCATCCAGTCTACATGAGCCTTCACTATATCCTGAGACGACTCGGCATATTTATTCTCATCATCTGGGTCGCCTCGACACTTAATTTTGTAATACCTCGTTTGGCCCCCGGCGATCCGATTGGAGCCCTTATCGGTGACATGGAGGAGCAGGGGGCTTCTGTCGCAAACAGCGCAGAACTGATCGCCATGTTCCGCGAGCGCTTCGGTTTGGACGACCCCCTTCCAATCCAATATTTGAAGTATCTGGGCGCGCTGGCTCGTTTTGATCTTGGTTACTCCATTCGATTCTTTCCTGCTACGGTCTCGCAGATCGTCGCCGACGCTCTCCCTTATACGATAGGCCTATTGGCAGCCAGTTCACTGATCACATTCGTCCTTGGAGTCCTGGCTGGCGCTCTCCTTGTGTGGCACTCGACCCCTCAATTAGGCAGAGCGGTGATCACATTCTTCATGATGTTGGCACCCATTCCCTACTACCTGTTGGCAATCATTTTTGTCTCCGTTCTGGCCTTTTCATTGGGTTGGTTTCCCTACAGTGGAGTCGTCTCGATTGGCCGTTTACAGGAGGAAGGTTTTGACTTCGGTTATATTGTCGATTTAGTCTACCACTCAATCCTGCCTGCTCTCTCCATCATTATTGCCGGTGTCGGCGGTTGGGTACTGGGAATGCGAGGGATGATGGTCACTGTGCTGGGAGAGGATTACTTAACCCTTGCTGAGGCCAAGGGTTTGAAGGACAGGCGCATCTTTTTGCGTTATGCAATGCGAAACGCCATTCTGCCTCAGTTTACGGCTCTGGCAATCACACTGGGCTATGTCGTTTCAGGGGCCACCATTGTCGAACTGATTTTTTCCTATCCCGGAATGGGACTTCGGCTCTTCGAGGCCATCAATAGCAATGACTTCCCGGTGATCCAGGGAATCACTTTTTTCCTCGTGGTTTCAATCGCAGTAGCCATTTTGATCATAGATCTGATTTATCCCTTGCTTGATCCGCGCATAACATATTCAAGAAAATAGTCTTTCAGGACGATAGACAATGACTGCGGCATTCTTACCAGAAACCGGGCCCGAGTCGACAGCAGCGGAAGAAAGCACAGTTGCGACGCGCGGCATTGGAGCCAGTACCCGCTATTGGCTAGGCAACTGGAAACTTTCCATTGGCTTGATTTTGATTATCGGGCTGACCGGATTCAGCATTTTCGGCTCATTTCTCGTTGATTTTGACCTCACCAAAGTTGCATCGGGGGAGTTCAATGCCAGTCCTTCCGGGAAGAATCTGCTTGGCACCGACAATGTGGGTCGTGATGTCTGGGCTCTAATCATCCACGGCATCCACCCTTCCCTCAAGGTTGGCTTAATTGCTGGTGTGCTTGGCACTGCAGTAGGCGTTGTCTTGGGAGTCGTGGGCGGTTACTACGGAGGCAAAACCGACGCTGTGATCAGCACGATGGCCGATATCTTCCTTACGATTCCCTCGTTGCTGATTCTGGTCGTGTTGGCTTCCTATATTCGCACGACCACGCTTGAGTTCACAGCACTGGTCATTGCCATTTTTGCTTGGGCAGGGCCGACGCGCCTCATTCGATCGCAGACGTTGAGCTTGCGTGAGCGGGCGTTTGTCCCCTTGGCCAAATTATCGGGGCAAAGCGATTTCGAAATAGCATTAAAGCAGATTTTGCCGAATCTCCTGCCCTACATCATGGCGGGCTTTGTCGGCGCCGTTTCCGGTGCGATTCTGGCGCTGGTCGGCATTCAGATTCTGGGGTTAGGTCCTCTGTTTACACCTAATCTGGGCATGATATTGCAGGCCGCATACGAAGGCGCGGCCATCTTTCGCGGAATGTGGTGGTGGTGGGTGCCACCAACGGTCGCTTTGATGATCATATTTATCGGTTTGTTCCTCATTAGCCTCGCGCTTGACGAACTAGCCAATCCGCGCCTGCGCGAGCGAGCCAAATAGTATTGTCATGACTATTGCCATCGACAAATCTCCCCTTCTCCAAGTTGAGAACCTGCGCGTCTACTATTGGACCCAGGCCGGCCCGGTGAAGGCGGTTGATGACATCAGCTTCACCATCAGCGCCAAAGAGCGCTTTGGATTCATTGGTGAGAGTGGGTGCGGCAAGACGACGACTATCATGGCCATTCTGCGGCTCATCAAACGACCCGGCAATATAGAGGGCGGGCGCATTCTGCTCAAGGGCAATGACATAGTAAAGCTTAGCGGCGAGGAGATGCGCCAGACGAGGTGGAGCAGGATTTCACTGATTCCTCAGGGCGCAATGAATTCGCTGAATCCAGTCATGCGCGTGCGCGATCAGATTGCCGACACGATCGTTACGCACAGGGGCGCCGTCCCAAGTCGGGATTTGCGCGACGAGATCGGTGAATTATTGGAAACCGTGCAGTTGTCTGCCGACGTCGCCGAGATGTTTCCTCATGAACTTAGCGGGGGAATGAAGCAGCGCGTGTGCATCGCGATGGCTACTGCTTTGGAACCGGAACTGATTATCGCGGATGAGCCGACCAGCGCTCTTGATGTTGTTGTTCAGAAAGCAGTAATGGAGACCCTGATTGGTGTGCAAGAGCGCCTGAATGCCTCTATGATCTTGATCGGACATGACATGGGGATGACCGCTCAGATCGCGGATCGCGTTGGGGTGATGTACGCGGGGAAATTGGTCGAAGTGGCGCAAACCAGAGAACTTTTCCGCCAGCCGCAGCACCCCTATTCGCAGGCGCTGATCTCATCGCTGCCTTCGATTCGGGAGAAGAAGCGCGGCGGCGGGATACCGGGCCTGCCTCCGTTCCTGCTAAACCCTCCGCAGAACTGTCTGTTTCATCCTCGTTGTAAACACGCCGTTGATTACTGCCAGGAGGAGTCTCCAGAACTGCATCGCATTCGGTCGGGTCACATGGCTGCATGTCACATTCACAGCGCACCGGAGAAATTCGAATCCATCCAGACTGCGCAGAGCGGGCAGCCCGCCGAAAAAACTGCGACTGCCGACGATGAAGTAGCGAAACAGGCTGCGAGGCGACATTGATGGCCGCACCTCTGCTTGAAATTCGCGACTTGACAAAGAGTTACGGTGGCGGTCTCTTTCGTGCGCCATCCCCGCCGGCGCTGGAAGACTTTTCGCTCACATTTTTTGAGGAAGAACCGAAAATCTCCACCATCGCCGGCGAAAGCGGGAGCGGCAAGACAACGCTGGCAAATCTGACGCTGGACTTCATCCACCCTTCCTCAGGTCAGATCCGCTACAGAGGGCAAGAAATAACTCAGATGTCGCGAAGCGAACGCTTCGATTTCCGTCGCGAAGTGCAGGCGATCTTCCAGGATCCATTCGGCACTTACAACCCTTTCTACAAGGTGGACGCAGTCTTCAATACCGTGATCCAGAAGTTCAAACTGACAAATGATCGCTTGGAGAGGCGCAGGCTCACCGAAGAAGCGATGGAAGTGGTTGGCCTTCGGCCCAATGAAGTCCTTGGGAAATACCCACATGAACTCAGTGGAGGCCAACGTCAAAGAGTAATGGTGGCACGGGCCTTTCTGCTGAAGCCCCGTTTAATCGTCGCTGACGAGCCGGTGTCTATGATTGATGCATCGCTGCAGATGCGCATCCTGGAAATCTTTCGCAACTTAAAAGAAGAGTATGGAATCTCATTCCTTTACATAACCCATGACCTCTCGACAGCCTACCAGATCAGCGATGATATTTACATTCTGTATGGTGGTTCGGTGATGGAGAGCGGCGATATTGAGGGCGTGATTCAGAATCCTCAGCATCCATACACTCAACTCCTGGTCAGCTCAATCACTGTGCCCGATCCTGATGTACGGTGGGAAGGGCGCAGGACAACTTCAGCCTCAGAGGACACATCGCCAATAAATACGGTCGGATGCAAGTTTTACCACCGCTGTCCTCACGCCATGGATCACTGTTCTTCCAGTCCTCCGCCGGCCTATAGCGTAGCCCAAAATCAGTCCGCCGCTTGCTACCTGTATGAGTAGCCCGTCACACGCGGTGAGGGTTAATTGATAATTCTGCGCCGCTGATGTAGTTGAATGGCGATAGTCATGGTTGGCCGGCCAGAATGCAGGTTAGTCGGCTGTTCCGCTCTTACGGCTCGAGGGCGAACGTCACTTTGACCATAATGCCGACTTCCACATCTGACGGCGTATTGGCCAGCGAGCTAGGCCCCCCCATGAAAATATAGCCGCCAGGTGTTGTCTGCCCTACGTGGGCAATACATCCACCTGCAGGGCGGACCGCGCCAACCGGGGAGACATCTTCTGAGACTGAAATGACAGAACCTAGGGTCATTTCCAGAAGTTCTGCCATCCGCGTCGCGCGCTGTCTGGCGTCGTCGAGAGCGACTCGCATTGCCTCTTGTTCCAAAGACGGGCAGTCTTCAATACGAAATACGATGTTTGCTCCCTGAATGCTTGGTCCACGCCGGCTCTTCATTTCGGCCAAGAGTTCCTGCAGCAGGTTTCGCAAGTGGTCCAATTCATCATAGGAAAAGGCTACTTCGCCGGCGAAACTGGAAGGGCCGTAGGCAAAGTTGCGACTGAGAAAATTGATTCTAATGGTGTCAACATCGACGCCTTCTTCAACAAGGTATTCTCGCACAAACTCCAGGTCGGCAGGCTCAACAAAAGACATTTCCGGTCCGCCCGGGCCATAGGTGGGCTCCTCGCCAACATAAAGGTCGACATGCACGCTGTCCGGTACAGCAGATGCAGTTCCATAGCCCAACACGGTAACGCTCGGCGTAGGTTCAGATGTTGCTTGTTGGGTTGGCTCCGCGCCGTAGATTGTGGTTGGCGTCAGCAGAAGCGTCGCCATAAAGAGGAGGGAAAGCAAGGTGCTCTTCATTGAGTAATCCTTTCGTAGTCTATCCCAATTGAACGAGGGGAAATATTTTCTTTTAGCTAGCAGCGTCAGAATGATTCTGGAAGTACGGAAGGTTACAGCGTGTCAGCGTAAATGTAGGCTATTCGGAAGATATTTGCAAGTCGCATTTGAGGGTCCAGGGGCCTTGAAACAGGCAATATGTTACTTGTTTTGGGGTTTTAGCGAATTTAGCGACAGAACTGTCTAAATGACGTTGGCATGATGGCGACGTAGGTCAGTGGTAACTACTAAGCCATATCCAGTGCCTGTCTTGACCAGCCCTTTATTGCTGCCGCCATTCAGGCTATCTGATTGCGTATTGGGTTGGCTGCAGCCAGGTCCAGGTCGGTGGAACGGCACCGCTGGAATGCGCAGACACGGTCGGTAAGCGATGGTTTTGGAGGGGGGCGTTGCGGGGGCGCAGCCCCTGCACAAGGGAGGGCCGAAGGCCCGACCGCCCAAATGCAAAGAGAAAGTATAGAGGGGTGAGGAGAGAGTAAACAGCTCCGCTCGCCTCATTCAGGATCGCAATTCAGGTGTGGCTGGGTAGTTTCGATCAATGCCGAGAACGTTCTGCGGAGGCTGAAATCCGGAATCGACTTGACAGTAGAATTCACCTAGAATAGTAAGTGGTATTTGGATTGGGGCTTGACAGAATCGGAGGCATTGCAGTTGATCGATTCGAAGGTCAGCAGCTATAAGGGGGGCTTTGCCTTCCCATGGCTTCATTGACGCTTCCGTGTCGTCGTCATCGTAGCATTATTGCTTACGAATATGCTGCCGGGGAAGATAACGACAGTTCCCAGTTTGTGCTTTTCTTCAAATTGGGTTGTTTCAACACTGATTGGCCCCTCATCTATCTGCCCGATCTGAACAAGCTCACGGCAGCAGTAGATTTGAGATAATTTGTCACAGACACGCAGGAAAATATTAGTCTTCAGATGGCAGCGTCGGCGGCCATTTCGTTTGTGACTATCCTTCTTTTTTTTCGGGCAGCGATAGTTCCTCCAGGGAATCGTGATCACTGGAGTGAAGGGGTAAGAGCGAGTTTTTGCTCGGCGAAGGTGGAAGAGACCGGACCGAAGCATTGCGGAGGGAAAACATGAAGTCTCTGAATCAAGAACCAATTCCGATGACCGAGGAACAGAAGTTTTTCTTTGATCTGCGCGGCTGGATCCTGCTTCCCGGCGTGCTTTCGGATGATGAAATCGAAGGGATGAGAGCGGAGGCCTACGGGGTGGACAAGGCAAAGCAACAGCAGGCCATAAATCCCGGGCAGTCGTTTCAAGGGACACTTCAGACACTGTTGGACCACCCGGCTATCGTCGGCATTTTGTCGGAGATACTGGCGGAAGAGCCTTTTTTGTCCGAAGACTATTACGCTTTTCGCTGCGAGAACTCCTTTATCACGATCCGGCCGCCCGGGTGGAGCAAGCAGGAGCGGAGGGATGGCGGGATGCCGCATGTCGTGCGTCCGCCGCAACAGGCCAATGCAATGCGTTACCAAGCGGCCGGGGGTAAGATTTTCGCAGGTCTAACACGGGTGGTGTGGGAGCTTGAAGAGGTGAAGGCCGGGCATGGAGGCACATCATTTCTTAGTGGGTCACACAAGGCGCATTTCAGCTACGGCGGGCCTGATCGATACCGGCCCAACATTAGCGGCTCTCCTTGGGAGAAAAGCCTGCGGGAGACGATGGAGGACTACAGCTGCCCGCCCGGGTCGGCTGTCATTTTCACGGAGAGTCTAGTCCACGCGGCCAACGACTGGACCAACCCGGACAATCCTCGCTGTGCGGTATTCAACTGTTACAATTCATTGTGGGCGCAATGGCACAAGCTCAATCTCGAACACGAGATCATCGAGGCAATGCCTGAAAAACGGCGCTCGTTGTTTCGCGGCGTGTGGCAAATAGGTGGAGAGAACTACGCGTATTCTCAAGAAAATCGCAGTTTGTGAGAGTCCGATTTTGTGGATACTGTAGCTGGTCAGTCCGCTCGCCGCAGGTGGGCTTCATATCTGCTGCCTACTCCGTGGCTCTTACAGTAGGGCGGAACGAAGGCCTGTCTAAGGTGGGTACGCTCCCGCCCGACACGAAGCGCAATATAATGAGCCATTGCGTTGGCAGGCATAGGCTTTGATCCTGCGGGGGACGGTCAGGACCGGTGGAATGTGATCTAGGTGGAAGGGTCATCTTAAGATTGGCACACGCCATGGCAGGCTGGCGTCAACCCATTTGCATCTGCGATTTGCAACGTCACTTATGCCGATGAGATAAGTTGGGTTGACCGGGGACAGGCGCTGGACAGAGGTCCTACCGGTGCATGGGACAGTCAATTGGTGGGTGTTTCTTGTCTGGTCGTGCGGGATGGCGGCTACCGGCTACCATACGCAGGGCGGGAGAAGGGGCTGAACTCACGTAAGACCAGGATGGGACCTGGAGTCGCCGCAACATCGCTGGGGCCGTACCGGAAATGTGAAGTGAATCCTCCAATTGAGGGAGGACACGAGGTCTGTGTATGGCGGCAGGGGACAGGCGTGGCGGCACTTGGCAGACCCGACCGTCGGGACGGAGGAACATAGAAGTATTGCGAGGATGGAATCCGTCTTCGCCGTTGGGCAACTGTTAGACCGTCTTAGGCCTCAGGGCTGAATCGCAATGACTCTCTTGTAGATTTGCAGCCCGGTGAAGGAAGCGAGCCGGGTTACATATCAATCTGCGATCGCGACAGTTGCCATTTCTGGGACGATTCATGTTTTGAATGTTGACAGGCAGTTGGCATACGTCGCTTTGAAGCGTACCTCTTCTCCCCGAGTATCTCACTAGATTGAAAGAGCCATGCACCTTGCGAGCTGTATTGACGGCTCAGTTTTTCGCGTCCAGAAATCTTTTGTGTGGACTCTAGCAAATTTTGCTTTGGCGGTTAGCGACCTGGAGAGACAGAACGTTTAGTTGCCAGAATCGAGAGATAGTGCGAAGTGTCCTTGTGGGCAACCTAACCAGGAGTTGGCGGCATTGGGGCGGGTTGACATGAAGTGTGGCAGGGGTTCCGTCAGATTACAGAGGATACACATTTTCGATGGCGTCCAGAAGTCTAACAGGTGCAGGTTCTTGCACAAAAATATATGGTTGCATTGAAATTCGCTTCGGGAGTATACTAACGCATCGCAAAGACGCGGTTACGATTCTTTCCGGATTGTCGTGCGATTCCCCCACTAATCCGCTTCATTTTGGATTGCTTATTGCGAAAAGGAGTCACAAAAGCAAGAGTTTTGTTGCCTATTCCGATCGTAAAGCCAAGGTATTGAGCGGGATTCACATGGGAAAGGAGAAAAGCCGTATGTCTTCATCGGAAATGCACACAAGTCGTCGGAATTTCCTGCGCCTGACAGGGATTGGCGCGGGCGCAGTGACGTTGGCAGCCTGCGTCCCTGCGGCGCCAGGAGCTGATTCCGCTGCCGGTGATTCGGATTCAGCGGACATGGAAGTGAAAGAGATTGTATGGTCTACCTGGGCGGGCGGCGACGCCGAAGTCAAGCTCAAACAAGAGACGGTCGAGGTGTTCAATCAGGATCGCGGCGCTGGAATGAACATCAACTGCTCTGTGCGAATCATCACAGATTACATGGGTTACTTCACCAAGGTCGAGACTTCTTTTGCCGGCGGCGATGCGCCTGATGCGATCTGGTGCGACCACCGGCTGTGGGGAGGATGGATCTTCGCTGGTTGGCTGCGAGACATGAAACCGTTGATTGACCTGGAACCTGAAGACTCATCGATCAGGCTAGTTCTGGATCTCATTCCAGAGTATGGCCACAGTTATGTGGGCGGCATTTACGGTATTCCACATCTGGTCCAGATCATGGGAACCTGGGTTAACAAGGAGATGTTTGAAGCGGAGGGCATCGATCTGCCGCCGGTTGACTGGGGCGATCCTTCATGGACTGCGGAGCGGGTAACTGAGATCGCGATTGCGCTCACTAAGCGAGACAGTGACGGCAACCCCGAGCAGCTGGGCGTTAATATACCTTGCTGCATTCTTGGCGGCGGCCCGGGCTACGCCCTGGTACAGTCAAACGGGGGGCTGGCATTTGATGAAGGGTGGACGGAATGGCTGATGGACGAAGATCCTGCGTCAGACGTAGTCCAGTGGGCTTATGATAACTTCAACGTCCACAAGACAGCGCCAACGCCCCAGGAAAGTCAGGCTGGCATCAGCTTCTGGACCGGCAAGGTGGCGATGGACATGGCATGGCTTACCTGGCCGGCGCGGCTCGTTGAAGCGTCATATGGTCAGTGGACGCCATCACCGCATCCGCTCCCGATGTTCAAGGAGCCGAAAGAATGGGCACACGGGATACCGATCGCTTGTTCTCAGCAGTCCGCATACCCTGAGGCCGTGGTGGAATTCGCACGCTGGATGGTGGAAGAGGGCGATGACTTGAATGTAGCG